>Ga0335069_10006363_pt1 | contig 17177 bp, 12 predicted proteins | sample Lox_Sample_11_FD_206714 | JGI IMG/M metagenome (GOLD analysis project Ga0335069, IMG submission 206714) | Soil microbial communities from Loxahatchee National Wildlife Refuge, Florida, United States - Lox_Sample_1.1 | ecosystem: Environmental > Terrestrial > Soil > Wetlands | place: USA...
CGGTGATGTCACAGGTGACGGTCTGCTTGGATATCACGGTCACCAAGCCGGGGCAGCCGCCCGAGTTTCCCGAGGAGTCATAAGCGACCACCTGCCATTTCCCGGGAATTAAATAAGTCGTGAACATCGAGTAAGATGTGCTGCCGGCCGGCAATATCAGGTAAGAGTAATTGTAAGGAGGCTCCTGTCCATAGGCAACAATGACGAGGGCCGGGATCGATCCGTACGGGTAACCGCTGATGTTGCCTTCGATCCCACCTGGGTCAGGGATCGGAGTGACGCTTGCGGTCGGCGATACCAGCGGCGTATCCGTATCCTTCGGCGAGGCAAGAGTAGGCGTATCCAGCGGAACCTGCGGGGCAGATTGGGTCAGGGCAATCAATGTTGCCGCGACCTTCGTCTCAATGTCCCCCGAGGACGATCCCTGTCCTCCAGTTTGGGGCATGTTGCAGGCTGAGAGCAGGATGATTACAGAAATTAACGACAGTAAAAGGCGACCAACCTTTCTCATGATTCTTATCTCCTTATCGTTTCGGCGTTGCCTAATTATAGACAATCTTGGGCAAGATTACTATCACCAATTCTTAATCCTCCAGGCTCTTGACACATCCATTTTACGGGCATATACTGCCGGCGAGTTGAAAAGTTGAACCATGGACGCAAACCGAACCATCGAACCTGATCCTCTTCTTATTCACCGCTTCCCTACCACTGGTAGGATCGTGCCCATTTGTCGGGAATACTAGCCGCTTATCGGTGATGCCTTCCTGCCCCCGCCGGTCCGCCAGTGCGGGGGCAGATTATTTTCTTCCGGAGGTGCAGCATGAGCTTCCTGCCAGCCATCAAACTTCCTCTTCGCCCACTTGGAACGGGGCGGACGAACGGGGTCCAGGTCTCCCAGAAATTGGTGGAGAGCGCCCGGGCCGATACCCTGACGGTCCTGACCGGCCTCGATACAACCCCCAGCGGGCTGACCCAGACCCAGGTCGAAGAACGGGCCGAGAAATTCGGCCCGAACGAGGTCGCCAGGGAAAAACGGCGGTCCTGGCTTCTGCGCCTGTGGGACAATATCAAGAATCCTCTCGTCATTCTTCTTATCGTTCTGGGGGTAATATCTTATTTGACTGAAGACATCCGGGCCGCCATCGTAATCTTCTCGATGGTCATCCTGGGGATCGTCCTGCGGTTCGTCCAGGAGAACCGCGCCGACAACGCCGCCGAAGAACTCAAGGCCATGGTCCGCACCACCACCACCGTGATCCGCGCCGGCGAGCGATCGGAAATTTCCCTGAAGGAACTGGTGCCGGGCGATGTGGTAGCCCTGGCGGCCGGCGACATGATCCCGGCGGACATGCGCATCCTGACCGCCAAGGATCTGTTCGTCAACCAGGCCGCCCTCACGGGCGAGGCCATGCCAGTCGAAAAGACTCCCGCGATCATTGGGGAGGCAGTCAAAAATCCTTTGGAAATGTCCAATCTGTGCTTCCTGGGCTCCAACATCGAAAGTGGGACCGGGACCGCCATCGTGATCCAGACCGGCGGGGAAACCTTCTTCGGCTCGCTGGCGAGCAGCATCGTCGGCCAGCGCATCCTGACCAGCTTCGACAAAGGCATCAACCAGTTCACCTGGTTGATGATCAGCTTCATGATCGTCATGGTGCCATTGGTCTTCCTGTCCAACGGGCTGAGCAAGGGTAACTGGTGGCCGGACGCATTCCTCTTCGCCCTGGCCGTCGCGGTCGGGTTGACGCCCGAGATGCTGCCGATGATCGTAACCGTGAACCTCTCCAAGGGCGCCCTTTCGATGTCGAAGAAAAAGGTCATCGTCAAACGCCTGAATTCCATCCAGAATTTCGGCGCCATGGACGTCCTCTGCACCGACAAGACCGGCACCATCACCCAGGGCAGGATCGTCCTGGAAAAACACGTCGACGTCAAAGGCAATCTCAGCCAGCATGTCCTCAATTACGGGTATATGAATAGTTACTACCAGACCGGATTGAAGAATCTGATGGATGAAGCCATCCTGAAGCACGTCGACCTGAACGATGACCTGCAGGTGGACGAGCTGTATCGAAAGATCGACGAGCTTCCCTTCGACTTCCAGCGCCGGCGCATGTCGGTGATCGTCGAGAATGACAAGAACCAGCACATCCTGATCTGCAAAGGCGCAGTCGAAGAGATCATGCGTCTGTCCAAATACGTCGAGGTCAACGGCGAAGTCCTGGAGGTGACGCCGGAACACGACGAGCACCGCAAGCAGCGCGTCAAGGAATTGAACGCCGAGGGCTTCCGGGTCATCGCCATCGCGTACCGCCTCTTCCCCGGGGACGTCGACACGCCGCACTACACCATCCAGGACGAATCGGAACTCACCCTGCTGGGCTACATGGCATTCCTGGATCCCCCCAAGGACAGCGCTCCGGAAGCCCTGAGCAAACTCAAGGAACACAACGTGGCCGTCAAAATCCTGACGGGCGACAACGATATCGTGACCGGAGCAATCTGTAAACAGGTCGGCCTGCCGATCGACCGGATCCTGCTCGGCGAAGAGATCGAGGCGATGGACGAAAAGCAATTGGGCGAAGCCGCCGAGACGACCACCGTCTTCGCCAAGCTTTCCCCGTCCCACAAGGAACGCATCATCCACGCTCTCCAATCGAAGGGCCACGTGGTGGGCTTCATGGGCGATGGGATCAACGATGCCCCGGCTTTGAAAGCAGCCGACGTCGGCATCTCCGTGGACAGCGCCGTCGACATTGCAAAGGAGTCCTCGGATATCATTCTCCTCGAGAACAGCCTGCTCGTCCTCGAAGAAGGCGTCATGGAAGGCCGGCGGGTCTTCGGCAACATCGTCAAATACATCAAGATGGCCGCTTCGTCCAATTTCGGGAACATGTTCAGCGTGCTGGGCGCGAGCATCTTCCTGCCTTTCCTCCCGATGCTGCCGATCCAGGTGCTGACCAACAACCTGCTTTATGATTTTTCGCAGACCACCATCCCCACGGACGCAGTCGACGCGGAATGGCTGAAGAAACCCCGCAAATGGGCGATCGGCGAACTGCGCCGCTTCATCATATTCATCGGCCCGGTCAGTTCGATCTTCGACTACGCCACCTTTTTCCTGATGTTATATGTCTTTAACAGCTGGAAGAACCCGACGCTCTTCCACACGGCCTGGTTCATCGAGTCGCTATTCACGCAGACGCTGATCATCCACGTCATCCGCACGAACAAGATTCCTTTCATCCAAAGCCGCGCCAGCAAGGCCCTGATCTTTACATCGCTGGTGATCGTCGCTCTCGGCGCTTTCCTGCCTTATTCGCCGGCGGCGTCCTGGCTGGGTTTTACTCCCCTGCCCTGGTCATTCTGGCTCTGGCTTCTCGGGATGCTGATCGCTTATGTCATCCTCACCCAGGTGATCAAAACCTGGTTCTATCGGAAATATGGCGATTAGCCGGAGCGCATTATGTTCCCGACGCCGCAAAGGCTCATCGCAAGACAGATGAGCCTTTGCGTTTTTTACCAAGTGTTACAATTAATGCAGCAGACGAGCAGAAAGGACGAGACCGATCATGACAGCCAACGGCAGCCGCAAAGGGCGGATGAAGATCAAAGTCAACGAGGACGGCCCCTATACGGTATCGGGTGGGATTCCCCTTTCGGACCAGATCCTGGTCCCGGACGCGGAGGGCCTTTCGGTTACGTGGAAAGAGGGCAAACGCTACCCGGTCACGGAAGAGTACGAGCTCTGCCGGTGCGGGCATTCCAAAAACAAGCCTTTTTGCGATGGGACCCACTGCGAGATCTTTTTCGACGGAAAAGAGACTGCCGACCGCAGGCCTTTTGCCGAACAAATCGAGCCGAAGACGATCGGCCCCGAATTGATCCTTTCCGACGTGGTCGCGCTGTGCGCCTCAGCCCGATTTTGCGACCGGGCAAAGGGGGTTTGGGACAATACCCGCGCCTCCGCCGACCCGGAAGCCAAAAAAGTCGCCGTTCAGGAAGTGTTCGATTGTCCCGCCGGGCGGCTGGTGCTGCACGACAAAAATGGGAATTTGCTCGAGCCGAAACTCGAACCTTCCATCGGCCTGGTCCTCGACCCGGTCGTCAATCAGATCGGACCGCTCTGGGTGCGCGGCGGGATCCCGATCGAATCGGCCGACGGCTTCGTTTACGAGATCCGCAACCGGGTGACGCTCTGCCGGTGCGGAAAATCCACCCACAAACCATTTTGTGACGGCAAACACGTCGATCTGTAGGAAGATCAGGGCGCGGCGGCCAGGACGTCCAGGGTGTGCTGGATCAGTCCGGGATCCAATCGCTCACCATGGCCCGGGACGACCACTACGACCGGATATTTTTCGAGACTCTCGACGGCCGCCGGCCAGGCGGCCAGATTTGCATCGGCGGTATTGCCGATCTGATCTCCACCCAGGATCATGCAACTGCCGAATAACAGCTTGCGCTCTGGAAAATAGACGACCACTTTATCCGGCGCTTGCGACGGTCCAGGATAGATAACCTGGACCGTTTCGTTTCCATACCGTAGGCTGATGCCGGCCTGAATCGGAAAAACGTGGTCCGGCGGCACGAAGGTCATTTGCCGGTAGGCGGCGTAATACGGGGAAGCCGGGTCCCCGATCAGATTAAGCATCAATGCCCGGATGCTTTCGCCCCGCTCCTGCAGCAGCCGGACCGTCAGGTCGGAGCCGTACACGGGAAAGCCGGCTTCGAGAAAGGCCTGGTTGCCGCCCAGGTTGTCCGGGTGATAGCCAGTATCAATGGCGACGAACTTCTGGGCGCCGAGTTGCTTTTCCGCCCAGGCGATCACTAGCCGGGCCGCCTCGGCGGTGTAAGGAGTGCCGGCCATGACCACGGTCCGATCCGGCATCTCGACCAGCAGGGAATTGGCTGGCCAGGGATAGCTGTGGGTGACGACGTAGGCACCGGTTCCGATCTCCCGCAAAACCAAGTCCTCCGCCAGGGCGATCCGGGCGGATGGGGTCGGGGAGACGGTCCGGGCAGACGAGGATGCGCATCCGGTCAGGGCCAGGAGGATCGCCAGACCGACGCCGATCAGTTGCTTTGTCTGCATGCTGACTCCTTCAAGGTTCAGACGGAGGCCGTCTTGGTTAGCCGGACTTCGCGGCTGGTCGTCGCGAGCCGGTCAAGGATGTCGAGAAGTTGCTCCTGCCAGCCGGTCTCCTTCCCAAACGTACACCAATAAGCTCCTTTTCCGCCACGGATTCCCGGCCCGAGGTCCGGCAGCCGTTCGGCTTTGGCAGATTCGGCAGGCGGAGGATAGCGTAGGACGATCTGCCCGCTTTCCATCCCAACCGAGACCAAGCCAGCCCTTTCGGCGCGCATCTTGACCCGCATTTGGTAGAAGAGCCCCGAAACCATCTCCGGGAGCGGTCCGAAGCGATCGCTGAATTCGGCGGATAACGCCTCCAGGTCCGCTTCGTCAGTGACATCCGCCAGGCGGCGGTACAGGCGCAGGCGCAAATTCTGGTCGGGAATATATGTGGCTGGAATACCGGCCGGGATGGGCAGATCCACGTTGACGGGCAATCCCACATCCGCCAGGAGCGCCGCCGGCTGGGAGGGCTCCGAAAGACCCCGCGACCGGCGCAGTGTCCGGACTGCGGCAGCCAGCAGCCTCGTATACAAGTGGAACCCGACTGCGGCGATCTGCCCGGACTGACGCGCCCCGAGTAATTCCCCGGCGCCGCGCATTTCCAGATCGCGCATGGCGATCGAATAGCCGGCCCCAAGCTGGGTATTTTCGGCGATCACTTCCAGGCGTTCCTGCCCTTCAGGCGTGGGCGCGAGTTTCTTGTGGCGGAAGAAATACGCATACGCCCGGGCCGCCCCGCGCCCGACCCGGCCACGCAGTTGATAAAGCTGGGCCAGCCCGAAGGCATCCGCCCGGTCGACAATCAGCGTATTCGCATTCGGGATGTCAAGCCCCGATTCGATGATGGACGTGCAGAGCAGGATGTCCACGCCGCCGTCGGTGAATTGGTGCATTACGGCCGCCAATTCGTGTTCGGGCATCTGTCCATGAGCGATGGCGATGCGCGCTTCGGGGACGAGTTTCTCCAGGTGCATGCGCATGGCGGCAATCGTCTGAACCCGGTTATGGACAAAGAAGATCTGCCCGCCGCGTTCCAGCTCGCGGAGGATGGCCTGCCTGGCCAGCTTCGGCGAGTAAGGGCCGATGTGGGTGACGATCGGCAAGCGCTCCTCGGGAGGCGTATTGAGATTCGAAATGTCGCGCACGCCGGTGAGGGCCATGTAAAGCGTGCGCGGGATGGGAGTGGCGGTCAGCGTCAACACGTCCACCTCGGTACGCAGCTTCTTAAGATGCTCCTTGTGGGTGACCCCGAAGCGCTGTTCCTCGTCGATGATCGCCAGGCCCAGGTCCTTGAACTGGACGTCCTGCGAGATCAGGCGGTGCGTGCCAATGACGATGTCCACCGCGCCGGTCGCCAAGCCATAGATGATCTGGTCCTGTTCGCGGGGCGTGCGGAAGCGGGAGAGCATCTCGACCGTTACCGGGAAAGCAGAAAGCCTCTGGCGGAAGGTGTCGTAATGCTGCTGGGCCAGGACGGTGGTCGGGACGAGCACCGCCACCTGCCTGCCATCCATGACCGCCTTGAAAGCAGCCCGCAAGGCCACTTCCGTCTTGCCATAACCGACATCCCCGCACAACAGACGGTCCATCGGGCGGGGCGATTCCATATCGCGCTTGATCTCGCCCAGGGCCTTGACCTGGTCTTCGGTCTCGACGTACGGGAACGAAGACTCGAGCTCGCCCTGCCAGGCGTTATCCGCGGAGAAGGAAAAACCTTCGGCGACCTGGCGGCGGGCATACAGGTCGAGCAGTTCGCTCGCCACTTCTTCGACAGCCTCGCGGACCTTGCGCTTGGCTTCCGGCCATTCCTGGGTGCCCAGGCTGACCGGAGAGGGCGGCGAGCCGTCCGGACCGATGTAGCGGGTCAACCGGTCGGCTTGGTGAATCGGGACGAAGACCTGGTCGCTGTTCTTGTACTCGACGCACAGGAATTCGCGGTCCAGCCCCTCCAGCTTGCGCTGGACCAGCCCAACGTATCGGCCGACGCCGAAGTCCACATGGACGACCCAATCCCCGGGCTGGAAATCGGCGTACGCCGCCTCGGGCGTTTCCGCCCCCGGGCGCGGGCGTTGACGCGGCTGGGGCCGTTCCCAACCGAAGATCTCCGAATCGGAGATCAGGTAATAATCCCCCAGCGACCAACCGGCCGAGAGCGAAGCCTCGACGAACTGCGGCAACTGGACCGGAGGCCGGATCTCGTGCTCCGCCCAAAGCTCCTCGAGGCGGGCGCATTGACGCGAGACGATGATGGCAGATTTTCCCGCCGCGACCAGCTTGTCCAGGTACTCCGTGAACGGCTTCAGCCGTCCTGCAAATCGTTCGATGTGCCCGAACTGCGCCGCCAGGCTGACGGGGGCCAGCGGCTCGCCCTCTATGACTTCTGTGGAGTGGCCCAATTCCAGGGTATTCCGCGCCTGCAGGTTGTCGGCCAGCTCCGACCAGGAGAGATAGGGAACCGGAAAATCCTCCGGCAGGGTGCCTTCCGCGATGGATTCGGCCCGCAACTTGACCGCCTGTTCCTCGATCTCACCGACGCTGCTTTCGAGCAGGCCCAGGTCATCCACGAATACCAGGGCGTCCTGCGGCAGGTAGTCGAGCAGGCTCGAGACAGAAGGATGGAAAACCGGGATATGGAACTCGGATGGCACCGGAATGGATGCGGAGGTTGCCGGGTCGACGATGAACTCCCGGGCAGGCGTCACCAACAGCTTTTCGAGCTGGCTGACCGTCCGCTGGGAGGCGGGGTCGAACTGCCGCAAGGTATCCACCTCGTCCCCGAAGAAGTCCAGGCGGACGGGATGCGGTTCGGCCTGCGGCCAGATGTCCAGCAGGCCGCCGCGATGGGAAAACTGTCCGGGCTCGAGGACGGTATCGACCGGCTGGTAGCCGATCCGCACCCATTCCTCGAGCAGGGTGCCAGGAGGGACGGACTGGCCCACCTTCAACTGTCGGGAAGCTTTGAGAAAATCCCGGCGCGGCAGGGTGCGCGTCATCAGCGCCCGGGCCGAGGTGATCAAGACCGGGGCCAGGGGCGGCTTTTCGGCGTAGGGCAGGTGATAAACCGCCAGGGCGGTCAGCGCCTGGAGGCGTTCGCGGCGGGAGGTCGTCCCCCAGGATGCCTCTTCGTAGAAGAGCGGATTGGGTTCCGCAAAAATATGGCGAGACACTTCGGGCATCCAAAAACCCAATTCATCCTGGAGCTGGAGCGCGTGATCCGAACGGTCGGTTGCCAGGAGGACCGGTCGATTCATATCTGCATGCAGGGCCGCCAGGACCGGCAACCGCACGGCGCGTGGCAGCGCCAACGCAGGCTGAGGCTGGCCGGATTTCAGCGACGCGAGGAGAGCCTGATAAACAGGCAGGGAACGGATCTGTTGGAGGAGGAAATCCATATCGGTTTAGACTTAAGGCGACGAAAGTTCCATGCGCGGAGTTATCCGACAATCCCGTTGAATTTATTCATGGCGGTATTCAGCCCGTCGCCGACAAAAGTCAGGGCGGCCTCCGCGGCGCGGTTGAGCGTCTCGGAAAGGGCGGTCATCTCGCTGCTCGGGAAATCCTGGAGCACATAATCGGGGGCCTGCATCTGCCCGGGCGGACGACCGATCCCCAGCCGGATGCGGGCAAACTCATCCGTGCCAAGCCGTTCGAGGATGGATGTCATGCCCTTCTGCCCGGCCGAACCGCCATCCGGGCGGATGCGGATCGTTCCAAGCGGCAGGTCGAGGTCGTCATGAACGACGAGCAGGTTGGTCAGGGGAAGCTTGTAAAAATGGAGCAACCCCTGCACAGATTGGCCGGACAGGTTCATAAATGTCTGTGGCTTGGCAAGGATGATTTTCCGCTCCTGGTAATTTCCCGAAGCGATAAGCGCCTTGGATTGCAGGCGCGTAAAACGCGCGTTCAGCTTCACCGCCAGCCGGTCCAGGAGCATGAAACCGACGTTATGACGGGTCTCACGGTATTCCCGGCCCGGATTGCCCAGGCCAACGATCAGGAAGGTTTCTGCCATGCTCAAGTCCGTTTTGCCCGGAGATAAATACCCAATAACAGGATCAGGAGAACCGCCACCAATCCACCGGCGATCATGCTCGCCGAAACATCCACAGGGGTCAGCGCGGCGGGGTTGCGCGGTAATGCGGTCGGGGTTGGGAAGGGGGTTTCCGTCGGCGTGGCCTGCAGGGCCGTTGCAGGTTGGCTGGCAGGTGCCAGCGACGTGGGGAGTTCGGCCGGGGTGTAATTGCGCACCTGCAGTCCCTGGACGGTCGCGTCCCGGAAGGAGCCATCCGTGAGACTGACACGCAGCCGCAGGTTGTAATTACCATCCGTGATCCCGGTCGTGTCCCACTGCGCCAACGTTCCGGATTGAACCGGTTGGTTCAGGCTGGCAAGCAAAAACCAGGTTCCCGTCGAGTCGTCCGCATAGGCAAAATCGATTTCCAGCGAGGCGAATCCTGCGATATCGCTGGAGCCAGTGATGGCCACGGATCCCTGCAACACGTCGCCGTTGTGCGGCTGGAGGATGACAGGATTTAGGCCTGCTTGCGCGGCAACCGGTCCGGGAATCAAAGATGCCAGGAGGAGGACAATGAGGAAGATTTTCACCATTCGATACATTTTGTCCCGCTCATTCGTAACAGGCAAGTTTAACACGAAGGAAGACCGGGGTCAACTCTTGGTTCCCAGATCTCTTCTGACGAGCAGATTCCGTCCTGTGAATCCATAGGACGGATTATTCGACCCAGCCAGAAGCCGGCGCGATGCGAATGGATCAACTGGCGACGGATCGGTCCGAATTGAAGGGATTTCTCCCGCACTTCCACCCCCATCCGATCGGATCGACTAACGAAAAAGAATTGCCCGGGACGGCGACTGCGGTTCCTTTTTTACTTCCGATGCAACACCGAGAAGTGAAGCTGGTGGGCGCTCGTCACCCGGTTCGGGAAAGCAGTGACGAAAAGGCGGCCCCAACTGGCCTCTCCGTCCCGATAGATGCAGGTCTGGAACGTGAGATGCTCGGCCCCTTCGTAGAACATGTCGAAGACTTGTTGGGCGGAATAAAGGGTATTGGTTTCCAGATCCAGGAAATTGCTGGTCGGGCTTTCCGGTTGAAGCGCCTGAAAACGGGCAACGTAGTTGATCGTATAGGCGCTCACTTCGCCATCCCCATCCACGATCCAAACGACCTGGCCAACCGTCAAGTTGCTGAAGGCGGCTCCAGCCAGGTTGTTATGCGCCAGCAGGCCGATGACTTTGAACTGCGCCGCCATTCCAAACTGCGTAACATTCCCATCCACGGTTGATACATATCCGGGATTATCCGCAGGTTGTTGGACCACCCGGTAAGCCAGTACGCCCGGGACGTAGACGCCCCGAATGATATTCGCCTGGCCGTCCATGACCGCCGAGGTGAAATCGGAGAAAGCCGGCAAGCCAGTCTGCCCATCGGCCCTGACCGGTCTGAAGGGGAAGAGCAGGGCGAGGGATAACCCGAAAATAAATAGTGCCTTGAGCGAAATTCTGGTCTTCATCGAAGCATCTCCACAGAGTGGTTGGACGCGTGCCGGGGAAAACCAATTCCTCAAGGCGGGAGGAAAATGCACTGTTTTCGGCAACCTGGCAATCCTGGCCGTCTCGGCGGCGGTAGACCCATGGCTTTGCGTCCCCGGCTTTCGCCGGGTTTGCTCTTGTCGCAACAGATGGCCGCAAAACAAAACGGGCCTGGAAAACAGCCAGGCCCGCGGAAAACACTGAAAAAATGCTTCGGCGGCCTGGCAGTCATGGTCACGAGTGTGACAGTAGACCCATAGCTTTGCGTCCCCGGTTTTCACCGGGTTTGCCATTATCGGACAAAATCAATTGTAAGGGTTCCGAGCGCATTATATATCGATCGGTTATCGGGCAAACCGTTCTGACAGCATTGTTAGGTTACACGATTGTTAGGAATTGGCCGGTTTGTCTTAAAACAACACTTCATCAGTGGGGATTTGAAGTAAAATCGTCCAGACAATCTTCTGCCCCGGAGGATGGAAAATAATGAATAAAGAACTATTCGAATCGTCTGAAGCCTTGACCTTCGATGATGTCCTGGTGGTCCCGGCATACAGCGAGGTGCTGCCAGTCAATGTCGATGTTAGCAGCCGGCTCACTGAAAAATTAAAATTGAACATTCCGCTCCTATCGGCAGCGATGGATACAGTCAGCGAGGCCCGTCTGGCCATTGCAATCGCCCGTGAGGGCGGGATTGGCATTCTCCATCGCAACATGTCCCCGGAGCAGCAAGCCGTCGAGGTCGACAAGGTCAAGCGCTCGCAATCCGGCATGATCACCGACCCGATCACCCTTCCGCCGGACGCCACTCTCCAGCAGGCGGAAGACATCATGTCCACTTACAAGATCAGCGGCGTTCCGATCGTCGACAAGGACAACCTGCTGGTCGGCATCCTGACCAACCGGGATATCCGTTTCATCGAGCCTTCCGATTTCGGGCAACCGGTCAGCCGTTTCATGACCTCTCAACCGCTGGTGACTGCGCCAGTCGGGATTTCGAGGGAGGATGCCAAAACGCTCCTCCAGAAACATCGTATCGAAAAACTCCTGCTCGTCGACGAATCCGGCCGGCTGAAGGGGCTGCTGACAGTCAAGGATATCCAGAAGGAACGGGAATATCCCAATGCAGCCCACGACGAACGCGACCGGTTGCTGGTCGGCGCGGCGATCGGGGTCGGCGCAGACCTGGAAACCCGCACCGGGCTGCTCAGGGATGCCGGCGTGGACGTGGTCGTGATCGACACGGCCCATGGCCATACCAAGGGCGTCCTGGGCGCCATCCAACGGGTCCACAAGCACTGGCCTCAGCTGCCGGTCATCGCCGGGAATGTAGTCACGCCAGAAGGGACCCGGGCGCTGATCGAGGCCGGCGCAGCCGCTGTCAAGGTGGGCGTGGGAGCCGGATCCATCTGCACCACCCGGGTCGTTGCCGGCTCGGGGATGCCGCAGCTTTCCGCAATTTATGCCTGCGCGCAGGCAGCCCATGACTTCAATACGCCGGTCATCGCCGACGGCGGGATCAAATTCAGCGGCGACATCGTCAAGGCGATCGTCGCCGGGGCGGATACGGTCATGCTGGGCAGCCTGCTGGCAGGCTTGGAGGAATCACCCGGCGAAGTCGTCCTCCTGGAAGGCCGCCGATTCAAGGAATACCGCGGCATGGGCAGCATGGGCGCTATGCAGGGATATGGCAAGGACCGCTATGGGACCGGACAGGGCGGACCGAGCAAGCTGGTCCCGGAGGGCATCGAAGGCCGGGTTCCGTACAAAGGCCCCCTGCACGACTTCGTCTACCAGTTGGTCGGCGGATTGCGGTCAGGTATGGGATATGCCGGCGCCGCCTGCCTGGAAGACCTGAAGACGAAAGCCAAGCTGGTAAGAATCACGAACGCTGGCTTGATCGAAAGCCATCCACACGATGTGATCATTACCAGGGAAGCCCCAAACTATCAATTGACCCAAGACTGATATGATCGATCGGTTAAAGCGGATCTGGAGGTCCGGCGCAGAGCGCAGCGTCGAGCTCAGCGACCAAGCGCTGGCGCACTCCTGTGCTGGAAGGGTGGTAAGCGCCCTGACCTTTATCGTCGCCATCTTTTGCCTGGCCCTGTGGATCCTGGCCTTCCTCCTTCTGCAGGATCGCCTTTTCAGCAAAGTGACCAGCGGTAATCTGTTCACGGATCTGACCTGCATCACCTTTTTTGGCGGGCTGATCATCGCCTTCTTCGTCGGGTCGATGGCCGGTAATTTCCTGCGGCGCGCGTTCTGGAGGATGCTGGTTGAGCGGAAAAAACATTAACTACAAGCCGAAAGCTATGCAAAAGTTCTAACTATCCCGTATAATTATGACATCTTGCGAACAACCCATTACCGGAGTTATCTGAATGAGTCAAACCCGTAGCGAACAAATGGTTAACCGCCTGCGCTCCATGCAGGCCGCCGCACCGGATATCGAAGCTTCGGCAATCGTGTCTGTGGATGGTTTGATCATGGCCTCGGCGCTCCCGCAAGATGTCGAGGAGGACCGGGTCTCCGCCATGTCGGCCGCCATGCTCAGCCTGGGGGAGCGTATCGCGACCGAGCTGGGACGCGGCGGGTTGGAGCAGGTGTACATCAAAGGCAGCAACGGATTCATCGTTCTCACTTCGGTTGGGGCGGAAGCCGTCCTGACCACCCTGGCCCGCCAGGAGGCCAAGCTCGGCCTCATTTTTCTCGAGATGCGCCGGGCGGCCGAAGACCTGGTAAAGCTGGTCGGATGAGACCATCTACCCACCCAAACCCTATAATAACCGTCAACCCACGTGGGGAGGACGCCACTCAATGGCCCTCCCCACGACCTTTGTATTGAGAGGAGAAAATGCCAACCAAATACATTTTTTTCACTGGCGGCGTGGTCAGCTCCGTAGGCAAGGGCGTCACGGCCGCAGCTACCGGATTGCTGCTCAAATCACGCGGCTTCAAGGTCACGGTCCAGAAGCTGGACCCGTATATCAACGTCGACCCCGGCACGATGTCCCCCTACCAGCACGGGGAAGTCTACGTGCTCGACGACGGCGCCGAAACCGACCTGGACCTCGGCCACTACGAACGTTTCGTGGACATCCGCCTGGGTAGATTCAGCAACTTCACGACCGGGCAGGTCTACGCGGAAGTCATCTCGAAGGAACGCCATGGGGACTACCTCGGCGGAACCATCCAGGTCATTCCACACATCACCAATGAGATCAAACGCCGCATCGGGCTGGTCGCGAAGGAAACCGGCGCGGAGGTGATCCTGCTCGAGATCGGCGGCACGGTCGGCGACATCGAGTCCCAGCCATTCCTGGAAGCGCTTCGCCAGTTGCGCAACGAAGTGGGCCGGGAAAACACCTTTTTTGTACACGTCACCTGGCTGCCCTTCATCGGCGCGACCCAGGAATTGAAGACGAAACCCACTCAACATTCCGTTGCGGCCCTGCGCTCCATCGGTATTTCCCCGAATATGATCATCGCCCGCTCCGATGTGCCGGTCGAGGATGGGTTATGCGACAAGATCGCCCTTTTCTGCGATGTGGATAAACGCGCCGTGGTCCCGATGGTTACCACACCGGTGCTTTATGAGGTCCCCCTGCTCCTTGAACAGGCCGGTGTCGGGGACTACCTGGTCGAGCGGCTGGGATTGCAGGCCACTCAGAAGCCCGACTGGGGTCCCTGGAAAAAACTGGTCGCGGACGTCCGCAAACCGAAGCAGACGATCAAAATCGCCCTGGTCGGAAAATATGTCGAGCTGAAGGATGCTTACATGTCCGTGCGGGAGGCGGTCAAACACGCCGCTCTCTCCCAGGGTGTCGAAGCGGAGATTTCCTGGGTCCATTCGGCAGACCTGGAAAAGAACAAGGGCTGGGATCTGGTCCATGAAGCCGACGGGATCATCGTACCCGGAGGCTTTGGAACGCGCGGTACGGAGGGCAAGATCCAGGCGGCAAAGTACGCCCGCGAGGAGAAGATCCCTTACCTGGGTCTGTGCTTAGGTATGCAATTGATGTGCATCGAATTTGCCCGGAATGTCCTGGGATATGAAGACGCCAACTCGACGGAATTCGATCGCTCGACCGGCCACCCCGTCATCGATTTGATGCTCGAGCAACGTGCCATTACCGACATGGGCGGGACCATGCGCCTGGGCCTGTATCCGTGCGTGCTCCAGCCCGGCACGAAAGCCGCAACGGCCTATCACGAAAAACAGGTCGAGGAACGCCACCGCCATCGCTGGGAGTTGAACAACAACTTCCGGGCGGAATTCGAGAAAGCCGGGATGGCCTTTTCAGGCATTTCCCCGGACGGCATGCTGGTGGAAATATCCGAGCTGAAGGATCATCCGTACATGATCGGCAGCCAGTTCCACCCGGAGTTCCTCTCCCGGCCGATGCGGCCTCATCCGTTGTTCGTGGGCCTGATCAAGGCGGCTGCTGAGAAGGCCGGCATTAAGACGAAAAAGTGAGTTATACTCTACGACTTGGATATCCGCGGACAACTGTCCGTTAATCTAAAAATTGGAGAATAAATTATGGACACTACGATCGAACTCATCACCGGGCAGGAAATCCTCGACTCACGCGGCAACCCGACCGTGGAAGTCGAGGTCGTCCTGGCCGACGGCTCCTGGGGACGGGCAGCCGTACCCTCCGGCGCATCCACCGGCGTGCACGAAGCCCTGGAGTTGCGAGATGGCGACAAGAAACGCTACAATGGCAAGGGCGTTCTGAAGGCCGTCGCCGCCGTCAATGACGAAATTGCCGATGCCTTGTATGGCTGGGATGCGATCGAGCAGAAAGCGATCGACTCCGAATTGCTGGCCATGGACGGCACCCCCAACAAATCCAAATTCGGGGCCAATGCCATCCTGGGCGTGAGCCTGGCAGTTGCCAAGGCAGCTGCGGCCGGCCTCGGCCTGCCGCTCTACCGCTATATCGGCGGCGTCTATGCCCATGTGCTGCCGGTCCCGATGATGAACATCCTCAACGGCGGAACGCACACCAACTGGCAGTCTACCGATGCCCAGGAGTTCATGGTCATGCCCTTTGGCGCCCCGTCCTTCGCCGAAGGCCTGCGCTGGGGGGCCGAAATCTACCATGCCCTTAAGTCCGTTCTCAAGGAGAAGGGCTACGTCACCCTGGTCGGCGACGAAGGCGGTTACGCCCCTGCCCTCAAGGCGAACAACGAGGCCGTCGAGGTCATCCTGGAAGCCATCGCCAAGGCCGGTTTCAAGGCCGGTCGGGGCGAGCAGGTAGCCATTGCACTCGATCCAGCCGCCTCGGAGCTCTACGACGAAGCCACCAAGACCTACAACCTGCGCAAGGAAGGCAAGAAATTGACCGGCCCGCAGATGGTCGAATTCTGGGCCAAGTGGGTCAAGGATTACCCGATCGTTTCGATCGAAGACGGCTTGGCTCAGGATGATTGGGAATCCTGGAAGATGATGGTCGAGAAGCTTGGCGACAAGATCCAGATCGTCGGCGACGACCTGCTGGTCACCAACCCGGAGCGGGTTCGCAAAGCCATCCAGGAAAATGCCGCCAACGCCCTGCTGGTCAAGCTCAACCAGATCGGCTCCCTGACGGAGACCATCGAAGCCGTCGAGACCTGCCACCGGGCCGGCTGGCGGGCCGTCACTTCCCACCGCTCCGGCGAAACGGAAGACAGCACCATCGCCGACCTGGCCGTTGCCCTGAACATGGGCCAGATCAAGACCGGCGCTCCCGCCCGCTCCGATCGCGTGGCGAAATACAACCAACTGCTTCGCATCGAAGCTGAGCTGGGCGATACGGCAAAATACGCCGGCTGGTCGGCTTTGAAATAACTCTTTCCCTGTTTTAGTAATGAGAATACCCCCATCCAGATATTGGATGGGGGTATTTGTTTAGACAACACGAGCAGATTGTTAATTAACTTGACAAACTCACTAAATATGTTATCATTTCTGTAAGAATTATTCCGATTAGATGCTTATTTCAGAATAATGACCTTTTATCACCGTCTCCCCCTGAATGCAAATGTAAAGTATGTTAACAAACATACCGCGCTGGACTTGATCTTGTTTGCGCCGGAGGGTTTGTCGCGGGTCGAATTGGCCCGCCAGATCGGCCTGACCCGCGCCGCGATGACCCAAATCGTCAACGATCTCCTGGCCAGCGGAACGATCCATGAAATCGAGAGCAGCAACAGTAAAAGCGGACGACCGCCGATCATCCTGGAGATCAACCCGCAGGGTGGGCACATTGTCGGCATCGATATCGGCGCCACTCACGTCAACCTGGTAGTCACCGATTTTTCCGGACGCGTTCTCGACGAGGTGGAAATCCCCTTCAACGTCAAGGAGCCTCCGATCCAGTGCCTTGACCAGGTGGACAGGCTTTTCCGCGAGACCCTGGCAAAAATGAACCTGAAGCTGGACGACATCGAAGCAATCGGCGTCGGGGTGCCGGGCCCGGTGGACACGAAAGCTGGC
>Ga0335069_10006364_pt1 | contig 17176 bp, 15 predicted proteins | sample Lox_Sample_11_FD_206714 | JGI IMG/M metagenome (GOLD analysis project Ga0335069, IMG submission 206714) | Soil microbial communities from Loxahatchee National Wildlife Refuge, Florida, United States - Lox_Sample_1.1 | ecosystem: Environmental > Terrestrial > Soil > Wetlands | place: USA...
TTGAGGCCGGGACAATCCCCCCCGCCGGTCAGGATGCCGATACATTTGGCTTTGGATTTAAACAAGGTATCCACCTAGAAAGGCTTTTTACCGCGGAGGACATGGAGATTTCGGGGTTGATTTATCCTTCAATGTTCCAAAATAGGCTTGGTTGTCTCCGTGTACTCCGTGGTTCAATCAATTTTTCAAGCCACTTATTGGACGCCTAGAAGCTCCACGTCGAACACTAATGTGGCGTTAGGGGGAATGACCCCACCCGCGCCACGCTCGCCGTAACCCAGGTTGGCGGGGATGGTCAACTTGCGCTTTTCCCCGACTTTCATCCCGGCCACGCCCTCATCCCATCCCTTGATCACCTGGCCCGCGCCAAGGTTGAAATTAAAGGGTTGGCCGCGGTCCACCGAGCTGTCGAACTTGGTCCCGTTGGTCAACCATCCCGTGTAATGGACGCTTACCATATGACCAGGCACCGCCAAGGCGCCAGAGCCGGGCTGCAGAACCTGGTATTGCAGTCCCGAGGCGGTGGTGATGACCTGCGTGCCGGAGGACGCCGGGGCCACGCTGGCGCCGGCATTCGCGTCCTGGCTCCCCTGTTTCATGCGGATCACGACGAAGGCGATGACGCCGATCAAAAGAACGACGCCCAGGACGACATAGCGGTTACCCATTCCAATCCTCCCTGTGTTGAGTTAAGGCGGCGACAATTGGGAAAGTATAATGGAATGGCGGGCCAGCTTCGATAAATATCGGGCCTTGTTCGATCATACGGAATGCCGAGACGGCCATCCGTAATTAAAAGGAAGGCTTATGGGAACACAACAAACCACCTGGAATATTCCAGTTGGTTTTTGCGGAGGAATCTACTCGGCGACGCGCGCGACCCGGATGTTGTTCGTGACCTCGTGGACACCCGGTACTTCCTTCACCGCGCTCATAATATCCCTTTTGGTCTCGTAGTCATCCGCCGTCCCGGAAACCGTCACGTGACCGCCCCGGACGCTGACGTGGAGGTGCTCCGCCATCCCCCGGATGGACCGGCTGATGGTGGCCTCCAACTCAACGTCCTTCGGATCGGAAACAAATGGATTTGCCATGGCTGGCCTCCTTGATTAAAGATTACGACCCTTTTTCCCGTCTTTCCACGGAGCTCGATTAACCGGGCCCCAACCCACCCCTTCCTCCATTCCAGTTTCTGGCGGATTTTTCCAGGCTCCTATGATTTAGTTCATAAGTCGCGAGGAATCGGGGGTTGCCTTGGCTCGTTCCCCCGAATAAGATGCTCCACTTATTATCCAGTTTCAGCTTTTGTCCCCGTTTAAGGAAACCCTATGGAAAACGCCCTTCACGTCGAGAATCTCTCCAAAAGCTACCACCGCCGCTTGCGCAAACCCGGCCTCCTCGGCGCCTTCCAAAGCCTTTTTTCCTCCCAAATGGAGGAACTCCAGGCGGTGCGCGACATCTCCTTTTCCATCAAGCGCGGGGAAAGGGTGGGCCTAATCGGCGAGAACGGCGCCGGCAAATCCACCACCCTCAAGATGTTGACAGGCATCATCACACCCACCGGGGGCACCCTGGAAGTGCTGGGCCGGGTACCCTGGAAGGAACGGCGCCAACTCTCCCTCAATATCGGAGTGGTCTTCGGCCAGCGTCCCCAATTACTTTGGGATATCCCGGTGAGGGAAACCTTCCGGCTCCTCCAAACCATGTACCGCATCCCCCATGAGGTTTACAACGTCACCTACTCGGAGGCCGTGAAACGGCTGGGCTTGGAACCCTTATTGGCGACACCTGTCCGTCAACTCTCCCTTGGACAGAGGATGCGCTGTGACCTGGGAGCGGCCCTCCTGCATGCGCCCGCCATCGCTTTCCTGGATGAACCAACGATTGGATTGGATTTATCGGTCAAGGAACAAGTCCGGGAATACATCCGCGACATGCAGGACAAATTCGGCACCACCCTGCTCATCACGACCCACGATTTGAAGGACATCACGGAAATTTGCGACCGGCTCCTGCTCCTGGACAAGGGAAAGCTGTTGTTCGATGGCTCGCTCAAGGATTTTGAGCGCCGTTTCGCGAATGAAAGCCGCATCGTGGCCGAACTTCACCAGCCAGCCACCCCGGCTTCCCTTAAAAAACTTGGCATGGAGGTCCGCAAGCACGGTGGGAAAGTCGTGGGTTCCGAAGGCCACCGGCTGGTGGTGGAATACCGCAAGGAAGGTGCCGCCCCGGCCCTGACCCAGATCATCTTAAAGAGTCAGAAGGTGGCCGATTTAACCTTGGAGAAAACCGACATCGAAACTATCGTCACGCGAATTTACCGCAGGCCCCTCGGGTCCAAGGGTAAGGCGCTTTGATGCGGCCACTCCAACCCCAGCTCACCTTTACGGAAACCCTGGACAGCTACCGCTCCCTTTTCGTGCGATCGCTCAAGGCCAGCTTCGCCTACCGGGCTTCTACCGTCACTTCGCTTCTCACGGCCATTTTTCTTTACGCGGTGCCGCTCCTGGTCTGGCGGCAGGTTTACGCGCAAAACACAAACACCCTTTCCATCCCCAAGGCACAAATGTTCCCCTATCTGCTGCTGGCCTGTTGCGTTAATTACTCATTGGGCATGGCGGTGGAGTTCCGCATCGGCCAGCGTATCAGGTCAGGTCTCATCGCTACCGACCTGCTCAAACCGGTAGACTTCCAGATCTCCCAAGGAGTCCAGTCCATCAGCGACGGGCTCTTTAACGGGGCTCTCGGCATGGTGGTGTTCTTGTGCGGTTACCTGTTCCTGGGGCCAGGCGTGCTTCCTGGTTCCACCGCTTCCCTGGCTCTATTCCTGATCAGCTTCCTTCTGGCCTTTATGGTCCAGTACTTGATCTGCTTTATTTTTGTTCAGGGGGCCTTCTATACCTACAGCGGCTACGGCATCTTCGCGGCCCGGGGCGCCCTGCATTACACCTTCTCGGGAGTCTCGGCTCCATTAAGCCTTTACCCGCCTTTTCTCAAAACCATCGGCGAATGGCTGCCTTTCCGGCACACCCTTTACTCTCCGGTTTCCATTTATATGGGCTGGGCCCAGGGCCCCGCGGCGGTGGACTTGATCCTGCAACAAGTCCTCTGGGTCGCCGGGCTTTATCTTTTAGGGAAGTTACTCATGATCCAATCCTTGAAGCAATTGGAAGTCCAGGGCGGATGATCCGCCTCCAAAACAGGAGGCGGAGGTTTGAGTTTTAAGTTTTGAGTTATAAGTTTTCAAATTTTTAATTAAACCGTTTTCCATAACTCAACACACAAAACTTCGAACTTAGAACCAATAACAAAACTCAAAAATGTTGGAACTATGATGAACATGGATAAAGAGTGATGCAACAAAAACAAAGACTTTTTTGGCTTGCCATATCTAAATCATCCGTATTTATCAAAGTTCCAAGGGTTTTGTTACAGACTCTTAGAACTAAACGAAAATTGTTTACATTTAACAAAAGTAGCTATTGAGGACGAGAACTACATGCGGGAAACCTTGAGGTTATATTGGATGGCCTTCAACACCGCCCTCCAGGCCAAATTCGAGTACCGGGTGGATTTCCTCTTGGGGGTGGTCACTTCCTGCATGCTGCAGGTGGCGGCCCTAGCCTATATCTACGTGATCTTCCACCAGACCCCCAACTTGAACGGCTGGTCCCGTGACCAGGTAATCCTTTTGATGGGCATGACGGCGGCGGCGCTGGGGACATCCGAGCTCTTCTTCAACCACATCTGGATGCTGCCCTATTACATCGTCATGGGGGAATTGGACCGTCTCCTGACCTATCCGGTCAACTCCCTTTACTTCCTCCTGGTCACCCGGCCTGAACTACATTCTTTCGGGAACCTGGTGACGGGCTTTACCCTCATCAGCGTGGAATTATGGAAATTAAACTGTCCTTGGTACGACTGGCTGGTCGTGCCCCTGCTGGTACTTTGCGGCGGGATAATTTACACCGCCGCATTGGTTATCGCCGGGGCTCTGTCCTTTAAGTTCCTCGGCCCCACCTCCATGACCCTCATGATCCCCCACTCCCTGCTTCAGGCAACCCGTTACCCCTTGAGCATTTACCCTTGGTGGTTGCAATATGGCCTGATGCTCGTCATCCCCTATGGGGTCTTCCACTACCTCCCCGCCAGCGCGCTCTTGGGAAAGGACTTCGGCCCCTGGCTTCTCCCGGCCGCCCCCCTGGCTGCCGTACTGTTCATTTGGGAGGCGCAACGGGTTTGGCGATGGGGGCTGAACAAGTACGAGAGCACCGGGTCTTAAATAAAAAAGCCCTGTAGCGCTTGCGCTCTACAGGGCTGCCCAATGCTTTTACGGCTAGTGATACAACGGCCAACATAAGGTTCGTTGATACCGAAGGATGGCCCGGCTCATCCCGAGCCGGGGGAATCCTCTACATTACTAGTGTGCCTGGGGTCCCCTTTATTCCATCCCAATGTGAAATAAAAAAGCCCTGAGGCGGAGGTTTTCGGCCTCGCTCCAGGGCCGCCCAATGCTTTTACGGCAGTAAAATACAGCCTTTCTATACGTTTATTAAAATATCGCGGGAAGTTCCCACTCATCTCGATCGGGTTTTCTTCCTCACAACCTCTAGACGATTTGGGCGTTTTTTAATGCAAAGAAAGTGGGGATTTTTTTCAGGGCTCGGTTTCACATTAAAACTAAATCTATTTGTTAAAATGTCTCAACCACTCCCGCAGTTTCTCATTGTTGGGGTCCATTTCCAGAACCTTGCGATAGGACTCCAAGGATTTATCGAAGTAAAGCCTTCCCAGGCTGTACCAGGCTTTTTCCAGGTGGGGATCCTTCTCAATGGCCTTCAAATAAAGGTCGATGGCCTCTTTCTTCAACCCCGCCTTTTGCTTGGCCTCGGCTTGGTCAAATAATTCCTGGGCCGTGAGATCCTCCTCGGGTTTCACTTGGAATTTCAGGATCACCGGCCGTTTGGCCTCGCCGGCGGGAGGAACTAAATCCCCGTTCTCAAAAACGGGCGGGTTCATTGGAAAACCGGATTCCGCCGGCGGAGAGGGCTTTTCCGGCGCCGGGAACCAGAGGGAAAGGGAGAACCGTTGGACATTGCCCAAGTCGCCCGTGGAGGAAAAAGCATAATCGAGCTGGACCCGTCCCATCTTAATACCAGCCCCGAAATCCAGCCCTTTCACCCCGCCGAGTTGGTTATCGGCTAAATCCGCGCTGTAACCGCCCCTGACGAAATAGCTTTTTTCAAAACCATACTCAAAACCCACGTTCAAGCGGCTCACATCCTGCAGGGCCACGACGCCGCCCGCACTAATGGTAAGGGTATGGATATCATCAGTGGAGAGCATGGGCCGGAGGGCCGCCCCAAAGGACAATTCCGCCGGCAAATTATAGGCCCCGGACTCCAGCCCCAAAACACTCAAATGGGCCCCTAAGGAAAACCGGCTGGAAGGTTTCAGGAGGACTCCAGTCCCCCAAGCCAGGCTGGCGTGGTCGTTGCCGTCAATGTCCTGCCGCGCCCATTCGGAACTCAGGCCCCAGGAAATAGTCTTGTCCAGCGCGAACCCAAAGGCGCATTGGGCGCCCAGATCAAAGGGTGAATAGCTCCCATGGGAGGCGCCCAAGACATCCCGGCGGTCAATGGACCCATAATTCAGGTAGTGAAAAGCGAGGCCAAGGGTTCCTCCCTCCATGATGGGATAGGCGCCACCCAACATCTCGTAGAACCCATCGGCCAGGTAGCTGTAATGGGATCCTGTCAGTTCCGGACTTTTTAATTGGGTAAGGCCCGCGGGGTTGTAATGGATGGCCGAAAAATCGTCCGCCACCGCGGTGAAGCTCTCCCCCATCCCGACGGCCCTGGCCCCAAACCCCGTGGAAAGGATGGGCATGGCCGTGGAGGCGTTGGGAAGGGCGCTCTGGGCGTAACTTCCGCCCGCCCCCAGGCATCCGAGAAAGAAAATTATTTGGGAAAGGTGGCTTTTCATGGGCGGCTCCTATCGCACCACCGCGAACTTCGCGGTTTTAGAATGGTGGAGACCCATACGTCCCTTGGAACGGATGAGATAGTAGTAAACGCCGTTGGAGAAATTCGAGAGGTCCAAGGGGACCAGGTTAGCCCCCGGCACGCCCTGAAATTCCCTGCTTTCCACCAGGTTCGCGGCGGTGTTGTAAACGTCGAGGGTGGTGTAACCGGCTTCGCATAAGTTGACAACCAAAGTGGCGGTTGTGCCCGTAGCCGGGTTCGGATAGCAATAGGTCTCCAAATCGTCGCAGGGGCCCGGCGTGGTGGTGACCGTGGGGGTCGTAGTAGGGGTGGGGCTCACGGTCCCGGTGGTCGTCAAGGTGAAGGTGGGAGTCGGGGTGGAGCTGTTGGTGTAAGTTGGGGTGAAGGTGGGCGTGGGGCTGTTGGTGGAAGTTCGGGTGGGCGTGAAAGTGGGCGTTGGCGTAAGGGTGGGTGTGGGAGTGCACAGCGCCAGCATTTTTTGCAAGGAGTTGGTGTTGTAGTTGAGGATATAGAGGTCGCCCCCCATTGGGTCAAAAAGCAAGGCTTCAGGGTGTGAGATCATGGCGGACAAGGCGAAGGCGGGATTGGAATAACCGGAGGTTCCGGTTCCCGCCACCGTTTTTAGCGGACCCGATCCCCCTGGTAACTCCCTCACCAAGTTGTTGAAATCATCCGTGAAATAGAGGTTCCCCCCACAACCCACGGCCAGTCCATCTACTTCCTCGCTCAAGTGGGCCGAAGTGGCCGCCGTCCCATCGGGCGAGAACCCCGTGACCCCCGCCGTGCCCGCAATGGTGGTTATGGTTTGACTGGAGGCATCCACTCGGCGGATCACGTAGTTCCCATCGTCGGCGATATAAAGGTTACCGGCCCCGTCAAAGGCGAGGGAGTGGGGGTTAACGAGCAGGGCCGAAGTGGCCAAACATCCGTTGCAGCTGGAAGAGGGTGTTGGAGTGGGATTCTCGCAACATCCCGCCACGGTGGTGATGATTTTGGTGATGGCGTCCACCCGCCGAACCACATGGTTGGAAAAATCCGCGATAAAAAGATTGCCTTGGGCGTCGAAGCGGATGTTCTGGGGATTGCTGATCCCCGCCGCGATCGCGGGACCCCCGTCTCCTGAGTAACCCCCCGCCCCATTGCCCACGACGGTGGTAATCACCCCGCTGGCGGCAAAGACCTCTCGGATACGGTCGTTGTAGAAATCGGCAATATAAAGATTGTCCTGGGCGTCCAGCGCCACGCTGGAAGGGTAATTGAGCGTGGCCAAGGTGGCGGGACCGCCATCACCCATAAAGGGAGTAACGGTGTTATAAGTCCCGGCCACAGTGGTAATGATCCCAGTGCTGATATACACCTTGCGGACGAGAACGTTACAGCCATCGGCGATATAGAGATTTCCCTTGGAATCCTCGGCCACATCCTCCGGGCAGGCCATGGTGCCCAGGGTGGCCGGGCCTCCATCCCCCAAGGAACCGGCGTCGGGTGTCGGGCTGGGAGTCCCACCTCCGGCGACGGTATAAAGAACCTGGGTTGAAGCGGATGCGGCAACACAAAACCAGATGCCCGCCAACAATCCTGCCAGGGTTTTTGGAAAGGGCTTCAAAAGGTCTCCCGGTCCGGAAAAAATGCTTGGCTGAATTTTACATCGGTTTGGGCCGAGTTATAGAAATCTTTCAAACCCCGGCCCTCGATCTTCAAACGGGATTTCGCCACAAGGGGACGATCAGGAAGGTTAAATAAAGTTGGCGGAGAAAATTCTATTGGTTCGGTTTGACCGAGACGACCTGCGACATGGTCTTGCCGTTGGCGTTGACTACCACCGTGTAGTTGCCGGGGGCGACGGGACTCCCGATCTCATCCTTGCCGTCCCAATCCAGCAGGTGCACACCTGGTTCCCAATCGCCTTGGTAGAGGTTGCGGGTCAACAAACCATTGGCGTCTAGCACCGTCACTACGACATTGGGGGTCTTCGGGGTTTCCACCGAAATTCTCAATGGAAAACCCTCTTCCGTGGGGGCCGTCCCCTTATTGGAAAGGGCCTTTTCAGCCGGGACGGTTCCCAGGGTGTCGGAAGGGTTCCCGGCCTTGGAAACCTCTCCTGAACCCCTCTTGGAGAGGAAACTCATATTGACCGGGCCGGAGGTGGTGTTAACCCCAGTACCAGTCGCTCCCGTTTCCCTCCTGGAAGATAAGGTTTTGGGAGTGGGCCCCGTTTTGCCCGCAAGGCCGTTTTCTTTGTTCGCGGTTTGGGAGGATTTTTCAGAATGGACCGTACTCCCCAAACCCATCCCCGGGTTCTCACCCATGGGAGAACGCAGGGTGGCCGAGGGTGTGAAAGCCTGATGGAGTTGGGGCCAGTAGTGGTGAAGGGCTCCAACTATTCCGGCGCCAGCCGCCAATAACAGAGCTCCCTTCAGGGAAGCCGCAAGAACGCGGACCATCGGCGAGGGCCGGTGGGCCTGCCAAAGGGGTCCGATCTTGGTATCCAAGCGCCCGGAAATCTCCTCCACCAACGACTCGGGAACGGGGCCGACGCGTTCGGCCACCGCTTCAGTCACCTGTTGGGCGAAAGCAGGATCCTTGCGCATGAGGGCGTCGAACTCGGCCTGGGCCTCCTCGGTGAAAGAACCGTCGAGGTAAATTTGAATAAGGGTTTCAGGTGTGAATTTCATGTCTCAATCTCTTTCCAGCCTTGCGGCATCCGCTCGCGGACCCTTTCTATTAGCTTTTGTCGGGTCCGGAAGATTCCGGAGGTGACGCTGCCCACCGGCATCTTGAGACGGTTGGCGATGGCCTCGTAGGAGTAGCCTTTGATCTCCCGGAGGGTGATGAGTTCCTTTTCCCGGCCTTCCAGCTTTTGCATCTCCTCCCGGAGCATCTTCAGGGCCTCCTCCGGGTAGGGGTTCTTCTGCTCTATGGACGGGTGGGTTGCAAAAAAATCCACCGAAAAGGGGAGATTTTTTTTTCGCTTTTCCAGCAGGTCCCGGCAAAGGTTCACCGCGATATGGTTCAGCCAGGTGGCCAAGGAGCTCTCAAAGCGGAAATTTTGCAGATTTTTTAGGGCTTTTATGAAGGTTTCCTGGACCATATCCTCCACTTCCGTGTCATTTCCCAGGAAATACCAACAGGCCCGAATGAGCCCCTTTTTATGGGTGTTATAAAATTCCTGGAAGGCCTCGGAGTCGCCCTTTAAGACCTTTTTGACTAGATCTTTCTCGGTTTGTGGCAAAGCGGTTCCCCATCCCTAAATAGGCATATTCAAGGAAATATGCCGAATTATACATGACAGGGGTGCAGGGAACTTTGTGAATTTCTCGTTTCGGCGGGAGGAAGGCGGAAATCAAGGTTTACAAGGGGAGCCGGTTATTGGCCCAGCCGGGTGGTGGTAGCGAGGGTGTCGTTGACGATAGAAACCATGCGGGCATTGGCCTCAAAGCTCCTCTGGGCCACGATCATATTGGAGAGTTCCACGGTCAAGTCCACGTTCGAGCCCTCCAAGGAATCCCCCTGGATTGTGCCCAATCGCCCTTGGCCCGCCAAGCCCATCTGGTCCTGCCCCGAATTAGAGGAATTTGAGAAATAATTGCCCCCCACCTTGGATAAACCTTCGGGGTTAGAAACCTGGGCCAAGACCACCTGGGCGAGATCCGCGATTTGCCCATTTGAGAAAGTGCCCTTGAGCATGCCCTGGTTATCGAACGATAAACTTTGAAGGGTTCCGTCCGAGTAACCGTCTTGGGAGGCGGCGTAAACAGTATTGTTTGGCACATAGGTATTGACCCCGTTAACCAGCTGGTAGGAACCCTCAGCGTCGCTGAAAATCCCATCCCGTTTTCCCAGTGGGACGCCGTTGGCGCCTAGGAGGCCGAAAGTCCCAAAATTAAGGTCCACTGACAATATTTCGGCTCCATGGGTGGGAAGGGGCGAGCCGATCGCCAACCCCGATGGAAAAAGATTGCTGGGCGGCAGGTACACCCGGGGAAGGGTCATGAAGTTGGAGGCAAGCCCGGGCGGTCCCCCGAACCCGCCCGCCCCACCGCTTCCGGCCAGGGAACCATCGGTATTGAACCAAATAAAGTCCCCGTAATAACTGAGGATTGGGTTGCCCCGGTCGAAAGTCACCGGATCCCCGTTCCAAATTGCCGTTCCACCCAGCAGGTTGGCCGTACTAACCTTTTGTCCTCCAGTTGTGTCGAAGGCATACCAGGCATAACAAACCTGGCTCATGGGCGGGGTGTTGATAGGAGGATTGGCCGTTCCCAAGTCGTTCAACTGATAAAACTGGACCGTGATCTGGCGGGCGTTTCCCGTCGAGTCATAGACCGTCTCAGTTAATTGGTCCGCGGGAGGCACGGGAGGCTGTTGTTCCCAAGCGTAATTCCCTGCCCCACCCTTGGCTTGTCCCAGGCTGATGATCTCGTTCTCCAAGGGGGCCGGCGGATTGAAAACACCAGGGGTGAAGTTGGATAAGTCGCTCACTTGTTGAAGGGCAAACCCGCCTCCCGCCATCGGCAGGAGGGTCATGCGGGCTGGGTCAATGACGTTGGCGGCAGGGCCAAAGGAAAGGGCCAGCCCTACAGGTAAGGTGGGCCCGGCGAGAGGGTCCAGGTTGAGAATGTTCGGCGGTTGGAAGGAATCCAGGTTGCCCCTGAAATTGACCACCGTCGTGGCCTTGGGGGGCAGGATCATGTCCCGGTTAATCTGGATATTTGTGATGGCGTTGGAGTTGCTGTTATCCACTTTTAATTCGGTATGGGTGATGAATTCCGGGGGGAAAAAGGGTGGGAACCCGGAAAGAAGGGGTTCTTTGACATATTGGGTGGCGGCGGTGAAGCCCTGCACCAGTCCTCCGTTCTGGTCCACCAAATTGCCCTTACTGTCGAAGCTCAGGTTCCCGGCCCGGGTCAGGTAAGTGGAGGATCCCTGCTTGACCACCAGGAAACCATCCCCTTGGATGGAAAGGTCCAGGGGATTCCCCGTGTTAAGGGTTGGACCCTGCTGGAATAGGGTCTGGATGGAAACCACCCTGGTCCCTGTCCCGACCTGGACCGGGTTGACGCCGCCCATTTGGGAGCCCAGGTCGTCGGGCGCGGCTTGCGCGAGGGTCTGGCTAAACATATCCGCGAATTCCGTGCGGCTGGTTTTGTATCCGACCGTATTGGAATTGGAAATATTATTACCGATCACGTCCAGCCAAACGCTGTCGGATTGCAGACCGGAGATTGAACTGTTCATCGCCCGAAGGCTCATGCGTCGCTCTTTAACAGTTGATTTTCAAGGATACGGGCGTAGTGTGGGCATGCTTTTCCATTACTTACTAACGGTTTTTTTCTTTAAAACATGAGTGTTTCGGTGGAATTTTCAGGGCCCTCGAGGAAGGAGAAAAAAACTGCCCTATGAAAAGAGCTGGAGGGGGATGAATTATTCCATGGCCCTCCAATAATTTTTGGGTCGGGAAAACCCCAAAAATAAAAGAAAATTGGAGTTTAACGCCTGAAAATAAAAAGCCGGCTGATCCCCCTCGGGGGAAAGCCGGCCGTTTTTTTATACGAGTTTAAAACTTAATTGGCGGTTGCCCCTACCCGGTCCCGGTATTGGGGTCCGACTTGGACGGTCCCGGCGCAGTTGACCGAGCCGCATTGGCACTTGAACTCATAGTTCCAGTTGCCCACGTCATCCGTCTCCTTGTAGTTCCAACTGACTTCTTCGCCCTTGGCGATGTCACGGACGGCGACCAGCACGATGCCGTTGGTAACCTTGGAGCTCGGGTCGCAGGAGTGGTTGACGAAACAAAGCGGGTCGCAACCATTCTCGTAATCGTGGAGCATGAGAAAACCCGGATAGATGTACATGGCGTGGTCAACATTCAGCTTGTCGGCGGGGACCGTCCGGGTCAGGACTTCCAAATCTTCCTCAGGGATCACGATGCCCCCGAAAACGCCGATGACCTCGTTTTCTTTGATGTCGCGTACCGCGTAGACTCCTTGACCTTCCATACCGCTTTTGCGGACTTCCAAAGCTTCGCTCACCCAAGGCTTTATTTTCATTAGGTTTGTAACCAACCGTCCTTTTTGCAGATTAACCCACCCCGGCAGGGTGGTCCAACGGGGGCAATTCTAACTCAAAGCCCCCAGGGGGTCATGGGTTCTTTAGCGGAATTTTGGAGCCATTTAGGCCCTTTTAGATATGGCAGGACCCCAACCCGCGCTTGGCCAGGTATTGCTGGTGGTAGTCCTCCGCTTTCCAAAAAATGGCGGCGGGAACAATCTGCGTGACGATGGGGCTCTTGTACCCGGTCTTCTGGAGTTTGTCCCTCGATTCCTTCGCGGCTTTTTCTTGCTGAGGGTTGTGAAAAAAAATCACCGACCGGTACTGGGTCCCGATATCCGGCCCCTGGCGGTTGAGCTGGGTTGGATTGTGGGAGTGCCAAAAAACGTCCAATAACTGTTCATAAGAAACCTTCTTGGGATCATACTCCACCTCCACCACTTCCGCGTGGCCCGTCCGGTCAGTGCAGACATCCTTATAGGTAGGCGCGTTGGTCATTCCACCCTCATATCCCACGGCGGTGGAAGTTACTCCCTTGAGTTGACGGAAGGCTTCTTCTACGCCCCAAAAACATCCCGCTCCAAAAGTGGCCTTTTCCATGCTGTTCCCTTTCATTTTCAACAATGGGTGATGCGGACGCGTTTTTGCAAAAGTGCCGTTATCTTAGGACGAGGAGCTTTGAAATCCAACGGTTGGCGGGGGTGCTGATCACCACGTAATAAAGGCCGTTCCCGGCTTCACCACCCCGGAAATGGTCCGTGTCCAAGGAATACTGGTAAATCCCGGCCGGCACGGCTTGGTCGGTATGCTCGTAAACTTTCCGGAAGGCCGTGGTAAAGACTTTAACGCTGACATAATCATGCGGTTTGTCGAAAGTGGCCGTCAAGGTCACCGGCCCCCCGTGGATGGGGTTGGCGGAGAACGCGGGCGGCATAGCCGAACCCGGGCTGGGAGTCGTCGTACCGGGACATTGCACCGTGACGCTTCCGTTGGTGCTTTGGGGAGCGGGCTGGCTGGCGTAAACCAACTGGGGATTATCGGTTAGGATCGTTCCGCAGGCCACCGTAACGCCAATTTCGGCCTGGTAAACCAATTGGTAGTTCCCGGGGGCCAGGGGCGAAGGCAAGGTCCAACTATAGCTGGAAGCCGTGGAATTAAAGGTCCCTAAAGGGGAGGTGATCAAACTCGTATATACCAGTCCAGGAGGAAGGCTGTCGGTGATGGCCAGCCCGGAAACGTTTCCATTCGCCACGTTCAGGGTAATGGTGTAGGTCAAGAGGGTCCCGGCGGAGGCGTATCCAGTGGAAACACTTTCACTGATAAGAACCGCCGGGGTGGGGGTTCCGGTGGGGCTGTTCGTGGCCGTGTCGGCCGGGGTGGAAGTGAGGGTTTTACTAGCGGTGAAAGTGGCCGAAGGCGTGGCGGAATAGGTCGCGGTCCAGCTGGAAGTCACCGTGGCCGTGGCGGTGGGACTGGAAGTGGCCGGGGGAGTCGCCGAAGGGGTAAAACTAGCCGTGAATGTGTTGGTAGGTGTGCTCGTTAATACCGTCCCCGTGTTAGTTGGGCTGTTGGTAGCCGTCACCGTGGGAGTGGTTGTCACCGTGGAGCTGGCGCTGTTAGTGGGGGTTAAGGTAGGGGTTACTGTGGGAGTGGGGCTGGCGGAGGCGGTAGGTGTGGATGTGGCCGAAGAAGTAAAGGAAAAGGTCGACGTCACAGTGGACGTGAAAGTGGGGATAAAGGTCAAGTTCGGAGTGTTGGTGATCGTGGGTGTGGGGGTGGGGGTATAAGTGGAGGTCACCGTGGGACTGTTGGTCAAAGTGAAAGTAGCGGTAGCGGTGAAGGTTTGCGTAGGGGTTCCAGTGAGGGTAGGCGAGGAGGTTGGGGTGGAACTGGCCGTTAAGGTGGCTGTAGGGGTGGGGGTACCCGTGTCGGTAGAAGTGGCGCTATTCGTGGATGTTCCACTCGGCGTGAAAGTCGCGGTATGGGTAGGGGACAACGTCGATGTCCCGGTGGCGGTATTCGTCGGGGTGTCGGTCGTGGTGGCGTCGGAGGTAGCGGTAGGGGTGAAGGTAATAGTGAAAGTATTCGTCGGGGTCGAGGGGCAATAATTGGCGTAAATGGCGTCGTGGATGTTATCGGAGCTGGTGACCCCCCAACTGGAGGCATAGAGCGGAAAGGTGGAATTAATGGAGTTCGAGACCGTCCACACCATGGAATTGGTCTCACTGGGGCTCGTCTGCCAGGAAATGCTGTAGTTCGTCGTTGGGCTTCCGTAAGCGTAAGCCAGCCAATATTCCCCCGCTGTAACGGAGGCGTTGGGTATCTTGAAGACATTCCAGCCTTGGTTGAGGCCTTGGGTGTGATAGTCCGATTGGCAGATCAACGTCCCAATGGTGGTTCCAGGAGTGGTCGTTCCAGTGGGATTCGGCACCGAAGCGTAAAGAGCCACATCCGCTGTAGTGCCCGTTGGATTTCCAACCGAATAAAGGGAAATGGTTTCCACCACCGCGTCCACGGGAAGGGTGTAACGGCAGGCCCTCATTTCCACCACAGGCCCGGCTCCTGTCACGAGGCCCACCGTATTGGAATTGCCGAAAACACTCGAGGGATTGCAGTCGGGCGTCCAACTGGGGTTGGGGGTTGGGCTGAGGGTGGGGGTGACAGTGGCGGTACTGGTAGGGGTGTTGGTGAAAGTATGGGTGGGAAAAGTGGGAGTAGCGGTGGCCGTCGGGGTTCCGGTAGGCGTGTAGCTTCCCGTGGGTGTGCCGGTATAGGTTGGGGTCCAAGTGTTGGTGGGGGTGTTGGTGGGAAAGCGGCAATAGCCGGCATAGAGCGCGTCATGTTCGTCATTGCCGTAGGCCATGGGGGGATAATTGGGAAAATTGCCCATCGTCACAGCTCCCGTGGCGTAAGCCACGGTGGTATTTCCCGTAGGGTTGGTAGAATAGTCGATGTAAAAAGCGAGATTGGCATTGTACTGGTAGGCGAGCCAGTAACTTCCGGCGTTGAGGACGGTCGGCGTGACTTGGAAAAAATTCCAGCCGTCATAGACCGTCTGAGGGGCGGATTGCGTCAGGATATTGCTGACGTAACTGGTTCCGCCCGCGGCGGAGTAAATAGCCGTCTGCACCGTGGCCCCCGCGTTGGAACAATACAAGGCCATGGTGTAAACGCTGGCGGCTTGGCTCAGGGTGTAAATGCTGGCCCTCATGCCGGCCGTTCCAGCCGGGGCCGAGCTCAACGAGGCGGATGTGGAAATGCCGAATTGGCTCACGGCCGACCCACAGGGAGGCGTATTGGATGGATTGGGGGTGAAGGTATCGGTGGGCGTCCCGGTGGGCGTGCGGGTCGCGGTCAAAGTGAAGGTGCCGGTGGGGGTGGAGGTGTGCGTAGCGGTACGGGTGTTCGTGGGCGTGCCGGTCGGAGTGCGCGTGTTGGTATTGGTGCGGGTATTGGTGGGCGTGGCGGTCTGAGCCTTCAGGGAACCGGAGGGCATCCAAAGCAACAACGCGACCGCGAGGATCAAAAGGTATTGGCGCGACGGCATCAAGAATCCTTCTTTAGGGTGAATGGCCCAAAGCATACCACTTGTTGCGGGGCCGTTATCCTAACGACTTTTTGGCGGGAATCTTGATGTTTTCGAGGGTTTTAACGGGGCCTACCAGCGCTTGTTTGTTTCGTGTTTCCCACATACCAAAAGCGGGTATATAACTTGAGGTTAATTGGGTAGCATTTTCCGCTTGGCCGTGAACTGTCAGCCGCGAACTGTCAGCTTCCCTTACTCATTTCCCCAATAGGCCACCAGGTCGCCCACGAAAACCCCCGGCCCATCCCCCTTGGCGCTTTCCACTCCCAGGTCCAACTCGATCCTTTGCCGCATGACATTGTTGTTCAGTTTGAAGTCGGTTTTCAGGTTCACTGATCCCCTCACCTCGAAATCGATTTTGATCTTCGGGAAATTAGGCTTAGGCGGGTATGGCACCGTGGCCTGCATGGCGCGCGACTCGTCGGCTTGCGGGGGCCGGCCCGACTTGGAGGCGTCGCTGGCCGCCACCACCTTATAGACCGCCACCGCGTTGGGGTCCTTGAGGTTCTTGCGGATCTCCTGGAACCAGGCTGGGTACTTGTCCTCCATCAAGGGCGCGTAAAGCATGTCCAGGGGCCTGATCTCCGCCTTGCTTCCCTTGGAGTCGTCGTTGATGAGCACCCCCGAGGCGAAAACCGTCTGGCCCGCCATGGCGGTCACCGCCTCTTGGAAGGCCTGCCGGTATTGCGGGACGACCTTCACCTCCAGTTCCAGCATGCCGTTGGGGTTGGGGACTCCGTTGCGGTTCTTCAGGCGGGACTTGTCGTCCGGGGTGAACCAGACGCTGAAATCCCCCTCCGGTTTCATTCGGGGGTTTCCGTAGAGTTTCCCGGAAATGTTCGAAAGGTAGGTCTTGCAGTCAACCAGCGGGCTTTTCTTCCCGAAAAGGTCCATCCATCCCATGGAGCGCCCCCTAACCCGGACTTACCATTGCCAACGAAAAAAGCATCCCGAACGCTCGCTGGTAAAACCGGGGTAATAACAGCCGGTCCCTTAGTTTGGAAAATCTTCATGTTTTTCAAAAATTTTCCAAATAAGGGGCTGAAACGAGATTAGGAGGATTATAACACGGGCGGGCAGAACCCCGATCTAAGCCTGATTGAGCGCCTTTTCGATATCAGCCTCCAAGCTTTCCGGTTTATCCGCGGAGGCGTAGCGCTTGAGGGGATTTCCCTTCTTATCCACGAGAAATTTGGTGAAGTTCCACTTGATGGCTTCCGTGCCCAAGACCCCCGGTTTGTCCTGCGTGAGGTACTTGTAAAGGGGATGGGCGTTTGGGCCGTTCACCTCGATCTTGGCGAAAAGGGGGAAGGTCACCCCGTAGTTGAGATCGCAGAAGCTCTTGATCTCTTCCGCGTTGCCCGGCTCCTGGGCGCCGAACTGGTTGCAGGGAAATCCCAGGATGGCGAAACCCTTGTCCTTGTATTTCCTATACAGCTTCTCCAGTCCTTCGTATTGGGGCGTGAACCCGCACTTACTGGCCACGTTGACGACCAGTAACACCTTGCCCGAATAATCGGAAAGCTTGGTT
>Ga0335069_10006365_pt1 | contig 17176 bp, 17 predicted proteins | sample Lox_Sample_11_FD_206714 | JGI IMG/M metagenome (GOLD analysis project Ga0335069, IMG submission 206714) | Soil microbial communities from Loxahatchee National Wildlife Refuge, Florida, United States - Lox_Sample_1.1 | ecosystem: Environmental > Terrestrial > Soil > Wetlands | place: USA...
CCTTCACATCACAATCGCGAGATTTGGATGTGCGGATGTCGACAAGCGTAAAGCGGTAGGGCGCCAACCAGCGCACGAGGAAATAGGCGGATAAGTCGGGGTTCTTGGGTCCACCCTGCTGCGTGAAGCCGACCTGCCAGAGCGTCTTGTCGCTTCGGCAGCGCAAAGGCGGGCCGTCGAATTCGCCGAAGATGATTTCAACGCCGCGATGATATCGGACGTACCAATCGCGTAGTTGGCTTCCGTTTTGCGAAGGCTCGATCCATCCCACACCTTCGTTCCACGGCCTCGTCAGCCATTCGTCGACGAAATCGCGCGGACTGAGCGCGACAGGCTCGAGGCGTCGAACTGAGTGGTCATTCGCTGCCAGACGCCAGACATGCGTGCGAGTGAACACGTCGCCATCGATGCTGCTGCTCTCAAATGCAAACAGCGCATCGTGGTCCGATAGCCGCTCCTGGGGCCCATCATCGTTCAGATATACGACATCGGTCAGATCGAAGATTGGTGGCAGGGATGAGTTTACCTTCGACACGCGCCAAAGCCTCGCGAAGAGTTTCTGCCAAGCGGACTGGCACCAGGGGGAATAGCCGAGCGTCAGGACAAGCGGCAAATGATTTGCCTTTCCCGGCGAGATCGACACCGAGAAGAGGTTTTGCGGCGTATAGTGTCCCTTGCGATAGTCGTTCTGTTCGGTTTCAAAGAAGAGAGCCCAGCGATTTTCGCGCCACGCGTAGACGTAAGCCGACTCGTCGTAGCCGCAAAGAACACCGACGTTGGTCCGGACGAGGAGATAGCGCGAATTCAGATATGACAAATGAACATCATCGACGAAGCCGCGCGGCTCGAAATTATCTCCGGATGTGCATTTCTGCGCGCTGGGATCGCCACACATGAGACCTGCGGAAGACAACTTTTGGTTCAGGTCCTTTGCAAGGCGATCCACATCGCCATGCTCGCCCAGCTTGGGGAGTTCGCTTTCGATCCACAACCGAATCTGATGCTTGATGGGAATAAGTTCCGGGCCGGCACCATATTCATTCGTGGCCGGATGCGTACCGCGCATGGCGACGAGCTTCGCGGACAGGTCTTTGAGCAGCGCGTCGTCGGCCTTCGCCGCTTGCGTCGCCAAGACCCAAACCAGACATACCAGCCCCCAGCGCCCCATCGATCCCCGTCAACGCTTTGGATGGCGGAAACAATGCGCTGCGAATGCGGCTTTTGTTTAGCGGCTCACAGCAATCCGAGCTCGGACAGCTCCGCCTTCAAGGCTTCGGGCAGCCCCTTCGCGCCTTTCAGCTCGCGCGCGTCCGGCGGTGCGTCGGCGGGTTTCAGATAACGCCAGCCCTGGAACGGACGATGGGAGCGGCGCGCGGTGGCGACGAGCTTGGGCTCATAGACGATGCCGCAATGGGGCACGCCGTTCTTCGTCGTCTGCCGGAGCGCGAGGATCTTCTGTCGCGCCGCGATCTGGCCCTTGATCACCCAGTATAGCGAGCCGCCGTCCAGAATCTCGTCGGCGCGCTTCGGCGTCTGCCGCGTCACGTGGACGAGTTCGAGCGGCTTTTTCTTCTTCTTGAGTTCGGCAAGGCGGCCCTTCTGCCATTGGGCCAGTTCGTCCAGCGTGTCGACGCCGACGCAGAGCTTGATGATATGCAAGGTCACTTAGGCTGCTTTCGTCTTTTCCGGTTTGGTGAAACGCACGACCACGGCGCCTTCGCCCACCTGGTCGCCCTGTGAAACGTCGACGGCTTCTATCTTGGCATCGCCCGGCGCTGCCAGCGTGTGCTCCATCTTCATGGCTTCGAGGATGGCGACCGGCATGCCGCGCGTGACGCGATCGCCGGGCTTCACGAAGATCTGCACGATCTTGCCGGGCATCGGCGCGGACAGCCGCTCCGTCGACCCGGCCGCCATGTCGGAGACGGCGAACGGATCGAACAGCGGCAGCACGAAGGTTTCACCTTCGTCCATCACGGCGATGTCGCCGGATGACAATCGCATCGCCGCCGCGCGCGCCGACGGTTCGGTTTTCTCCCCGCCCACATAAATCGTCAGGCCGCCGTGCCGATGATGCACGATCTCGACGGTCTCGCGCGCGCCGGCGGGCGCAAAGACGAGCGTCTCGCGCGCCTCGCCGGAAAGCCGGAAGCCGTCCTGTGCGCCCCAGGGATCGTAATTCGGCCGCGCCTTCGAACGCTCTTCCACCAGAAAGCAGCCGGCGCGCGCCAGGATGGCGGCGGGAATGCGCGTGCGCTCGAGGATCAGGCTGGCACGGTGGCGCTCGATGAAGCCGGTATCGATGTCGCCTTTGAGGAAATCGCGCTCGCGCAGCGTGCGCACGAGGAAACCCGTGTTGGTACGGACGCCGGCGATTTCCGTCTCGGCCAGCGCCTCGGACAGCACGGCCGCCGCGCCTTCGCGCGTCTCGCTCCAGCCGACCACTTTGGCGATCATCGGATCGTAATAGGGTGTGACGGAATCGCCTTCGCGCACGCCGGAATCGACGCGAATATCCTCGATGCCCACCGGCAGACGCAGCCGCTCGAGCCTGCCGATCGACGGCAGGAAGTTCTTGTCGGGGTCTTCGGCATAGACGCGCGCTTCGATGGCGTGGCCGCTGATGCGAAGCCCGTCCTGGCTTTCCGGCAACGGCTCGCCCGCGGCGACGCGCAACTGCCACTCGACGAGATCGAGCCCCGTGATCGCTTCGGTGACGGGGTGCTCCACCTGCAGGCGCGTGTTCATCTCCATGAACCAGAAGCGGTCGCTCCTGAGCCCTTCCGACGCATCGGCGATGAATTCGACGGTGCCGGCGCCGACATAGCCGACGGCTTTCGCCGCTTTCACCGCAGCCTCACCCATCTTCATGCGCATCTCCGCGCTCATGCCCGGCGCGGGGGCCTCCTCGATGACTTTCTGGTGGCGGCGCTGCAGCGAGCAATCGCGCTCGAACAGGTGCACGCAGTTGCCGTGGCTGTCGGCGAACACCTGCATCTCGATGTGGCGCGGGCGGGTGACATATTTCTCGACCAGCACGCGCGCATCGCCGAAGGCCGACTGCGCCTCGCGCTTGGCGCCTTCGAGTGCGCTCGCGAATTCGCCCGGTTTCTCGACGCGGCGCATGCCCTTGCCGCCGCCGCCGGCCACCGCCTTGATCAGCACCGGATAGCCGATGCGGCCGGCTTCTTTCGCGAGATGCTTTTCGGACTGGTCGTCGCCCTGATAGCCCGGCACGACTGCGACCCCGGCTTTGGCCATCAGATCCTTGGCGCGGTCCTTCAGTCCCATGGCCCGGATGGCGTCCGGCGGCGGGCCGACAAAGACGATTCCCGCCGCGGCGCACGCTTCGGCGAAGGCCGCATTCTCCGACAGGAATCCGTAACCCGGATGGATCGCCTTGGCGCGCGTCGCTTTCGCGGCGGCAATGATGGCGTCGATGTTGAGATAGCTCTCGCGGGGGCTCGGCGGGCCGATGCGCACCGCTTCGCGTGCTTCGGCCACGTGCGCGGCCTGCGCGTCCGCATCCGAATAGACGGCGATCGTGCGGATGCCGAGGCGCTTGGCGGTCCGCATGATGCGGATGGCGATCTCGCCGCGATTGGCAATGAGCAGGGAAGAAAATGGACGCGTCATGCCTGGCGGTTACATCCCGAGAAGCGTTTTCCAGCCGAACAGAAGCACACCCACAATACCGCCCATCAGGAAGATCGCGAACAGGCAGCCGACGCAGCCCATGACATTCATGGACGGCGATGCGTTGAAGCTGACGATGCGGAATTGCGGAAGCTGACCCATCTGGCCTCTGCATGGAGAGCCAGATGCTTAGGCGTTTTTGCGAAGCGGGGGAACCCCCTCCACCTCCGCCAAGGCTCGGCGGACGAGGCGCACACTCAAACCCGACGCAGCATTCGCGTAGGCCGGTCGTTGCGCTGGACACTTCCCCGCTATCGCGGGGGGAGCGCGCGAGGCGCGCGACGGAGGGGACGACTCAGTGCTTTCCGCCGCCGGCCTTGGGCTTGGGCAGCACCGCCGTCTTCAGGAAGAAGAAGACTGCGATGACGACAAGGAAGCCGAAATAAAGCGCGAGCGCCGTCCGCCAATAGGACGTCTCGAGCAGATTGCGCGGCAGATGGAAGCTTTCGTGATTGGCGATCACGGGAAGCAGGACCTCGGCGATGAGAAGGACGACCGTGGCGCCGAGCGTGATCGCCCAGATGCGGTTCCAGGCAGGCATCATGTATGTGAAGACGAGCGCGATGAAGAGTCCGAGGACGGCATTGACCCGGGCGAAGCCCTCTCGGAAACCGTCCAGCAAAAACGTAATCACTACCGAGAGATAGTACTGGCCTTCGTGGAGATAGTGCGAAAAATCGTGCATCGGAGACCCCCTGGATAAGCCTGCAACTTCAGGTTAACGCCCCCGCCACTATCGGGTTTCCCCGTCACATGCGGAAGACGCCATATGACGTTTTTTCTATCGGCGCATTGAGACAGGCCGATAACGCCAGCGCCAGGACGCGGCGCGTATCCGCAGGCGCAATGATTCCATCGTCCCAGAGTCTCGCAGTGGCGAAATAGGGGTTGCCCTCTTCCTCGTATCGCGCGCGAATCGGTGCCTTGAACGCTTCTTCGTCGTCGCTGCTCCATGTCTGGCCCCGCGTTTCGAGACCGTCGCGCCGCACGGTCGCGAGAACGCTCGCCGCCTGCTCGCCGCCCATCACCGAGATGCGCGAATTGGGCCAGGTGAAAAGGAAACGGGGGTCATAGGCGCGGCCGCACATGCCGTAATTGCCGGCGCCGTAAGAGCCGCCAATGATGACGGTGATCTTCGGGACGTTCGCCGAAGCCACCGCCGTGACGAGCTTGGCGCCGTCTTTGGCAATGCCGCCGGTTTCGTATTTCTTGCCGACCATGAAGCCCGCGATGTTCTGCAGGAACAGCAGCGGGATGCGGCGCTGGCAGCAGAGCTCGATGAAATGCGCGCCCTTGAGCGCGGATTCCGAAAAGAGGATGCCGTTGTTGGCGATGATGCCGACCGGCATGCCTTCGATGCGCGCGAAACCGGTGACGAGCGTCTTTGCGTACAGCGCCTTGAACTCGTCGAACTCGGATGCATCGACCAGCCGCGCGATCACTTCGCGCACGTCATATTGCGTGGCGAGGCTTTGCGGCACGATGCCGTCGAGCTCGGCCGGATCGTAAAGCGGCGGCCGCGGCGCCGCGATCGGGATATCGGGCGATTTCCGGCGATTGAGATTGGCGGCGATGCGCCGGACGATGGCGAGCGCGTGCGCATCGTCTGTCGCATAATGATCGGCGACGCCGGAGATGCGCGCATGGACATCCGCGCCGCCCAGCTCTTCGGCGCTGACGACTTCGCCGGTGGCGGCTTTCACGAGCGGCGGACCGCCGAGGAAGATCGTCCCCTGCCCTTTGACGATGATCGTCTCGTCCGACATCGCCGGCACATACGCGCCGCCGGCGGTGCACGAGCCCATCACCGACGCGATCTGTGGGATGCCGGCGGCGGACATCGTCGCCTGATTGTAGAAGATGCGGCCGAAATGTTCCTTGTCCGGGAAGATTTCCGCCTGGTTCGGCAGGTTCGCGCCGCCGGAATCCACGAGATAGACGCAAGGCAGGTTGTTCTCGCGCGCGATTTCCTGCGCGCGGAGATGCTTCTTGACCGTCACCGGATAGTAGGTGCCGCCCTTGATGGTCGCGTCGTTACAGACGATGACGCATTCATGGCCCGAGATGCGGCCGATGCCGGTGATGATTCCCGCGGCGTGGATATCGCCCTCATACATGCCGAAGGCCGCCAGCGGCGACAGTTCGAGGAACGGCGTGCCGGGATCGACGAGACCTTCCACGCGCTCGCGCGGCAGCAGCTTGCCGCGCGATTTGTGCCGTTCGCGCGAACGTGCATCACCGCCCAGCGCCGCTGTCGCCAGCCGCGACTTCAGTTCGTCGACCAGCACGCCCATGGCTTGAGCGTTCGCCTTGAATTGCGCGCTGGAAGGCAGGACGGCGGATTTAATCACGGACATCGAGGTTCAACCCCTCACCCACATTTGCGCAGAATACCAGACCTTGCCCGGCATCCCTCTCCCTCAAGGGGAGAGGGAATGTTGAGCCTCGCTCAAGCATTTTCGGTATTCGTGCAATGCACAGAATTCCACCTCTCCCCTTGAGGGAGAGGGATGCAGAACTCGATTTCACATTCTGCGCTGGTGCGGGTGAGGGGTATCTCACAGCATCTCGACCGCAACCGCCGTCGCCTCGCCGCCGCCGATGCAGAGCGAGGCGATGCCGCGCCTCAGCTTCCTGTGCTTCAGCGCATTGAGCAGCGTCACGATGATGCGCGCGCCGGAGGCGCCGATGGGATGGCCGAGTGCGCAGGCGCCGCCGTTCACGTTGACCTTCTCATGCGGCAGCGACAGATCCCGCATGGCGATCATCGCCACATTGGCGAAAGCTTCGTTGATTTCGAAAAGATCGACGTCTTCTGCTTTCCAATCGGCCAGCTTCAACACTTTCGAGATGGCCCCGACCGGCGCCGTCGTGAACCAGCGCGGCTCGCCGGCATGGCTGGCCTGCGCCACGATGCGCGCAATCGGCTTCAGGCCCTTCTTCGCCGCGACGTCGCCGCGCGCCAGCACCAGCGCCGCGGCGCCGTCGGAAATCGACGAAGAGTTTGCCGCCGTCACCGTGCCGTCCTTCGCGAAGGCTGGTTTCAGCGTCGGGATCTTGGCGGGATCGGCCTTGCGCGGCTGCTCGTCCAGGGCGATCGCAACTTCGCCGCCTTTGCCCAAGACTTTCACCGCCACGATTTCGTCCGCGAACGAACCGTCGTCCTGCGCACGCTTCGCACGCTTCAGCGACTCCGTCGCATAGGCATCCTGATCCGCACGCGTGAACTGATAATGCCGTGCGGCGTCTTCCGCGTAGGTGCCCATGAGGCGGTGCTCATACGCGTCCTCGAGGCCGTCGAGGAACATGTGATCCTTCACCTCGCCATGGCCTAGGCGATAGCCGCCGCGCGCCTTCGGCAGGAGGTACGGCGAATTCGTCATCGACTCCATGCCGCCGGCCACGACGATGTCGGCGCGGCCCAGCGCCAGCTGATCGTTCGCGATCATCACGGCCTTCATGCCGGAGCCGCAGACCTTGCTGATGGTCGTACACGGCACGCTGTCGGGCACGCCGGCGAAGATCGACGCCTGCCGCGCCGGCGCCTGGCCCAGGCCCGCCGGCAGCACGTTGCCCATCAGGGTTTCCGAAACATCCGCGGGCGAAATGCCGGCGCGTTCGATCGCGGCCTTGATCGCCGCGGCACCCAGCTCGGGCGCCGTCACCGATGCGAGCTCACCCTGGAAGCCCCCCATCGGCGTCCGCGCGCCTGCTACGATCAGGGTTTCGGTCGTCGCCATGGGTGTCTCCTTGTTGCGGCCCCTATTGGTTAAGCCCAATTTGGGATGATTGCCCGCTCCGGCCAAGTCCTACCGCTATCACAAAGCGAGCAAGACTCCACCGGGACCGCGGACGTCTCGTCCGCGTCTTCGGCATAGAGTGCGATTTAACAAGGCGCGGACGGAACGTCCGCGGTCCCGGTGAAGCCGCGTTACCCCATAGGGTCTTCGGAGCCCGTGGCGAGCACTTCGTCGCCGCCGTCGTAGGGATCCTCGTCCGGACCCAGCTGATCCGAGGGGCTCGGCACATCGAAGCCTTGCGGCGGCAGCGCGTCGAGGAATCCGGCGGCCTTCAGTTCGTCCGTACCCGGAAGATGTCCGACATTCTCGAGGCCGAAATGAACGAGGAAGTCGTCCGTCGTGCCGTAGGTGACCGGGCGGCCCGGCGTGCGCTTGCGGCCTCTGATTTTCACCCAGCCCACTTCCATCAGCGCATCGACCGTGCCCTTCGAGACGGCGACGCCGCGGATGTCTTCGATCTCGGCGCGCGTGACAGGCTGATGATAGGCGATGATGGCGAGCGTCTCGATCGCGGCGCGCGACAGACGCTTCTGCTCCGGCATCTCCTTGCGCAGCAGGAACGCGAGGTCGGGCGCCGTGCGGAACTGCCATTTTTCCGCGACGCAGACCAGATTTACACCGCGCTTCTCATAGGAGGTCTGAAGCTCGGCCAGAAGCCCCGGCACATCCGCACCCTGCGGCAGCGAGGTCGCCAGCGCCTTCGCCGTCAACGGCTCGGAAGCCGCGAAGAGGATGGCCTCCAGCATGCGCAAATGTTCGGGATTGAGGCCTTCCATCGGGGCCGGCTGCTCCTGTTGGACCTCTGGCTCGGCCGATACATCGACCAGTCGGACCACGCGACTCATGCTACGCCCTCCGGCGCCCGATCTTTCACATACACTTCGTCGAACGGCTTCAACTGGCGCAATTCGAGCCGTCCGTCGCGCGTCAATTCGAGACAGGCGAGCAATGTGCTCGCGAGCGCGGAGCGGCGACGCTCGCCGCTCTGCCAATCGATCGGCAGAAGATGCGAAAGCCCGCTCCAGCTGCCGATGCGGCCGAGCATACGCTCGATTCGCGCACGCGCCTCCTCGATCAGGAGCACGGGGATGTGGACAGGCTTGTAGGTCTTGCCGCCCGTCTTCTTCAGCCGCTGCGTCGCATAAGCCGTCAGGAGGTCGTAGAGCGTGTCCGTGTAGGTCGAAAGCTTCACGACCTTGACCGGCTCGGGCGCGCCGCGGGCAAAGACTTCGCGGCCCAGGCGATCGCGCGCCATGAGTCGCGCCGCCGCTTCGCGCATGGCATCGAGCCGCTGCAGCCGCCATCTGAGCCGTGCCGCCATCTCGTCGGCCGTCGGCTCGCCTTCCTGCGAGTTTGGTTGCGGCAGCATGAGCCGCGATTTGAGATAGGCCAGCCATGCCGCCATCACGAGATAGTCGGCCGCCAGCTCGAGATTGAAGCGCCGCGCCCGCTCGATGAATTCGAGGTATTGGTCGGCGAGTTTGAGGACCGAAATCCTGGAGATGTCGACCTTCTGCGTGCGCGCCAGCGCGAGGAGAAGATCGAGCGGTCCTTCGAAGCCGTCGACGGTGACGACGAGCGCGCTTTCCGGCGACGCCGCATGCGCTTCCATCTCTTCGAACGTGTCGACGAACTCGCTCATGCCTTCGTCCTCAAGAATTCCTCTAGCCGCGCTTCGCCGGCGGCTGCATCGAACGCCATCGGCGCCACGAGATGGCCGAGCGCGGCATCGGCGCGCTTCAGGCTCGCGCCTTCCAGCGGCTTTGCTTCCTTCGCGACGTCGCGCATCTCGTCCATCGAGCCGTTGCAGTGAATGACGATGTCGCAGCCCGCAAACTGCGCGGCTTTCGCGCGCGTCGCGAGCGGCCCTTCAAGCGCCTTCATGGAAAGATCGTCCGACAGCAGCAGCCCTTCAAATCCGATTTCGCCCCTGATGACCTCTTTGACGACGCGCGGACTGGTGGTCGCGGGCCGTCTCGGGTCTATCGCCTCATAGACCACATGCGCGGTCATGGCCATCGGGCATTGCGCGAGCCCGCGAAACGGCACGAAATCGGCCATGCTGAGTTCCTCGCGGGGGGTCGCCACACGCGGCAGCGCCAGATGCGAATCGGCCATGGCGCGTCCGTGGCCCGGCACATGTTTCATCACCGGCAGCACGCCGCCGTCGATGAGCCCCTCGATCAGCGCACGCCCGAGATCGACAACCACTGCGCGGTCCTTCGACAGCGCACGATCGCCGATCACGTCGTTGGCGCCTTCGACCGGCACGTCCAGCACCGGCATGCAGTCGACATTGATGCCGAGATCGAAGAGATCGTGCGCGATCAGCCGCGCATGGAGATAGGCGGCTTCATAGGCCGTCTCGGATGCGATGTCGTGCAGCTCGCCGAACCGCGCCGCGGCGGGACGCTCTTTCCAGACGGGCGGTTTCAGCCGCGCCACGCGGCCGCCTTCCTGGTCGATGAGCACGGGCGCGCGCGCATCGTTCACGGTGGCGCGCAACGAGTCCACGAGGCTGCGCACCTGATCGCGGTCGGCGATGTTGCGGGCGAACAGGATGAAGCCCCAAGGCTGCGCGTCTGAAAAAAAGCTGCGCTCCTCGTCAGTCAATACTGTCCCGGAGCAGCCATAGACGGCGCGCGTACGCATCGACACCCTTTCAGCACTCGCGCCCGACTATCGTGCGAGGAAACACGTACCACCATCGGCTTTCAGCTTGTCGCAGAAGGCGACGGCCGAAGATTTGTCGGCAAAGGTTCCAAGACGCAGGCGATACCACACGCCCTTGTCGCCAAGATCGACCTTCTTGATTTCGGACTGGTAGGCGCTCGCCATCGCATGCCTTTGCGCGAACGCCTTCCAGGCGTCGCTGGCTTCGTCTTCGGACTTGTAGGCACCGATCTGAAGCGCTGCCCCCTCGCCCACATGCGCGGCCGGCGACGGCGCTTCCGTCAGGATTTCTGTCGAGGCCGCTGCGGACGCCTTCATCGGCTTCGCGGTCTGCGTTTCGGACAGTCTCGAAGACTTCGGCGCTGATGTTCCGGCAGCCTTCGGAACCGGAGGAAGCGTCGCGGGCTTCAGCGAAGGAACCGAGTCCGGCGCGGCCGGATGCAGTGCGCGCGGCGGCTTCGTCGCCACCGGCGCCGGCTGCGCGGCAGGCTTCACTGTCTGCGCCGGTGTGTTCTCGGCGACTTTCACCGGCGCCGGCGCTGGCGCCGCGGCGGTGCGCGGCGTTGGCGGCTGCGGGGCGGATTCCGTGTCCTCGTCTTCCGGCGGCGCGGGCTGCTGATAGATCTTGAGGCCGGTATACGGGGTCGCCTGGCCGCCGCGATCGGCCGGGGCTTCTTTCACTGGTCCCGCGGCAGCGACCAGCATGCGCGGCGCGTCGGCACGGCCGCGCTGCACGCCTTGCGTGTAAGCCAGCCAGACAACGCCCGTGAACGCGGCGACGACCAGGAGGCCGATGACCAGGAGCAAAGGAAGGCGCGAGCCCTCCTCGTCTTCGTCCTCGATCTCCCCACCGTCGAAGATGCGGGCATCATCCCGCGCATCATAGCGTTCGAACTTCGCCATACCTCTCACCGAATCCGGATGGGGCCCAGCCTAGCACCCTGCCCCAGCCGAATCACGACGGCCGAGACGGTTCAAAGGGCGATTTCCCTGTGAAAGACCCGTTTGTATTCCTGTAGGGCGAAACGGTCCGTCATGCCAGCGATGTAATCGCGCACCACTGAAACGGTGGCCGCCTCGCCCGCGCCGGCGCAACGTGCGCCCCAGTCCGGAGGCAGGAGGGCCGGTTCGGCCGCGAAGGCCTGGAAAAGCTCTTCCACCACGCCTTTTGCGGCTCCCATGGACTGCATGACCCGCGGATGCCGATACATCCGGGTGAAGAGGAAGCCTTTGAGCCCTTTCACGGCGTCCGCCATGGCGGGCGAAAACGCGGCGGTCGCGTCCCTCCGCCCACGGATATCCACAACCGACAGCGGCTTTGCCGCGGCCAGTCGCGCCCGCGTCTCGGCCACGAGGTCGCCGATCATCGCGCTCATCAGCCTGCGGACAATCTCACCCACCAGCCTGCTGAATTCGAGGGCACCGTAGCGCGAGACGATTTCCGAGACATAGGGACCGACCAGCGGCGCATCCACCAGGTCCTCGACCGCGAACAGCTGTGCCCTCAGACCGTCGTCGATGTCGTGATTCACATAAGCGATGTCGTCCGCGATGGCGGCAATTTGGGCCTCGAGGCCGGGCCAGGTCTGCAGCTCGAGGGGCCAGCGCTGATCGAACGATGCGATCGGTCCGGGCCGCGTGCCGTCGAGCGGCCCATTGTGCTTGACGAGGCCTTCCAGCGTCTCCCACGTCAGATTGAGCCCGTCGAAATCGGCGTAACGATGCTCAATCTGGGTCACGAGTTTCAGCGCATGGGCGTTGTGATCGAAGCCGCCAAAATTTTTCGTGGCCGCGCGCAACGCTTCTTCGCCGGCGTGACCGAACGGGGTGTGACCGAGATCGTGCGCCAGCGCCACCGCTTCGGCGAGATCCTCATCGAGCGCCAGCAGCCGCGCGACGGACCGCGCGATCTGCGCCACTTCGAGCGAGTGAGTCAGCCGCGTGCGGAAGTAGTCGCCTTCGTGCTGCACGAAAACTTGGGTCTTATGCTTGAGGCGGCGGAACGCGGTGGCGTGGATGATGCGGTCGCGGTCGCGCTGGTAGCAGGTGCGCGTCGGGCTTTCCGCTTCCTCGAAGAACCGCCCGCGACTGGACGAAGGCATTGTCGCGAAAGGGGCTTTGACGGTGGGCGGCTCGAAAAGCGGCCCGATCAGCCTGCCGGGCTTCGTCCCGCGCGTATCCATGGCCTTTTCTCACCCCCGTCCGGGCATTACATAGGGCTATCCTTTGGACTTGGAAATCCGATGACCACCGATGTTGCCAGCCCCGTAACGGTTTCCGCCCGCGCCGCCAGGCGGATTGCGGAGATTCTGCAATCCGAGGCCCAGCCGGCGATGCTGAGGGTCGCGGTGACGGGCGGCGGCTGCTCGGGCTTTCAGTACAATTTCACGCTCGACGATTCGCGGCTCGACGACGATCTCGTCATCGAGCGCGACGGCGCCGTCGTGCTGATCGATCCCGTCTCCCTCGATTTCCTCAAGGGCGCCGAGATCGATTTCGCCGACGACCTGATCGGCTCCGCCTTCAAGATCAACAATCCCAACGCCACATCGTCCTGCGGCTGCGGCACGAGCTTCGCCGTCTGACGGCGCCGATGAAGATCGCCACCTGGAACGTCAACTCCGTCCGCACGCGCGTCGATGCGGCGGTCACGTGGCTGAAGGAAGCCTCGCCCGATGTCGTCGTGCTGCAGGAACTCAAATGCACGGACGAGCAGTTCCCGAAGGAGCCATTCGAAAGCCTCGGCTACAATTGCGCCGTACACGGACAGAAAACCTATAACGGCGTCGCCATCCTGTCGAAGCGGCCGCTGGAAGACGTAACCCCTCGCCTGCCGGGCGGCGACGGTGACGACCACGCGCGCTATCTGGAAGCCGTGGTGACGGGCGATCACGGCGCGGTGCGCATCGCGTCGATCTATGCACCCAACGGCAATCCCGTCGGCACCGACAAGTTCCGCTACAAGCTCAGCTGGCTCGATCGTCTGGCAAAGCACGCGAAAGAACTGCTGACCTACGAAGAGCCGGTGGCGCTGATGGGCGATCTGAACGTTATTCCGCTGGATATCGACTGCTACGATCCCAAAGCCTGGGCCGACGATGCGCTGTTCCAGCCGGAATCGCGCGCCGCACTCAGGCGCATCGAATTCGAGGGCTACACGGACGCGTTCCGCGCCTGCCATGCCGAGACGCATCAATACACATTCTGGGACTACCAGGCGGGCGCCTGGCAGAAGGACCACGGCATCCGCATCGATCACATTCTGCTGTCGCCGCAGGCCGCCGACCGTCTCAAGGGATGCAAGATCGACAAGCATGTCCGCGGCCGCGACAAGCCGTCGGACCATGTGCCGGTGTGGTGCGAACTGGCGCTCTGACGAGGGCTAAGCCTGCTCGTCCTCGCGGCGCGCGAAGATCGCTTCCAGGCTCGTCAGATTCATCCCGTGCTTGACGTAGTTGTAGGGCGTCAGATTGACGGCCTTGATCAGCGAGCGCGCGATCTCGGGGCCCGGTTTGCCGTCGGCGCCGCACACCATGTCGAAATCGATGAGATTGATGCAGCCGGTGTCCTGCTCGAAGGCATGCGCGGCGGAGAGCTTTGCGCCGGCGGCCCAGCTCAACACCAGCTTGTTGATCCCTTCATGCGCCACGATGAGGATTTGCTTCCAGCCGGGTTCGGCAAGGATGCGCCGGACGGCCGCGATCGCGCGGGCCTGCGCTTCCACGAACGCCTCGCCGCCCATCAGCGTCGCTCCGTCAGCCGACGCTTTTTCGAAATGCGACGACACGAGCGCAACCAATTCGGCGCGGCTCGTGACGTGAACCTGTCCGCCGCCGCGGATCTCGGCGAGATCGGGCTCGATTTCGAGCGGAGGCGCATTCTCCAGACAGCCGAGCACGATCTCCGCCGTCTCGCAGGTACGCCTCAGCCCTGTGCAGATCGCACGATCGAAGCTCATATGCGCGAAGGCGCGGCCTGCCGCGTTGGCCTCAAGGCGTCCTTCCGCCGTCAGGATGACGTCGCGCGTATTGCGCGTGCTCACGACCTCCGGCGCGAAATAGTCCACATGGCCGTGGCGCATCAGATAGATGCGCCGGCGCGCGATCGTTCCGGGCAGATTGCTCATGCCGCTACAGCGCGCCCGTCTTGGCGAGGTTGTCGACATCGGCCGCGGAGAACCCCCAAGCCGTCAGCGACGCTTTCGCATCGCGTTTCGCGGCGGCGGCCTGCACCTGCGGCGCCGTCCGGCTGAACCGCGGCGCCGGCGCCGGCTGCACCACACCGTCGATCTCGACGAAGGTGTTGCGCGCCACATTGTGCGGATGCTTCGGCGCTTCCTCGAGCGACAGCACCGGCGCGTAGCAGACATCGCTGCCGAGCATGATCCTGTCCCACTCGTCACGCGTCTTCGTCCTGATCACGGCTTCGATCTTCTTCTTCAGCTCCGGCCACCCGCCGCGATCCATCTGCGCTTCGAAGGCCGGATCCGTGATGCCGGTCTTCTCGAGAAGCTCGCGATAGAATTGCGGCTCGATGGAGCCGAGGGCGATCCACTTACCGTCCATCGTTTCATAGGTGTCGTAGAAATGCGCACCGGAATCGAGAAGGTTCACGCCGCGCTTGTCGGCCCACATGCCGGCCGCGTTCATCCCGTAGAACATCGCCATCAGCGAAGCGGCGCCGTCGGTCATCGCGACGTCGACCACCTGCCCTTTGCCGGATTTCCGCGCTTCGAGGATTCCGCAGACGAGACCGAACGCCATGTAGAGCGCGCCGCCGCCGAAATCGCCGACGAGATTGAGCGGCGGAACCGGCTTGCCCGTGGCGTGCCCGATGCCGTGCAGCGCACCCGTCAGTGCGATGTAATTGATGTCGTGGCCGGCCGCCTGCGCCAGCGTACCCGTCTGTCCCCAACCGGTCATGCGGCCATAGACGAGCCTGGGATTGCGCTTCAGGCACACGTCAGGACCGACGCCAAGTCGCTCCATGACGCCGGGACGGAAACCTTCGATCAGCGCGTCGGCCTTCTCGATCAGCTTCAGCGCGGCTTCGATCGCCTCCGGCTTCTTGAGATCGAGCGCGACGCCCGAGCGTCCGCGATAGGTGACTTCGTATTTCGACGGATTGCGTCCGCCCTTCCTGTCGATGCGGATGACATCGGCGCCCATATCGGCGAGCAGCATGGCGGCGAACGGTCCGGGACCGATGCCTGCGAATTCCACGACGCGAACGCCCTCTAACGGACCCATGATCTTTCCTTCCCTGAATTGCGAGCCCTTAGTGTCTCAGAGGGATTGGCCTTCGTCCACCGGCAGAAGAGCGCCCGTGATGGCGCGGCCCGCGTCCGACGCCAGCAGGAGCAACACGCCGTCGAGATCGCCTTCGGTCTGAAGGCGCTTCTTGAGAAAAGTCTTGATCCGCGCCTGCCCGCTCTCGGACCTCAGCCAACCGGAGTTCAGCTCAGTCTCGATGTAGCCGGGACAAATCGCGTTCACATTGATGTCGTAACGGGCCCATTCCTGGGCGAGACACTGCGTCATCATGCCGATCGCGGCCTTGGAGATGCAGTAGGCGGCGACGCCGGGCAGCACGCGGAACGTGCCGATGGAACCGATGTTGATGATGCGGCCGCCGGATTTGCGGGCGATCATGCGCTTGCCCGTTTCGCGCGCCATGAGGAAGGGCCCGCGCAGGTTCGTGTTCATCACCGCGTCGAAATCTTCGACAGAGATATCGGTCACGAAACCGCGGATGTTCATGCCGGCATTGTTGACGAGGATGTCGACCGGCCCGAGTGCGATCTCGATCTCGTCGAACGCCTGACCGATGCGCGGCGCATCGGTGACGTCGAGCACCACGGCCGCACAGGTGCCGCCGGCCGCCTCGATCTCCTTCTTCACTTCGCTGAGGCGATCGACGCGGCGTCCGGCTATGGCGACCTTGGCGCCGGCGCCCGCCAGCACTTTCGCGAAATGCTTGCCGAGACCGCTTGTTGCGCCCGTCACCAACGCGGTACGCCCTTTGAGGGCCAATTCCATCTGTCCGTCCTCTCGTTTCGGTGATCAGTTAAGGGCCAAAAGACGCCTTTCACAACGCGGCGTCTTTGCCCTATCCTCGCCGCCCATGCAGATCGACATCGTGTCCGACACGGTTTGCCCGTGGTGCTTCATCGGCAAGCGCAAGCTCGAGCGCGCGCTGGCGCTGCGTCCGGACATTTCGTTCGATATTCGCTGGCGCGCCTATCGCCTCGATCCGACGATCCCGCGCGGCGGCGTCGACCGAAAGGCCTATATGCGCGCGAAGTTCGGCGACTCCGCGCGTGCTTCGGGCATCACCGACGCCATCAAGCAGGCCGGCGAAAGTGTCGACATCGCCTTTGCCTTCGACAGGATCGAGAAGCGACCCGACACGATCGACTCCCACAGGCTCATTCGCTGGGCGGCCTCCGCCGGCAAGCAGACAGACATCGTCGAGCGCCTGTTCCAGGCCTATTTCGAAGATGGCCGCAACATCGGCGATGCGTCCGTGCTGGTCGATGTCGCCCGCGAAGCCGGCATGGACGCGGAGCTCGTGGAGGATCTTCTGGCGAAGGACGCCGATCGCGATCTCATCGAGCAGGAAGACGCGCTGGCGCACCGCATGGGCATCTCCGGCGTGCCGACCTTCATCTTCGCCAATAAATATCTCATTTCCGGCGCCCACGATGCCGACAAGCTCGTGCGCGTGATCGACAAGACGCAATCGGAAATGCAGACAGCCTAGCTCATTCATCGGTGTAATCAGGGGGCTTGCTCATCCGATGCATGAAGAATATTCGCCATCTTTCGTGGCGTTGAGATCGGGACACAATTCAACAGCCGCGCGATAAGTGACGCGCCGGAAACCCTGAAGGAGCTTCTGAAGCCTCACCTCTATTCCGATATGAAAGATGCCGGACGCTATCTTGCAAAGAACGCAAGGCTGCTAGCCGAACATCACGCTCTATAGTCCCGCCTCGCAAAGGGGAG
>Ga0335069_10006366_pt1 | contig 17173 bp, 17 predicted proteins | sample Lox_Sample_11_FD_206714 | JGI IMG/M metagenome (GOLD analysis project Ga0335069, IMG submission 206714) | Soil microbial communities from Loxahatchee National Wildlife Refuge, Florida, United States - Lox_Sample_1.1 | ecosystem: Environmental > Terrestrial > Soil > Wetlands | place: USA...
TGGTTGCCCGCATCGCCGTTGTCGCAAGTAGAAATCGGTTCTCGATTTTGAGTCCGGCTTCGTACACCAGTTCCGATCGCATGATTTACCTCAATTTCCGGTGACGTAGCGCTTTCAAACAAAGCCCGACTCGCCCTTCATACACCTGAAGCGTGGTCGCGAATTCACGGTGTCCTATCCAGGATGAGCTCGAAGGATGGCGAGGGGCGAAGAACGTGAGATTTTGAATCCGCGATTGCCTCTGTGTCCAGCATACGCTGTGGCAGTTGTTTTACCTAATGCGCCGTCAAGGAGGGCGAATCTGCGACATCGTGTACTGCGAAACGGCAGGCAAAAGGCCTTATAACAAGGCGTTTGCAATTGACCTGCGGCGACTGCGGACAGTAATTCACGCTTTCAAGTCAAGACCGGGCGATCTAGAAGGAGGAATAGCGGAGGCCGAGGAGGGCGCGGCTATCGCCGTGAGCCAGGGTGGCATCTAATGAAGATGGCGGAGATTTGCGCGGACTTCGGGAGAGCAGCCTCAAACGGCTGATTAGGCAGACGTTCTGCAAGGTCGCGCCATTCGCGATGAATAAATGTTGTCGCCGCTCGTGCCGGTAGCAGTTTGGAGCGTAGACTGGAAGTGATCGAAGAATCCGATCTGGATTTCTTGCTTGTTCTGCTTTCCCGCCTTACTCGCAATCAATTCCACATTGAGTTCGGCGGCACATCCCACCCAAAGGAACAAGTGCAATGGAACAAGGAACAGTGAAGTGGTTTAACGATGCGAAGGGATTCGGCTTTCTAAGCCGTGCCAACGGCGAGGACGTCTTTGTGCATTTCTCGGCGATTCAGAGCGAAGGCTTCAAGAGCCTGGCGGAAGGCCAAGCCGTAACATTCAATGTTGTGAAGGGTCCCAAGGGTTTTCAGGCTGAAAACGTACGGATCGCCTGAGTGACAAAAAGTAGACTGAATGGGGCGGTCATCGAAGCCGCCCCTTTTCGTTTTCGGAAGGACATTTCATGAAAAAGGTTGCTGCCCTGACAAGACCTGCGCCACGGGAGAAGCCTGCCTCTCGACACGACAAGTACTTCCTGCGCGATCTTCATCAAGAGATCGATTTCTACGATCGCAAGCTTGCCTATCTCGACAGATTCGTCGACTTTGCCTCGCCTGGGGAGCGCGAAGAGGCCGAAAGGGCATTGCGGTCGAAGAGGGCTCTTCTCGAGAAAGTTGCTCTGGAACTGGTCGCATCGGGCGTCGAATTCGAGGAGAAGGACCTTCCACGATCCTTCCGCGCCATGAATCTCGGACCTGGCGGCGCGCGAAGAAGTCTGACCATTGTCAAACGATCTTAGCGCGCGCCACCATCAACTCAATCTCTCGCCGATCGCCGATTTGCTGAGGCAGTTGGTGCTGCGAACAAAGGTCTTGTCCATGACGTCCCGGCAACAGTTCTCTCCGTTATGCGATTTGCATCACGTCTCTATGCGCCGCATGATGCTGGAGGAAGATTCCGAAGAAGTCCGATCCTACCATGCGTGCCAGCGGCGCGACTGCACACGGGTCTTTCGCGATTTAGACGGCTATACCGATCTGGTGCAGGGCGGCTTCGATCGTTCGCGCGCTTCCATTCGGACATGTCCCAAATGTGGGGCTGTCCTCTATCTCGCGGAAGTGGACTGCTCGCAGAAGATCGAGACATGGGAGTGCCCGCAGAAGGAGTGCAGCTTCTCGGAGGAGTGCCGGTCTCCTTCCGCTCGCTAGCTGGAACCACATTCGGTGAATGACCTTAGCGATTGGGAACTCGCAGCGAGGACGCTGATTTAGAATTTGCGCGCACAATCGCCCAATGTGTCGCTGTTGCCTAGTCGAGTTCGATTGCCAGATAGGTTTCTGCGTACTCCTCACCGTTCGAGCCCTGATAGGCTACCTTGCGAGTCGCAAAATCTACGTCATAACGCACGATTCCCGCGCGCCAACTGGCCGCCAGGAACTCCGGAAATGTGCTTTCACCGGCCTGATCAGCGCGTAGAGCTCGAATCAGGGCTTCCCGATCAAAGGCCGGTACGTCTACTGTGCCCGCAATCAGAGGTAAACCTTGCATCACAACCGGCCCCTGCTCGGTCAGAAACAGGCTTTGACATGAAGGAAGAGACCAGATATTACGAGTGACCCCGGCCTGTCGAAGACTCTCGGCAAGGTACGGAAATCCGCCCACCTTGGGCCGAATGGCTGCTGCTCTCTGCATTGCTGAATTCAAATTGTCGATTGCGGTGCTCATGAGATTTCTCCTTTTTGTCGACGGGGGATTGCGGCCTTGACACTCAAGCAATTCGGGTTGATTGTCAGTAAAAGGGCGATGTATTTTTTCTATGGCCGACAAGCAAGAGCCTGCACCACCGAAACGACAGAAAGTCAGAGGCAAAACCACTGACCTTGCAGCCGTTCAGGAATCCCTTCGGCCCTACGCGATCGCAGATAAGCTGCGCACCCTGCGCCTGCGCCGGAGCATGGGTCTTGCGCAATTGGCAGAACACACCGGATTTTCGTCCGCCATGTTGTCGCGCCTGGAAAACGGCCGGCTGGTGCCTACGCTGCCCACGCTCACGCGAATCGCCATGGTATTCGGCGTTGGACTGGACTACTTTTTCAGCGATCCCAGAAAGCGCCATGTTGTTGCGGTGGTGCGGAGGGGCGAACGGAAGTTGTTTCCAGCCGATCCGAAATCGGCGCATGTTCCATGGCATTTTGAAAGCCTCGACTTCCGTGTCAACGAGAGGAAGCTGAGTGGCTACCTGGCGCACTTCCATCCGCTTCCAGCGGAGAAAGCGGTACCGCACTATCATCAGGGCGTGGAGTTGCTTTACTTGATCGAGGGAGAACTCGAAATGAAGATCGGGGTGGAGACGTTCCAGCTTTCTTTCGGCGACTCGATCTATTTCGATTCCATGCAAAAGCACACGTATCGCAGCCTTGTGAAGACGCCCTGTAGAGCGATCGTAGTGACAACAGGCTCTCCCCGATAGCGTACGACGCTCGGTTTGGGACGGCGCATTTTTGCGCACCCAATCGGTCTACTTTAGTCGTTTGCAAGAAACGCGGAGTTTTTTGCATCGGGAACAATCAATTCACCCCCTGAAGCTCGGTTGGAGTCCATTCCTCACGCGTCGGCTCTAAGGTCGAGGCATGAGCTACAACCGAACGAGCGGCAAGAAAAACATAGCCGTTGTGGGAGCGGGTCCGGGGGGCCTGGCCGCTGCCATGCTTCTTGCGCAGCGCGGATTCCGTGTGCAGGTCTTCGAGAAACAGGATGTCATCGGCGGGCGCAACGCTGAGGTGCGACTCGGCGATTATCGCTTCGATCTCGGCCCGACTTTTCTGATGATGAAATTCCTTCTCGACGAACTTTTCGCCGAGGGAGGACGGCGGTCGAGCGATTATCTCCAATTCAAAAAGCTCGACCCGATGTATGCCCTCAACTTCCCGGATAAAACCATGCACGTCCGGACGCAACCGGAGGCGATGAGGGCAGAGATAGAAAAGCATTTCCGGGGAGAAGGCGCAAGTTTCGATCGATTTCTTGAGCGTGAAAGCCAGCGCTTTAAGAAGCTATATCCGTGCCTGCAAAAGCCCTACGGAACGGTCGCCAGCATGATCAGCCCGACACTACTCGCCGCTGTGCCGCATATCGCCGCGGGACGGTCGCTTTACGGGGTCTTGGGCGATTACTTCCGCTCCGAAGAACTTCGCCTGGCCTTTACGTTCCAGTCGAAGTACCTTGGCATGTCGCCGTGGGATTGTCCGGGCCTCTTCACCATGATTCCTTACACCGAGCACGCTCACGGCGTGTACCACGTGATGGGCGGACTGTCGCGCATCACGCACGCCTTCGCCGAAGTCAGCCGTGAAGAAAACGCGGAGATTCACACCTCGGCGCCGGTCAAACGCGTTCTGGTGGATGGCCGCCGCGCGATCGGAGTGGAACTGGCAGACGGCGAAAAGGTCTATTGCGACGACGTCGTTATCAATGCCGATTTCGGTCACGCGATGGCCACGCTCTTCGACGAGAAAGATCTTGGCCGCTACAAGCCCTCGGCGCTGCGCAAGCGGAGGTTCTCGTGTTCGACCTTCATGATGTATCTGGGTCTCGATCGGGCGTATGATGCGGAGCACCACACCATTGTTTTCGCTCGCGATTACAAAAGGAACATCGAAGCGATCACGCATGGCCGCACGAGCATCGAGGACATCTCGCTCTACATCCGCAATTCCTGCAGGACCGATTCATCCGGCGCGCCTCCCGGCCATTCCGCGCTCTACCTTCTCGTTCCGGTGGCCAACAGCACGAGCGGCACCGACTGGAATGAGCGCAAGCAAGAGATGCGGGATGCCGTTCTTCGCACTCTGCGGGAGCGCACTCCTTATGGAGATGTAACCCCGCACATCCAGCGCGAGATGATCGTCACTCCGCAGGATTGGGAGAGCAAATACTCGGTCTTTCTTGGCGCGACCTTCAACATGGCGCACAGCTGGAATCAGATGCTCTACATGCGCCCGCACAACCAATTCGAGATGTTCTCAAATTGCTACCTGGTGGGCGGGGGCACGCATCCCGGCAGCGGACTGCCGACTATCTTCGAGTCGGCCCGCATCTCAGCCAATCTCATCTGCCAGAAGTATGAGATCCCTCATCCGGCCTCAAAGCCGTTGGAGCTTGCCCTGGCATGAGATCGCTCGACGCAGATCGGATTTTGGCTCGCGCCCGCGAGGCACAGCCCGTCTGGGCGAGCCTCGGCGCATCCCAGCGTTGCGCCATTCTCGGCCGGCTGCGCCGCACCATCGCGCGCGAATGCGAGCCGATCGCGGAGTTGACTGCCCGAGAGACAGCAAAGCCTTTGCTCGACGCGCTCTCTGGAGATGTGCTGGTGACGCTCGAGACGATGCGCTATTACGAGGCTCACGCTGCGCGGATCCTGCGTCCTCGCAAGATTGGCAAACCAGCATTCCTCTTTCGCGGCGCGCGCTTTGAGTCGCATCTGGAGCCTCACGGAGTCGCTCTTATCTTTGGGCCCTCGAATTATCCGTTCCAACTGGCGATCGTGCCTGCGGTGACCGCACTCGCAGCCGGCAACGCCGTGGTGCTGAAGTGTTCCGAGCGGACGCCAGGGACAGCGGCACTGATCGCGCGGCTCTGCTCAAGAGCGGGTCTGCCGGCCGGCCTGGTGCAGGTATTGCATTGCGGTCCTGAAGAGTCGGCTGCGCTGATCGATTCTCGGCCCGACATCATCTTCTTCACCGGAAGCAGTCATCATGGTCAGTTGGTCGCCGAGCGCGCCGCAAGGCGACTCATTCCAACAATCCTGGAACTGGGCGGAAAAGACGCGGCCCTTGTTTTTGCCGACTGCCATCTGGAACGCGCTATCGAAGGCATCACATATGGCGCGTTCGTCAATGCAGGGCAGGTCTGCGTCGGCGTCAAGCGAGCATATGTCGAAGCGCCCATCTACGACGAGTTTGTCGCACGGCTCAAGGTGAGACTCGCGAATCTTCGTATAGGTTCGGATTTGGACGCGGACGTTTGCCCGCTTTCAGGGGAAGCTGCTTCCGCATTACGCACACAGGTCGAAGACGCGCTTGCCCAAGGCGCCACGCTTCACTGCCCACAGGATCCCGGCGTGACCGGGAGAGAACCTGTGCTTCTCACCAGCGTGCCCGCCGCGGCCCGCATTCTCACCGAGGAGAGTTTTGGCCCCGTGCTCTGCGTCGCGCCGTTTGGCGATGAGCGCCAAGCGCTCGCGATGGCCAACGAAAGCCCCTTCGCACTCAGCGGCAGTGTGTGGACCCGCGATCGCGCGCGTGCGCATCGTATCGCGCTGCAACTCTCAGCGGGAAGTTGCGCGATCAACGACGTGATTCGAGTGATTGCCAATCCTCGCGCGCCATTTGGAGGCAACCGGCTCAGCGGATATGGCCGTTATCACGGCCCAGAAGGGCTTCACGCCTTTTCCCGGGTAAGGACAGTTATGACAGCCAACGATCGCGGCAGACGCGAGATCAACTGGTTTCCGTTTGAGGTCAGCACCCGGCGCAGGCTCGCAAGCCTCATTCGGTTTCGTCATGGAGTGTCTGGATTGATCGATCGGATCACCCGAACCTTTTTGCCCCTACTCGTTTGCGCTGTGTTGCCACTTGCACTGCCGGCACAGTCCACGCCGGGGGCTCGCCTCTCCATTCAAGTCCAACTCAGTCGGGACGCCCACGGCGAGCTGGCCTATCTCGTTTTCCCGTCGCGCTCAGGTTTTCCCGGCGACAGCAAGAAGGCAATTCGTCACGGATTTGTGGCGATCCCCACCGGCCAGCAGAGTATGCAGGTTGACCTCGATCTTCCTCCGGGCGTGTATGCCGTGAGTGTTTACGAAGATCTCAACGAAAACCACAAGCTCGACAAGGGTTTCCTCGGCATACCCTCCGAGCCAGTCGGGGTCTCCAACAATCCGCCGACGCGAATGGGCCCTCCGCGTTTCGAGGAGTCTTCATTCCGCCTCGGCGCCGGGCCTCTGACGATCCAAATCAAAGTGGTGTCCGGTTTATGAGCGAAGGAACGAAGAGTAAGCGCGCCATCGTCATCGGAGCCGGACTCGGCGGCATGTCCGCGGCCATCATGCTTGCCCGCAAAGGATTCGAGGTAACCGTTCTCGAAAAGAATTCCCACGTCGGCGGCAAGTTGAATCAGCTGCAGACGGAGGGATTTACATTCGATCTCGGCCCATCTATTTTCACTCTGCCGCAGATCTTTCGACCGATTTTCGAAGGCGACGGAAAGCGGCTTGAGGACTACATTACGCTGCAGAGAGTTGATCCCCAGTGGCGTAATTTTTTTGAAGATGGAACCGTTCTTAATCTCTGGGAAGATCGCGAAAAGATGCGCTCTGAGCTCGATCGATTCGGCCCGCGGATCCTCCGCGAGTACGAAGACTTCCTCTCCTACTCGCGCAGCCAGTATGAGATCGTCGAGCGAGGCTACCTGCGCAACGGCTTTGACACTTTCGGCCAATTCCTGCGCTTTTATGGCTTGAAGGACGCGCGCGATCTGGACTACATGAGATCGATGGCGGGCAGCATCCACAAACGGCTGAGCAATCCTTACCTGCGCGACATCTTCGAGTACTTCATCAAATATGTCGGTTCGAGCGCGCTTGATTCGCCCGCGTTCATGAACCTCATGCCGAATATCCAGATGGAGTTCGGTCTATGGTACGTGTCCGGCGGGCTATATCAACTGGCGCACGCATTCCGCCGCCGTATGGACGAGTGCGGTGTCACCCTGCTGCTTGGGCACGAGGTCGTCAAGATCGATCACTCGCGTGGCGCCGTGTCCGGCGTGCAAATCCGCGACCCCGAAGGAAATAGAGGCGTCTTGGCGGCGGACTATGTTGTCTCCAATATGGAAGTGATTCCCGCGACGCGGAAGCTGCTCGACGCGCCTCCCGCCGCGATGAAGAAATTGCGCCGTTTCCAGCCTTCTTGCTCTGGAATTGTTTTGCACCTGGGATTGAATCGCGTATACCCGCAGCTCGCGCATCACAATTTCTTCTATTCGAAAGATCTGCACACGCACTTCCGCCGTGTGTTTCGCGACGGAAAACTTCCTGACGATCCCACGCTCTATGTCGTAGCGCCCACGCGGACCGATCCATCGCAGGCGCCTCCAGGCTGCGACAACATCAAGATTCTGCCCCACATTCCCGCGCTCGACGAAAGCCGGCCCACAACTCGCGAGGATTATCGTGCGCTCAAAGAGATTTGCCTCGACAAGCTCGAACGCATGGGCCTTACAGATTTGCGCCGCCACATTGTCGTTGAGGATTTCTGGACGCCGTTCGACATCGAGGCGCGATATGGGTCGAACCGCGGCTCGATTTATGGCGTGGTTTGCGATCGTCGGCGAAACTTCGCGTTCAAGGCCCCGAAACAGAGTTCACAGTTTCGCAATCTGTTCTTTGTCGGCGGCAGCGTGAACCCAGGCGCAGGCATGCCCATGGTTACACTGAGCGGCCAGCACGTGGCAAGGATGATTGCGGCGCAGGACGAGGGTGAACGGCCTTGATTTTGCCTGCCCTGATCTGCGCGCTTGGACTGCCCGCAGGCTATTTGCTGATCCGGCGCATTCCGGTGTGCCCGCCTGCCGGTCTGCTCGCGAATGAATCGGTCTCCGTCATCATTCCCGCGCGCAACGAGGAGCAGAATCTTCCGCGTCTTCTTGACTCGATCGCGAGTTCGGTGACTCGCCCCGGGGAGATTCTCGTTGTGGACGATGGTTCCACCGACAACAGTGCGGCGATTGCGGTGAACCGTGGCGCGCGCGTGCTCACTTCGCCGGAAAAGCCCGCTGGATGGACCGGCAAGTCCTGGGCGTGTTATCAGGGCGCGCAGAATGCCGCAGGCGAGCTCCTTCTTTTTCTCGATGCCGATACCTACTTCCTGCCTGCCGGCTTTGACCGGTTGGTCTCTCGCTGGTCACGCGAGCGGGATCGCAACCTGGTTGTGTCCGTGCTGCCCTACCATGACATGCACGCCGCCTACGAGCAGCTTTCGCTCGTTTTTAATGTGCTGATGGCCGCCGGCGCGGGCGGATTTAGCCCGATCTCCGCGCCGCGCCTCTTCGGCCAATCCCTTCTCATTTCCAGCGAGAGATACTTTGCCGCCGGAGGGCATGCGGCTGTTGGTGGCGTCGTTCTCGAGAATCTTCGCTGGGCAAGCAGGCTTCGCGATAGCGGTGCACGGATCGTCTGCCTCGGGGGTAAAGGCACTCTGCACATGCGCATGTTTCCCGAGGGCTTTCAGCAGATGTCGGAGAGCTGGGCAAAGGCATTTCTTCAAGGGGCCGCCGACTCGGGAAGCAGGATTCTTGTCGCGTCCATCGTTTGGATCTCCGCCCTTTGGTCAACTGCGCTGCTGTTCGTCGCGCCAATGAACTATGGCCGCCTTAGCCTGGCCGTCGTCTACGTTCTGTTCGCCATGCAGATCGCCTGGATGACTCGCCGGCTTGGCAGCTACCGGGCTCTCGCCTGTCTGCTTTATCCTCTGCCGCTCGCCTACTTCTGCGTTATCTTCGGGCGCTCCGCAATGCTCCGCGCACTGGGCCGTAAAGCCGTGTGGAGAGGCCGCGAAGTATGAATGCGCTGGTCTGGGCAGCGAATCTTCTGGGATGGCCGACACTTCATCTCGTCGTCGCGGCGATTGCTCTGCGTCTCCCCGCACATTCTTTTGCGCGAGATAGCTGGATCACTGCTCCGCGCCGATGGGAACGAGGGGGCTGCCTGTACCGCAACTGGCTTGGGATTCGAAGATGGAAGTCCCTGCTGCCTGACGGAGCGCCGTGGTTTGGAGGCTTTGCCAAGAAACGCCTTCGCTCTCGTGATCCGCTCTATCTTGAGCAATTCCTTGTGGAAACACGCCGCGCCGAACTGGCGCACTGGTGCATGCTGCTCTGTTTACCGCTCTTCTTTTTATGGAATCCACCCTGGGCGTGTCTGGTCATGACGGCGTATGCGCTGGCGGCCAATCTGCCCTGCATCGCTGCTCAGCGCTACAACCGCATCGTTATTGACCGAGTGGTCCGGACCCGGCCACGTGCAGCGGGTTGCAGATGAGACATGCCGGGCAAAAGCGCGCTTCGGCGCCGTCTCGACGCCGTTACCTGGTTCATCTCTCCTGCGCACCGAGCGGCGAGGGCGCGCACTGCCGCTATATCGCGCGACTTCAACCCTGGGCTGCGCGCGGCGGTTCACGTACCAGTTCCGTGGAGCGCGTGTTTGCCGACGACTGTGAGCTTATCCGTGCCATCAACCCGCTTCTCCCTCAAGGCTCCGATGTGCGGGACGTGTTCGAACACGTCGAGAGCCCCAACGGATTCTTCTACCTTTTGCGTTTAAGCAGCGAAGAAGCAGAACAATTCGGCTGGCGTCCGGAATCAACCGCGGGGAATGCAGAGTCAGTTTCCAAACATGAGAGCAGCGATTAAAGCGCGTGGTCCCTTTGCCAGCCACTGCTGTTACGCCGTCATGGCCTGCACCACGTGCATCGAACGACCGAGTCCAAACGGCTGCGATTCGCCCGCTGCGATGCAATCTGACGGAGGGCGAAACGGGCCGAAGGAGCGCCGATCTCGTTGTGAGTTCATTGGCCGTTTCCACATGTCGAATACTGAAGGAAGAGCATGAGGATCCGAGAATTCGAAAGCGATCTCTGGTTGCCGCTGCCGCCTGAGCAACTGTTTCCATTCTTTGCCGACGCGGCCAATCTCGAGACGATTACGCCGCCTTGGCTGAGATTCAAGCTTCTGTCCCCCTCGCCGATCGAGATGCGGGAAGGAACGTTGATCGACTACAAACTGCTGATTCACGGGCTGCCGATCAAATGGCGTACGCGCATCGGTGCCTGGCAACCTCCGCATCTTTTTGTGGATGAGCAACTGCGCGGGCCCTATCGACAGTGGATTCATCAGCACACGTTCAATCCCTGCGACGACGGAACGCTGGTACGGGATCATGTGCGCTATGCCGTGTCTTGTGATTTGGTTGTGCATCGCTGGCTGGTGCGCCCGGACATTGAAAGAATCTTTCGATACCGCTGCGATCAGTTGAGGAAGCATTTTTGCGCTCAAGGCTCAAACTATCAAGGGCGGCATTGAGGGCGTTCCCGATGTCATGTCGTCTTTATGTACATGTCCCAGATTCTGGTCACTCCCCAAATCGCGGTCATTGTCTCGGAACTGGAAACCGGTGACTGCAGCATTCCGCAACCAGCACCGGGAGCTATTCGTGGCCAGTTCCAACGGGCGGCTCAAAGCCATCAAGAAAAACGAGACTCATCGCGGACGTGGCCTCATGGCGTAGATGCTTGAAGCGCGAGTATTCAGACGACGAATACCAGCCTTCAGCAGCATCCCGAGAAGGAAATTCAAGTATCGTTATCAACTTCGATGGAAGCGATCCCTCGCGGACATCGCCCTGATTTGCCGCCACAAGCACTTTGCCGCCGTTGGACATGATTGTGGGTGCAGCACTCTGTCGGTATTGAGCAAATGTTTCCGGGTCGTCAATGTTGAACTGAAGCAGCACGAAAGCCTTGGGCATTCGTTTTCCTCCCTATCCTTCCAGCTTCTACGCGACTATGAACAGGACAGTCTTCTGATTATAACGGCGGTTCCGAAGAGATTGGCGCCACTCGGAGAACTGGTGTGAATTTACTCACGTTGGCTTCAGTAAGCGGTCACTAAGCAGTCACTATCCCGGAATGCGACTACTGGACCAAAGTTGACCCGCCGCTCGACGGGTGAGTTCGCGTCGTCTATTTACATCTTGACAAACTAGAGGAGGTGCCCATATACCTCTAGATTGTCTAGCGGAGGACTGTGTGGGCGTGAGAATCGCGAACTGGTCCAAGGGGCGCTGGAAATGCTGGTGCTGAAGACACTGGCTCTCGAACCGATGCACGGGCACGGAATAGCGCTCTGCATCGAGCCGGTGAGCGGCAGTGTGTTCCGGGTGAATGCGGGATCGCTGCTTCCCGCACCGAGCCGCATGGAGCGGGGTGGGCGAATTCGCAGGGGATGGCGTTCGATGGAAGACAACCGCCGGGCGTAAAGCACTTAAACAGGAATGCCGCCAGCGGGCCGTCAGGTCGCGGCTATCGAACGGATTCTCGAAGCCTGAGAGAGGGGAGACATGCTGCGAAGTCTCATGGCTGGTGCGCGGGCATTGATTCGCCCATCGGAGCGCAACGCCGAGATCGACGAAGAGCTCAGGAGCTTTTGGGCGGCCTCTGTGGAGGATAAGGTGCAACGCGGTTTGAGCCGGGAGAATGCCGAGCGCGAGGCCCGTGCAGAGATCGGCAGCCGTGAGATGGTGCGGCACAACGTATGGTCGGCCGGCTGGGAATCGGCGTTCGATTCGTTTGTGCGAGAGTTACGCGTTGCAGCGCGTCAGCTGAGAAAGTCGCCCGGGTTTGCGGCGACCGCGATCCTCACACTGGCCTTCGGCATCGGCGCCACAACGGCGATCTTTTCGATTGTCGAAGGCGTCCTATTGTGTCCACTGCCGTTTGCCGATCCAGGTCGGCTGGTGGTGCTGGGGGATACTGTGCCGGGTGTAAGTATGGGCAGCAACGGCCATATCGGCGTAACCATGCCGCAAATTCTTGCCTACGAGCGCGAGACGCGGGGCTTCGCCGCCCTGGGCGGGTTTGAGCAGGCCGCCTACGAATTCTCCGATGCCGGCGCGCCCACCGAGATCCGTGCGGCGCGAGTCACGGCCAGTATCTTTCCTCTGCTGGGCGTTGCGCCCTTGATGGGCCGCACCTTTACGCAGCAGGAAGACGACCGCAGCCAGCAGGTAACCGTGATCGGCTACGCGATGTGGCACAGCCGCTTTCACGCCGATCCCCAGATCCTGGGCCGCAAGATCGAACTCAACCGCAAGACGTACGAGATCATCGGCGTGATGCCGCGCGGCTTCGAGTTCCCGCTTATCCCCGGCCCGATGGACCAGAGTCGGCTCTGGGTGCCCTTGAGTCCCACGCCCGATGAGATGAAGGAGGCGGCTGCCTGGTGCTGCGGAATGGTCGGGCGCCTCAAGCCGGGTGTGGCACCCGCGCAGGCCCAGCAGGACGCCGGACGCGTAGCGGAGCAGATCACGCGCAACTTTCCCGCCTACATGAGCAGCCAGCGTATCGGCGCCATGGTTCGCCCGCTGGCCGAAGACACGGTGGCGCAGGCGCGACCGTTGCTGCGCATATTGTTTCTGGCCGTTGCCGTGGTGCTGTTTCTCGCCTGCGCCAATCTCGCCGGACTGCTGCTGGTACGCGTGATCCGGCGGCGACGGGAGATTGCGGTGCGGCGGGCGCTGGGCGCAAGCGGCGCGACGGTGCTGCGGCAGAGCCTCGTGGAAACATTCGCGTTGAGCCTCGCGGGCGGCTTGATCGGACTTGGCTTGGCGGCGCTGGTCGTGCGGGTTGGCATCGGCTTTCTGCCGGAGACGTTGCCGCGTGTCGAATCGATCCGTCTCGACTGGCACGTCGTCCTGTTTGCGATGGGCACGGCATTACTCACCGGTTTGCTGTGCGGGCTGGCTCCGGCGCTGGCCGCGGCGCGCACCGGCGTGAACCAGACGCTCAAAGACGGCGGCCTCACGGGATCGGCGAGCGGAGTGCAGGCGCGCCTGCGCTCCGCATTGGTAATCGCGGAGATTGCCGTCGCTCTGGTGCTGCTGATCGCCTCAGGCCTGTTGCTGCGCAGCTTTGAGAAGCTGCGCAGCATGGATCCAGGCTTTCGCACCGACCACCTGCTGACAGCCAACTACAACCTGCCGGAAAAGCAATACTCCACGCAGGCCGCCATCGATACATTCAATAGCACCTTGCTACGCAGGCTCGAACCTTTGCCGGGCATCGAGGCCGTGGGAATTACCTCGTACCTGCCCGCTTCAGGAATGGTCCGCAGCAGTACATTCGTCGCCGATGGGTACGTTCCGCCCAAAGGCACTGAAATGGAGATTGCCTGGCCGTCTCAGGTTATGGGCGATTACTTCCACGCCGCGGGGATTCCGCTGCTGCGCGGCCGTGTGTTTACCGATGTCGACAACGTGAATGCGCCGCTGGTCTGCATCGTGAACCACATGCTCGCCGAGCATTTCTGGCCCGGACAGGACCCGATCGGCAAACGCCTGCGCTGGGGGTACCCCAACACGCCCACGCCCTGGATCACGGTGGTGGGCGTAATGGGCGATATCAAGCAGATGGCCGTGGACGCTCCGACGCAGTACGAGATCTACCAGCCCTCCAGCCAGGTGATGGCCTCCTACGGAAAGCTTGTGCCGCCCGGCTTGCTCAACGCGCAGGCAGGAAGCATCGTGCTGCGCACCGCGCTGCTGCCCGACAGCATGATCGAATCGCTGCGCGCGACGGTTCTGTCTATTGATCCGCAGCTTCCGCTCACCAAGGTTCATTCGATGGACGAGGCGTTGAGCCGGACGGAGGCGCCGCACTGGTTCAATGCCGCGCTGATCTCAAGCTTTGCCGCGGCCGCCGTGCTGCTGGCGCTCATGGGCATCTACAGCGTGATTGCGTTTTCCGCCGCCATGCGCACGCGGGAGATGGCAATCCGAATGGCCCTGGGATCGCAGCGCGCGGACATCGTGCGGCTGGTGCTGACCTCCGGAGCGAAACTAGCGGTGACCGGAGTCCTGATCGGCCTTGCTGGAGCAGCAGCGGCTTCGAGCCTCATACGCGGCTTCTTGTTCGAGGTAAGCCCATTCGATCCCCGCGTGCTGGCGCTGGCGGCGATTGCCGTGCTTGGGCTAGCGCTGCTGGCGTCAGCGTTGCCGGCGCGCCGGGCAGCGGCTGTCGATCCGATGGGAGCATTGCGGGGCGAATAGAAGTGCTGTCCGCGCGTACGAGATTCGGTTTCTTAATGTCTCAGCACGTCCGAAGCTTCGGACTCACAGAGTTCGCCAGTGCGGCCACTCGACCCGGCGGCAGAGACCACAGTCGCGTCATTTGGTTGCCGGAATCACAAGCAGACCAGAGTCAATTCACGCATCGAGGCAGGATCTGTACCCCTAAGGCTGTGTTGGTGGTGTCTTAAATGTGCGCACACCCAAGACACCACCGGCTGTATCTATCGATCAATGTGGCAGAGTTTCAATCGATGCAATCAGCCGAGACACTGACGGCGTTGCGGGTGTAATGTCGCGCACTCGGAAGCTTGCATGATTTTGACTCGCCGAGGTTCCCGACCATCGACTGCTTGGATTCCTCTACTGGATGGCTTTGCGGTGGACCTGCCACCGGAAGTCGCGGCAGAGTTCGCAGTGGGGACCGGTGAAGGTCTCGGCGGCGATCGGGTCGTGGTTGAACTGCCAGTCGAGCCAGTCGAGCTCGATCTTTGTGCCCTCGGCGTTGGGCACGGAGATGAGGCCGCCGTGACCGGCGCCGGGCTGATCGCCCAGGAAGATTGGCACCTTATTGACGTGCTCGAAGTCGTCGAGGCCGTTGGATTCTGCGATGTCTTCAGGGCCGCCGAGCAGGTAGAGGACGGGCGTGTGCAGTTTGTCGAGATCCTCTTTCTTGACGGAGGTCATCTGCGGGAGGCCGGCCATGAGGCCGGGCGGCGGGTTTCTGAGAATCCCGCTGCTTTCAATGAGCACGGCGGAGACGCGCGGATCGAAGCCAGCCTTGAGAGCGATGAGCCCGCCACAACTGAACCCGGCGACAGCAATGCGTGCGGGGTCGATGGCGCCGAAATACGGGCTGTCCTGGCGCTGATTTTCGGCGAGGATCCAATCGATACCGGCGACCATTTTCTCCGCCGTGGCGCGGGCGGCTGGGTCCTGCATGCCCGGATCGGGCGCGGCGCCTTCGGGTCGCGGCGGCGCCTTCGGTCCGCTGAGAATTTTGCCGGGGACGATGACGACGTAACCGTGGCTGGCGATCTCCGTGAGATGGAAGCGCGAGCCGGCCGCATCGGGAGAGCAGCCACCGCTGCCCCAGACGTAGACGCCGAGCTTGCCTTTGGCTTCGGCTCCGGCGAGGTCTTTCGGCTGGTAGAGGACGTAGTCGGAACCATTCGGGGCAGCGGCATAGCTGGCGGGAAATGGGCCTGTGCCTTCGAGATCGGGAACCTTATTCCACTTGGGAGCGAGGGAACCCATCAAGGCCGCCTTCTGGCCGAGAGCCGTGTTGGGCAGAGGAGGAAACGTAATGGCAGGGCGGTTGCCTGCGGCCGGCTGTGTGGGTGGGGGTGCTGCTTGTGGTCCCTGCGCGGTGGCAAATGCGGCAGAAACCAGGAGGGCGGCCGGTAACCGAGTTGCGATCTTCCGATAATGTGCTGGCATGCTCTTAACCTTGGGCTAGGATGGGTGAACGAGGCGCACCCCGGAATGGGATTTTGAAACATGCGTCTGTGTCGGACCCATTATTCCTCAGAGACAGCAGGGATGCGTGAAACTTTCGAAGCGAGCTGTACAATTCGAACAATTCGAGCATTCCGGCTTTGAGAGGCGGGTACTGGTCAAGTTTGATTGCGGACGTTGGCTGCCGAGGTCCATTTCAAATTGGGCTGGACACGGCCGGCGACGAGCAGGAGCGGGCCCAGGCAACGGCTAATGCAAATCGAATCAAGCCGCGGGTTGCCGGCTTCGTCAGAGTTCAAGGCGGGTCACTACTGTGTCCTGCTCTTCTAGAGATGGCCTCGCGCCTCAGCAAACAGAGATGTGTTCCCATCGACGCCTGCCATATCGCGAAGGCATAAGTCGGCGCAGGGGGATTAGCTGCAGGTCCACGATTGAAGTCGGTGGCATGGTATGCCTGCACCCAGGACGCGAATGGCAGCGCGGAGATGAGGCCAACGAGACCCCCGACAGCAAATCGCTTCAACCAAAAGGGTGGATATCCGATCGACACGCACAGCACCAATCCAAGTGCGCCGACCAACCCTCCTACACATCCCGGCAATCGTGCATCTCCACTGGACATTCCCGCAAAATTGGCAGCGAAGTAGGCAATAAGCCAAACGACTGGCATTGGTAGAGCACACAACGCTTGCACGCTGGGCAGAAACAGAATCGCGCACAATAAAGTGAACGGCACTGGAAAGAGGTAAGGCAGGCTGCCGGGGCCATCTGGAAAGTGTGGGAGGCAAAACAAGGCGGACCATCCGCCGCACGCGGCAAAGAGAATCGCAACCGCAGCACATTTGAGTCCCTTCAAGAGCAGATCGTTCTCACTGGTTCGCGTCGTCATCTCTTGTCTCACTGTTGGCATTTTGTGGATGCCAGGAGAACAGTAGATCGTGTGCTTTTCAGATCAGGCGATGCTGACCACCTGAGAGGCAGGTGTTGGCCTGTCGTATTGGATTAGAGCCTTGTGCAGTGTCTGCAAGACCCGCTGGTTGCCGTCTGGATCTTTGATTGCAATTCGAAGCGCCCGCGAACCGAGCTGACTACCCATACTTGTGATGTCACGTACGAAGACGCCTTCTTTTCGAGCGGCATCGACGATCTGCGTCGCGCTCGGTTGTGTGTCATCCAGATGAAACATGAGGAAGTTGGCTTCGCCGGGCACGATCTCGTTGATCCCGATGCTGCGCAGCGCTTGATGTACCTCGGCACGCAGCAGGTGAGTCGTCTTG
>Ga0335069_10006367_pt1 | contig 17172 bp, 16 predicted proteins | sample Lox_Sample_11_FD_206714 | JGI IMG/M metagenome (GOLD analysis project Ga0335069, IMG submission 206714) | Soil microbial communities from Loxahatchee National Wildlife Refuge, Florida, United States - Lox_Sample_1.1 | ecosystem: Environmental > Terrestrial > Soil > Wetlands | place: USA...
CTATTCGACTTCGTTCCCGACAAATTTCGTTGGGTCGATATGGGATCCGGCGCCGGTTTTCCTGGAATGGTGATTGCCATCCGACTTGCCAAAACGTCCGAAGCAATCGTTCATTGTATTGAGAGTGACCGTCGCAAATGCGCGTTCTTGCGCGAGGTCGCCCGCGAAACCGACGCGGCGGTTCAAGTCCACGCTGCTCGAATCGAGGACGTGTGTTTCTCTGACACCGGACGCATTGACGCGCTCACGGCAAGAGGTTTCGCGCCTCTCGTTGAAACCCTTCAGACCGGGCGCAAATGGCTGAACGAAGGGGCAACCGGCGTGTTTCCAAGAGGAAACTTTGCGGCTGGCGACGTAGATGCCCTGCGCGCTATCCTGACCAGTCGAATTGAGTTAAAGCAAAGCATCGTCGACTCGGCCTCGACAGTCGTAGTAGTGCGCCCCAACGCGTTTGGGAAACTAAGTTAGATGGACGCTCCGGAACTGGTTGAGGCTCGGGGAAGCAGCATCGCGGCAACCCCTCGGGTTCTGGTCATGGCCAACCAGAAAGGCGGGGTAGGTAAGACGACGACCGCCATCAACCTGGGGACCGCTCTTGCGGCGATTGGGGAGAGCGTTCTGATTCTTGATCTCGACCCTCAAGGCAACGCCTCTACTGGACTAGGCATCCACCGCCGGCATCGGTTGGTGTCGACTTATGACATTGTTGTGGGAACCCGACCATTACGGGACGCGATGATCTCCACTGCGGTCCCTCGCCTCCATATTGCCCCGTCGACTATGGACCTACTAGGTGTGGAGCTGGAGATCGCGCCGCAACCGCACCGGGCCCGGAGACTTCGGGACGCGCTCACTAACTTCTCAAGAGATCAAGCGAGCTCAGCGGAGAGCGTCTCATATGTCCTGATCGACTGCCCTCCCTCTCTAAATCTACTGACAATTAACGCATTAGTCGCTGCCCATGCTGTGGTTGTCCCTCTGCAATGTGAGTTCTTTGCGTTGGAGGGTCTCTCACAGTTACTCGCAACCGTTGATCACGTTCGCCAAACCCTAAACCGAGAGCTTTTGATACACGGGATCGTGTTAACCATGTACGATCCCAGAAACAGCCTGGCGGGTCAGGTTGTTGCGGACGTGAGAGCGCATATGGGTGAAAAGGTCTATGATACTGTCATTCCACGAAATGTGCGTGTTTCAGAGGCTCCGTCTCATGGAAAGCCAGTACTCCTCTACGACTTAAAATGCGCCGGCAGTCAAGCTTATCTCAAACTGGCGTCTGAGATCATCCAACGAGAAGAACGCTGGCGCACGACCTGGACAAGGAAAGCTCCATGACGGAAATAACGAGCGCTGACCACCGGTCACGCCTTGGACGGGGTTTGGCAGCCTTGCTTAGTTCGGCCGAGGAGCGCCCAGATATCCAAAAGGGTGTTGTCTTGGCCGCGCTCGAACTGATCCGATCAAACCCGAGAAATCCACGCAGGAATTTCGACGAAGCGGAGTTGGAGGAACTCGCTGCTTCAATTCGAGAACGCGGCATCCTTCAGCCGATTCTCGTCAGAGTCGTTTCAGATACCGGGTCTTACGAGATCGTTGCGGGCGAGAGACGCTGGCGCGCAGCCCAACGGGCTAATCTTCATGAGATTCCAGTTCTTATCATCGAAGCTAACGATCGTGACGCTCTCGAAATTGCGATCGTAGAAAATATCCAACGCGCCGATCTCAATCCTTTGGAAGAGGCAGCCGGCTACGCTCAACTTGTCGCGAATTACAAATACTCCCACGGAGACATTGCTCGAGTTGTCGGACGGAGCAGGAGCCACATTGCCAACACCATTCGACTCGCAAACCTTCCCGAGCATACTCAAGCGCTCCTAGCGCAAGGGAAGATTTCCGCGGGACATGGCAGAGCACTACTGTCCTTGCCTGACCCGAATGCCCTTGCAGATCGTGTTGTCGCGGAAGGGCTGACAGTAAGAGACGTCGAGCACCTCGGCCAGCAGGCGGCGAGCCAAGTCGGTCGTCCCAGACGAGCCGCTCGCCAAAGTGCTGACACAAATGCCTTTGAGGATCGTCTTACCCTCGCGCTCGGGACGAAAGTCAGTATTCGGATGGCCGGAAACGCCGGCGAAATCCGCATTTCATTCCGTGATCTGGAGCAGTTAGACGGAATTTGCGGTCGACTTCTCGCAACCTTTTGAACGAAAAGAACTTTTTGCTACCGTTGTGCCCGACGGGCGCGCGATGCAAGCGCCCACAACGCTCTTACTAAAAACTGAGGTGCCAATGTGGGATAGACACGAATTCGCGCGCTTGAGGCACGCAGTAAGCTTAACCGCTGCGAAGCTGAGTTTGAACTCCAGCCTGGGTTCTCTAATCCCGGTGAGCCCTGCCCATTGTGCTTGGCGTCCATGTCCAACCGAAGCCGATACAGGGACAACAATCGTGCAGTTAATCGAGAGATCAGCAATTCGCCTTCGAAGCCAGCACTAAGGTATAGTCCAGCCGCTGCGGCAATGGTGGAACGCGGAGTCTCCAACGCTTGATCGATGAGACCATCGATCCGCGGCAAGCTGTCGTTTCCAAGGGCCGTTGAAACATCCTTCAAGCTAATCTCGGACTGACCCGCGGCATAGAGCAGTAGCTTAGCCAGCCCATGTCGAGTGGTTTGCCTATCCGCCCCAAATAGATTCACGATCATCTCTTTCGCAGCGGGCGATACCGAGACGCCAAAGGACTGCACCTCATGCTCCACAAGTAATCGCAAAGTTTCTGCAGAATCTGAGTGGCACTCAATAGAGGCCGCGTTTCTCGCTTTCTCAAAGAGATCTCGTAGCCCCGCATCTTTTTTTAAAATCCCAGCCCGGATCACAACAGTGCAAGCCTCGGGCGGGTTCTTGAACAGTAGCTCCAGTATACTCCGCAAATCTCGACTTTGAGCGTCGATCCAAATCGAACGAGTACCACCAAACAAGGACGAAGCATAAGCTTCGTCAAGAAGGCGGCTCGGCTGTCGCGCAATTTCATCCCCGTCCAATCGCGTTACGGCGAGCATATCAGACTCGGCAGCCGCCCGCGAACGGACGATAGCCCTCGCTCTCTCGCGCACGAGGCCATCGTCCGAGCCATGGATCAAAAAAAAGCGCATCTCTTTCGGAGGTTGGAGGAGAAATCGATCCGCTTTGGAATTTGAGATAACTGTCATTCCCGCAAGCCCCATTTATACGCACTTCTGCAACGCACTCCTCTAACACCGGTCTTCGAAAACTACGACTAATGGCTGATTCCGGAGGAAGCCGCCCCTCAAGGAGCGGTGAAGTAAACGACTGTTTTCCTGTGGCATTTCGAAGCCTTGCCGGTCAAGGCTTGGATTTGCTGGAAAGACGGGGCTGGGATGACCGTGCGAGCGGCGTGATCGAAGTCTGGTATCGTCGTCGAGCTCCTTTCTGACGGCGGCGATCTGGCGGAGCTCGAATTCGGTGAAGCGCAGACCGCGCCAACGCTTGGCGGCGCCGATGAGCGCGCCGAACATGAGCTTGAGCACGGGCTTCTCGCCGAAGCCGTTGGGAATGATCTTCAGCCTTCGCCGCTCCTCTACGAACGGCCGTTCGAGGGGATTGGTGGTGCGAGCGAAGCGGCGGTGCGTGACCGGCAGGCGCAGGTGCGCGATGCAGGCCTCGAAATCGTCCTCGAAACAGGCGAGCGCGCCGGGCCGGAGATCGGCGTAATCGGCGCGGATGCCGGCTGCCGGTTGCCGCGCGATCGCCCGCGAAGGCGCCTGATAGCAGGCTGTGACCCGCGCCTTGAATTCCGGCCACAGGTCGGTTGGGACTTTGGCGGCGAGGTTGCGCATCCCGATGGGCCAGGCAGCGCTGGCGCGCCGAGCGGGGAAAACATTCCTCGATCGCCCGGATGATGCCGGGCGCCCCGTCGCCGACCACGAGCAGCGGATCGCCGAGCCCCCTGGCGCGCAGGTTCTGAAAGAACGCCCGAACCGTCTCGACGTCCTCCTTCGACCCCGCCATCAGCCCAAGAAGCGATTTGCGTCCGTCCTTGCCGATTCCCCAGGCGGCCAGAACCGCTTCGCGCCGCGGGCCCGGCCGCAGCCGCTCGGCGATGCCGTCGACGAACAGATAGGCGATGGCGTGCTCGGAGAGGCCGCGTTTGCAGAAGTCCTCGTACTCGGCCCACAGCTTCTCGGTGATCCCGCTCACCGCCGCGCGCGACAGAAGCCGCCGGCCGGTCTCGTCGGTGAACGCGTCCTCGATGTCGCGCGTCGACAGGCCGCGCGGGTAAAGTTCGACCGCCAGTCGCTCGAGTTCCCGCGTGCGCCCCGAAAGCGCAGCCCGCACCTTTGAGACGAACGGCTCAGGCGTGTCGCGAACCTGCGGCGCTGAATAGTCCACCGCGCCTTCCGCGGTCTTCACCTTGCCCGGCCGATAGCCATTCCGGTAGCCAGCCTTCTCCCCATCGCCGCGCTCATGGCGTTCGCGACCAAGGGCGTCCGCGACCTCGCCCTCCAGCGCTTCTTCAGCGATCAGCCGCAGCGCCAGGCGGACAAGGTCGCTGCGTCCGTCCGCCGTCCCCAGGTCTCCGTTCATCAAGCCGCGAAGCTCCTCGCGCGTGCGCTCCGGCGCCGATAATCTTGCCCTCTTAATCGGGGGTCCTTTTCTCTTCTCGGCCATCTTCGTCGCCTGCTCTCCATTGTATCCGGACTTGCGCTGATATGCGAAACTATACGCTCACGGCTCAACCACCTGGTCGATCCAATTCGGGCCTGCGAGTCCTGGGGCGCCGTGCACTCTTCCGCGCTCATCGACGGCGGGTTGGGGACCGTCTTGGCGGTCGTCGATCCGTCGCGGCGCATGTCGGCATCGGATTGGCGGGGCAGCATCACAGGCACTCGAGCGTGGTCCAGGATCGCTCCGGTCGCAGGCAAGATATCGTGCTTCCCGTCGTCCATGGTCTGCACCAGTAGGCGGCGACGTCGCGCGAGCGCCGGAAGCGCTTGGGGTCATCGATCGCCGTGCTGAACGTCAAGGCGGTCACAGGGCCGACGCCGGGGATCGCCATGAAGCGCCGGCACAGCTCGTCGCGCGCCACCACGCGGACCACCAGGTTGTGCAGCTTGAGATACTGCCGCCACAGCGCCCGATTCCACGCGAAGACCTTGTGATGATCGCGGTCTTGCCGTCCAGCCTCAAACTCTCCATCTGCCTTGTTCTCCCGCTGCCCTCGGCCTCATAGCGATGTCATCGCGTGGCTGAGGAACTTGCGCGCCCGGCTGCGCCGCTTACGCTTTCGCCCGGCGAGAGACGGCGGCGGAAGCGGATCATCCCGGCGATCCACCGATCGTAATCGTCGCCCTTGCGGCGGACATATTCCGCCACCTGAGGATCCGGCAAAATCAGGAACCGCTCGTCGCTCAATCCGGTCCACGGTGAAGTCGGCGAAAGCGTCGAACCGCGTTTGTGGCACCTCTATCCAGGAGGAGACGCCGATCGAGCGTCCGACGAAATCTGCAAGGGTGTCGAAGGTCGGGGCGGATGAACTCATTGTCTCCTGCACTCGTTGCGCCACACGGAATGGCGATGGCTTGTCGGCGCGCGCGACGCTGGCCTCTCAGCCGCCGGCGAGGATCGGATTCTCCAAGCGCGACGCTCCTGCCTTTTTCGAATTGGGCCGCTTGAGCGGCTCTGGCGTACGCCCATGTTCGATTCCCCGGAGATGTTCGACGATGATCCGTCCGGCTCGATTGATGTCATAAGCCATCGCGAGCGAGGCCGATCCGGCGTCGCGGTCGCGAAGGGCGGCCAGGATCTGACGGTGCGGATGGTAGGGACTGGCGACGACGTCCCCTCCGTGAATGTCGTGTCGGATCGCATAGGCCAGTTGCGGGCCCACGCGCAGCCACAGGCTTTCGATCATGCGCAGGAGCAGCGGCCGATGCGCGCCCGCATAGACGCAGAAGTGAAACTTGCGGTTCAACCGCATCGTGGCTTCCATGTCTTGCGATTCAGAGGCGGCCTGCATCTCGTCCGCGACGGCGGCTAGCTCCTTGATCTCGGGTTCAGTGATGCTTTTGGCGGCCTCGCTCGCCGCGAGCCCTTCGAGAGAGATTCGGATCTGACAAAGTTCCTCGTAGTCGTGCGATGTCATGATCGGCACGGTAAGGTTGCGGCCGGTGAGCGCCACGAGCGCGTTCTCCGCTTCGAGCCGCCGCAACGCGTCCCTCACGGGCATCATGCTAGTGCCAAGCGAGCGCGCGAACTCGCGAATCACGATGCGCTGACCCGGAAGAACAAGCCCTGAAGTGAAGGCGTCGCGGATCTGGCTGTACACGCGCTCATGCATCGTCGAGTGATCGACGGGCGCCAGGGCATCCTGGATGCGGCCCGCGCCCGCCGGAGCCATTAGACTTGCTTTCCTTGGGACGCGAGGGCGCGCCCGGCGAGGCGAAAATCGAAGCAGCCGCGGCCTGCACGAGACCCATTCACCGGGACGATCATTCTCAACCCTTTTGCGACCCTCCGCACCTCGGCGCCCATGATGTCATCCTGCGGGTCATCCGGCATAGCGCAGCTCGGGCACGCCTTCGACGCCTAGGCCATAAGCGGCGAACGGACTTGATGCGTTTTCCGCATGGGATCGGATGCGACTTCACGTAGTCGACGACGACGCTCGGCTTTCCCATAGTCGCGACATAGAGGATATCGAGGTTTGGGCCGCCGAACATCAAGCTGATCAGCGTCGCAATGGGAAACTCGATCGCGCGGTTGACGCTCCCGTCGGGTCGATAGCGGATGGTACGCCCGCCAACGATCTGCGCATTCCACATAGCCCTCGGCGTCCACCGTGCCGCCGTCAGGAGCGCCGGGATCGTCCCTTGCCGAGGCGAAAAGGCGGCAGTTCGAAGCCAAGCCGCTTTCTAGGTCATAGTCATAGGCGTAGATCTCGCCGCGGATCGAATCCGCGAAGGTGCGTCCGTCCGGCGCCCAACACGGCGCGTTTGAAACGACGATCCCTTCGTCCAGGACGCGCACCTCGCGATCGGAGCCTAATTGATACAGCGTACCGAGAGGCTCGGCCTCCGTCCTGTCCATCGATCCGGCGACTAAACGGCGGCGCTGGTCAACCTTTCCGTCGTTCAGCCGCCTGCCCTCGCTGTTCGACTCTGAATCGGCAATGAGCGTAACGTCGCCGCTCCCGAAATCGAAGGCGTGAGATCCATTCGCGAGCGCAAGAACTGCGCCGCCGCTTTTGCGTAAAGCCATCGACCCGATGTCGGTGGGGAAGGCCCAGCTTTTCAGGGTTTTTCCGTCGGCGTTGCAGCAATGAATGAAGCGGTCGAGGCTGTCGATCCAATAGAGCTTTTGCTCGGCGACATCCCAGATGGGGCCTTCCCCGAGATTGTTCTTCGCGTCGACGATCATTTCGATCTTGAGCACGCCGCGCCTCCCAAAACGCGAATTTGGCCGTGAGGGTAAGATCGGCGCCCCGAGCCGTCAAGTGATTAGTGATCACGAGGCCGCAAAATTTGGCTCCATGCCCCACCATTGCGCGCCATAAGTTCCGCATCTTGCGGTGCGAAAATTCACAGTAAAGCCTACGTTTACTGCACTCGTTCCCCAATCGGCGGCTTTGGAGAGAGTTGCGCGAAAACAAGGAACCGCTTATCGTCTGTTCTACGTGATCACAAGTAAGGTTCTGAGCAATGAACCCGATCAGGCAGGAAACGCACTACGACGGACGGCAGGTCGCATGCTACGCGCCGCGACCAAGCAAAACGTATTCGCTGCTTGCGGAAGCGGCGGCCACCCTCCCCCGCAAAATCGCCTTTGTCGACGATCATCGCAGCGTAACCTACGCGGACTTCGAGAACGACGTCGCCCGGATCGCGGCGAATCTTGAGCGCGCCGGCGTCGAGCAGGGCGAACGGGTCGGGCTGGTTCTCGGCCATCGGATCGAGTTCCCCGAGATCGTTTTCGCCTGCGCGCGTCTTGGCGCTGTCGTCGTGCCGATCAACACCCGCCAGCGGCTCGACGAGAACCGATTCGTGGTCACGCATGCCGGAATCAAGGCCCTGATTCACGAAGCCCAGTACGCCGACCGCGTCCCCGCCATAGGCGACGACAACGTGCTTGCAGCGCGCTTTTCGGTCGGCGGCGAAGTCGAAGGCTCCCACGCTTATGCTGAACTGAAACGGGCGGCGCCCGCCTCGCCTCCCGCTCGCTCCGCAGAAGAAGATACTGTGGCGATCCTCTACACGTCCGGCACGACAGGCGTTCCGAAAGGGGCGATGTTGACGCATCTCGGCGTCATCCACTCCTGCTTTCACATCAAAGATGCGCTCGGCCTCGGACCGGACGACATTGGTCTGCTCGCGGTCCCGGCTTCCCATGTTACCGGCCTCGTCGCACAGATTTATGCGATGGCGCTAGTGCAGGGCACGACCGTAATGGTCGAGACATTCAACGCGAAGGAATGCCTCGCCAAGATCGCCAAGGAGCGTATCACGCTGACCGTCCTGGTTCCGGCGATGTACAATCTCTTCCTGATCGAGCCGTCGCTGCGCGACCTCGACTTGACGGCCTGGAGGATCGGCGCCTCCGGGGGGGCGCTCATGCCCGAGGCGACCTTGCAGGCCATGGCCGCCGCGCTTCCCGGACTGACGCTCGTCAACTCGTACGGCGCAACGGAGACGACTTCGCCGACCAGCATCATTCCGTGCGGCGAACAGACCAATCATCTCGATAGCGTCGGTCGGATCGTTCCTTGCGGACGGGTCAAAGTCGTCGATGACGACGACCGCGAAGTGGCCTTCGGCCAGCTCGGCGAGATCTGGATCGCGGGCCCTATGGTCGTGCCGGGGTACTGGCGCAACGACGAAGCCAACCGCAATTCCTTCGCGGACGGCTATTGGAAGTCAGGCGACATCGGTTCAATCGATGAGCAGGGCTACCTGAAAGTCGTCGACCGCAAGAAGGACATGGTGAACCGCGGTGGATACAAGGTGTATTCGGTTGAGGTCGAGAATGTCCTCTCCCATCACCCGCAGGTGCTGGAAGTCGCCATCATCGCGCACCCCGATCCGATGCTCGGCGAACGGAGCCACGCTTACATTTTCAGCAAGGGCGGCGCGATCACGCGCGACGATATCCGCGGATTCTGCAAAGCGCGGCTCGCCGACTACAAAGTGCCGGATTTCGTCACAGTGAGTCCGAAACCTCTGCCCCGAAACGCGAACGGCAAGATCCTGAAGCCCGTGTTGCGGCAGATGCTCAAGGCCGAGCTTTCGCGGGAGGCTCCGGCCAAATGACCGCAAGTTCCGATCCGGATTGAACGCCGCCAAACGTCGAATACGGGGAAACGTCGTTGGACTTCGAACAGATTCTCTACGCGGTCGACCACCGCGTCGCGACCATAGCGTTGAACCGGCCGGACCGTCTCAACGCCTGGACACAAAAGATGCAGGGCGAGTTGCGTTCGGCTTTTCGCCTGGCCGAGGAAGACCCCGAAGTCCGCGCGATCGTCGTCACCGGAGAAGGACGGGGCTTCTGTGCGGGCGCCGACATGGACCGAATTGCGAACAACGTGGCGTCCGCAAAGCAGATCACGGAAAGCGACTTCTTCGCCTTGTCGACCGACGATTCCCCGGGCCGCGACTTCGACCAGCCGTTGACCTATCTGCTGAAGATCGGCAAGCCGATCATTGCCGGCATCAACGGCCCCGCGGCGGGCATCGGCCTCTGTTTTGCGCTCTTCGCGGACGTGCGGTTCATCGCGCCCGGCGCGAAAGTCACGACAGCCTTCTCGCGCCGCGGCCTCATCGCTGAATATGGCAGTTCGTGGATTCTTCCGCGCCTGATCGGCCCCATGAACGCCGCTGACCTCCTGCTCAGCGGCCGCGTCGTCTCTGGCGAAGAGGCGGCCTCGCTTGGCCTTGCGCGCCTTCTTCCGGCGGAAGGCTTTCGCGCGGCGGTCCACGCTTACGCCGCCGACCTCGCGAACAATGTCTCGCCGCGCTCGACAGCGGTGATCAAGAGGCAGATCAGGGAGGATCTCCTGTCCACCCTTGCACAGTCCTGCGTCAGGGCTGACCGGGAAATGCTCGCCAGCCTGAACTGCGACGATATCCGAGAGGGCGTCGCCCACTTCGTCGAGAAGCGGCCGCCCCGCTTCACGGGGCGTTGACGCCCTGCGAAGCGTCCGCGGAGGCGGCGTCGACTCGTCCCGGCCGCCTCCGCGAGTCGCTCCACGCAAGCGCCGCCAAGAGCCGTCGATCATGAACCCGTTGCAGGACCCCGCGCCGATGCAGCCCCCTACGTTCCCCAGTTGCAACTCTACCAGGAGCGGTGTCGCGAGAAGCATGGTCTCTCGTTCCCGACCTACGAACATTTGTGGCGCTGGTCCGTCACAGACCAGGATGGCTTCTGGCAAAGCAACTGGGACTATAGCCACATGCAGTTGCTGACGCGCCACGCGGCGGTGCTGTCGGACGCCCGCCATGCCTGGAGCCAGGTGGTTCCCCGGAACGAAGGTGGACTACGGCCGGCAAGTCTTCCGTCACGTTGAAGCCACCGAGCGCGCTGGAATGCGGGCGATCGTAAGCGATAACGAATCCGGTGAGGTCGCGGAGCTCTCATGGCGCGAATTGCGCCGGCGCGTTGCGTCTTTCGCCGCCGCCTTGCGCCGCCTCGGCGTACGCCAAAGTGATCGTGTCGCCGCCTGCATGCCGAACGTTCCGGAGACCATCGTCGCGCTCCTGGCATGCACAAGTATTGGAGCGATCTGGAGCGTTTGCGCCCCGGACATGGGCGCCCAAGCGATCATCGACCGCTTCAAGCAAATCGACCGAAAGTCCTGATCGCAGCGGACGGCGTCCTCTATCCCGGTCGTCGGGTCGACCGCGCAAAGGTCGTCGAGACCCTTCGTGCGGCCCTTCCGAACCTTTCGGCGTTCATTCTCCACCGCAGCGGCTTCAGCGACGTGGACATGCCTCGCGACGCCGAGCTTCGCGAAGCCATGACCGCGAACTCGGAGACGGGTGAGGGCTTTGAGCCGGAATGGCTGGATTTCGATCAGCCTTTGTGGATTGTCTACACAAGTGGAACGACGGGAATGCCGAAACCGATCGTCCACGGGCATGGCAGCGTTCCGCTCACCGCCACGGCTGGCCGCCTGAATATGGATCTTGCGCCGAGCTACGAGCCAAACAGTTTCGGCGGACGCTATCATTGGTACAGCACCTGCGGCTGGATCATGTGGAATGCGCAGGTCAGCGGGTTGCTCTGCGGCTCAATGATCTGCCTCTACGACGGAAGCCCCAGCGGGCCGAAAGATGAGCCGGATTTTGGGACCTCTATGGAGTTTCGTTGCTCGCCACGGAGTGACCTATCTTGGGGCGGGCGCGGCTTTCTACGAAGGCTGCGCAAAAAACGGGTCTCGACCTTGGAAAGCAAGGCGATCTCTCCGCCGTCTGCGCGCTAGGCACTACCGGCTCGCCCCTAAGCGAGGCTGCACATCTCTGGGGAGTCGCCGAGTTTGAGCGCCTGTACGCGCGTCCGATCTGATGTGTGAATATTTCCGGCGGCACCGACCTTTCGGCCAATTTGACGGCCGCCAACCGAGAGTTGCCACAAGTCCCTAGGCGGATGCAGTGCCGCCAGCTCGGTTCGGCGACGGAATCCTGGGACGAGAACGGGAGATCGTTGACGGATCAGGTTGGCGATCTGTTCCGCACCAAGCCATTGCCTTCGATGCCGCTTTACTTCTGGGGAGACGCAGACAATACCCGCTATCTCGATAGCTATTTCCGCGAGTTCCCCGGAGTCTGGCGGCACGGGGACTGGATTACCATCGGCAAGGACGGATCCTGCGTGATCTACGGCCGGAGCGACGCGACCTTGAACCGCAGTGGGCTCCGCATGGGGACGAGCGAAATTTACGGACCTATTGAGACATTGCCCGAGATTCTGGATTCGATGGTCATCGATCTCGAATATCTGGGGCGTCCGAGTGATATGGAGCTCTTCGTCGTGCTGTGGGGCGGCGTCTCGCTGGACGCCGATCTCGAAGATCGCATTCGGCAGGCGATCCGCGCGGCGCTTTCCCTCCGCTTCCTGCCAGATCGGATCACCCTGGCGCGAGCTATCCCGCGCACACTGTCGGGGAAAAAACAGGAAGTCCCGATCAAGAAGCTCTATCTCGGACGATCCGCGCAGGACACCGTCAACCGCGAGCCGATGGCCAATCCCGAATGCCTCGACTGGTATGTCGAGCGGGCGCAGCAGTATGTACGCGGCCTCGACGCTTCCACCGCCCGAGCGGCGCCGCGCCCCTAGCCGTGCGCCGCCGTCAGTCCAGAACGCGGCTGCCGCGCCGCTCTCTCGCGCGCCTCAAATGCGGCGAAGAGCTGGTCCGGAGCCAGTTGTTCGCCGCGTCTCCTTCTGCGAGAGCATGCCAATAGGCGTAAAGCTCGATAGGCGGGAGGCAAATTGGCGCGGGCAAAATTTGCAGACCGAATTGCGACGCCAGCGTGCGCGCCGAGCTGATGGCGACGGTCAGCAACAGGGCCGAGTCTTCGACGACTTCGCACGCCGCGTGGAGGTTTTGGCAGCGAAGCCCGATCTTGCGGCGCCACCCATCCGCTCGATGGCTTGGTCCTCAAAGCCGCCACCCCGGCGACGCGCGCTCACGAGAACATGGTCGGCCGCGCGATAGGTTGCTTCGTTTATCGAACCCCGCGCCAGGGGGTGATTCGCGGAGGCGACCACAACCAGTGTGTCGGAGGCGATGCGCCGACGCTTGACGCTCTCGGGCAAGGCGGTGGCGGCCCTGGCGCCTGCTCTGGGGCTGAGGTTCGTGCGGCTGTACCGCAAAGGGCTGGAGACCGACCTGGCTACGGTTTCCCGCGCCATCGTGGCGGCCCGCTGTTCGTCGCCGACAAGATGGGCTTCCCGGCCGTCATCGAAAGCATCGAGCGGCCGGCGCGCAACCCGCCTACCGATCCCGAATTCTGGCGCCCTGCGCCGCTGGTCAGAGACCTCGCTGAGAACTGCCGGGCCTTCACTGCCTGAGAGCAGAGAGCCGGAATTGAAGCAAATGAGCAAGGAAAAATTCTCTGCACGTCGCGTCGTCACGCGCATCAATGAGAAAGGCTGGTCCGTCATCGGCATCGACGGCCCTGCGGCGGAGACGATTGAATTTGCGTTTGGCGGCGGCCTGCACGAAATCTGGACCGATCTCGCCGGACCGCTCGACCGCAAGGGCTCAGGCGATTCGGGAACAGGACCGATCGGCCTCGGGCCGCCATCAGGCGGAGTGAAAATTCGCTGGTTCACGGTTGCGCCTGCGCCGGCCGGCCTGTCTCAGGCGGAAATCGAGAAGCAGGTCGCGAAAGCGTTCCACCACATCGACGGACATCACGATCAGCCGGACGTGAGCAGGGGCCCGGCCATGCACCTTACGCCGAGCATCGACGTCATCGTCCTGGTCGAGGGAAGCGTGCGGCTCGTGCTCGACGAGGAGGAAACGGTCTTGCGCGCTGGCGATGTCGTCGTTCAGCGGGGGACCAATCCTGCCTGGATATGCGAAGGCGCTGAGCCGGCGCTGCTCGTCGCTGTGCTGATCAGCAAGACATTCTCAGCCTAGCGTTGCGAGAACGGCATACGGTTTTTTGGCCTTGCGACAGACGACCAAACTCGGACCGCCTCTTACCCTTATGACGGCCAATTCGCAGGCGTCTCATCGACACCATGGAGACGCGGCGACCGGTCGTCAGCGGAAGCCGCGGCGAGGATTTCACTCAGCACAAGCTCGCGTGGCGACGCCTCGTTTTCGCTTGCGTCGTCGACGAAGTCAGCGCCTAATTGATTCGGGCGCGACGAAGTGCGCCGTTCACGCGATGGGGAGGAAAATGAGCAGAACCGCGAAGGTGCTGTGCGATAGTATCTATTTCGGCGAAGGGCCGCGCTGGAACAATGGGCGGCTCTGGTTCAGCGACTTCTACTCGCAAGCGGTGAAGTCGGTTTCGCTGAAGGGAGACCTTCGCGACGAATTCAAGATCGACGATCGTCCTTCAGGGCTCGGCTGGATGCCCGACGGCTCGCTGCTCGTCGTCTCGATGACCAAGCGCCAGGTGTTGCGGCGCACGCCCGATGGAAAGATCTCCGTCCACGCCGACCTCGGAAAGATCGCGACTTTTCATTGCAATGACATGGTCGTCGACAAATCGGGAGGCGCCTATGTTGGCAACTTCGGTTTTGACCTCCACGCTGATCTCGAAAGGCGCGGCGAGGAAGCCGTGATTAAGGATCACCCGGTCGCCAAGCTGGCGCGAATCTCGCCGAATGGCGAAGCGTCGGTCGCGGCGGAACACATGCACTTTCCGAATGGGACCGTCATCACGCCCGACGGCAAGACGCTCATTATCGGCGAAACGTTGGGGGGGTGCCTCACGGCCTTCGACATAGGACTGGACGGCTCTCTTAGCGGCCGCCGGACCTTTGCGCAGACTTGGCCGCGCGTGCCCGACGGGATCTGTCTCGACGCCAGCGGCGCCGTCTGGATCGCCAACGCACTTGCCGCGGAATGCACGCTTTACGCTGAAGGCGGCGAGGTGCTCGACACTGTCGCTACCAGCCAGAACGCCTTTGCGTGCATGCTCGGCGGCGATGATGGGAAGACGCTCTTCATCATGACCGCGCCAACTTCCCTCGAGCACGAAGCGGCCGCTGCCCCGAAGGGGAAAGTCGAAGTAGCGGCAGTTGAGACAGCGCACGCTGGCCTTCCGTAAAAATCGCGTAACCGTTAATCCGTGATCGCCGCGGCGCTTCGCGTTGGATTCGCCCGGAGCGCTCGGCCAGACCGGGTTGACGAGTAGACGGATCCTCGCCGTGAATGCCATGGCCTCCCGACCCAGGCCGAGGACCGGCGGATCAATGATCGCCTCGATCCGGCGCGTTTTACGGAGCTGCTGAAGGGCCTCATGGCCCCGTTCCCCGCGCCGCTCGTGCAGAAGCTCAACAGCTTGATTGGCGACGATTCGCGTATCGTCTACCGCCCGCTCGAATGGCTGCTTCTCCCGCGTCCGTGGTTCAAGGGACGCGTCGTGCTGATCGGCGGCGCGGTCCATGCGACGACGCCGCATCTAGCCTCGGGCGCCTGTATTGGCATTGAGGATGGCATCGTCCTTGGGCGCGAACTCGCCCGCGCCGATCAGGTCGCCGACGGCTTCAGGACTTTCGAGGAGAGACGCTTCGAACGTTGCCGCATGGTGGTCGAGAATTCCCTGCGGCTTGGGGAGCTCGAAATCACCAATGGCGACAAGGCCGAGCACACCGCCATCATGGGCGAATCCATGATGGCGCTCGCCGGTCCGATCTGAACCAAAAAGGAGGGCACAAACATGCAGGCGAGCACCGAGAGCTGGCGCGGCCGCATCGCGCTGATGGTCGCCCATTGCGCCGGAATGATCGACCTCGTCGCGCTGCCCGTCTGGGTCGGCGCGCTGATCGCCCAATACGGGTTTTCTCCGCAGCAGGCGGGTGGTCTCGCGACCCTCTTGCTGATCGGCGCCGTCGCGAGCAGTCTCTTCTTCGCGCCGTGCTTCAACTGGATCGACGCGCGCCTCATGGCGGTGGCGGGCTTCGCTTTGGCCGCAGCCGCCTTCTTCGTCGCCTCGCTGTCGACCGGCTTCGGCATCGCCCATAGCGGCCACCTGCACAGGCTGTTCGCTATCGTTGGCTTCGCGCTTGGCGTGTTCGCCATCGGCTTTCTCGGCGCAACGCCAAACCTGATCGCGGCCTTCGGCGGGGCGGCGTTCTTCCGGGTCTTTGCGGGGATCATGGTGGTCGCCGTGGTCGCCGCGCTCGTCGCCTTCCCCGAGGCGACCAGGCGGCTCGACGAGGATCTCGTGGAAGAGGTCGCGCACCTCAAGCCCGCCGTGTGGTTCGGCATCGCGGGCGTGAGCTGCATGGCGCTCACCCAGGCGATGATGTTCAGCTTCATCGAGCGGATCGGCATCGACCGCGGCTTTGGCCGCGAGGCGGTGACGGGAGTTCTGATCGCGCTCGGCTTCGTGAACCTCTTCCCGGCGCCGCTCGCGGCGCTGCTCGAAAAGCGTGTTCCCGCGAATGTGGCGCTGATGGCGGGTCCGGTCTTGCAGGCGCTCATCGCCGTCGCGATCGCCTTCAGCGCGAGCTTCCTCGGCTTCGCGATCCCCGCGGCTTTGTTCGCGGCGGTAATGATCTTCACGCACACCTTCGCCTTCGGGGTCCTCTCGAAGCTCGACTCGACTTCACGGGCGCTGGCCGGAACGCCGGCCATGCTCATGATCGGCGCCGCAATCGGCCCGATCCTTGGCGGCACGCTGGTGCAGATCTTCGGCTATCGCGCGCTCGGGATCGCCGCAATCGTCATCGCGGCCGTCGCCTTCGCGCTGTTCTCGAAAGTGCATTCCGCGCCGCTCCTCCCCGCCGAAGCGAAGACGGGGTCGTAAAGGGGAGCGGTCGCCGCCGCTACGGGACCGGCTGGAATGGATATTCGCCTCGGGGCAGTATGGTGTTGTGTTTTATCGCATCTTGTGATATATAATTACTGATGAACAGAAATATTCTCCTTTCGCCGGGAGCGCACACTTCGCGACGTGAGGCCCGGCGCAGTTTCGGGCAAAAGGCCGTGAGGCTGGAGGCGCCTCCCTGCGAAGGCGGAAGTCCTCAGGCGACCTATGGCTCGCCATTAAGAGACCGTCTGGGGAAATCCGACCCCGGCAACGCCGAATGGCAGCGCGACCTTGTTGTTTCGTATGTCAAATTGGCCGGGATCGATCGGACCTCGACGCGAAGCTTTTTGACCCGCGCGTTGGAAGCCGAGCGAGAGATGCAGCGGAAAGGCCAACTGGCGCCAAGAGGCCTTTGGATGCTCGACGATCTCGCCCAGCGGATCGCAGCGCTGGCGAAGTGAGAGCGCCACGGATTCGCCGCGCCTCTCGCTCAAGCCGCGAAGATGAAATAGCCGAGCAGCAAGATACCAAGAAGGATCAGCCCCAGGACCAATCGCGAAGGCTGGGCAGGGTTAGCCGGCCTCCATGGCGTTGCGGAGATATTGACGCCGCCTGCCCTCGGCAGCAGCGCAACCAGCTGGGCGGCGGTCGCTTCGGGAGGCCGGCTT
>Ga0335069_10006368_pt1 | contig 17169 bp, 14 predicted proteins | sample Lox_Sample_11_FD_206714 | JGI IMG/M metagenome (GOLD analysis project Ga0335069, IMG submission 206714) | Soil microbial communities from Loxahatchee National Wildlife Refuge, Florida, United States - Lox_Sample_1.1 | ecosystem: Environmental > Terrestrial > Soil > Wetlands | place: USA...
GGCGCCTGTCTCGACTGGTGGGAACAAAGCCAGCGCCGGCGAGATTTGCGCCAGAATCTAAGAGAACAGGACGGCATCGATCCGGACGACGTCATCATGGCCCCGGACCGGGCGCGATCGCGCGGCCTATCTTCGACCGTGTGCTTTCCCATCGGCAATCTCGCGCCGGAAGGCTCGGTGATCAAGAGCACGGCGATCGATCCGTCGCTCATCGACGAAAACAACGTCTACCGCCACTGCGGGCCGGCGCGCGTGTTCACCACCGAAGAGGCCGCCATTCGTGCCATCAAGGCGGGGAACGTGGCGCATGGCGACGTGGTCGTGCTCATCTGCGGCGGGCCCAAGGGCGCGGGCATGCAGGAAACCTACCAGGTGACCTCCGCGTTGAAGATGCTGCCCCATTGCAAGCACGTCGCGGTGATCACGGATGCGCGCTTCAGCGGCGTCTCGACAGGCGCGTGCATCGGTCATGTTTCGCCGGAGGCGCTGGCCGGAGGCCCAGTGGGCAAGGTGCTCGACGGCGACCTGATCGAGATTGCGATCGATCGCGAACGGCTGACCGGGTCGGTCCAACTCGTGGGAGATTCTTCCGGACTTTTTGGATCCGAGGAGGGGGCGCGGACACTTGCCGCACGTACGGCCCGGCCCGACCTGCGGCCGCATCCGGATCTGCCCGACGACACTCGGCTGTGGGCCGCGCTAGTGCACGCCAGCGGTGGAATCTGGGGCGGGTGCGTGTACGATGCGGACGCGATTATCGGCAAGCTGGAAACCCCGGCTCCCAGGTCCTAGCTTCTCGTCGTGAACGTGGCGGCATCTCGGTGCATGGGAGTGGTGACCCAATTAGTGGGTGACACAATTACAGTGGTTGCCATGAAAATCGCACGCAGTCTTCTGGTTCTGATTTCCGTTCTGTGTGTTTCTTGCGGCCCTGCTCGCTTCGCGTTCCCGCAAAGCAATTCGGGCCAGGTTGGGTCCACTTCGCCGCGACGGGTCATCATCGACACAGATATCGGCGACGACATCGACGACGCATTCGCGCTGGCGCTGGCGCTCCAAAGTCCGGAACTGAAGATCATCGGCATCACCACCGAGTACGGTGACACGGAACTTCGCGCCCGCCTCGTTGATCGCTACCTAATCGCAGTGGGCCGCAAGGATATTCCTGTTGCCGCGGGTGTGGCCACGCCGCACGACAACGTCTTCACTCAGGCCGCCTATGCCGAGCGGGAACCGGCGCGCAAGCATGCCGACGGCGTGGGCTTCATCCTGGGCGAGATCCGCAAGAATCCGGGAGAGGTCACCATTATCGCCATCGGTCCCGAGGGGAACCTGGCCGCCGCGATCCGCCAGGATGCGGCCACCTTCCGCAAGGTGAAGCGTGTGGTCCTGATGGGCGGGAGCATCTATCGCGGGTATGGCGCGAACCGGCCCGCCGATGCCGAATGGAATATCAAGTGCGACCCCCAGGCCGCCCAGGCGCTGCTGGCGTCCGGCGTGCCCTTGTTCTACATGCCGCTCGATTCGACCCAGATCCCCCTCCAGGCCCCCGAGCGCGAACGCATCTTTGCCTTGGGGTCACCGCTCACCGATCAGCTCGCCCTCCTTTATCACCAATGGGTTGCACATACTGACAACCACGCGCCGAACCCGACCCTTTTCGACCCGGTCGCCGTCACGTACCTCGTCCACCCCGAACTCTGTCCTGCCAAGCCGATCCGGATCGAAGTGGACGACAAGGGCTATACGAAACCGGTGGAGGGAGCGCCCAACGCCCAGGTCTGCCTCGAGTCGGATGAGAAGGGCTTCCTGGACCTGTTGTTGAGCCGCCTGGCGCCATGAGTCCGCGCGTCAGTGGCTCCAGTTGAAACATCCTGCAACGTCTTTCGCCGCGTTTGCAGTGAAAACGAAGATGTGTGTCCAAAATCACCTTCATCCTCATTGACATCCGGCAGACTGAGGTGAAAAATGGCCCTGCTAATCAGTTTGTGATTCTGAGCCACTTGTTTTGAGGAGGACGTGTGAAGAGTGTGAGAAAAGTGCAGTTCTGGGGCGCTGTGTTGATCGCGGTAACCGGCCTGGCGACAACGGGCTGCAAATCGACCCCGCCATTGTCGCAGGACGATGCGCAAAAGCTGATCCAGGCTTACTACGACCAGCAGCCGCCGGAACCTGTCCACATCTACGTGGACTATACCGGTTTGAAACAGGGCGTCGATGCCAAGTATTGGAAAGTGACCCATTCCTACGCCGCAAACAAGAACTGGGGGGATCTTGACCTGACGGATGAAGGCAAGAAGACCTTCAAACTGGAAGATGGCAGCAGCACCATTCACTGGCGCCCCGACGACCAGAATAAGGGACACTTCTACATCACCACGGTGCAGGCGACTCATCCCAAGATCAGCGAAGTGGGCGAGCCTCAGGATGACGTTGTCCCCGGGGTGGACACCGCGAAGAGCTGCAAGTTCACTCGAACTGACAACCTCGAGGGCATGCCTGACACGGCCAAGCAAATGGCGCACGACGTGGGGAACAGCCTGACCCAGCGGCACACGGCGGACTTTGCGCTGGAAGGTGGGGCCTGGAAGGTGCACGCCATCCGGTAGGAGCGCCTGCCTGCCTGTGAAGTGGATGTGAATTCGCAAGACCGAAGGGGTCAGATCGTTGACCCCTTTGCTAATTCTTGATATTGTTAAAAGGTTCGCAAGAACATCCCCTTTGGTGCGTCTCAACCCTGGGGATGGTATGGACGCCCCCGGCCGGAAGTTGATGGGCGGGGTGGGTCCCAGGGCCAGGTGAAGTTCAAGCCGGCCAGACAGGTCCCGGAAGCTCTCCTCTTGCAGAGGGCAGGGACACGCGAAAAATCCTGCTGAAGCATGCCGGGCAGAAGATGGCCTGGAAAGCGGATTGATCGCCTGAATCGCTACGGTGCTCGCGCGTTCTCCACCTTGGAGTGCTATGCGAGCCGGAACCGCGAAACGGAGTTGGCCCCGCCGCAGCGGGCGCACAGCCACCGTCGCAGTTCTCGTCTGAGATCGGCAGAAGGCAGACGCGAAGCAGCAACCGGGCTTCTGTGCGTTTTGGAGCGGGCTCTTGGGCTCGTCCAAAACCGGAACAGCTCGAAGCGCTGTGCGCGGCTGCGGGTGTGGAAGGTTTAACGGTTTCGCAAGGAGTTTTGGTTTGCCTACATTCAACCAGCTGGTTCGCAAGGGGCGTACGGCCCCCCGGTACAAGACGGCGTCCCCGGCGCTGCAGGCTTCGCCTCAGCGGCGCGGCGTTTGCACCCGCGTGTACACCCAGACGCCCAAGAAGCCGAATTCGGCCCTGCGCAAGGTGGCCCGCGTGCGGCTGACCAACGGCATTGAAGTGACGACCTACATCCCCGGCATCGGCCACAACCTGCAGGAGCACTCGATCGTGCTGATTCGCGGGGGCCGTGTGAAGGACCTGCCGGGCGTTCGCTATCACGTGGTGCGCGGCACGCTGGATTCGGTGGGCGTAGCCAACCGCAAGCAGGGCCGGTCCAAGTACGGCGCCAAGCGCGCCAAGGGCGGAGCGGCGCCGGCCAAGGGCAAGAAGTAACGATAGTGGTCAGTGATCAGTTGTCAGTGAACAGTAGAGGCCTGACAGCGGGAGATCTGAGAACTGTGAACTGTCAACTGTGAATTGTTTTTGAGGAACTATGCCGAGAAAAGGGCACATTTCGAAGCGGGAAGTCGCGCCGGACCCGGTTTACGGGTCCACGCTCGTGACCAAGTTTGTGAACTCCATGATGTGGGGCGGCAAGAAGTCGACCGCACAGGGCATCTTCTACCAGGCCATGAAGAACCTGGAAGAGAAGGGCGGCGGCGAAGAGGCCATCAAGCTCTTCAAGAAAGCGGTAGAGAACTGCAAGCCGCTGCTCGAGGTCAAGACCCGCCGCGTGGGCGGCGCCAACTACCAGGTGCCGATCGAAGTCAACCCTGACCGGCGAACCTCGCTGGCCATTCGCTGGCTTATCAGCTACGGGCGCGCCCGGGGCGAGAAGGGCATGATCGACAAGCTCACGAACGAGCTGCTGGATGCTGCCAACGGGCGCGGGGCGGCAATGAAGAAGAAGGAAGACGTGCACCGCATGGCAGAGGCCAACCGCGCGTTTGCACACTACCGCTGGTAGAGGCTGCGATCCCAGGTCTCAGAATCGAGACCTGGGGCACCCGCACTTTGAGGTTTTACTGTTCACAGACCACTGATCACTGGTTTTAACCGCGGGCGAAGCGCCCGCAAAGGATTTTGACCGTGGCACGCACTATACCGCTGAATCGATGCCGGAATATCGGGATCATGGCGCACATCGACGCCGGCAAGACGACAGCGACAGAGCGCATCCTTTTTTACACGGGCATCACGCACCGCATCGGCGAAGTGCATGAGGGCACCGCCACCATGGATTACATGGAGCAGGAGCAGGAGCGCGGCATCACCATTACGTCAGCCGCCACCACCTGCATGTGGCGCGACTATCGCGTCAACATCATCGACACCCCGGGACACGTAGACTTCACGGCTGAGGTGGAGCGTTCCCTGCGTGTTCTGGACGGTGCCGTGGCTTTGTTCGACTCCGTCAGCGGCGTGCAGCCGCAGACCGAGACCGTGTGGCGCCAGGGCGATAAGTACAAGGTTCCCCGCATCTGCTTTGTGAACAAGATGGACAAGAACGGCGCGGACTTCGAGTACGTGCTGGACACCATCCGCAAGCGGCTGGGGGCGCGGCCCGTGGCGCTGCAGATTCCCATCGGCGCGGAATCGAATTTTAAGGGCGTCGTCGACCTGATCGAGATGAAGGCGATCCTGTGGCACGACGAGACCATGGGCGCCAAGTACTCGATCGAGGAGATCCCCTCCAACCTGCAGAAGAAGGCCGAGGCCTTCCGCATGCAGCTCATCGAGGTGATCGCCGAGACCGACGACGTTTTGCTGGAAAAGTTCCTCGAAGGCGAGACGCCGACCATTGCCGAGCTCAAGGCCGGCATCCGCGCGGCGACTATCGATCTTAAGGTCTTCCCCGTCATCTGCGGCTCGGCCTTTAAGAATAAGGGTGTCCAGACGCTGCTTGACGCGGTCGTCGATTACCTGCCCTCCCCGCTGGACAAGCCGCCGGTGGAAGGCATCAATCCGGCGCGTCCCGACCAGAAGCTCACCCGCAAAGTGGACGACAACGAGCCGCTCTCGGCGCTGGTGTTCAAGCTCATCAATGATCCGTTCGGCAAGCTGTCGTTCATTCGCGTGTATTCCGGCTCGCTCAAGACGGGCGACACGGTTCTGAATCCGCGCACCGGCAAGACCGAGCGCATCGGTCGCCTCGTCAAAATGCACGCCAACAAGCGCGAAGACGTGAACGAGGTCCTCGCCGGCGATATCTGCGCCTGCGTGGGCCTCAAGGAACCGAAGACCGGCGACACGCTGTGCGATCCGAGTCATCCCATCGCGCTGGGCGCCATCACCTTCCCCGAGCCTGTGATCTCCGTGGCCATCGAGCCCAAGACCAAGGCCGACCAGGAGAAGATGGGCATTGCGCTGTCGAAGCTGGCTGACGAGGATCCCACCTTCAAGGTGCGGACCGATGAAGAGTCGGGCCAGACCATCATCAGCGGCATGGGCGAGCTGCACCTCGAGATCCTGGTGGACCGCATGAAGCGCGAGCACCGGGTCGAGGCCAACGTGGGCGAGCCCAAAGTGGCCTTCCGCGAGACGATCCGCAAGCAGGCCGAGGCCGAAGGCAAATACATCCGCCAGACCGGCGGGTCCGGCAACTACGGCCATTGCAAGCTCCGTATCGAGCCGAACGAGCCGGGCAAGGGCTACGAATTCATCAACGAAATCAAGGGCGGCGTGGTCCCCAGGGAATACATCAAGCCCATCGACCAGGGAGTGCAGGGTGCGCTCGAGCTGGGCATCCTGGCCGGCTACCCGATCGTCGATGTCAAGGTCACGCTGTTCGACGGCAGCTATCACGAGGTTGACTCCAACGAAATGGCGTTCAAGTTCGCCGGTTCGATCGCCTTCAAGGAAGCCGCCCGGAAAGCCTCGCCGGTATTGCTGGAGCCGGTGATGGCTGTCGAAGTTACGGTTCCCGAGGAGTTCATGGGAACCATCATTGGCGACATCAACTCGCGCCGCGGGCGCATCGAGGGCATGGAGCACGCCGCCGGTTCACAGGTGATCAAGGCGATCGTGCCTCTCAAGGAGATGTTCGGCTACGTGAACGACATCCGTTCGTCCACGCAGGGCCGCGCGTCCTACTCGATGCAGTTCGCGCGCTATGAAGAAGCGCCCCGCATGATCGCCGATGAGATCATCGGCCGCGCGCAGGGGAAGTGATTTGAGGGATCAGGGATCAGGGGTCAGGGATCAAAACTGAACCCTGATCCCTGACCGCTAAGTTTTTGGGGCTGGAGCCGGATCGCCGGCGCCCCACGCATGAACGGGAAGTAGAGCTACGAGGGAATAGAGAATGGCGAAGGAAAAATTTGATCGTTCAAAGCCCCACTGCAATGTGGGGACGATCGGGCACATCGATCACGGCAAGACGACGCTGACGGCGGCGATCACCAAGGTGTTGGCTAAAAACAACCCCAAGATTCAGTTCCGTTCGTTTGACTCGATCGACAACGCTCCCGAGGAGCGCGAGCGCGGCATCACCATCGCCACGGCGCACGTGGAGTACGAGACCAAGAACCGGCACTATGCGCATGTGGACTGCCCCGGCCACGCCGATTACATCAAGAACATGATCACCGGGGCGGCGCAGATGGACGGGGCCATTCTCGTCGTAGCGGCCACCGACGGCCCCATGCCGCAGACCAAGGAGCACGTGCTGCTGGCCCGCCAGGTGGGCGTGCCCTACATCGTGGTGTTCCTCAACAAGTGCGACGCGGTGGAAGATACGGAACTGATCGATCTCGTCGAGATGGAAGTGCGCGAGCTCTTGACCAAGTACCAGTTCCCCGGGGACGACGTGCCGGTGGTACGGGGCTCGGCGCTGGGCGCGCTGAACGGCGAGGCGCAGTGGGAAGCCAAGATCGACGAGCTGATGGAGGCGGTGGACAAGAACGTGCCGCAGCCGCAGCGCTCGGTGGATCAGCCCTTCCTGATGCCCATCGAAGATATTTTCTCGATTTCTGGCCGCGGCACCGTGGTGACCGGACGAATTGAGCGCGGCAAGGTGAAGGTCGGCGAGGACGTGGAAATCGTCGGCTTCCGCGAGACGCGCAAGAGTGTCTGCACGGGCGTGGAAATGTTCAAGAAGCAGCTCGACGAGGGTCTCGCGGGCGACAACGCGGGCATCCTGCTGCGCGGCATTCCCAAGGAAGACGTGGAGCGCGGGATGGTTCTTGCGAAGCCCGGCTCGATCACGCCGCACACCCACTTCAAGGGCGAAGTCTACGTGCTGTCGAAGGAAGAGGGCGGCCGTCATACGCCGTTCTTCAAGGGCTACCGTCCGCAGTTCTACTTCCGCACCACGGACGTGACGGGTGTGGCGGAACTGCCTGCCGGGACGGAAATGGTGATGCCCGGCGACAACGTGCAGTTGGAAGTGGACCTGATTACGCCGGTGGCCATGGAAAAGGGTCTGCGCTTCGCCATCCGCGAAGGCGGCCGCACCGTGGGCGCGGGCACGATCAGCGAGATCATTAAGTAGCAGGGATTAGGGAACAGGGATCAGGGATCAGGGATCAGAAAAAGCGCGTGAATTGAGCCGCCGCCGAAACTGAACCGTGACCCATGAACCGGCGAACAGCCGGCGAAGCTCAGAATCGGTTAGGATAGGAAGATGCGGGAAATTGTGACATTGCAGTGCACCGTGTGCAAAGAGCGGAACTACTCGACGACCAAGAACAAGAAGACGACTACCGGCCGTCTCGAGTTCTCGAAGTTCTGTAAGCGCTGCCGCAAGCACCAGGCGCACAAGGAAACGAAGTAATAACGACAGTCAGTTGTCAGTGGTCAGTCGCGGACGTTGCGGGGAGGCGAAAGCCTGGACCAGGCTACCGCAAAACTGATCACTGATCACTGACCACTGTTCACTGCTTTTAGGGGCGTAAGCTCAACGGTTAAACTGTCGGTCTCCAAAACCGAACTTGGGGGTTCGAATCCCTCCGCCCCTGCCAGTTTTGCATTCGCGTTTCTTGCGGTAGAAGTCCGCTGGCGCCGCCCCAAGGTGGTAGTCCGCAAACGGCCTGAAACCTGCGAGAATGCCAGTAGGCTTCCCGGCACGACGCCGGGGGAACAAGGATTTGGAAGTATGGCAAAGGCAGTCACAGCGAATGGCGAGGAGCGTCCGGCCCAGATCAAGCGGCAGGAGCCCAGTGCTGTCCAGAACATCTCCGGCAATGTAGTTGGCGTGTGGGAGAAGATTACCGGTTTCCTGAGCGATGTTCGCGCGGAAACGCGCAAGGTCGTCACCCCCTCACGCAAGGAAGTGCAGGCCACCACGTCTGTTGTCCTGGTCGCGGTGTTTGCCTTCGGATTTTTCTTCATGATCACGGATTTCATCTTCAATCGGGTGATTTCCCAGATCCTGCACAGGTTGGGCGGCGCGCAGTAATGCAGGAAACCCGGATCGAGAACGCAATGGCAGACGAAGTGGAACAGACCGTCGAAGGCCAGCCGGAGCGCAATGAGCGCTTCAAGTGGTACATCCTGCATGCCTACTCGGGCTTCGAGCGCAAGGTGAAGGAATCAATCCTCAGCCGTGTGCAGGCATTTGGCCTGGGCGACAAGGTGGGTCGGGTGATGATTCCCACCGAGCCCGTGACCGAGATCGTCAACGGCAAGAAGCGCACCGTCGAGCGCGTTTTTTTGCCCGGCTATGTGCTGGTCGAGATGGATCTCGACAACAACCTGTGGCACGTCCTGAAGGACACTCCCAAGGTGACGGGCTTCCTGGGCACCGGCGACAAGCCGGTCGCGCTGTCGGAGGAAGAAGTCAGTTCGATCCTCTTCCGCTCCGAAGTCGCCAAGGAGAAGCCGCGGCTCAAGATCAAGTTTGAAAAGAGCGAGCAGGTCCGCATTACCGACGGGCCGTTTGCCAACTTCAATGGCGTGGTGGACGAGATCAACGAAGATCGCGAGACGCTCAAGGTCATGGTGACCATCTTCGGCCGCTCCACGCCCGTCGAACTCGAGTTCGGCAAAGTGGAAAAGATTGAGTAGCCGTCAGCTGTCAGCTATCAGCTCTCAGCTTCTAACCGGTTGCCGGCCTGGCAGGCCTCCGGTTGCGAGCGAACCTGAACTACGGCACCAAAATTGAAACGATGAACAACCGGCTGAAAGCTGATAGCTAGGAGCTGAAAGCCGGTTTCCGAAGGAAACCTATGGCACCTCCGAAGAAAGTAACCGCGCAAGTCAAGCTGCAGATTGAAGCGGGCAAGGCCACGCCGGCGCCGCCGGTTGGCCCCGCGCTGGGCCAGGCCCAGGTCAACATCATGGAGTTCTGCAAGCAGTTCAACGCGCGCACACAGAACAAGGAAATGGCCGGCCTGATCATCCCCGTGGTGATCACCGTTTACGCCGACCGCAGCTTTACTTTCATCACCAAGACCCCGCCCGCCTCGGTCCTGCTCAAGAAGGCCGCCAAAGTGGAAAAGGGTTCCGGCGCGCCCAACAAGGACAAGGTGGGCAAGGTGACGGAAAAGCAGGTACGCGAGATCGCCCAGCAGAAAATGCCGGACCTGAACGCCGCATCCGTTGAGGCCGCGATCAAGAGCATCAAGGGTACTGCGCGATCCATGGGCATTGAAGTCGTGGCGTAAGCTGCTGCACAAACGAACTCCGGATACGCTTTGTAACCGGGCACGACTTCAGTCGTGCCGTAAGATTCAAACTGATGGCCGGGGCTTTAGCCCCTGAGGGATGCTGCGCACGGAACAAGAGACCTTCGAATCGTCCCAACAAGGAACGACTCATGGGCGGCCACGAGACTATCTCGCGGCCGCCTTGCTATTTTTGGCGACCGCCGCATTCGTAGTCTGGCAGAACTCGCGCGTCGCCGTACTGTGGGATCTGGGTTATCTGCTCGACACGAGTTGGCGCATCGCCGTCGGCCAGATGCCGTACCGCGATTTCCCCCTGGCCCACGCGCCGCTGACGTTTTTCGTCCAGGCAGGAATCATCCGCCTCTGCGGCCGGCATTTCGTTCTGGTGATTGCATACGCTGCGACGGCAGGCGGCTTGGCGACCGTGCTGACGTGGCGCATTCTCCTGTGGATCGTACGCGGTTCGTGGGTATTCGGCCGCGCGACATGGCACATGGCGTTCGTAATGGCCGCGCCCCTCGCGTTCGTCGGCATCTATTCCATCTACCCGCACCCCATCTACGACTCCGACTGCACCTTGGCCATCCTGCTCGCAATCCTGCTGCTTGAATGCGTGGACCAGTCAGGGGACACAGGAGCCCAAGGCCTTCCGGAAGGAGGTACTTTTACGGCACGACTGAAGTCGTGCCCTGTTACACAGCAAGTTGGAGCATTCGCCGCCGGGGCCAGCGCGGTTCTGCCGCTGTTGTTTAAGCAGAACATTGGCTTGCCATTCCTCGCCGTGGTTGCCGCCGCCGCCCTTGCCCTTCTCGCCCCGGTTCTTTTGCGAACGCGCTCCCTCCGCGCCGCGCTCGCGTCGCAACCCGCCCTCATTCTCGCTGGAGTCATCACCGCGCTCCTCGCGGCGCTGGCTGTGATCGCCGCCACCGCCGGCCTCGGCAACTTCCTTCACTGGACAGTCGAATTCGCCACGCAGCGCCGCATGCCGGACCTGGCGTCCATGCTCGGCGTCTACAGCCAGCCATCCTTCGCATGGACTCTGCCTGCGCTCGCCGCGGGTGTCGTCCTGTGCCAGACCAGATTGATCACGCGCCTGTGGGCTCGGATCGCTGCCTTCTGCCTGATCGCGGCGCCATTCACCACCAGCCTTATCTTTCTCCTCAGCGACGACGACGCCGACGAGCGCGCCGACAACCTCCTTGCTCTCTGGCCGTTGCTCCTGCTCGTCGCGTTTCTCGTGGCGCTGTTTGAGCTGCGCCGCGGGATCACGGTCGGCCGGCTTATGCCGCTCTTCGTGCTCGCCGCCATCCACGGCACGCTTCTTTCGCAGCAACTCTGGGGATCGACCTACGCGTTGTGGCCGTTGTTGATGGTGCTTGTAGCCTTCCTCCTCGGCACATTTCCTCCGCCAGCGCGGCCTGTGGCAATCGGCGTCGGAGGCGTGATCGCCGCGACTTTTCTCATCTGCGGCGGCCTTTACTCTGTCTCCCTTGAGCGCTTGCAGTACATCCGGATTTCCGACGCTCCCGTTGCGCACTCGTCCTTGCCTGCCATGCGCGGTATGGCGACGCCAGGGCCGTTTCTTTCCAACTTCGATGAACTCGTCGATTTCACCGCGCGTCAGATCCCGCCAACCGATGCCCTCGTCCTTCTCCCCGGCGAAGACCCTTTCTTCTACGCAACTGGCCGGACGCCGCAGTTTCCGGCGACGCTTTTCGACCCGGCCACGGACCCTTACTCGGCGTCAGAGCTGATGGACGAGGCGCGGCGCCGCAACGTGCGCTGGTTGATCGTGAAGCGCGCTCTCCAGGTCAATGACAATCCCATGCCCGGCAGCGAACAGACGACAGACCGGGTGCAGAGAGAGTTCGTGCTGTGCAGGCGACTTGGGGGCTACGACGTCTACCGGCGCAGGTGAGACGAACTTCACAGGGTCCCGCCGGGCAGAATCCGGAGCGAGCCGGATGGAGACACAATTCTCCCCTCGCTGCTCGAGTCCCTTTATTGGGCCTGGAACGCAAAAAGCCGCTCACGTAGCTGCGAGCGGCTTCTCTGCGGACTATTTCGGAGGAGCGGGCGGAAAGACTTCGCTTCTGCGCCCCGGTTCCGGTTTCGGCTTGGGCTTCGGAGCTTTCTTGGTTTCTTTTCGACCTTTGTCCTTGTTTCCCATGCGCTCAAGTGTGACACAAGTCAGGGGGTCAGTGAACAGGGAACAGTGAAGAAAGTGAATGGAGTGAAGAATAGTGGATTCACCTTCCACTTTTTTCACTCTCTTCACTCCCTTAACTCTTTTCACTCCGCCGTCGGATGCCCCAGCCGGTCATAATTCAGAATCGCATTGAACACCAGCCCGTACGTGCCGATCGTCTCGCCGCGAAAGATTGGATTGATTCCGAAAAGCAGCACGTTTCCCTTTCCCAGGTGCGCATCCACCACTACCGCGTGCTCCGCGATCGATGACGCTTTATCCAGCAACCCCGACAGCAGCATGGTCTTCGCGTCGCTGAAGCGAAGGATCACGTCCGGCCGGTCCGCGGGCGGAATCATCCATGGATTGTTCCGCATCTGCTCTTCGTTGAGCTTGCGCGCCTCCCACGGTTGCTGCTTCTCGATGGGCTCGGCCTCGGTGATCTTGCGTCCTTGCGGCTCGTCGTTCTCTTCGAGACTTCCTCGCCCCGTGGGCCGCTCCGCGTAGGGATCCGTCAGGATGCGCGGGTTCGACCGCCCGAGCACATTGCTCACGTTGAACGCCATGCCGTTGTCACTCATTACCGGTAAGTTCAGATCGTAGCCGTTGGCCACCGGGTTGTCGCGCGCCACGAACACCGAGTTCAGCACAGTTCCCACCACGCGCGCTTCGCCCGCGGGCGCGATGCTCACGCCCGGCGCCAGCCCGGTGTCGATCGCGAACTGCGCCGTGTCTTCGCATGTGATCAGCAGCCCGCCGTCTTCGACGAACTTCTTCAGATGCGCAAGGCCGTTGTAGCCGAGTCCCGGGCGAATATCGTCGGTCGAGTCGATGACCAGGTTCGGCGTCAGCTCGGTCTTCTGCCACGGCATCACATTGCGCCACTGCGGTATGCCGTTGATGATGTCCTGCGCTGAAACGCGGCTCACTGGCGCGAACACGATCACGTCGTACTTGGCACGCAGGTCGTCCTCCTTCGCAGCCGTTTGAGTGCTGATGTAGTCGTAGGGCACGCCCGTAGTGTCAAATGCGTAACGCCACCAGCCCTCAGTCTGCGTGGCCAGCCAGGTGTGCATGATGGCGATGCGCGGTGCAGTCAACGCGTGCATTGCCACCATCGGCGGCACGCTCAAGTGCACGCCGTCCAGCGCCAGGTCGCGCAATGCGCTTTTCAGCGCCTCGTCCGCCACGCCGCTGACGAGCAGCGACCCTGCGGCGAAGTGCCTGTCGCCGGCGTCAAAGGGCTTCTCCGCAGCCTGGATATTCGCGCCCTTCAGCTTGTAAACCAGCGCCAGCAGCGTGGTCTGGCCCGTGTTGGCTACGGCTACCAGCGAGCCGCCTCCCTCCAGCCTGCCTGCAAGCACCGCCGGATCCTCCACCGGCTTCATATCGGCCTTCAGAATCGCGGTATCCGTCACGCGCGTGACCTTCAGATTGAACAACTGGCTGAACGACCAGCCGGTATCGTCATACGGATACTTCTGCGGATCGTCCGGCGCCCAGTACTGCCGATCGAGGAGAGCGTCGGCCGCGCGCGAATACGGCTGATCCATGCGCACCACGAGGCTCCCTGCCGCTAACGACTCCTGCTTCGGCTTGTCGCCGCGCTTCTCGGCAGGAACCTCGCATGTCGCCGCCGCAGACAACTGCTGCACTTCGACATGCTGCCGCCGGAGCACCTTCACCAGCTCTGCCAGGCGGTTTGCATGTGCGTCATCGTTCGCGATCACGTAGGCCGCAGGCCCCTCCAGCGCGGGCTTCTGCACCGCCCGCTTGCTCTTCGCATAAAAATTCTCCAGGAAATGCGGGCTGTGCTGTGCGAAGTAGGAGAGCGACGTCAGCAGGGCGGTTTCTTCGTAGTTGTTGTTGTCGCGCTGCGACCACGTCACCACCGGCAGCGGCGGATTCTGCCGGTACCACGTACGCGAATACTGCTCGGGCGTCAGAATGCGTTTCTCCGTATCCGCGCCGCCGTTGCCGAACGTCTCATACAGCCGGCTGATGCCGTTGTGCATGCCGGCGAGAAACATCAGGTACCCCGGGCTCCACGTGTCGAAATCACCGTGAGTGAACACACCCGGCATGCCGAAGCTCTGCATCTGGGCCACGTTGTTCCAGCCCAGTTCGGCCCACTCGTCGGCAAGGGCGGGGTCGACCCACGCGTTGTAAGGCCCGTCGCCTACGGTGTTGTCGTAAAGGAAAGGAACCGACTCGTGCAGGTCGTGCAGTACCTGCGCGTGCCAGTCGAGATAGGTGTCCAGCACGTTCCGCGTCAGCGCCAGCGTCATCCCCATGGCGTCGCGGTTGTTGTCGTGCGCCACGTAGTGGCCCCAATAGAGCAGCCGCGGCCAGTCCTTGCCGGGGTTGGCCTTGTGCCACTTGTAGATATCCACCATGCGGTCGCGCCCGTCCACTTCCACCACTGGCGTAATGAGCACGATTACGTGCGAACGGATGTACTTGATGTACGGCGCGTCGTCCACCGCCAGCCGGTAGGCAAGCTCCATCAGCGCCGTGGGCGCGCCGGTCTCGGGCGAATGAATCGTGCCGGTGATGTAGTAGACGGGATACGAGTGGTCGATCAGGTCCCTTGCCCTCGCATCGTCGAGGTTGATCGAGCGGGGGTCGGCCAGTCGCGCCAGCCGCGTCCCGTTCTCCTTCACGCCCGCAAGCAGTTCCTGATCGGCCACTGCCGCCGCGATCATCTCCCGGCCCTCCTCCGTATGCCCGATGGAGAACACCTTTACCCGCGGGCTGGCCGCCTCCAACATCCGGAAGTACTTGTAAACTTCCTCCGCGTAGGGAAGCATGTCCGGTGCGCCGGCCACGTCGCCCAATACCTTCGCCGGCGTGGGCACGGTCTTCGAAGCAGGCAGGTAGTCCACCAGCGGCGAGATGAACGAGGGATCGGTCGTGTACTTCCTGATGTGCTCCGTGTACTGCTGATCTACGCCCTGGTTGGGATCGCGGGCGTAGTTGCCGTTGAGCGCCTGGCCCTTTACGACGCCGGTCACGCACACCAACGCGGCAACTAGGAGCGAGAAAAGCTGCACTGGCCTGAATGTCACGGGAATTCTCTTGTGTGATGCAGAAGTCGCGAATAGCAACACGTTACACCGCGATGCTGGGGCGGTTCAATGCAGTGGCGAACCGGCGGCCCGGCCTTCAAAGCCGCTCGTACAGCCTGCCTGTTCGCAACTCGGGACTGATCTCGGCAGTTCGGATCGCGCGCGTCAGCTCCCGGTGCCAGGCTGCGTCTCGCCACATTCCCGCGAACTGCGGCCCGCAAAAATTGCTGGTTGCCACCGCCAGCCACCGCCCGCTCGCCGCCGCGCGCCGCGCCCCGAGCGCGCACAAGTTCTTCACCCAGTCCCAATTCAGCAACGGCCAGTCCTTGTAGTCAACGATGGCCCAGCACTCAGTGGTGATGAGCGGAATCCCGACTCCCCTGGACCATGCGGCCAACCGGTCGATCTCCTTTATCAACAGCCCCTGCCAGTACTGAGGCCGCGCGCGATAGGTCTCCTCGGCCTTGAGACTCAGGTTCGTATAGCCCTTCGCATCGAACCGCTCGTAGTGGTAGTCCGTCAACCTGTAGAACTCCCCGTCATTCTGTTGGGTCATCCACACGTGCGGATCCAGCAGGTCGAAGTCGCTGAGTTCCTGTTTCGTCCCGGGGCCCGGGTCGCCGCTGAAGGAGAACAGCAGCGGCAGTTCCGGGTACTTCTCCCGCACCAGCGCGATTGCCCTGTGCATCCATGCCAGCGACTCCGCCTTCTGCCAGTCGCCATAGCTCATGTGCGGTTTCACGAAAGGTGCCCAGTCCTCGCCGGGCCATTCGTTGCACAGGTCCACGTACAGGATCGTGTCCAGCAGGCCGGCGTCGCGGATCGTGTCCAGTGTCTTGATCCACTGGGCCGCCATCACGTCCGGCCCGGTGATCGCCATCCGTGTGTTGTCGCGGTCCTGCCGGTACCAGGTGGAGAATCCCACCTTGATGCCGCGCACTCGGCACTTGTTGATGAAGTCCGTCAGGGCGGGCATCAGGACGATGCGGTTTACATCCGGCGAACCCCACATCTGCGTGTTCCACTCCGGCAACAGCGTCCAGGTCCTGCGTGGGTCGGTGGCCAGCAGGTGAGGGAATGGATCGATGCGCACTGCGTCGTACCCGCGCTCCTTCAGCTCATCGAGGGCCTTGTCCCAGTCCTCATATCCGGCTCCGGCCCACCGCCGCTCGATCCAGGAAAACTCCCACATGGTGATGGCGCGCGGATGTTTGGACTTTCGCAACGTCTCCACAAGGCTTGCCGAGCCGGCCAACGCAGAGCCAGCACCCAATGCGGCAGGCAACGCCCCTCTGAGGAACTCTCTACGACGCATGGATTCACTCCCGGAATTGCCTCACAGTCTACTACCAGGTGGGAGAGACTTGGCCGGCGGTCTTTTTTCGATTAGGGTGATGGCGAAGGGTCTCTTCAGAGGCGATCGGATGGAGCAGCAATCATGCCAGTCCCTGGCGGAAATGCGGGACGTCCTGCTTGAGACCTACGCGGTCAACGACCATGAACCAGCTGCTGCTCGCGCATCTCGACCCGCGAGCATGGCGCGCGCAGTTGCCCGGAACGAATCCCAGGGCCGGCCGCACCATCGCCGCCATTTTCGCCCACCTGCACAACAGCCGGCTGGTATGGCTGAAGAACTGAGCCCCGCACTTGAAGTGCCCGGCTCCCCTCGATCCCTTCCGCTGCACCATGAAGCGGGCCGCGGCAGCGCATACCCGGAGCGAGAGCAGTGCCTGCGAATGCTGACGGATGCGTTATCCGCCGACCCGGACCGGAAAATCAAGAATTCTCGTGCGGAAGCTGGACGCGCACCTGGCCCGCCGGCGCCAGCATGTTCGCCTACATGTTCTCGCACGAGGCCCATCACCGCGGCCAGATCCTGATGCTGGCGCATCAACTGGGCTACCGGCTTCCGCCGCAAGCGTGGGGCGGCATCTGGCAGTGGGACAAGCTATGGAAGAAGTACGGAGTCGCCGCACGTCCACGGTGATGTGAAGTCGCCATTCTGCTGCTGAATATCTGACAAAAGCATGCTCCGCGCAATGGAAGTCGTGCTATGCTTCGTCGCGAAGTATCACCCCAGCTCAAACAAAGCGGCAGCGTCTGTCCAGTGCCA
>Ga0335069_10006370_pt1 | contig 17167 bp, 15 predicted proteins | sample Lox_Sample_11_FD_206714 | JGI IMG/M metagenome (GOLD analysis project Ga0335069, IMG submission 206714) | Soil microbial communities from Loxahatchee National Wildlife Refuge, Florida, United States - Lox_Sample_1.1 | ecosystem: Environmental > Terrestrial > Soil > Wetlands | place: USA...
AGAGATCGAAGTCGACGCGACCAGCAGGGAGCGGCGACTCTGGATAAAACTCAAAAGGACACATTTACTCTGGTTTTGCCGTAGTATCGGCGCAAGAGGGTACCGCTTGCAGCCCATCGAATCCGATCCTTCTCCAACTTCGGAACTTCAACGCCAGCCGGCATCGGACTGGATCGCTCCCCCGCCGATCGCGCCGGTGTGGCACACGCTGGTGCTCGTTGCCGGCATCGTTGCGCTTTCCTTTGTGGGCGCGATGCAACTCGCCAGCCAGGATGCGACGCACATCCAACGCATGCAGACCTATGCATTGACGGCGGCGACCGAGGCGCTGATGCTCGGCTGGATCTATCTTGGCCTGCGCCTGAAGAAGACTCCGATCCGCTCGATCTTTGGCGACGTTTCGGGAGGCGCGCGCTCGTTCGGAAGCGACCTCGGAACCGCGGCGGTGTTCTGGTTCGGATCTCTCGTTGTCTTGGGCAGCATCAACGCCGCGTGGAGCGTCGCCGATGCTCTGGTCCATCATCGGGCGGTGTTCCCGAACGGACGGCCCGATGCCACGCAGGAACAAACCCTGCACACTCTCACCGCGCTGGCGCCGTCCAACGGCAGCGAAATAGCCGCATGGATACTGCTCTGCGCCATGGCCGGCTTCACGGAAGAGATTGTGTTTCGCGGCTATCTGCAGCGGCAGTTCACGGCCTGGGGACGCGGCAGAGTGGCGATCGGAGTCGCGTCTTCCGCGGTGCTGTTCGGCTGCGCGCACGGCTATCAGGGCGTGCGATCCATGGTGTTGTTATCGATCTTCGGCGTGCTGTTCAGTCTGCTCGCTGTCTTCCGGCGGAACATTCGCGCGGGCATGTTCGCGCATGCGTGGCAGGATATCTTCGCTGGCCTGGCGATTGCACTCCTTCATTCGCTCCACCAGATTTGACGACTCTCTTCGACGGCGAATTCGAGATTGAAAAATTGTTGCCACTTTTTCCACTTGACATTCGTTTTTTGCTTGACACTCGTGACACATGAATCTATACATTCCTCAACTGCAATTCATGTTGCAGGTTCGATGCAAACCATCGAAAAGGGAGAATAGGCAAATGGCAACGAAAAAGGCAGCCAAGAAAGCACCTGCGAAGAAGGCCGCGAAGAAGGCCACAAAGAAGAAGTAATCGCGACCATCAACCAAACAGGCAACACTCAAAGGGGACGCTTCCAGCGTCCCCTTAGTGTTTCCGGCGGAAGCCGGCCGATGGTCACCGCGATGGAACTGTTCGGCGGAATAAAATCGGGTAAGGAAAGAGAGACGACATGACGCGCCGCCGCTGGATTGCCGAACACTGGGATGAGGCCACTGCCGTGCTGACAGGCGCGCAGGCCGAGCACATGGCCCGCGTGCTGCGCGCTCAGCCGGGAATGCAGGCCGACGTGGTGGCGGGCGGACACGTGTATCACGCAGAGGTTGCCGCGGTGGCGCCGCACGAAGTCCGCTTCAACCTCATCGCCGAACTGGATGCCGATCCTGCCCTGCCCATCACTCTGGTCATCTCCATCTTCAAGTTCGATCACATGGAGTGGGGCATCGAGAAAGCGACCGAACTGGGCGTTGCGGCGATCGCGCCGGTCATTGCGCGCCGCACTGAGAAGCACCTGGCGCAAGCGGCTGACAAGCGAGCCGAGCGTTGGCGGCGCATTGCGCATGAGGCTGCCAAGCAATCGCGCCGGTCTGACGTGCCGCTGATCCACGATCCGGTTCCGCTCTCCCAGCGTGTGCGGGCAGCTTCAGAGGCCACGCGCATCGTGCTCGCCGAGCAGGAGCGCAGCACCACCCTGCGGGCCGTGGTGGAGGAGGCCGTGGAGGCCGCGCAGAACCAGATGCCGGCGCTGGAGCTTGCCTTCGGCCCCGAAGGCGGGTGGGCTCCGGAAGAGGAAGCGTTGTTCGACGCCAATGGATGGCGCGCGGCGTCGCTTGGTCCTCGCATTCTGCGCGCGGAGACGGCGGCCATCGCGGCGCTGGCGGTGGTGGCGTCGTTTCTTGAATAGGGTCTGCGCAGAGCAGTCGCTCTACAGCGACACGCCGCGCTTCCACGGAATGAAGTCGTGCTGGCCGAGTTGTTCGGCCTTCGTCAGCCGCTCCCCGCTTGCAACCTCGACGCAGAGTTCGAGCAATTTGTCTGCGCGCTCGGCAATCGTGGCCTCACCGGTAACGATCCCGCCTGCGTCGAAATCAATGATGTCGCCCATGCGCTGGGCCAGAGCGGAGTTCGTCGAGATCTTTACCACCGGCGCAACGGGGTTCCCGGTCGGCGTGCCCAGCCCTGTGGTGAACAACACGATGTTCGCGCCTGCGCCAGCCTGCGCGGTCACGCATTCCACGTCGTTGCCTGGCGTGCAGAGCAGGTTGAGCCCCGGGGTGGTGGCGTACTGCGGAAAGTCGAGCACGTCGCGCACTGTGGACACGCCGCCCTTGCGCGCCGCGCCCGCTGACTTGATGGCGTCGGTGGTCAGGCCGTCTTCGATGTTGCCCGGCGAAGGATTCATCTCGAAACCCGAGTGCACCGCCTTGGCCCGCGCCGAGTAGGCCTGCATCAGGTCACAGAAGCGCTGCGCCAGTTCATCGGTGGCGCAGCGATTGATCAACTCCTGCTCGACGCCATGCAACTCCGGGAACTCGGAGAGCAGTGTCTTCGTGCCCAGTTGCACAAGCAAGTCTGACAGGTGCCCAAGCGTGGGGTTCGCCGAGATGCCGCTGAAGCCATCCGATCCCCCGCACTTGAGCCCGACGGTCAGCGCGGAGAGCGGAGCCGGCGCACGGCGCACAGTGTTGGCTTCTTCCAGCGCGGCGAAGGTGGCATCCAGGGCCGCACTCATCAGAGCCGAGTCGCGGCCGGACCTCTGCTGATCGAAGACCAGAACCGGCTTGCTCATCTGCTGATCGCGTGCGCGCAACTCATCCATCAACATGCGGACTTCGGCATTCTGGCAGCCGAGACTCAGTACCGTTGCGCCGGCAACATTGGGATGGTGAATGTAGCCCGCCAGCAAGCCGCAGAGCGCCTGCGCATCCTGGCGCGTGCCGCCGCATCCGCCCTGGTGAGTAAGAAACCGGATCCCGTCCACGTTGGGAAACGCCCGCGGGTTCAGCAAGGATACGCCCGGCTCCACTGCGCTTTCTGTGGCAACGGGCGCAGATGCCGCTCGGTCTCCGGCGCTTCTCTGTTGCAGCAGCCGGCGCACATGCTGGCGGTAGCTGTTGCGCTCGTTGCCGTATCCCAGTTCCTCTTCGAGGGCTTCCTTCATGCGGTCCACGTTGCGGTTTTCACAGAACACGAGCGGCAGCACGATCCAGTAATTGCGCGTGCCTGCCTGGCCATCGGCACGGTGATAGCCCATGAAGGTGCGCCCGGTCCACGGCGATGGATCGGGCAGCGAGAAGGAAACGGGTTGCCGCCGGGCAGTGTACGGGTCGGCGCGATGGCGCACGTTCCGCGTCGAGACAAGTCCTCCGCGCGGAATCGGCTGAGTCACTTCGCCCACCGCCATGCCGTACATGCGGATCACATCGCCGGGCTGCAGATCGACAACGGCCATCTTGTGCTTGGCGGGCACGGCCTGCGTGACCGGACACGACGCGCTTCCGAAATGCACATCGCTTCCGGCAATGAGCGGCTGAAGAGCGACAACGACATTGTCGCGAGCATCGAGTTGCAGAACGGTTTCCGCCATGGGGAGAATCATTCCTCTATGGAACGTACTTTGACAACACGCCAGAATACAACTCGAGCAGGGAAGCTCGATATGATCGAGTGTTGACTGGATCGGAGTTGCGCATGCGAGCAGTGGTGTTGCAGGGGCCGGCGAAGGCGGTCCTGACCGAGGTTGCGGGGCCGGCCACGCCACGCGAGGACGAAATTCTTCTCCGCGTGCGCCGGATCGGCTTGTGCGGCAGCGACCTGAATTCCTACCGGGGGCGCAATCCGCTGGTGACGTATCCGCGCATTCCCGGTCATGAAATCGCCGCTACGGTGGAAGAGTTGAATCCGCGCCATCCTGAGTGGCAGCCGGGCATGGCCGTTGCCGTTTCGCCTTATACCAGTTGCGGCCGCTGCGCGTCGTGCCGGCGCGGACGGCCCAACGCATGCCAGTTCAACCAGACGCTTGGCGTGCAACGCGACGGCGCGCTCACCGAGTTGATTGCCGTTCCCGCCGATCGCCTGTATCACGCCGATCTTTCGCTGCACGAACTCTGTCTGGTGGAACCGCTCACGGTGGGCTTCCATGCGGCGGCGCGTGGCCGCGTGGCTGCGGGGGACGTCGTCGCTGTCTTCGGATGTGGCGGCGTGGGCCTTGGGGCGATCTCCGGCGCGGCGTTTCGCGGCGCAACCGTGATTGCCATCGACGTCGAGGACCACAAGCTGGCCACGGCGCAGAGGGCCGGCGCGGCGCACGCGATCGACACCCTGCATTCCGATCTGCATGCGCAGCTTGCCGGCCTGACCGGCGGCCGAAGCCCTGACGTGGTGATTGAAGCCATCGGACTGCCGCAGACGTTTCGCGCCGCGGTCGAAGAGGTCGCCTTCACCGGACGCGTCGTCTACATCGGTTATGCCAAGGAGCCGGTAGCCTATGAGACCCGGCTCTTCGTGCAGAAGGAACTCGACATTCTCGGCTCGCGGAACGCACAGCCGGAGGATTTTCGCGACGTGATCCGCATGCTGGAAGCGAAGCGTTTTCCGGTGGACGATGCGATCACGCACACGGCGTCCATGGACCAGGCGCCCGGGATCTTCGCCGCTTGGGATCGCGAGCCGGCGCGCTTCGGCAAGATCATGATCGAGATCCGTTAGAGCGTACGGCTCCCGTTCACCACGGATGTGTAATGCGCAGGAACAAGCCCGCCAGTGCCGCGCCAATGAGCGGACCGATCACCGGGATCGGCGCGTAGCCCCAGTTGGATCCGCCCTTGCCCGGGATGGGCAGGATTGCGTGCGCCAGCCGCGGGCCGAGATCGCGTGCGGGATTGATGGCGTAGCCGGTGGTGCCGCCGAGCGAGAGGCCGATGCCCCATACCAGGCTGCCGACGAGCCAGGGGCCGATGCCGGCCGCGGGGCCGTGTTCCGCCACGCCGGGAGAAAAGATGGCGCCGGCGACCACTACCAGCACGGCTGTGCCCAGAATCTCGCTGAACAGGTTGGCCAGCGGCGCATGGATGGCGGGCCCGGTGCAAAAGATGCCGAGCTTGGCCGCCGGGTCTGGAGTCTGCCTCCAGTGGGGCGCGTAGTGAAGCGTGACCAGGCTTGCGCCGCAGATGCCCCCCAGTAACTGCGCCGACCAAAGAAGCAGCACCGACGCGAAATTTCCGCTGACGATGGCGCCGGACAGCGTGATCGCCGGGTTGAGCGCGGCGCCGGGGCTGCCGAACGCCTGCGCCACCATGACCCCGCACATCACCGCGAGCGCCCAACCCGTGGCAATGACCATCCATCCGGAATCGGCCGCATACGATTTGCGCAGCGTCACGCCCGCATTTACGCCGTTACCCAGCAATACCAGCACCAGAGTTCCCATGAACTCGCCAAACCAGGGAGAATGCATTCTCACTCCACAAACGTAAAGATGGACTCCCGCCGAATTTCGCCGGACACGCGAATCCTGAATGCTGGGAACCTAAGACATTCTGCACTGCGCGAGCGGTGTTCGCCAAGGGCATCGCAGAGTCGCTTTACAAAGGGCGGGCCTCACAGGCGGAGAGGCGTACCGGCATGCCCGACCTGAGGGTGTTCTGAATCTCCGCCACCGTGTCGGTGTGAGCGATGAGTTCGAGAATCGCCTCGCGCGGCGCATCGGCTTCGACCATTGCGGAATAACGGATCTCGCGCGCTGGCGTTCCTTCCCCTTCAAAGCGGCTGCGCACCTCCACCTGAACGCGCGCGATCTTCATTTCCCGCTTGCGCGCCTCGCGATAAAGATCGTTGCAGTAGCAGGTGGCCAGCGCCAGGCATAGCAGTTCACCGCCGTTCAGGCTCGAACCGTATCCATCGGGTCTGGGAGCTATGGCAACGGTTTGGTTTCGCTGATCGGTGCTCACCACTGCCGAGTGCTCCCCAGGTCTGTTATCAAGGCGCGCTGAAATCTCCATCGAGTGCCCTCCTGCCTGAAGCCCGCTTCCGTGTTACTGCCTCCCCGGCAGACTGCTCGAGTATTCATTCCAGTTCGTGAGCAACTGATGCACCACCGTGTGGCCCACCGTGTAGGCCGCTTCCAGCGCGGGCAGATACGCGCTGTAGGCGCCGATGCGCTGGCGGGCCAGGCTTTCCGCGGCACTGAGTCCACGAGGCTGTTGATCGTAGTTGCTCACCGTGCGCAGCACCAGGATGCGCGACCAGTCCATGCGCCCCGCGTTCGCCAGAAACTGCAGCGACAGCAGCGTTCCGGAGTCTTCCATGGCCGTGGTGGCGAACTCACCCTTGCCGCCGCTGAAGTAGCGCATCCACTCCGCGGCCCAGGCGTCGGAGAGCTTTCCATGCCAGTATCGCGAGCCGGTGACTTCATCTCCGAGGGTTACGCATGGCGCGCGCTGCGCCGCTGCTCCATCGTATCCGCCGCGGACATCCTTGAGGCGGTCGGAGTCGGCGAGGGGCACATCGCGGGTCAGCTTCAGCGCCCACTCCGCCAGTCCTGCATTGAGCGCGAACACCTGCCCGTCCAGCGGCGCGGCGGGTGGCTCGAACGGCCGTGACTTGCGCAGCGGCAGATATCCCGTGGACCAGTCCGGGGGTATCTCTCGCGCGTCGATGTCGTAGCCCAGGTCGCCATCCACCACCCAGCGCGCCCACGCGGCCGATCCCAGCGAAACCCGCTCGGGACTGCCGCCGGCGATTCCGGCCACGATCCAATACGCGTGCGACAGATCGAAGCGCGGGTCCATGCCGAGCGCCATGATCGTGGCCGCGGCGTGCGCGGTTCCCTGGCCGGTGAGCACGGCCATCTCTCCCTGATCGTTCATGCGCACGGGGTGAAAACCAGCCCGCAGCGGAAATACGCGATCGAGGTGGTCGCGCTCCACCCAGTACTGCAACTCGCCCGGCGCGTCGCCGGTATCGGCGCCCACTTCAAACATGGTGACTACGACCACTCTCACGGGGATGGGTCTGGGCCGCGCCATCGCGACGGCAGCGGAAAAGGAAAGGAGAGTGCAAAGGAAGACTCGTGTTGCGGAAGACATCATGCTGCGATGGTAAATGCGCCGGGATTGAGGCGATCCTATGTCGTGCGACAGGAGCAGCTTCAGCAGTTGTCACGGCGCGGCGAATGGCGTAGGCTGGCTAGCCGAGCGATGATCACTCAGCGCTTGGAGGGAAAGCATGCCTACGATGAATCTTCCACTATCCGGAGACGTCAGTCAGGTCATTGATCCCTGGACGCTATTTGTACGCTCCATTGGCACTCAGTTCGGCCTTATTAATATCAGCGTAGGAGAGTCGTCCGATCCGGAGATGGAAAAGCAAATCATCCAGACGGTCGGTTCCTACGGGAAGCAATTGGGACAGATTGGCGACGCGCTTCGCGTTCTTATCGATCATTGCTGCGAGAACAAACAGCTGAGCGAAGAGGATGAGCGCATCCTTCGCAAATTCAAGGACCAGATGGAGAAAATCGACGAGATCAAAAGTCGGAAACTGCGCTGATGGGCGGAGCCTGGGGTGGCCGTTCCTGGACCCGGCTCAGGATTGTTGGAGAGAATAGGACGAAGACCGGCATTCCCGCTGTCATCCACGCGAGCCCGGAAGTTGGGATATCGCGGAGCCAGGTGCCCATGGCGCTGAAATTCACCACGTCCTGTCTCGAAGACTCGATCGAGTTGTTCCGCTACTACAAGAAACTCGCCGAGCGCGCGATGGCGCAGGTGAGCGATGAGCAACTGTTTTGCCGCGCTTGATGCCGAGGCGAACTCGATCGCGGGGTGGCGGCGGGGGAAGCAAGCCAGCGGTGACTTCTTTATCGAATGTGCTCGAACCGTCCCCACGCGCAGAAGCATGCCGGGCACATTTCTGCCTCGCAGTAGTCCTCCGAGGTATGTCCGCACACCGGGCAAACATAGAAGTCACGGGCCATCGTGATCCATGAATCCTCGTCTTCGATCTCCAGCAGAGCCAAGGCCTCGTTGAAGAGGCGCGCATGCGTCCTTTCCGCCTGCAGCGCCCAGGTGAACGTGCGTACCGCGGCCACGTCGCGGGCGGCGCGCGCCTGCTCCAGAAACTTCGGATACATGGTGTCCGATTCGAACAACTCGTCGGCCAGCGCCGCACGGATGTTCTCGAAGGTGGTCTTCACTTCCACTGTCTGCGGGGTCGAGTCCGTGTTGGCTCCCAACTGGTGCAGGATGCGGCCATGATTGGCGGCATGGATTTCGTCGGCGCGCGCGGCCGCCCGAAACAGGCTTGCAGCGCCATGCCACCCTTCGCCGTCAGCCTTCCCGGCGAACTCGGTGTAGCGCGCGTACGCGCAGCATTCGGTCTCGAAGGCAACACGGAGATTTGCGATCAGGCTCTCGTGTTCCAGGGCGATGGTCGGCACGGTTCACCTCCCGTCTCAGCCCAAGGATGGAATCACTTCAGATTCTACGCTGTGACGCAAGCCACTGATGTCGTCAGGCCACCGCAGCGAGCTCGTCAACGGCAAGCATAGGGCGGCTCTCCACGCGTGTTTCTGAAGACGGCGCGAGGCTCATATCTAAATGAAATTAAACAGGATAGCACGAATGCAATCCGCCCGGTGGGTACCCCAAAACACAAGCCGGACGGGTCCAAGACCCGTCCGGCTGCTGTTCCATCCCTCGCGGTGCGTTACGGCTGGGCGTCGGCGGAGCCCTGCGGAGCCCCGTGGGCCTGCGCCTTCTGCGCCAGCACCTTGTGGGCAGTGTCTTCGAGAGCCTGGGCTTCGGGCAGGAACGAGATCGCCTTCTGGAGCTCCGGGTCCCAATCGGCGTGAACGCGGAGACCCTGCAACTGGCCAAACTGGCTGGCGAAGAGCACGTCCTTGATGTTGATCTTCAGCCAATCCAGGTTGTCGTTGATGTCCTTCTCGGCGAAGGTCACACCCTGGGCGGTCAGGTATTGCTTGAAGTCGTTCATTACCGCCTCATCGACCTGGAAGTTCCTGTCGATGGTGCGGTTTCCGAGGTAATGCGGCGCGAAGTGGAAGAACACGGCCCGGTAGCCCAACTCGTCCTGAAACCGGTTTGACTTCTGGGACTCGATCTTCTCGTCTGGCGTGATGCCGCCGCCGCCGTAGACTGTACGGCCCGAATCGGTCATCTTCACTTCCCGGTTGGTCTTGTCGGCGGGTTCGGCGCCGGCGTGGTTGTAGTAATAGTCGTAGAGCGACACGCCCGAGTAATTGCGCTGGATGAGGCGGCCGGAGGGCGTGTAGTAATGGTACGTGGTGAGCGCCAGGCCGGTGTTTTCGCTGAGGTTATAGACCGTCTGCACCAGGCCCTTGCCGAAGGTGGTTTCGCCCACGATGAGGGCGCGGTCGTGATCCTGCAGGGCGCCGGAGACGATCTCCGCCGCCGAAGCGGTGTTGCGATTGACGACCACCACAATCGGGAATGTCTTTCCGTCGTTGCCGTGGGTGGCGGTGTAGTTCTGGTCAGGATAGGCGCGGCCGCGCTGGGAGACGATGGTCTGCCCCTTGCTCAGCAGGTGGTCGCAGACCTCGACGGCCTGGCTCAGCAGTCCACCCGGGTTGCCCCGCAAGTCGAGGATCAGGCCCTTCATGCTGCCGAAGCCGTTGATGGCGTCGATCACTTCCTGGGCGGTGGTTTCCTGGAATTGCGTCAGGTGGATATAGCCCACGCCGGGTCGGATCTCATATTTAAGATCCACCGAGGGGTGGGGAATTTCGTCGCGGACCAGGTCGAACGTCAGCGGCTTGGATTGGCCCTCGCGGGTCATCGTCACCTGGACGTGAGTGCCCTTGGGCCCCTTCAACGCCTTGGCCACCGCGTCGGAAGTGGCCAGGCCCTGGGGATTCGTGCCGTCGGTCACCACCGGCTTGCCGTCCACGGCCGAGATCACGTCGCCCGGCCGGATGCCGGCGCGGAACGACGGCGTGCCCTCGTAGGGGGTGATGACGTAGATCTTGGTCTGCTGCTGCTGGATGACCATGCCGACCCCGTAATAGTGGCCCCGCTGGTCTTCGCGCATCTTGGCGTAAGCCTTTGGATCGTAGAAGTTGGAGTGCGGATCGAGGGTCCGCAGCATGCCCGGGATGGCCCCGTCATAGATGGCTGCGTCAACCTTGTCGCCGGTGATGGGCTCGGCGTAATTCTGCTCCACCAGCGCATACACGTTGGTGAACTGGCGCAGGTTATCGCGAATCTGGCTCTCGTCTTCCGACGACTGCGCTCCGACCTTACGCTGCAGGAAACTGCCCACAACCGCGCAGACGGCAAAAAAGAGAACGACGCTGAAACATGCCCGGCGGGCGCGGGAACTCATAAGCGGAAGGAACCTCCGGCGGCAGGTGCGGCCGGCGGCAGGTAACACGCCCAGCACAGCAGCCTTTGCACTAAAGTATAGCGCACTGTTTCTTTGACGTCGCTCAACTTCATTTGGTTACACTCCGGGCGCAGAGGCTCTCCCGCCATTTACAATGGCGTCTATACCTCAGGTGGAGATTGTTGGGCCCCTGCCGTGTGCCTCCTATGACCTTGAATCTTCTTCGCATCCCTGCAACGACCCTGCTGAGCGCGGCGCTGCTTGCAGCTCCCGCCCTGGCGCAGTCGCATCCCGTTGAGCCGTCCAGCCCCTACGGCGGCGTTACGGTTGAGGACATCATCGCCCGCGTGAACGACCAGATCATCACGCGGTCCGACTACGACCGCGCCATGAAGGAGCTGGATGACGAGGCCCGCCAGCGCGGCGCCACCATGCAGCAGATCTCGGAGGCGCACAGAGACATGCTGCGCAACCTGATCGATCAGCAATTGTGGCTCTCCAAGGGCAAGGAACTGGGGATCACCGGCGAAACCGAGCTGATCAACCGGCTGAACGAAATCCGCAAGCAGTACAACCTGGCCACGCTGGAAGATCTGGAAAAGGCGGCGCAGGAACAGGGCGTCAGCTTCGAGGACTTCAAGGCCAATATCCGCAACGGAATCGTCACCCAGCAGGTGATGCGCGATGAGGTTGGCCGCCATATCTCCTTCACGCCCGGCGAGGTGCAGCGCTACTTCGAGGTCCATAAGCAGGACTACCTGCAGCCGGAAAGCGTAAAGCTGAGCGAAATCCTGGTGGGGACCCCCGCAGACGCGACCGATGCGCAGGTGGCAGCGGCCAAAGCCAAGGCCGACGACATTGTGACCAGGCTCAAGGCGGGCGCTGACTTCACAGACCTGGCACGCAAGTCGAGCGAGGGCCAGACCGCCGCGCAGGGCGGCGACCTGGGCACCTACAAGCGCGGCCAGCTCAACAAGGTATTTGAAGATGCCACCTTCGGCCTGAAGACCGGGGAGGTATCGGACCCGATCCGCACCAGGCAGGGTTTCATCATCTTCAAGGTGGTGCAGCACATTCCCGGTGGCGCTCCGAATTACAAGGACGTGGAGCCGCAGGTCGAACAGGACTACTACACCTCGAAGATGGAGCCGGCGGTCCGCGAGTATCTCACCAAGATGCGCGAAGACGCCTATATCGACATCAAGCCGGGCTTCACCGATACGGGCGCGAGCGCCAACAAGCGGGTGAATCCGATTTCCTACGCGGCCTACACGCCCCCGCAGCCGAAGAAGAAGAAGGTGGAACGGACGCGCTTCCGCGAGAACACGCACTTCCGGTCGAAGACGTCGATGCCGGGAGCGGGGACGGCCGCAGCGGCGCCGGACAACTCGGCGGCCGCAGCAGGCGGCACGGCAGAGGCTCCGGCCTCCGCCAAAAACGGCACGACCCAGGTTGCCAAGGCGGCATCAATGAAGCCGGGCAAGCGGGAGAAGATCCGCTACGGAAAGGCGCCCACCAAGACCCTGCCCGCCGGGCCGGAAGCGCCCACTGAGGATGCCGGAGCCAATCCGCAGGTGGCGCAGGCCAACGAACCTGAAAGTCCGGCGGCTCCCCCGCCGCAGCGCAAGACCCGCTACAGCGAGCGCGCCCGCGCAGCCAGGGAACAAAAGCCCAAGGTCGAAAAGGCATCCTATCCCGCGCAGACCCCGACGCTGGCGCCGGAAGCTTCGGAAGTCGCCGATCGCCAGACGCAGTCGGCTCCGCTGGGACTCTCCGGCGACCACTCCAAGAAGAAGAAGGCGGCAACCACCACGGGCGAAAAAACCCGCATGAGCGACCGGAAGAAGGAGGACCAGCCGCAGGAGAAATCCGCGCCGGCCCCGCCCACGCCGATTCCCGCGGTTCCCGGAGCGCCCGCGCCGTCACCGGCGCCCGCGCAGGCGCCGGCCCAGGCCCCGGCCACCAATCCGGCTCCGGCCACGCCGCCAACGCAACCGCAGCAGTAGTCTCCCATTCGCAATCCCCGCCGGCCCTGAATCTACGGTTCAGGGCCGGTTCGTTTGATCGAGGCCGGCAAAGAGGAGGGCCGCACCCTTATGGACCGCGCACTGCGCATTGTGAACTGCGAACTGTGAACTGGAGCTTGCCCCTGTTATCCTTCCCGCAGCATGAAGGACATTTATATTGCCGACCTGGCATCCTTTGAAGAAGGCAAATTCTTCGACAGCTATTTTCTGGTTCTGGCGCGCCAGCAGCGCACCACGCAGACCAACAAGCCCTATCTGAACCTGATCCTGTGCGACAAGACCGGCCAGCTCGAGGGCCGCGTGTGGGATGTGACCGACTATCGCATCGCCAAAGACTTCGATCGCGGCGACGTGGTCAAGGTGCGCGGGTCCGTGTCGCGGTACAACGACCGGCTGCAGATGAAAGTGGAGCAACTGCGCAAGACGCATCCGGGCGAGATTGACAAGGCCGACCTGATGCCGGCCACGACGTATGACGTGCAGGAACTGTGGCAGCGCCTTCTGGGATTCATTGATTCGTTCACCGATCCGCATCTCAAGCTGCTCGTGAGCAATATCTTCAACGATCTCGAGATCGCCGCGGCGTTTCGCGAAGCGCCCGCAGCCAAGCAACTGCATCATGCGTGGCTTGGCGGACTGCTGGAGCACGTGATCAGCCTGCTTACCCTGGCCGACCGCGTGGCGCCGCACTATCCCATCCTGCACCGCGACCTGCTGCTCACCGGGGTCATCCTGCACGACATCGGCAAGATCCAGGAGCTGTCGTGGGATATCGGCTTCGAGTACACCACCGAGGGCGTGTTGCTGGGCCACATCCAGATGGGCGCCTCGCTGGCCGAAAAAACCATGGACTCCATTCCCGATTTCCAGCCGCGGCTCAAGACGCTGGTGCTGCATCTGATCCTGTCGCACCACGGCAAGCTGGAGTTCGGCTCGCCCAAGCTGCCCATGATTCCCGAGGCGCTGGTGCTCAACTTCGTTGACGATCTCGACGCCAAGATGCAGGCCGTGCAGAGCGAGTTCGACCGCTGCGCGCGGGAAGGGAAGTCTCCCGACGAAATGACCGGCAAGGTCTGGGCGCTGGATCAGCGGCAGTTGCTCAACACCCGCCAGTGGCTGGGCATTGAAGGCGCTTCCAAGCCGGAGGGCGCCGGACACAATCGTCCCGAGTTGTTCTCGGGGATCAAATAATGCGCTGAAGTCTGCCTGAGACAATGCGATTCGGAGAAATGTCAGGATGAAGACCCTGAGCGATACGGCATGCAAACAGGAGCTTCTCGCGCGGTTGGATGGGATCGGCCTCGACACGCCGCGCCGCTGGGGCACGATGAATGCCGCGCAGATGATCTGCCATGTCAGCGATGCGTTTCTGGGCGTGATGGGCGACAAGGCCATGGAGCTTCCGCGCGGTTTCACGCTGTGGCCCCTGATGAAGGGATTCGTTCTCTACGCGCCCATCAAGTGGCCGAAGGGCGTGCCCACCCGGCCGGAGTTCGATCAGCGGATCGGCGGCACTCCGCCTTCGCAGTTTGAAGACGACATGCGCACTCTGTGGGCCGCCATCGAGAAGTTCACCGCGGAGCCGCGAAGTTTCACCTTCCGTCCTCATCCCATGTTCGGCGAAATGTCAGAGAAGGACTGGATGCGCTGGGGCTATCTGCACACCGACCACCATCTGCGCCAGTTCGGGCAATAGAAGTTGCCCGAGTAAACAAAAATGTGTACCATGGAGTCTCCGAGCGAAGAGCACGGAGTTCAAGCGGTGGCTGGCTGATCAAGGTGCGACGTTCAAACCGGCAAAGGGTCGCACCTGCTCGTATACCTGAATGGACGCCAGTCCGTGCTTCCAATGCACTGCAAAGACCTTGGTAAGGGGCTCGTCGAAGCCATCAAGAAGCAGCTTGGATTGAAGTAGCGGAGTGCGTTATGCAGGGATATCCAGTGAATCTGCGGAAGGACGGGAAGCATGTTCTTGTGACCTTCCCCGACATTCCCGAGGCGATTACTCAGGGGCGCGACCGCGCGCATGCATTGAAGATGGCGAAAGAGGCTCTTGAGTCAGCACTCGAGTTCTATTTCGAGGACCATCGGACGGTCCCGGCTCCGTCCATGCCGAAACGCGGCCAGGCAGTGATTGAACTACCCCCCAGTATGGCCGCAAAGGTTCTGTTGCTGAACGAAATGTTGCGGCAGAATGTACGCCCCATCGAGCTGGCGCGGCGCATCGGCGCTACGAAACAGGAGGTGAACCGCTTTATGAACCTCCGGCATCCCACCAAAATCGATCGGATCGACGCAGCCCTCCGCGCCCTCGGCAAGCGCCTGGTCCTGCGCGCCGCCTGAGACGACACGGTTACCGTCCCGGCCTTGGGGCTTGGGACAGGAACCACTCCCACTGCGCCTCGGTCAGCGGCACCACCGACAGCCGCCCGATCTTCACCAGCGGCGAATCGGCAAACAGCGGCTCGCCCTTGATCTCATCCAGCGTCTTCGGCGCTTTCAGTCGCTTGCCCACCTTCACCTTCACGATAGGCGCCTTGGGATCGGATGCATCCACGCTGGTCACTGTGCCTGTGCCGATACCGCGCCGCTCGTCGCCGGTGTGATAGAAGATCCACTTCGTGCCCTTCTTCATCGCGCGCAGGTGCTTCACTGCCGTGGGATTGGTCACGCCGTCCCACACCGTCTCCTTGTCGCGCAGGAAATCGTCGAACGAGTACACGTCGGGCTCGGTCTTGAAGAGGAAGTAGTCCATCGCCTCATCGTACGGCACGCGGGCGCGCAGATGCGAACCGTGACATCAAAGGGCCTCGTGGCCGCCGTGGAATGCTAGATTGAGAGATTGGCTGAACGATGCACAAAGCTGAATGGGGGCCGGGAGTGCGCAGGAGAGTGTGGTTCGCGAGTGTGTGGATCGGTTGTGCAAGCCTGCTGGCGGCGCAGGGCGCAACAACGGCGGATGAGGCGCGATGGAAGTCCGAAGCGGCGCGGGTGACGATCGTGCGCGACGACTGGGGCATTGCGCACATACACGGAAAGAGCGATGCCGACGCGGTCTTTGGCATGATCTATGCGCAATGCGAAGACGACTTCAATCGCGTGGAGTCGAACTACCTCACCGCGCTGGGGCGCAGGGCCGAAGACGAGGGAGAAGGCGCGCTCTGGCAGGATCTGCGGCAGAGGCTCTTCCTTGATCCGGACGATCTGAAGCGCGACTATGCCGCGAGTCCGGAGTGGCTGAAGAAGTTGATGGACGCGTGGGCCGATGGCATCAACGATTATCTTGCGCGGCATCCGGAGACAAAGCCGAAGGTGCTGACTCATGTTGAGCCGTGGATGGCGCTGTCGTTTACAGAGGGCAGCATCGGCGGAGATATCGAGCGCGTGGATCTGAAGCGGCTGCAGGCCTTTTATGACGCGCAGGGAACACACGCGACGGGAACGGCTTCAGCGGACTGGGAACTGCGGCCCCGGGTCGCGGAGCCGTGGCTTGAGCCGCCGCCGAGCAGCTCCAACGGCATCGCGATTGCGCCGTCGAATACCGCCAGCCATCATGCGCTGCTGCTGATCAATCCTCACACCTGGTTCTTCTTCCGCAGCGAACTGCAGATGTCGAGCGACGAGGGGCTCGATGCCTACGGCGCCGTCACCTGGGGGCAGTTCTTCGTCTACCAGGGATTCAACGACCTCGCGGGCTGGATGCATACGTCGAGCGGCGTGGATGCCGTGGACGAGTACCTCGAGACGGTGGTGCGCGACGGCGGCAAGCTCGGCTATCGGTATGGCGGCGAAACAAAGCCATTCACGACAAAGCAGATCGCCATTCGCTACAAGACGCCGCGGGGCCTCGAGTCGCGCACGTTCACGGCGATGTATACGCTGCATGGCCCGGTGATTGCGCAGGAGGGCGACAGGTTCGTCACCATTCAACTGATGAATACGCCCGTGCCGGCGCTGCAGCAGAGCTATCTGCGCACCAGGGCGCGCACGTATGCCGAGTTCAAGAAGACGATGGAACTGCGCGCGAACTCGTCGAACAACACCGTGTTCGCCGATGCCGACGGAGACATCGCGTACTGGCACGGCAACTTCATTCCCAAACGCGATCCACGGTTCGACTACACGAAGAGCGTGGACGGGAGCGATTCGGCCACGAACTGGCAGGGCCTGATGACTGTGGACGAAACGCCACACCTGCTGAACCCGGCGAGCGGATTACTCTTCAACGTGAACGACTCGCCCTGGAACGGCGCGGGCGCCGACTCGCTCCGCCAGGCCGACTATCCCGCATACGTGGAGGAGGGCATTGAGACGGCCCGCGGTGTGCACGCCATGCGCCTGCTGGATCCCGAGGCCAAACCGCGCCGCGATTTCACGCCGGAGTCGCTGCTGCAGGCGGCGTACGATTCGTACATGCCGTGGTTCGCGCGCACTGTGCCGGTGCTGGTGAAGGCGTGGGATGCGCTGCCGGCGGATGCGCCGATGAAAGCCCAGGTAGCCGGGCAGGTGAAACTGCTGCGCGCATGGGACGATCGCTGGGGTGCGGATTCGGTCGAGACATCGCTTGCCGTGTACTGGGGAACGGAGTTGATGAGGACCGTCGGCAGGCCGGCGCGTGAGGCCAGGGTGCCGAGCGAGGAATGG
>Ga0335069_10006371_pt1 | contig 17164 bp, 15 predicted proteins | sample Lox_Sample_11_FD_206714 | JGI IMG/M metagenome (GOLD analysis project Ga0335069, IMG submission 206714) | Soil microbial communities from Loxahatchee National Wildlife Refuge, Florida, United States - Lox_Sample_1.1 | ecosystem: Environmental > Terrestrial > Soil > Wetlands | place: USA...
ACGAAGGAACTGCCGGATCTCGAGATTCTGCCCTTCGACCAATCGCTGGACGCTTTCGGGATCATATTGCAGCCGCGGATTTCCCCGGCCATACTTCACCAGAAGATCGTCCTCCATCGATACGAGGAACCGCGATGCTCCCGGATCGCCCTGCCTTCCAGCGCGCCCCCGTAGCTGATTGTCGATTCGCCGGCTTTCGTGCCGGTTCGTTCCGATCACGTAAAGTCCGCCTAGTTCCGCTACGCCTTCACCTAGCTTGATATCGGTGCCGCGGCCGGCCATGTTGGTGGAGATCGTCACCGCGCCGCGCTCACCCGCATGCGCGATCATGCCCGCCTCGCGTTCCTCGTGACGCGCGTTCAACACCTGGTGCGGGATCGCGTTCAGCCGTTGGCTCAGCCGCTCGGATTCTTCGACGCTGGCGGTCCCCACCAACACCGGCTGACCGGTCTCGTGCGCTCGCCCGATCTCATCGATCACCGCGGCTTCCTTATCCCACTTTGTGCGAAATAGTACGTCCGGATGATCCACACGAATGACTGGCCGGTTGGTCGGAATCACTTCTACATCGAGTCCATACACCACGCGGAACTCTTCGGCTTGCGTTGCGGCAGTCCCTGTCATTCCGCAGATTTTCGGATACATGGCGATCAGGTTCTGTACGGTAATGGACCCGAGAATTCGGCCCTGCGCCTTCAACTTCACGCCTTCTTTGGCTTCTATCGCGGTGTGCAGACCCGCCGGCCAACGCCGGTTCTGCGCGATGCGACCTTTGAACTCATCCACCGATTCAATCGCGCCGTTCTTCACCAGATAGTCCACGTCGCGGCGCAAAAGGGCGCGCGCATGAGCGGCATCCTGCACCGCCGTCAACAGCGTTAGATTCTCTTCCGCGAACAGGTTCCCGCAGTGGAATGCTCGCTCGATCGCCTGAATGCCGGAATCCGTGAGAGCGACATTTCGGCCGTACTCGTCGATCGTGTAATGGACATAGCGGTGAAAGTGCCGGACCACACAATCCACTCGGACCGCGAGCGGTTCCTCGCCGGCGTCGCCACCCGCAATGACGAGTGGAATGCGCGCTTCGTCGATCAGAATCGAATCGGCTTCGTCGATCACTGCCGCCGCAAACGGCCGTTGCACCTGCTCGTTCGGATGAAGTGCCAGGCCATCGCGCAAATGATCGAAGCCGACCTCGTTCGCCGTGGAATAAGTTACATCGCAGGCATAAGCCTCCTTGCGTTCCTCGATGGTCATGCCTTGCTGCACATAGCCGACCGATAGGCCGAGGAATTCGTAAATACCCCGCATCCACTCGGCATCGCGCCGCGCCAGGTAATCGTTCACGGTCATCACGTGAACGCCGTTTCCCGATTTCGCATGCCAAACCACGGCGGGCACGGCGGCGAGTGTCTTGCCTTCGCCCGTTTGCATCTCGGCGATCTTGCCGCTTGCGAGCGCAATCGCTCCTCGGAGCTGAACATCGAACATCTCCAGTCCGAGCACGCGTGCCGCAACAACGGCAGTAACGGCGATCACCTCGACGAGATCCGCCGCTCGCTGTGCGGCAGCCTTCAGAGCATCGTTGTCCAACGCCGCCAACTCGCGTCTGCGCTGGTTAATCGGTGGAATCAATGACACGGCAGGCGCCGCGCCCGGAAATAGAAATTTCCTTATAAGTTCAATCAAGCGGCGCATGATACGCCTCCTTTCTCTTCGCGCTGGATCAGCTCAAAGAAAACGGAGGAGGACGCTGCCAAAGGGACCTGACAAGAAGCCTGAGCGCGACGCGCTGTTCTTTCCCGATTGCCCACGCGGCGCAACGCTGCGGCGAGCGGCCACGCGGCTCCATCGAGACCCGCTGCTCCGCGCGATCTTGTGCGATCCAGACTATCGCGCTGTTTTGCCCGGAAAGCTGTACGCGAGAAGCAGGAACAGCCTGCGTCGCGCACAATGACAGGAAAGCCGCGAAAATCCAGAGTGTGGCTCGCTTGCTCACTAATTTCAGTATAGAGTGAAATGCTATTTCAACAAACGATCCGTCAACAGTTTCCGCTGCGGCGAAAACTGGCCGGCTGCTGCGCGCAGATAAGGCCGGAACTCATCTGCCCAATAAGCGCCATAGCCTCGTTGATGAATCTCCCGCAGTGTTTGGCTGTAGTGATCGAGCAGACCGCCCGCGAAAAGCTTCCCCGTCCGGCGGACGGCACGATTCGCGGCGCGCGTCAGCTTCAAGAGCGTGTCGGGGACTCGGGAAATTGCCGACAACGCAACCAGCGAGGACACTTCAAACACCGTGCGATTCTGGGCTGCTGCTTCCGCCTTCAGCTCGTCCCAATGACGCCGGATCAGCTCCGGTGAAGGCAGGTTGCGCGGCGGAATCCGGCTCGCGCATTCGCGAAACGCATTCCACTCCTGGCGCAGTCCGGCGACGTCTACAGGCGGTGCATTGAACACATCGGCCGCGCGCCCGGCAGTCTGCTCCAGCCCATCCAATAGCTGATCGATGTTCTCGAACCGCGCGTCGCCTTCGAGCAGCCCCTCTTCCTTCAATGCTCCAGCGATCTCTTGAATGATCTGCCGCCCCGCGCCTGAAATATCGGCCAACGCGGCCATGATCCAAACCGGCGACGCGCGAAAGGCGAGGATACCGACCAACTCAATTCCATGCCCGGCCGTCCGGCGCATGATGAAATTGTTCGCCAGTTCGCCCTCGGTTGGATAAACGCCTTCCACTTCGCCCACTTGCTCGATCATGAATCGCACTGCGACGCCGACCATCATCTGGTAGGTCTTCGTGCGGCGCACCGCGGCAGGTAGCGTAACATCGCCCAACTCACGAATCAGCCCGCCCGCGAGAGCTGCCGCAGAACGAACCACGCGCTCGGGCAGAGTCAGCAGATACCGGCCCACCTGCGCGCCCGCCCGTCGCGGCTTCGCAATCGGCTGCATGTTTTATTGTCCCGCATGGCAAAGCGGTACAATTTACGACAAGTTTATGGCAGACATCGTGATTCGCCCCAGCATGAAGCTCATTCGCGCCGGGTACGTTGTCACGCTGCTGCTGATTCTTGTCGCTGTCGCGGTGCATTATAAGTACATCGCTGATGAGCATCCGATTCCCTGGCTGCCGATCGCGACATGTCTCCTGCTGATTTGGCCGATCCGGCGGCACATCCGCCGCATGACCATCAAAATGACAATCGCAGGCGACAAGCTCCGTTACGAAACTGGCTTGTTTTCAAAATCCACACGAATCATCCAGCTTCCGAAAGTGCAGGACGTGCGCGTGGTGCAATCGCTGGTCCAGCGCATGCTCGACATCGGCGATATTTCCATCGAAACGGCGGGTGAATACAGCCGCCTCGTGGTTGACAACCTGGACAGTCCCCGGCAACTGGCGGAAACGATCACCGACGCATCGAACCAGACTCCCGGGGTGGGCACCACCGGCGTTCACTAGTGGGTGTCTCCCACGATTCGACGTGCACCCCCTGATGGGCAACAATGCCTACATGGGTGCACTCGAAAACAAACAACTCCTGCAGCACATCTTCGCGGAGCTGTCCCAAGGCAATGGCAAGCCCTTAGTGGACAGCATGGCCGACGATGTAGTCTGGCGCGTGGCGGGGGCGACCAAATGGTCGCGGAGTTTTCATGGCAAGCGGGCGGTCATCAAGGAGTTGCTCGGCCCGCTGAACGCTCAATTCGCCGAACCCTACAAAGCAACCGCTGAACGCATCATTGCCGAGGGCGATTATGTTGTCGTCGAAAGCCGTGGCCGCGTCACTGTGAAATCCGGCAAGCCTTACAACAACAATTACTGCTTCATCTACCGGATCGCCGATGGCAAGATTCGCGAGATCACCGAATACCTGGATACGGAACTGGTGTCGGCTGTCTTGGAAGACCCCGGCGCCGCTGCGACTGCTAGTTCCTAGTACGCCCCAAAAGCCCGTCTATTGACCTTTTCAGGTCAATCTGTATATACTCTATCAAGATTGGTATGATTATGAAAAACAGACGCGGCATCTTGCTGAAAACACTCGCAGGCGGACTCGTGATTGGGGTCGCCATGGTCTGTGCGCAGGTGGTGGGCGCGTCAATCTCCGGTTTCGTCAAGGACGAAAGCGGAGCTGCTCTCACGGGCGCGAGTATCTCAGTCAAGAACCTGGAGACGGGTGCCGAACGCGCGCTGACTACCGACGATGCCGGGCGATACTCAGCACCCTCGATAGCGATTGGCAAATACCGCATTTCGGTCTCAAAAGAAGGCTTCAGCTCGCAAGCCAAGACCGGCATCGAACTTGTGGTCGGCCAAAGCGCCGAAGTTGATTTTACCCTGCCGCTTGGCGAAGTCCGAGAGGTGGTCACCGTCGAAGAAGCGCCGAGTCCGGTCACGCTTTCTAACCAGCAAATCTCCGGACTGGTATCTGAGCGCCAAGTGAAGGAGCTCCCACTGAACGGCCGCAGCTACGACCAGTTGATGTCCCTGAATCCCAGCATCGTGAACTACACCGCCGAACGCTCGGGCGGCGTCGGAACCTCGAACTCATCGGTTGGCAACATGTTCGCCGTTTCCGGCCGACGGCCTCAGGAGAACATGTTTTTGCTCAACGGCATTGAGTTTACTGGTGCGTCGGTGATCAACAACACACCCGGCGGTACGAGCGGTCAGCTCCTTGGCGTCGATGCAGTTCGCGAATTCAACGTGGTTTCGGACACTTACGGCGCCGAGTACGGCAAGCGCCCGGGCGGTCAAGTAAGCATTGTCACAGCGTCGGGCACGAATGAACTGCACGGCACGATCTACGAGTTCCTCCGCAACAGCGCACTCGATGCCCGCAACTTCTTCGACCAGGGCAACATTCCCCAATTCCAGCGCAACAGCTTCGGCGGCACGCTCGGGGGGCCAATTCGCAAAGACCAGCTTTTCTTGTTCGGCAATTACGAAGGATTCCGGCAGCATCTCGGAGTCAGCGCAGTGACTCTGGTTCCGGATAACGCGGCACGAGCGGGTGTCGTCGGTGGCGTTAATGTTGGCGTTGCGCCTGCGGTGAAGCCGCTGCTTTCGCTTTGGCCAGTGCAGAATGGACCTGAACTCGGAGGAGGAGTGGCGGAAGCTTTCAGCCATCCACTGCAGACAATCCGCGAAGACTTCGGGACGACGCGCGTTGACTACAACCTCTCGAAGAAAGACACGCTCTTCGGTGTCTACACCATCGACGACAGCTTCGCTAACACGCCTTCCGCGAACCCGCTGAGCCTCGTGATCGAGGGTCTCCGCGAGCAGGTGGCCAGCATCCAAGAGCAGCACGTCTTCTCGGCGAGCGTTCTCAACACCGCCCGGGTGGGATTTTCGCGCGGCAGCTACTTCTTCACTGGTCAGACTCCTGTAGAGCTGCCCGGATGGGTAGCAGGCGCGCCGATCGGCGCTGTCGTCATTGGCGGCGGAACAGCACTGAATGCCGCTTCGCAGATCACGGCCGCGGGCACCAACGCTGGCAGTAATCTCCGCGCGGTCCGGAATCTTTTCACCTACGACGACCACGTCGGCATTTTTCGCGGCATTCATCAGATCGAGGCAGGCATCTGGTTCCAGCAAATCCAGGCCAATGACAATCTCGCGCAGAACCAATACGGCCAGGCATCGTTTGGCAGCCTGACTTCGTTCCTGCAAGGCACGATTTCTACCTTCACCGTCGTTCCGTCCCCGACGCCTCTGGCCTGGCGATCTCTAGAAACCGCTGGATTCATCCAGGATTCGATCCGCCTGCGCAAGAATCTCGATCTTCGCATCGGTTTCCGTTTCGAATCTACCAACGGCTGGAACGAAGCGAACGGACGAGCGTCGAACTATGTCTTCGATTCCAACGGCGTCATCCAGACCAATCCGGTTGTAGGCCGTTCCGTTTTCTCCGTCAACCGCGCCAAATTTCTGCCGGAGCCGCGCGTGGGACTCGCTTGGGACCCCTTCGGGAAAAGCAAAACCGTCCTGCACGCGGGATTCGGTATCTACCGCGCCCTGCTCGATAATCTCGATTACCGGCTCGATCAGACCGCTCCGTTCAATACGACCCAGACGCTGAAGAACATTCCGGTCGCGGGTCTTCAGATTGTTCCCGGCTCAGCGCCGCCCGCCGGCAGCAAGATTTCGCCGAGCGGCTTGCAGCCCGATGCTTATACTCCGACCGTTATTACCTGGACCTTCAAAGTCGAACAGCAGATCGCGCCCAACACCTCGCTCGGCATCGGCTACGTTGGCTCGCACGGCTATCACGAAATGCTCTCCGTGGATGCGAACGAGCCATTTCCAACGGTGTGCCCGGCTTCGCCCTGCCCCGCCGGTTATGCCGCCGGCACGATCTACTACCCGGCAGGCGCGCCGCTGGCCAACCCGAATCTGGCGAATACCACCACGTGGCTTTCCGAGGGGCTCAGTTCCTACAACGCCCTTCAAATCGACGTGAACCGCCGCTTCAACAAAGGATTTCAGATCCGCGGCGCGTACACATATTCGAAAAGCTTGGATGACGGCACCGCTCTGAACAGCAGTGTCGGCGCGAACGCACCCGGATTTGTGATGTATCCGCTAAATCCGAAACTCGACTGGGGTCCCGCGACGTCGGACGTTCGCCACATCGCCGTAGTCAATGGAACCTATGAGCTCCCGTTTGGCGCTGGCAAGAGATTCTTCAACGGTTCAGGCCTGCATCAAAGGTTTATCGGCGGGTGGACCCTGAGCGGCGTCGAGACATTGCAGTCCGGTTTTCCGTTCACGCCGCAACTGGGATTCAATCCAACCAACAACGGCGACAGCCGCAACCCGATCCGCCCATCGTGGAATCCTGCATTCAGCGGAAACGTTATTCAGGGCGGACCGAGTCAATACTTCAATCCCAACGCCTTCGTTGTGCCCGCTCCAGGCACCTACGGCAACGTCGGCCGCGATGTTCTTACGGGCCCGGGACTGGCAACGCTGGACCTCTCCGCAGCCAAGATTACCAACATCTCCGAAAAGATCAAAGTTCAATTCCGCGCCGAGTTTTTCAACATCTTCAACCGCGCCAATTTCGGGACACCGAACGCCGTGGTCTTCTCGTCGGCTTCTTCCACGCCATCCGCAACAGCGGGCGTGATCACCGCTACCTCGACCACATCGCGGCAGGTCCAATTCGGCCTCAAATTACTCTGGTAGACTCACCCGGTGGGCATGCCTCCGGCTTGCCAAACAAGATGGCTAGAAAGCTCATCCTCCGCATAGTCGTCGAGAGCCCACCAGCCGGTGTCGATTACGCGCTTCAGAAAGGCCGCGGCGGCATCTATGAGACAGACCAGAAGCAAAGTTCCAAAGGAAAAGATCTGGTATTCGAGTTCGAACCAGTCGTCCGGCAGGGTGCCAGCAACGCCATGGCAGCACTGGCGGGTCCCTATATACAAGGACCGCCCCGCCAACGTTTCGTCTATCTCGACATTGGAACCTATGCCGGCCAGGCAGATTCTCGCTGGAGTCGAAAACTGAAAGTTCCCCTCGAAGGTATCCCGCAAAGAATGCTCGCCGAGGGCGGCATCGTCGAAGCCCGCGTGCCCGGCACGGGCAAAGACGGCGGCCCGACCTGCGCGACTGTTAAAGACTTCGATGGATGGAAGCCCGTTCGGTAGAAGACTCCGCGCTTCAGAAGTATTCCGTGAGTTCCGCAAACCTGCTCAGCTTTAACAACCGGCCGCCGGTCTCCCGCACTTCTTCATGCTCCAACCGCCATGTATGCTGGTGAGGCACAAAAACTGCCCCGATTCCGGCTTCGATCGCGGGATTGATGTCCGACTTCGGAGAATTCCCGATCATCCACGCCCGCTCCGGATCGAGTTCGCGCTTGCGAATAAGCGCTGAATAGGAATCAGCATCCTTCTCCTTCACAATTTCCGTGTGTCCAAAGTAGATTGCCAATCCCGACCGGTCGAGTTTCAACTTCTGTTCTTCCGCGTTCCCTTTCGTGAATAATGTCAGATCGTGCCGGCTGGAAAGATAGCCCAGCGTTTCCTCGACGCCGGCGATCAGTTCGATCGGATGCTCCACGATCTGCTGAGTGAAGTTCATGATCCGTTCCAGATCCTCGGGCAAAACGTGGCGCTCGGCGAGCCGGTGATAGCATTCCCGGAGATTCCGCGTGAAGTTCGCGGTGCCGTAGCCATGAGTCTTGTTATTGACGATCTCGATTTCGTCCAGCACGCCGCGCACTTCGAGCGGCGTCATGCTGGAATGCGCGAGAAAATCGACGAACTCGTCGAAGGCGCGCTCGAAGTAGATGTTGTTCTCCCAGAGCGTGTCGTCGGCGTCGATGATCAAATGCTGCCGGCCGTGGATCGTCAAATTCCCGGAGGCCATTTGGAGTGACCGTTCGTCGGCGCGACCGCGCGAACATGCAGGAGCTGCCGCCTCCGTGAGTTGTATCCCGGCAAGAAATCAGCCAACCGGCGCATTCTCTCCGATTCCGATCGCGTGGCCAACAAAATCTGCCGGAAATCCAAGTCTGGAACCGCTTGCGCGAGCTGAAAACTGAGCTGTGGATCGGCAAGCTCTGAGTCACCGAGGGGCTCGCCTTCGTCCAGCGTACGAAGGTCGTTGTAGCCTTCCATCACTCTTTTGCGAACCTCTGGGGAGATGGGGCCGGAAGGCTCGTCGTCAAAAAACTCCACCGCACCGCGCAAGTATGGCTTTTCGTCGTTCAGCAGGATGATCTCGAAGCGCCGGCGGCCGACGGTTACCAAGTCCATCCGTCCGTCGGCGTACTCCTTCACCACCTTTTCGATCGTCGCCGTACAGCCGGTGTTCACTATCCCCTTTTCCCCCGCCTGTACAACTCCAAATTCGGTCTTGCCTCGCAACACTTCCGCAACCATTTGTTTGTAGCGTTCTTCGAAGATATGCAAGGGCAGCTCGGTCCTGGGAAACAGGACCACGGCTAGAGGGAAAAGCGGCAACAGCTCTTCCTGCATGTGTACTATTATGGCTTCTTACCTGGCGATGGTGGAGACCAAGCCCCGATGATTCTGAAGCTCAAGCGCACACCGGGCATTTACCTGGTCGGTTTCATGGCCTCTGGCAAGAGCACGATCGGCCGGCTTCTTGCCGATGAACTCGGCTGGAGTTTCGCGGACATGGACGCCGATATCGAAGCCGAACAATCGTGTTCCATTGCGCAAATCTTCGACACGCGCGGCGAGGAGGAATTTCGCAGAATCGAAACCGAAGCGTTACGAAAACGCGTGGGGCAGGTAGAGAAAGGCAAACCCATGGTTGTTGCGATGGGTGGCGGCGCATTTGCTCAGCCGGTCAATCAGGAAATGCTGGAAGAAAACGGAGTCACCGTATGGCTCGACTGTCCGTTCGAGGTTGTGCGCGAACGCGTCGACGAGGTTAGCGACCGTCCCCTTGCTCGGGACCCCGGCAAATTTCGCGAGTTGTTTGAAAGCCGCCGCTCAGCTTATGCCAAGGCGGACTACCGCGTCGAAATCACCAGCGACGATCCCGCCGCCACCGTGGCCTCGATTCTAAGACTCCCAATATTCTAGGAGTCTGCTGAAAAGATCTGCTCTCTGTACTACACCTCATCAAATTCTTGCCCTCCTTCAGAGAATTCCGAAATGGGGCAGACCTCCAGGTCTGCGCGGGACGTCCACGTCCCGCTTCCCGCACAAACGCGAAAAGCTTATATTGGTTGCGGCCCAGTTGCTCAGTGGGCGGACTCCCTCGTCTGCGCCGGACCCCAGGTCCGGCCTGCCGGTTGACCAAAATGAAATCCAAACTCACTCGCGACGCCCAGCGCATACTCAAAGCAGCGCTAGCAGCCTCGGATCCCGCGCAAGCGATCCATAAACACGTGCGCCTGTCGGGCGACACACTCATCGCCGGCGCGCGCCGTTATCGACTGAAATCGTTCCGGAAAATCTGCGTAGTCGGCGCTGGCAAGGCAAGCGCAACCATGGCACATGCCGTGGAGGGGCTGCTCGGAAAGCGAGTAGGCAGCGGGCTCATCAACGTGAAGTACGGCCACACTGCTAAGCTGCGCCGCATTCAGTTGAACGAATGCGCTCATCCCATTCCGGACGACAATGGCGTGTCGGGATCTCAGCGCATCGCGGAGATCGCCAGGCAGGCGGGGTCGGATGACCTGATCGTTTGCCTGATCTCCGGCGGCGCATCTGCACTCTTGCCGCTTCCCGCACCGCCGGTCACGCTCGAAGAAAAGCAGCGCAGCACCCAATTGCTACTGCGCTGCGGCGCGAATATTCACGAACTGAATTGCGTCCGCAAACACATCTCGTTGATCAAGGGCGGCCAGCTCGCGCGACTCGCGTATCCCGCGACGGTCCTCACGCTGATTCTCTCGGACGTCACCGGCGACGACTTGGACACGATCGGCTCCGGCCCGACCGTTCCTGACCGCTCCACCTTCGCGCAAGCGCGCGAAATCTTGCACCGCTACGGGATTTGGAAGGAGTCTCCCGAGTCGGTGCGCCAGCGGTTGAGTTTGAATACACCCGAAACACCTAAGCCCGGAGATCCGATTTTCGAGAATGTGCAGAACCTGATCGTAGGCAGCAACCGGCTTGCAGTCGATGCTGCCGCGCGCGAGGCCAAAGCCCTTGACTATCGCACCATGGTGCTCTCCACGTTTATTGAAGGAGAGGCGCGAGAAGTCGCAAGCGTTCATGCCGCGATCGCTCGGGAGATCCGGACAACAGGCCAGCCGATCAAGCCGCCTGCCTGCGTCATTTCCGGCGGCGAAACGACTGTCACGATTCACGGGAAGGGGCTGGGAGGCCGCAACCAGGAGTTCGCTCTGGCAGCGGCTCAACGAATTGCCGGCCTCGAAAGCGTCGTGCTTCTTAGCGCTGGCACCGATGGAACGGATGGTCCGACCGACGCCGCCGGCGCGATTGCCGATGGAACCACGATCGGCCGTGCCGAATCCGCCGGACTGAATGCCGCTTCCTATCTCGACAACAATGACTCCTATCATTTCTTCGAGCAGCTCGACGACCTCATCAAAACCGGCCCAACCGGCACGAACGTCGCCGACATCCGAATCATGATAGTGCGATGAAGCCCGTCGGGAAATCGGGCCACCAGAGAGAAATCTTATGGAATATCTGATCGGGGTTGGGCTGGCATTGGCGGTGTGCGTCTTCGCTATGCTGACCGGATTTGACCGCGACCGCGTCTTCTATCCGCTGCTGTCGACAGTGATTGCAACCTATTACATTTTGTTTGCCGTCATCGGGAGTTCCCCGGCGGCCCTAGCTTCGGAGTGCCTCGTGGCAACCGGTTTTCTCGTGCTGGCCGTGACTGGTTTCAAAAACAACCTATGGCTGATTGTAACTGCCCTCGCGGCACACGGAGTTTTCGATTTCTTTCATCACGTGTTCATTCAAAACCCTGGTGTCCCGGCGTGGTGGCCCGGCTTCTGCCTCTCGTTCGACGTCCTCGCCGCCGGTTTCCTGGCCGTGCTGCTAATACGAAGTTCCAAGTTTGCTTCCCCGCTTTAGAATTACCGGCGAGCGCGACAAGCCCCCGCAATGACTTGCGTGGATCACGTTCGCGGCGATGCAAGATTCGCAGTTTCTCACCGATAAGCAATTCGTGGTGTTTATGCCACAGGATGCGATCTTCCACGTAACTGTTGACGGTACTTTCTCCAGTTGGAACGAAGGTGCGAAGGCTCTCTATGGGTATCAGACCGGAGAGGTGCTCGGAAAGCCGTTTTCTATACTACAGCCCGCCGGCCGGTACACCCAGAAAGACCGCATTGACGCGGTTATCCAAAAGGGAGATAACATCACGCACGTTGAGGACGTCCAGATCACAAAGGATGGCCGGCCGATCGGCGTCTCGCTCTCGTTCTCACCCATCAAGGACGCAGCGGGAAGAATCGTCGGCACTGCCTGTATCGCTCGCGACATTAGCGGGTACACCCAAGAAACCTTGCGGGAGAACGAGGAGAGGTATCGAGCGTTTTTTCAGGCCTCTCGAGACGCCGTGTTCGTCGCCGACGCCGCAACCGGGATGCTGGTGGATGCCAACCCGGCGGCCACCGTTTTGTTGGGCCGCTCGCTTGAAGAAATCCGTGGCCTCCACCAAACAAACCTGCACGCAGCCGAAGATACGCATCTGGTGCACGCCTTGTTCGAAAGGCGGCGCCACGAACCTGGCATAGACAAATTCCTAATGGTCCGCTCGGATGGCAAGCGCATTCCAGTGGAGGTTTCGAGCAACCACATGCGCGATACGCGCGGCCGCGAGCTGGTGTTCCGAATTTTTCGCGACGTTACCGAGCGCGAACGGGCGGATGCTGCGTTGCGGGAGAGCGAGGAACGGTTTCGGATTATGGCGGATAGCTGCCCGGCCGGGATCTGGGTCTCCGACGAGCACGGCCACACCCAATTCGTCAATCGGGCCTATCGGAGGTTCCTGCGGAATGGCCGCCGGCCAAATCGCCCCAGACGGATGGCGCTTGCTGATTCACCCTGAGGATGCACCGGAGTTTATCGCCGCGCTTGAGCGCGCGATCGAGCAACGGACCTCCTTCCGCGCAGAGCAGCGCAGCCGCCGCGGCGACGGCCAGTGGCGCTGGGTGGAATCGCTCGCCGCGCCGCGTTATTCTCCGGGAGGCGAGTTCCAGGGACTGGTCGGAATCAGTAAGGACATCACCGAGCGCAAGGAAACTGAGGAAGCATTCCGGGCAAGCGAAGAAAAGTTCCGCCAGCTAGCCGAGAATATCCACGAAGTCTTTTGGATGATGAACGCGGCGGGAACCGAAATACTTTATATCAGCCCTGCCTATGAACAGATCTGGGCCCGTTCGCGCGAGGAACTTTATCGCAATCCGATGGATTGGCTGGAGGCGATTGAGCCGCAAGACCGCGAACAGGCTCATGCGATATTCTTACGGCAACTGCATGGCGAGTTGATCGATTCCGAATACCGGATCCGCACCCCCGGCGGAGAAGTGAAGTGGGTGCGGGATCGGGCCTTCCCCGTGCGCAACCAAGCCGGCGAAATCGTGCGGGTGGCCGGAATCGCCGAGGAAATTACAGGACGCAAGAACGCGGAAGCCAAACTGGCGCACCAGGTCGCCCACGATCATTTAACCGGACTGCCCAACCGTGTCCTCTTGTCTGAACGCCTCCGTCAGGGTATCGATCAGGCTCGTAATAGCGGACTGATGACAGCGGTCATTTATCTGGACTTGGATGGATTCAAGTTCGTCAACGACACGTTAGGCCACGACGCTGGGGACACCCTGCTGCAGCAAGTGACCGCTCGGCTGCAAAGCTGCATACGCGAATTGGACACGCTAGCCCGCATGGGCGGCGACGAGTTCATGCTGGTAATCAATGAAGTCGCTGACGATCAGACCGCGATGGCGATCGCCGAACGCCTGCTTGCAGCGCTGCGCAGACCGTTCACCGTCGCAGGCCACGAACTCTATGTCACTGCCAGTGCAGGAATCGCCCGGTATCCAGGCGATGGCGAGGATGTAAGCACGCTCCGTTGCAACGCCGACGCGGCAATGTATGGAGCCAAACGCAGCGGCAAGGATCGGGCGCAACTGTTTTCCCCCGCACTGCAAGACGCCTTTGTGAAACATTTGGAGTTGGAGACTGCTCTCCGTCGCGCACTCGATCAAGGCGATGAGCTCTTTCTGGTTTACCAGCCGATCTTTGAAGTCCACGACGGGCGACAAACGGCCTTCGAAGCGCTGCTGCGCTGGAATCATCCGGTCTTGGGCCCTCAGTCACCGGCCAAGTTCATACCAGTTGCGGAAGAAAGCGGACTGATTTTCAGACTGGGTGGCTGGGTACTTAGGCAGGCTTGCCGGCAGTGCCGGCGGTGGCAGGATCGCTTGCCCGGTGTGCGGGTCTCGGTCAACGTGTCCGCCTTGGAATTCGCGCGGCCGGAGTTTGCCGATAATGTCCTCAGTATTTTGCAAGAGTGCGGCTTGAAAGGCGGCCTGCTGGATCTCGAAGTCACCGAAACCATCTTGCTCTGTGACATGGACGATGCCATCCGCAAGGCTTCGCTCCTCCGCGGCCTGGGCATCCGCATTTCGATCGATGATTTCGGCACAGGATATTCGTCTTTAGGCTACTTGCCGCGTCTGCCGGTGGACACGATCAAAATCGATCGTAGCTTTGTGGCGGAATTAGAGATTAATCCGCAAAGCCGCTCGTTGATCGAAGGAATGATTTCATTGGTCCATAGCATCGGAAAGCGCGCCGTGGTGGAAGGCGTAGAAACGCCCGGACAGCTTGCCATCGTCAAGAACAGTGGCTGCGATGAAGTTCAGGGCTTCCTGTTGGGCAAACCAGTGCCACTGGCCGCCAGCAGTGACGCTCCTCCGCAGAGCACTGCATCGCCTTTCGAATCCGCCCGGCACCCGGCGTAGTTAAGTTCCTTTGTGCGGATCGCCCTCAACTCGCGATTCCCTCGCGTTGGTAAACTGCCATCAGCGTGCCGGTCATTGTCGCGACCAGACGCTCTTCGCCATTGCCCTTCGCAAATGCCCTGGCGTCGCAGACTGTAAGTGTCCTTCCGGGCTTGATGACCTGTGCGCGAAAGCTGAAACTCTCACCCTTTGCCGGTGCAATCAGATTCGTCTTGAACTCTACGGTGAGCACGGCTGCGTCGGCGGGCATCAACGAAAACGCAGCATAGCCGCAGGAGCTGTCGAGTGCGGTGGTGATAATCCCGGCATGCATGAACCCGTGCTGCTGCGTATACGCGCTGTTGTACGGCATTGCGAGTTCGATCTCACCTGGGTCAAGACGCACGATCTCGACTCCGAGCGTTCGCATTACTTGTTGCCGCGCAAAGCTCGATCGAACACGTTCGGCGAAATTGGGATCCTTCGGTGAATAGTTCAAGCGGTCTCTCGCCATCATAGCCCAGTGTTTCCGCCAGAGCGCCGCCAAGCGATAATGCAATACTGCACATTTCGAGATCGGGAGGCAAGCGTGGATTTCCTAAGTTTTTCGACACACGATGGCATTGCCGAGGTCACCCTGAAGCGAGGAAAAGTAAATGCCCTCAATGAACAGGTCGTCGCCGAGATTGGCGACTGCTGTGAGCGCTTCGAGAACGATGCAAACGTCCGAGCAGCGATCCTAACGGGCGACCGCTCATTCTTTTCGTTTGGCTTCGATATACCCGAATTTCTCAGCTACTCCAAAGAATCGTTTGCACGATTCCTGCAGGGCTTCACGAACTTATACACGTATCTGTATACCTATCCCAAACCGCTGATCGCCGCACTGAACGGCCACACCATCGCCGGCGGATGCATGCTTGCGCTGGCTTGCGACTATCGAATCATGGCTTCGGGCAAGGCGAGAATTTCTCTGAACGAGATAACTTTCGGGTCATCTGTATTTGCTGGCAGTGTGGCGATGCTGAAATCTCTCGTTGGGGGAAAGAAGGCTCAGGAGGTTCTTTATAACGGAACGATGTACTCAGCGGAGGACGCATTGGGTTTGGGCTTGATTGACCGGGTCTCCTCCCAAGAGGAGCTGCTGGAAAATGCCCGTTCAGAGGCGCGGCGTCTGGCTGCTAAAAATGGAGCCGCTTTTCGCAGTCAGAAGAATTTGTTGCGAGCGCCGGTGGCGGAAGAGATGAAGAAGAGCGAGGAACAATCCATACGCGAGTTCATCAGCATCTGGTATTCGGAAAATACTTGGGAGAATCTGCAAGCCATAAAAATCCGCTCCTAATAGTGCGTGGACAGTAATGCGACCACGATTCTTACTCTCACTTTCCCGACGCAGTCGTCCGCTTGCGTCGTAAAAAGCTGTTGACCGGCATGCGGACGTCATCGGGACATTCGAGATACGTGATGTGGCCGGCAGCCTCTGAGCGTAATCATTTGTGAATCCGGAATCGCCTGAGCGATATGTGTTGCGATATCTCCCGGGATGAAGTCGTGATTGCGGTAGATGACCAGCGTCGGGATTTGAACGGTGCGCAGCTTGGGCAATAAATCGTAGCCCTCCTTCTCCCAGGTTTTGCGCATGAGCCGGCCCTCGATAGCCCGGGCCTTCAGGATTCCCTCTTTCCCCTGGCTGACGAATTGCACCTTCATGACCGCCATTAGCTTCTTGTGGTCCATGCTTAGCGCGAGCAGGCTTGAAGTGTATTTGATACCGTGCGGCGACAGCCTCCGGATCACCCTTCCTTATAAGCGGCGCTGGCCACGATCTCTCTTTGCCGAGCGATATTGGCGTCCAACTTTGCGAGATAGGGTTTTCGAAACGCCGCTAGATCGCTTGCCGATGCTGGCGCAGGGTTCATCAGGACCATGCGAGACACCTGCCTCAGTATTTACGCGTGCTGCAGAGCCGGTTTCGCAGCTTGTGTAACGGACTGTTTGAGCCAGTCTTCAAAACGCGTCTTTCCGAGTTGAGCGTTATCCTCAGGAACTAGCGACCTCTCGCTCACGTGGATGCCGTAGTAGGTCGAGTTCGGGTCGGAGATCACCTGACGGGGATCTTTGCGGGCGGCCAGGTCTCGCCGGGCAAGTTCATCGAGGCGAAACTTTTCTGGTCCCGCAATTTCAACGATGCCTTTCACGGGTGCGCTCGATGCGATCTTTGCCACCGCACTCGCCACATCATCAGCCGCCATCGGCTGGAAAAGCGCGGGAGGAAGGTGTACCAGGTTGCCCGCCGTGGAAAAGTCAGCGATCGGCTTTACGAACTCGAAGAACTGCGTCGCGCGGATGATGGTGTAGGGAATGGAAGAGGCTTTGATCACATTCTCCTGAGCGAGCTTTGCGCGGAAGAAGCCGCTTTCGAGAAGACGTTCCGTTCCCACCACCGACAATGCAACGTGATGTACTACGCCCGCGGCCGCTTCGGCTTCAAGCAGGTTACGGGTGGATGTCTCGAAGAATTTCAGCACTGCTGCGTCTTCCCACGATGGGGAGTTCGTTACATCGACGACCGCCGAGGCCCCTTTCAACGCGGCCGCGACTCCCTCCCTTGTAACGCTGTTAAATCCGGTATTGGGCGAAGCCGCCACCGCCTCGTGCCCCTGCTCCCGAAGCTTTTTTACAAGCTTGGATCCAATAAGTCCCGTTCCTCCAACTACTACGATTTTCATGATTGT
>Ga0335069_10006372_pt1 | contig 17164 bp, 15 predicted proteins | sample Lox_Sample_11_FD_206714 | JGI IMG/M metagenome (GOLD analysis project Ga0335069, IMG submission 206714) | Soil microbial communities from Loxahatchee National Wildlife Refuge, Florida, United States - Lox_Sample_1.1 | ecosystem: Environmental > Terrestrial > Soil > Wetlands | place: USA...
ATCGGCGATCGCCGACATCGGCTTCGATCTCGGCTTTTCCTCGCAAAGCGGCTTTACCCGCTTCTTCGCCGCCAATGTCGGCATGGCGCCCACCGATTATCGCCGCGCCGCCAAAGTGTTAAGGCCCTGATCGCGCGCGAAAAGATACTGACGATCAAATCCCTCCCCTTTGCTCTCGCTAGGATGCGCGGAACGCGACCCGGAATGGGTCCGTCGCAGGGAGGACAGGATGGCCGCGAGCTGCGCGGGTTGTTCGACATGGACGGGCCGTGTCAGCGCTGAGCGACATGCTCGGAGGCAGGCGGCGTGACGCGGTTCATCGAGCGTCATCCGGCCTGGGCGCTGGTCGTGCTGATCGCGATCGCGGTCGTGCTCTGGCTGGTCTTCGCGATCTGGCCGCCGGGCCTGGAGGAGGCGATCGGCCGCAAAAAAATCTTTATCAACGCGGTGTTCAATGGCATCACGCTCGGCGGACTTTATTTCCTGGTCGCCAGCGGCTTCACGCTGATTTTCGGCTTGATGCGCAACGTCAACCTCGCGCACGGCTCGCTCTATCTGTTCGGCGGCTATATCGGCTACGGCATCAGCGTTGCGACCGGCTCCTGGATCCTGTCCTTCATCGCGGCTTTCATCATCGTGGCGCTGGTCGGCATTTTGCTGCAGATCCTGGTGTTCCGACGCATGGAGGGCCAGGACCTGCGCCAGACCATGGTGACCATCGGGCTGTCGATCGTGTTCGCCGATCTGATGCTGTGGGCCTTTGGCGGCGACTTCTATCAGATCCAGACGCCGGCCTGGCTGATCGGCCCGATCGAACTGCCGCTGATGACCGCGGTGAAATCATCGGGCGAGGCGGTGCTTTTGCAATATCCGCTGGTGCGGCTGGTGATCTTCGCCGCCTCCGTCGTGATCGGCATTTTGATGTGGCTCGTGCTCAACCGCACCCGCATCGGCATGATGGTGCGCGCCGGTGTCGATGATCGCAACATCCTGGCCGCGACCGGCGTCAATATCCAGCTGGTGTTCGTCCTGGTGTTCGCGCTCGGCGCGGGCCTTGCCGGCATCGCCGGCGTCGTCGGCGGCACCTTTCAGTCGCTCTCGCCCGGGGAGGATACGCGTTTCCTGCTGGCCTCGCTCGTCGTCGTGATCGTCGGCGGCATGGGATCGATCCCCGGCGCGGCGCTCGGCGCGCTGATCATCGGCCTCGCCGAGCAGCTCGGCTCGGTCTACATCCCGACCTACGCCATCGTGGTGACGTTCCTGATCATGGTGCTGGTGCTGGCGCTGCGCCCGCAGGGACTTTTGGCGAGGCGGTGACATGTCCTTGACGCAAAGCGCCCCGCACCTTCACGCCAAGCCGGCCGCGTCAGCCGCGCAGCGTCCGCCTGTCATCAAGGCGTGGGCCGAGTTCGACAATCCCGCAGCGTGGCTGGTCGCCATCATTCTGCTGATCATGCCGCTGATCGCGAACAAGTTCTTTCTGATCGAGATTTTTGGCACGACGCTGATCCTCGGGACTGTCGCGCTCAGCCTGATGTTCCTCGCCGGCTATGGCGGCATGGTCAGCCTGATGCAGCTGACGGTGGCCGGCTTTGCCGGCTACATGGTCGCGGTGTTCGGCGTCAGCGCCAACACCAATATCAGCCTGGGCTGGCCGTGGTGGCTCGCCACCCCGACCGCGCTTGTGCTCGCAACGCTGTTCGGGACGCTCGGCGGCGCGCTGGCGGTGCGCACCGAAGGCATCTACACCATCATGATCACGCTGGCGATCGGCGCCGCCTTCTACTACTTCACCAACCAGAACTGGGCGATTTTTGGTGGCCACACCGGCATCAACACGGTCGCCACCCCGCACTTCTGGGGCATCGACTGGCGCGACGATATCGCTTTCTACTATCTGATCCTCGCGATTGCAGCGCTGTGCTATTTCGCCGTGCTCTATCTCTCGCGTGCGCCGTTCGGCCTTGCGCTGCAGGGCGTGCGTGACAATCCGCGCCGCATGGCCGCGCTCGGCTTCAATGTCAACGCGCATCGCGTCGCGGCCTACGCCTTCGCGGCCTTCATCGCGGCGCTCGCCGGCGTGCTGCAGGTCTGGAACTACCGGCAGATCTCGCCCGGCTCGGTCGCGGTGGAACGCGACATCGATATTCTGATCATTGCGATCGTCGGCGGCATTACGCGGCCGGTCGGTCCGTTCATCGGGGCGCTGATCTTCGTCCTGCTGCGTACCTTCGCGCTGGACTTTCTGGTCAAGGTCGGGCTCGACGGCAACCGCTTCCGCCTGCTGATCGGTATCGGCTTTCTGGTCATCGTGTTCTGGTCGTCGGACGGCGTCATCGGCCTTTACGAGCGCTGGCGCCGCCGCGGCCGCGCCGCGGACACCCCGCGCGGGGGAGGCGGTCATGGATAGGGTCGCCGACCGCCTGTCCGCCTTCGGTTCGGCCGCTGCGCTCGAATTGCGCGGGGTGACGCGGATGTTCGGGGCGCTCGCAGCCCTGACCGACGTCACCATCACGGTGCGCCCAGGGGAGCGGCGGGCCGTGCTCGGCTCCAATGGTGCGGGGAAGACCACGCTGTTCAACTGCGTGACCGGCGATTTTCCGCTGTCTTCCGGTACCATCCGCTTCTTCGGCGAAGACGTCACCAACTTCCCGCCCTATGAGCGGATCCGCCGTGGCCTGCGTCGCACCTACCAGATCTCGGCGCTGTTTCCCGGCCTCACGGTGCAGGACAATGTCTATCTCGCCTGCCGCGGCGTGTCGCGCGGGCGCTACTCGCTGCTGCGGCCCGGCGCGAGCGATGCGCTGATGCATTCGGCCGAGCGGCTGATCGAGGCGGTGCATTTGTCGCCGGTGAGAGACCGGCGGGTGTCGGAGCTTGCCCATGGCCAGCAGCGCCAGCTCGAAATCGCACTCGCGCTCGCCGGTGCGCCGCGGCTGATCCTGTTCGACGAGCCGGCGGCCGGGCTGTCGCCGGCGGAGCGTCGCGAGCTGATCGACATCCTGACGTCGCTGCCGTCGCATATCGGCTACATCATCATCGAGCACGACATGGACGTGGCGCTGCGCGTCGTCGAGAGCGTCACGATGATGCACAACGGCCGCGTCTTCAAGGAGGGCCTGCCGCAGGAGATCGAGTCCGATCCGGAGGTGCAGGAATTGTATCTCGGAGGCGGGCATGAATGAGCTCCGCCGCGCCGCACCTGCGCTCGAGGTGAAGGGCCTCGACGTCTATTACGGGCATTCCCACGCGCTCCAGGGCGTGGACCTTGTGCTCGAGCAGGGCGTCTTCTCGGTGGTCGGCCGCAACGGCATGGGTAAGACCACGCTGTGCAACACGATCATGGGCCTGCTGCGCCCGAGCGGCGGTTCGGTCCGCGTGCGCGGCGAGGACACCACGAGGCTCAGCCCGACCCGCATTGCGAAGCTCGGCGTCGGCTATGTGCCGCAGGGGCGGCGGCTATGGCGGTCGCTCAGCGTTGACGAGCATTTGCGGCTTGCCGCAGGGCTGCGGCGCGGGCCATGGACGATCGAGCGCATCTACGAGACGTTTCCGCGTCTTGCCGAACGCAAGAACAACAGCGGTGGCCAGCTCTCCGGCGGCGAGCAGCAGATGCTGGCGATCTCGCGCGCGCTCCTGACCAATCCGCACCTCCTGATCATGGACGAGCCGACCGAAGGCCTTGCGCCTGTCATCGTGGCGCAAGTCGAGGACATTCTGGTTCGCCTCGCGCAGGACGGCGACATGTCGGTGCTGGTGATCGAACAGAACATCGGCGTGGCGACTGCGATCTCGAAAAACGTCGCGATCATGGTCAATGGCCGTGTCAACCGCATCATCGACTCCGCGCGTCTCGCCGCCGACCGCGAGCTGCAGCAGCGTCTGCTCGGCGTCGGCCAGCACGCCGGCGTCGAGGCTGACGTCGAGCTGGCTGCGCCAGATACGGCTCCGGGGGTGAACGCGACGCCTCAACGAGCGCGCAGCGCCGCACCGCTTCGCATCTACATCTCCAACCCGGTGCTGCCGACCCGCTGGTCGCAGCCGGTTCCGATTGCGCGCATCGAGGCGCAGGCCCGCACGCACACCACCACGGTTGCCCGCATAGACGAGGTCACGCGGACGCGACGCGAACCTGCCACGTCGACGGCGTCGGGGCCGCCCGTCGTGCTGGTCGTCGGCACGCTCGACACCAAGGGCGAGGAGCTGAGGTTCATCCGTGACGTCATTGCGAACCAGGGCCTCCGCACGCGGCTCGTCGACGTCTCTACCAGCGGCAAGCTCTCGACCTGCGACGTGCCGGCGCAGGAGATCGCGCTGCATCACGGCCGTGGCGGATCGGGCGTGTTCGGCTCCGACCGCGGTGCGTCGGTTGCGGCCATGGCCGATGCTTTTGCCCGATGGCTGCGTCGGCAGAGCAATGTCGCCGGCATCATCTCCGCCGGCGGCTCAGGCGGCGCCTCGCTGGTGGCGCCCGGGATGCGCGAGCTTCCCGTCGGCGTGCCGAAGCTGATCGTTTCGTCGGTCGCCTCGGGCGATGTCGGGCCCTATGTCGGGCCGGCCGATATCGCGATGATGTATTCGGTCACCGATGTCCAGGGCCTCAACTCGATCTCGCGCATGGTGCTCGCCAATGGCGCCAATGCGATCGCCGGGATGGTGAAAGCGCGCCTCGACGAAAGCGGCAAGAAGCAGCCTGATGCGCCGGCGCGGCCATCGATCGGCATCACGATGTTCGGGGTCACCACGCCGGCGGTGCAGAAGATCACCGCCGAGCTGCGCGACGACTACGAGTGTCTCGTTCCACGCCACCGGCGTCGGCGGCCGCTCGATGGAGAAGCTCGTCGATTCCAACCTGCTTGCGGGTGTGATCGATCTGACGACGACGGAGGTCTGCGACCTGCTGATGGGCGGCGTGTTTCCCGCCACCGAAGATCGATTTGGCGCGGTTATCCGAACCCGCGTGCCCTATGTCGGTTCGGTCGGCGCGCTCGACATGGTGAATTTCGGCGTGCCGGAGCAGGTCCCCGAGCGCTATCGCGGCCGCAAGTTCCACGTCCACAATCCGCAGGTGACCTTGATGCGCACCACGGCGGAGGAGAACGAGCGCATGGGACGCTGGATCGGCGAGCGGCTCAACCGGATGGACGGGCCGGTGCGGTTCTTGCTGCCTGAAGGCGGCGTCTCGGCGCTCGATGCGCCAGGCCAGCCGTTCTGGGACCCTGAGGCCGATCAGGCGCTGTTTCGCGCGCTCGAACGCACGGTGCGGCAGACCGGCAACCGGCAGCTGATCCGCATCAAGCGCAACATCAATGAGGTCGAATTTGCGTCCGCTGTGGTCGGCGCGCTGCGCTCCCTGGCTGGGCGCGGCGTGGGGCGTCGGAGAGTGGCGAGGTGATGCATGGCAAGGTTTGAACGCGCAGCGCTCCTGAAAAAATTCCGCGCCATGGCCCATCGCGGCGAGCCGATCGTTGGCGGCGGCGCCGGCACCGGGCTCTCGGCCAAGTGCGAGGAGGCGGGCGGCGTCGATCTGATCGTGATCTACAATTCCGGCCGCTACCGCATGGCCGGACGCGGCTCGCTCGCAGGCCTGATGGCCTATGGCGATGCCAACGCGATCGTCGTCGAGATGGCGGGTGAGGTGCTGCCGGTCGTCACCAAGACGCCGGTGCTCGCCGGCGTCAATGGCACCGATCCGTTCCGCGACATGGATACTTTTCTGGACCAGCTCAAGGTGCTGGGTTTTTCCGGTGTCCAAAACTTTCCGACCGTCGGCATCATCGATGGGGTGTTTCGCGCCAATCTCGAGGAAACCGGGATGTCCTATGCGCTGGAGATCGACATGATCGCCAAGGCGCACGACAAGGACATGCTGACGACGCCTTATGTGTTCAGCGAGGCGCAGGCCACCGCCATGGCCATTGCAGGCGCCGACATCATCGTCTGCCATCTCGGACTGACCACAGGTGGCTCGATCGGCGCCCAGACCGCGGCAAAACTCGAACAATGTCCGCAGCTGATCGACATCTGGGCGGCGGCGGCGCTGAGCGTCAATCCGGACATTCTGGTGCTCGCCCATGGCGGCCCGATCGCGGAGCCGGCCGACGCAGACTTCATCATGAAGCATACCAGCAACTGCCACGGCTTTTACGGCGCGTCCTCGATGGAGCGGTTGCCGGTCGAGCGCGCGCTGACCGAGCAGGTCCGGAAATTCAAGGCGATCGGCGCGCGCCAGCGTGCTTGAGGGAGGAAGACATGTCAGGGGTTCTCATTGGCGAGTTGATCCTTTGGCTGATCGTCGCAATCGTCGCGATCGTGATCGGCATCTACATCGTGAACTGGCTCTATCACCGGTCGTCCAAGGAAGTTTCCTTCGTGCGCACCGGATTCCTCGGCGAACGGGTCGTGATCAATGGCGGTGCCTTCGTGCTGCCTTTCATCCACGACTACACGCCGGTCAACATGAATGTGCTGCCGATGGGCATCGTCCGGGCGAAGCAGGACGCCGTTATCACGCGCGATCGCATGCGCGTCGACATCGAGGCAGATTTCTATGTTCGCGTGCAGCCGACGCGAGAGGCCGTGTCGATCGCCGCCGCGACGCTCGGACGACGCACGCTTGAACCGGAGCAACTGCACGCGCTGCTGTCAGGCAAGTTCGTGTCTGCGCTGCGCTCGATGGCGGCGGAAATGACCATGGAGCAGATGCACGAGCAGCGCGGTGATTATGTCGCCCGGGTCAAGGCGGCCGCGGCCGAAGCGCTGGCCCAGAACGGCCTCGAACTGGAATCGGTCGCGATCACCGATCTCGACCAGACTGACCTCGAATATTTCAACCCGTCGAACCGGTTCGACGCGGAGGGTCTCACCCGGCTGATGGAGGACATCGAAGCCAAGCGCAAGCTGCGCAACGACATCGAGCAGGACTCGATGATCAAGATCCGCGCACGCAACCTCGATGCCGAGCGGCAGGCCCTGGAGATCGAGCGCGAGAGCGAGACGGCACGGCTGGAGCAGGAGCGGGACATCGAGATGCGCCGCGCGCTGCAGCGCACCGAAGTGGCGCGCGAGCGCGCGCTGCGCGAGACCGAGGCAGAGCAGGCGCAGATCGCCGCCCGCGAAGCGATCGAGAAGGCGCGTATCGGCAATGAGCAGGCGATCGCCGCGGCGCGGATCGCCTCCGAGCGCGAAATCCGGCAGACCGAGATCGAGCGGACCCGAGCGGTCGAGGAACGCGAGCTCCTGGCCCGCGAGGAGATCGAGAAAGCGCGGATTTCCAATCAGCGTGCGATCGACACCGCGCGAATCGCCAGCGAGCGCGAGGTGCGCCAGCGCGACATCGAGCGCACCCGCACGGTCGAAGAGGCCGAGATCGCCGCCCGCGAGGCGGTGGAGAAGGCGCGCATCCAGCAGGATCGCACCGTCACCGATGCCCGTATCGCCAATGAGGAGGAGACGCGGCGGCGCGAGATCGCGCGCACACGCGCCGTTGAGCAGGCCGAGATCGCGGCCCGCGAGGCGACGGAGACAGCCCGCATCGCCCAGACGACGACGGTCAATGCGGAACGGATCGCCTCGGACGAGCGCACCCGGGCCCTCGAGATTGCGCAGGTCCGTACCATCCAGGAGGCGGAGATCGCGGCACAGAAGGCCGTCGAAGCCGCGCGGATCGCGCGCGAGCAGGCGCTGTCGGCTGAGCGCATCAGCGCCGATCATGCCACGCGTCGCCTGGAGATCGAGCGCAACCAGGCGATCGAGATCGCCGGCATCACCGCGCGCGAGGCGACCGAAGCGAGCCGTATCACTCAGGAGGAGCGCGTCCGCGCGCTCGAAATCGCCCGGCATCGGACCGTGGAGGAGGCCGATATCACCTCGCGCGAGGCGATCGAGGCGGCACGGATCGCGCAGGAGCAGGCGGTCGCGGAGAAGCGAATCCGCGCCGACAAGGAAACGCGAGGGTTGGAGATCGACCGCACCGAGGCGATCGAGGCGGCCGAACTCCGCCGGCGCGAGAGCGTCGAGCGGCGCCGTATCGAGGTCGACCTTGCGCTCGAGGCGGAGCGGATCGCGTCGTCGAGAACCCGCGAAGTGCTCAACATCGACCAGAAGAAGACGATCGAGCTCGCCGACGAAACGCGGGTGATCGAGCTTGCGGCAAAACGCTCCGAGCGGATCGATGCCGACCGGCAGGTCAAGGAAGCGGAGATCACCGCCCGCAAGCTCGTGGAGACCGCCGACGTCTCGCGCGAGCAGATGCTGGAGGCGGCCCGACTGGCGCGGCGCCGCGCCATCGAGCAGCTCGAGGTCGGGCGGGTGCAGGCGCTGCAGGAGGCCGAGATCGCCTCCCGCGAGGAGGTCGAGCGCGCGAGGATTGCCTCGGACCGCGGCCTCGACGAGGCCCGCGTTGGCCGGGAGCGCGACCTGCGCAAGCTTGAGGTCAATCGCGAGAAGGAGGTCGAGACTGCGCTGCTCGACAAGGCGATCGCGCTCTACGAGAAGTCGCTGGAGGAATCCGCCGCCAAGGTCGCAGCGGAAGAGGCGAGGGTGCGCGCGACCGAGGCGGCCGAGCGTGTCGTCACGGCGCGCGAGAGCGAGATCGCGCGCCGCCGCAAGACCGTCGAGCTGCTCATTGCCGAGAAGCAGGCCGAGGAGACGCGGATCGCGGCGGAGGCCGAGCGCGTTCGGGCCGCGGTCGAGGCCGAGGCGCAGCGGCTGCTCAACGAGGCGGAGAACGTGCTGACCGACCAGGCGCGCTACTCGCTGTTCCGCCGCAAGCTGCTCGACCGCATCGAGGGCATCGTGCGCGAGAGCGTCAAGCCGATGGAGAAGATCGAGGGCATTCGCATCCTCCAGGTCGATGGCCTCAACGGCAATGGCGGGGGGGCCAACGGCGGCCGCAGCGCCACCGACGAAGTGATCGACTCGGCGCTGCGCTACCGGGTGCAGGCGCCGCTGATCGATTCCATCCTCTCCGATATCGGCGTCGAAGGCGGCAGCCTTGCCAAGATGCCCGGCCTCATTCGCGAGGCGCGTGACATGCAGGGTATCAAGGACTCAGCGCGCAAGGATCGCGAGGCCAAATCCGAGCCGCCGCAAGGCGGCGACGGACCGAAGAAGAAGGGCTGAGCACTGATCATGGCCAGGGTCTACGTGTCGACCGTCGTCAACGCCCGCAACGATCGCGTCTGGCAGCGCGTGCGTGATTTCAACGGCCTGCCGAACTGGCATCCGGCGATCGCGGAGAGCCGGATCGAGGGCGGCGAGCCCGCGGACAAGATCGGCTGTGTGCGCGACTTCCGCCTCCGCAACGGCGACCGGATTCGCGAAAAACTGCTTGGGCTCTCCGACTACGACATGTTCTGCACCTATTCGATCCTGGAATCGCCGATGGGTGTCGAGAATTACGTCGCGACGTTGCGGCTGACGCCGGTGACCGACGGCGACCAGACTTTTGTGGAATGGACGGCCGAGTTCGACTGCGCGCCGGAGCGCGAGGCTGAGCTCGTCAACAATATCGGCGGCGGCGTGTTCCAGGGCGGTTTTGATGCCCTCAAGCGCGCCTTCGGAGGATAGCGGTGCCGCATATCGTCAAGAGCACGATCATCGATGCGCCGACAACGGAAGTGTGGAACGTGCTGCGCGATTTCAACGGCCACGACCACTGGCATCCGGCTGTCGCCACCTCGGCCATCGAGCGTGCGCAGGCCTCCGACAAGATCGGCTGCGTGCGCCGCTTTCGTCTCAAGGACGGCTCGGAACTGCGTGAGCAGTTGCTGGCGCTGTCCGATCTCGAACAGACGTTTAGCTACTGCCTGCTCGATACGCCGATCCCGATGTTCAATTACGTCGCCCATGTCCGGCTGCTGCCGGTGACTGACGGCGACCGCACATTTTGGCACTGGGAATCCCGCTTCACGACGAAGCCGGAGGACGCCGCGGCGCTGACGAAGATGGTCGCCGAGGACATTTATCAGGCCGGTTTTGAGGCGATCCGAAAACATCTCAGGGAGCCCGCATGACGGGGAAAGCGACATCATGCCTGTCACGGTGAAGACATTTGCGACCGCGGCGGAAGCGGCGACCGCGCTGTCGGCCGACCGCGCCGCGCGCTATCTCGGCGGCGGCACGCTGGTCATGCGCGCGCTCAACGAAGGCGATATTTCGATTTCGACGGTCGTTCGCGCCACCGACCGCGCGCTGAACCGCATCGACGCGTCGAGCGCGCGCGTCGTGATCGGGGCCGGCGTCACCTTCGCCCGCGTCCTGGCCGATCGCGAGCTGGCCTTCCTTCATGCGCCGGCGCGCTCGATCGGCGGGCCCGCCGTGCGCAACATGGGGACGGTCGGCGGCAATCTGTTTGCCGAAAATCCGTTCGGCGATTTCACGGTCGCGCTGCTGGCGCTCGATGCCGTGGTGTCCGTGCAGGGTGGCCTCGGCGCGCGCGATATTCCGATCGAGGAATTTTTGCAATCGCGCGACCGGCCGAGCGGAGCGCTGGTGCTCGCGGTGTCATGCCAGCGGCCATCTTCGGCCGATGCATTCCGCTACCGCAAAGTCGCGCGCATCAAGCCAAAGGGCGGCTCGGTCATCACGCTCGCCGCGTTCTTGCCAGGCAGCGGCGGGCGCATCACCGGCGCGCGGATTGCGCTGGGCTCGATGGGACCAACCCCGATGCGCGCCAGGGCGGCCGAACGGGCGCTCGAGGGCCGCGCACTCGATGCCTCGTCGATTGCCGCTGCGGCCGCGGTCGCGGGCGAAGGCACGGCGGCCGCGGACACCGCGATCGCCAGCGCCTGGTATCGCCGCGAGGTGATCGGCGTGCATCTGCGGCGGCTGCTTTCGGGGCAGGAGTAAGAGCACGATGGCAAAAACGCCCCTGCAGTTCCGGCACAATGGCAGAGATGTCGCGCTGTTCGTCGATGGCGGCACCAATCTCCTCGTTGTGTTGCGGGAGATGATCGGCGACATGACGCCAAAATTCGGCTGCGGGCAGGGCGGCTGCGGCGCCTGCACCGTGCTGATCGATGGCGAGGCGCATCTTGCCTGTCTGACCCTTGCCGAGACGGTCGAGGGACGGAAGGTCGAGACGCTCGACGGCATCAAGGACGGTCCGAACCTGCATCCGCTGCAGCGCGCCTTTGCAGAGCATTTTGCGGCCCAGTGCGGCTACTGCACGCCGGGCATGCTGATGGCGGCGAAGGCGCTGCTCGATCGCAATCCGCAGCCGAGCCGGGATGAGGTGGTGGAGGCGATCTCCGGAAACATCTGCCGCTGCACCGGCTATGAGCCGATCATCAACGCCGTGCTCGCCGCGGCTACCGGACTGCGCGCCCGCGCCTAGAGGACGACAACCATGCTGGAACTGCGCAAGGACATTTTTGCCGACGAGCGCGACGACAATTTGAAGGAAGTCGGCAAGGGAACGCAGCGCCAGGACATGCTCGGCCATGTCACGGGGACCTCGACCTATTTCGACGACCACAAGCTGCAGGGCCTCTTGCACCTGAAAGTGCTGCGCTCGGCACATGCCCATGCGCGGCTGCGCCGCATCGATACGTCGGAAGCCGAACGTTCGGAGGGCGTCCGGCGCATCGTTCGCGGCGCCGACGTGCCGCGCAATCTCAACACGCTGCTGAGCCTGATCAATTTTGGCAAGGACGATGAGCCCTCGCTTGCGGTCGACAAGGTGCGCTACAAGGGCGAGCCGATCGTCGCCGTCGTCGCCGACACGCCGCGCGCGGCCCATGAGGCGATGGCGAAAATACGTGTCGACTATGAGCCCTTGCCGACCGTGTTCGACGTCGAGGATGCGCTGAAGCCGGGCGCGCCCGTGGTCAACGAGACCTATCCAAAAAACACGTTCACCTATCATGAGGTCTACGATCACCAAAAACTGCGCTTCGGCGATGTCAAGCGCGGGCTTGCAGACGCCGACCACGTGCTCGAACAGCGCTACCAGATGTCGCCGATCGAGCATGCGCCGACCGAGACCAATGGCGCGATCGCCGCGCCCGACACCAACGGGCGCTATGTCGTCTACACGTCGACGCAGGCGCTGTTCTTCTCGGTCGACACCTGCGCAAAGATTCTCGACGTGCCCTCGAATACGTTTCACTTCATCGGCGGCACGGTCGGCGGCGGATTTGGTGGCAAGGTCGATACCTTGACCGAGCCGCTCGCGATTCTCGGCGCAATGCTGACGGGGCGGCCGGTGCGGTACATGTTCGGCCGCGAAGAGGAGATGCTGTTCGGCCCGCCGCGCGGCGCCGAGCGCATCTATATCCGGGATGGCGTGATGCGCGACGGGCGCATCGTAGCGCGAAAAATCCGCGCCTATTTCGACAGCGGCGCCTATACGCGGCTGTCGAGCTATGCCGCGGTCAAATGCGCCGCGCATCTGCCGGGGCCCTATACGATCCCCAACGTCTATGGCGACATCTATTGCGTCTTCACCAACCGCACGCCGGCGACTGCGATGCGCGGCTTCGGCATCACCGCGATGGACTTTGCGATCGAATGCCAGATGGACAAGCTCGCGCATTTGGTCGGCATGGATCCGATGGAGTTCCGCATCCTCAACGCCTATCGCGACGGCGACATGAAGGCGCACCGCCGCGAGGCCAAGAACACCGCATTGATCGAATGCGTCCAGGTCGCAGCCGAGAAGGCAAAATGGCCGATCCGCGAGGAGTTTCGGCGCGCCTCCTCGCGCAAGGAAGGCGGCGGCGCCCGCGCAACGATCACGCCGACGCCGCGCGAGGTGGCGCCGCAGCGTGCGGCGGCAACGCAGCAGCGCACGAGCTACGATCGCGGCATCCCGGCGCCGGCGTCGAGCCCGCCGCAGCCGCCTCCACCCCCGTCTTCACCTGCGCCCGCGCCGGGCCATGGCGCGACGCGCTTTTCCTCCGTCTTCGGCACCAGGAGGCGCTGACCATGTCGAGACATCGCGGACGCGGCATGGCGTCGATCAACTATCCCATCGGCATGAATCTCGGCGGCGACCCGAGCCAGGCGCTGGTGCATTCCAATCCCTCAGGCAAGTTCACGGTGGCGCTGTCGTCGATCGATCTCGGTCAGGGCATGAAATCGGTCACCCGGCAGATCTGCGCCGAAACCCTCGGCGTGCCGGTCGAGGACGTCTATGTCGATACGGCGGATTCCGACACCGGGCCGCATTGCATGGGCTCGTTTGCCTCGCGCGGCACCCACCGGGTCGGCAATGCTGTCATGGCGGCGGCGAAGGAGGCCCGCGCCGTCATGATGGAGGCCGCAGCGGAGGAGCTCGAGGTCAACGCCGCCGATCTCGAGACCGACGGGCGCGGCAACATCCATGTCAAGGGCGCGCCGCATCGCTCGATCTCGACCAAGGACGTCGCCATCGCGGCGCAGTTCAAGCAGGGCAAGACCATTTCCGGACGCGGCATTTTTCTGGTGCCGTTGTCGCAGGTCGATCCGGAGACGGGCGAAATGTCGCCGGCCACCTGCTATGCGCATGCCTGCCTGGTCGCCGAGGTCGAGGTCGACGACGAGACCGGCGAGGTCGCGATGGTGCGGATGGACTCGGCCTATGAACTCGGGCGCGCGCTCAATCCAAGACTGGTCGAGCAGCAGCTCGTTGGCGGCGCGTGGATGGGCATGAGCCACGCGCTCTATGAAACGCCGGAGCCGTATTATCCCGATCCCCGCAACGGCCCGCGCGATTTCGTGGAATATCTGATGCCCGGGCCCGGCGACATCTGTCCGCACGACATCGCGGTGCTGGAACGGCCGGCGGCAGATGGTCCCTTTGGCGCGAAAGGCCCCGGCGAGATGTGCGCCAATCCGGTGCTGCCTGCGATCGCCAACGCGATCTTCAACGCGGTTGGCGTGCGCATCGACGACTTGCCGATCACGCCGGAAAAAGTGCTGCGCGCGATCAAGACCCAGGGCGGTGCCCGGCCGCAAGCGCGGAGGTAAAGGGCGCTTCATGGTCGTGCGTGGATCCATCGTTGGTATCGACAGCCCGCAGGCGCTGGAGAAGGCGCTGCGCTCGGCCTATTACCTCGCGGATGAGGGACTTGCGACGGCCGCTTATCTTGCGCTCGCGCTCGGCAAGCCGCTGCTGCTCGAGGGCGCGCCGGGCGTCGGCAAGACCGAGGCCGCCAAGGCGATCGCGGCCGTGCTCGGCCGGAGGCTGATCCGCCTGCAATGCTATGAAGGCATCGATGCCGCCGCGGCGCTCTATGAGTGGAACTATCCGCGCCAGATGCTGGCGATCCGCCAGGCCGGCGAGGACAGCATCGACATCTATGGCGAGGCTTTCCTGATCGAGCGGCCGATGCTGGCAGCGCTGCGGGCGCCGGATTCGACTGTCCTGCTGATCGACGAAATCGATCGCGCCGATCAGGAGTTCGAGGCCTTCCTGCTTGAGTTCCTCTCCGACTTCTCGATCTCGATCCCCGAGCGCGGCACGGTTCGCGCTGCGGAGCGTCCGGTGGTCGTGCTCACTTCCAACCGCACGCGCGACCTGCACGAGGCGCTGCGCCGCCGCTGCGTCTATCACTGGATCGACTACCCGAGCGCCGAGCGCGAGGCGCGCATCGTGATGATGCGGGCCTCCAGTGTCGCGGAGTCCACGGCGCGCGCGGTGGTCGCTGCCGTCGGCCGGCTGCGGCGCGAGCCGCTGAGCAAGGCGCCGGGGATTGCCGAAGCCGTCGACTGGGCGGAGGCGGCGACGCTGCTCAACAAGGGCGGCGCGCGCTGGCCCGACGCCTTCAAGCGCTCGATCGGGCTCGCGCTGAAGGACGAGGAGGATCTGAGCTTCATCGCGCCCCGGCTCGATGCGCTGATTGCGGAGGCGGTGACGTGAGCGAACCGCAACTGCCGGCGGCAGCCGAGATTTTTGTGTCCTTCGTCACGCTGCTGCGCCTCAACGGCTTTGCGGTGGCCCCGGAGCAGACGGTCACCTTCCTTGCCGCGATCGAACTGCTCGGGCCGGGCAGCATCGATGACATTTACCGCGCGGGGCTCGCGACGCTCGCGCCGCCGCCGGAGCGCCGCGGAACTTACGATTTTCTGTTCGACCTGCATTTCCGCGGTGGCGCTGCGCTCGATCAGGCGGGCGGAGACGAGGAGGAGGACGTCGTCCGCCTGCAGGAGGAGGGACGCGGCTCGGACGAGCCGCTGTTTGCCGAGGAAGAAAGCGAGTCCGGTCTTGCAGCAACGCGCGCCGAAGCGCTCGTGGCCCGCCGCTTTGCTGCTCGCGCCGCCGGTGATGCGCTGCGCCGTCTGGCCCGCGAGGCCGCCGCAAAGCTGCCGCGGCGGCGCGGCCACCGGCGCAGGCGGGCCCGCCGCGGCGCCTTCGCCGATCTGCGCCGCACTTTGCGCGAGAGCGTCCGCCATGACGGCGAGGTGATGCGGCTTCGCCGCCTGAAACGCCGAACGAGGCCGCGAAAACTGCTGGTGCTGATCGACGTCTCCGGCTCGATGAAGGCGCGCACCGAGCAGAACATGCGCCTGGCCCATGCGCTCGTGCAGGCCGCGCCCAATGTCGAGGTGTTCACCCTCGGCACGCGGCTCACCCGCGTGACACGGTCCCTGCGCTTGAAGCGCCGCGAGCAGGCGCTGGCCGCGGCCGCTCATGTGGTGAGCGACTGGGACGGCGGCACGCGGATCGGCGATGCGCTGAAGGCGTTTCTCGCCGTGCCGCGCTTTTCCACCTATGCCCGCGGCGCCGCCGTGCTCATCATCTCCGACGGGCTGGAGCGCGGCGACCATCAGGTGCTTCGTGAGGCCGTCGAAAAACTTTCACTGCGATCCTGGCGGCTGAGCTGGCTGACGCCGCTTGCGAGCGGGCGTGGTTTCAAACCGCAGACGGAAGCGCTGGTCGCGATCGAGCCCTTCGTCGACGACATGGTCGCCGGCGGATCGGACGCGGCGATTGTCGAGCACATCCTCTCGCTCGGACAGAGGCGCGCGGCATGAACACCCTGGTCGATGCGCATCATCATATCTGGCGGCAGGCCGATCTGCCCTGGCTGACAGGTCCAATGCAGCCGCGCATTTTTGGCCCCTACGAGGCGATCCGCCGCGATTATCCGATTGAGGAATATCTGGACGATCTCCGGGGATGCGGCGTGACGCAGTCGGTCTATGTGCAGACCAACTGGGCCAAGGAGCGTTTTGAGGACGAGGCGGCCTGGGTGCAACGGACCGCCGACGAACATGGTTTTCCGCATGCCATCGTCGCCTATGCCGACATGGACGTCGAGGATGTGCGCCCGCAGCTCGACCGGCTGGCGCGTTACAAGCTGCTGCGCGGCGTGCGCATGCAGCTGCACTGGCACGACAACCCGCTCTATCGCTTTGCCGCGCGCCCCGACCTTTGTGCGGATGCCCTCATCCGCGCCAACATCGCGCGGCTCGCTGATTACGGATTCAGTTTCGACCTGCAGGTTTTTTCGGGCCAGATGGTGGACGCCGCCGCGCTCGCAGAACATTGTCCCGGCGTCACCTTCATCCTACAGCATGCGGGCATGCTAGAGGATCTATCGCCCGCGGGGCGCGAGGCTTGGCGCGACGGCATGCAGCGCCTGGCGGCGTGTCCGAATGTGGTCTGCAAGCTCTCCGGGCTCGGCACTTTCATTCACCGCAACGAACCGGCGCACATTGCCGGCATCGTCGAAGAGACGGTCGCGATCTTCGGCTCCTCGCGCTGCCTGTTCGGCTCCAATTTTCCGATCGAAAAGCTGTGGACCGGCTATCGCGACCTCGTCGCGGCGTACCAGTCTGCGCTCGCGGGTTTTGACGAGAGCGAACGCGATGCGGTGCTGCGGACAAATGCGATGCGCGTCTACCGGCTGAGGCAGGACGTGCCGGCGACCACGGTGTGAGACAAGGAAAAAGACGACAGGGGAGGTGACATGGCGCTGGAGATAAAGGTCCTGGACTATGGCGATATCGAACTCGAGTCGAGTTTTCTGGTGCTCGGGCGCGACTGTGGCCGCACCCGCCGCGTGCTGACGCTCGGCTTCCTGATTCTCGGCGGGCCTTATCCTGTCCTGGTCGATACCGGCTATCGTTCGAACCAGATCATGGAAACGCTGGGCATGCGCGGGCTGCAATACCACGAGAACATGATCGAGAACCAGCTCGCGCGCCACGGCGTGCGGATGGGCGATGTGCGCTT
>Ga0335069_10006373_pt1 | contig 17157 bp, 15 predicted proteins | sample Lox_Sample_11_FD_206714 | JGI IMG/M metagenome (GOLD analysis project Ga0335069, IMG submission 206714) | Soil microbial communities from Loxahatchee National Wildlife Refuge, Florida, United States - Lox_Sample_1.1 | ecosystem: Environmental > Terrestrial > Soil > Wetlands | place: USA...
TCGCGATGTCCCTCGAGTCGCCCGTCCGCGGCCGACGCCACGGCGCATGAAGAACGCCAGTGTCGGTCGGTGCGACCGGGGCAGGCTGATCAAGATCAAGGAATGGTCACGGCCGCGGGCGTTCGAACACCCGGGTCGCGACCCCGCACCGGCCTCCGCGTCAGCCGCCGCCGCTGCGCAACGACTCGCGCCGGCGCTCTTCCGCGATCAGGTCCTCGAGATCCGGGTCGAGGGCGTTGCGCGCGGTCACGAGCCCGACGACGCGGCCTTCCTCGACGACCGGCATCCGACGAAAGCCGTGGTCGAGCATCAGCAGCATCGCCTGGCCGAAGGTCGCCTGAGGGTCGATCGTGACCGGCTGCGCCGTCATCACCTCGGCCACCGCGAGCGCGCGGGGATCGAGGCCCCGTGCGAGCACGCGATAGACCGCGTCACGCTCGGTGAAGATGCCGACCAGCCGGTCGCCCTCGACGATGAGCACGGCGCCCGTCTGGTGCTGCAGCATCAGCCGGCAAACGTCGAACACGGTCAGCCCGGGCGAAGCCCTCACCACCTGGCTGCTCGTCGAATGCCCGATCCGTTCCCGCAGCATGACGCCCAGAGACTCCGTGCGAGGGATGCACCCTAAGCCGCGGGATCCGGTTCGCTCTTGACCTCGGACAAAAGGGGTCGAGAAGAGGCTCTCCGTCCGGGCGCGGTGCGCCCGCCTGGCGGTTTGACCGGGATGCACAGTTCGACGGCCGACTGACAGGGTCCGCCCTCCGACGGCGCGCGACGCTCGAACGGCGGCAGCGAGAGATCGGGCTCGAACCCTTCGGCGCGCAGGCGCCGCATGGCGAGGTACCACGCCAGTTCGAGGCTCGCGCCGTCGCCTAGCGCCCGCGCGACGAAGGCGCGATGGGCGCGCATCTCGGCCACCGGCACGTCGTCGGGGGCATCGCCGTCGAGTGACACCGCGGCGCGGCAGCGCGTGGTGCGCCGCTTGACGTCGGTCTGGAGATAGACGGCGAGCCTCACGCTGCCGGTCGCCACGCCGGCGCGTGCGAGTTCCGCCGCGAGGTCGCGCGCCGCTGCCTCGACCGCTTGCGCCACGCCGTCGAGGCGCGACTGCACCGGGCGGTACGCATAGCGCACAGGCGGCATGTCCTGGACGCCGACATACGCCACCGGGCCGACCGCCGCTGCGTCCCGTTCGAGCAGGGCCGCGAGGCGATCGAGCCCGTAACGCAGGTCGAACGCGAGCGCGCCCTGCACGGTGGCGGCGAACGCGCGCAGCGGGAACGCCACGCGGCCGCGCAGGTCCCACGTGACGAGTGTGCCGTCGCCCGCCGGCGCGAACGACCACGTGCCGCGCGCGCGGAACGGAAACGGCTCGCGAAAGCGCAGCCCCTGCACGATGCCGCGGCCGTCGATGCGTCGATGGGCGACGGCGGCAACGGAGTCGCCCGGCCGCGACCAGCTGCACGCGCTCCCGACCGCGTCCGCGACCGCGCTGCAGCGGGCCGAGACCACGCCACCGTCCTCGCACCACGGGTTCCACTCCGCCCAGCGTTTGAGGTCGACGACGCGCGCGCGAACTTCATGCACGGGTGCCGCGACCCGCCGGGCCTGCTCGACGCGGATGCGCCCGCTCCAGCGCGTCACGTACACGAGCAGCGCCACCGCGCAGAACCCGAGCACCGTGAGGAGCGCCGGCATCGTCGGCCTACATCATGTGCAGCGCGCGGGGCACCACCAGCGTCAGCCACGGCCAGTAGGTCACGATGATGAGGAACGCGATCATCGTGAGCAGCCACGGCAGCACCGCCTTGGTCAGCTCGGTGATGCCGAGCTTGGAGATGCCCGACGCGACGTACAGGTTCAGCCCGACGGGTGGGTGGCAGAGGCCGACCTCCATGTTCACGTCGATGAGGATCCCGAAGTGGACCGGGTTCACGCCGAGCTGCACCGCCGCCGGGAAGAAGATCGGGGCCATGATCAGGATCACCGACGACGGGTCCATGAAGTTGCCCGCCGCGAGCAGGATCAGGTTGACGACGAGGAGGAACCCGGTCTGCCCGAGGTTCATGTCGAGCAGCCACTCGGCGAGCCGGTGCGGCATGTTCTCGTTCGCGAGCACGAACGAGAACAGCACCGCGTTCGTGATGATGTAGAGCAGCATCGCGCTCATGTTGGCCGAGTCGCGCAGCACGCGCGGGACGTCGCGCAGCTTCAAGTCCTTGTAGACCCAGATCGACACGAAGAACGAATAGACGGCCGCCATCGCCGCCGCCTCCGTCGCCGTGAACGCGCCGGAGTAGATGCCGCCGACGATGATCACGACGAGCATCAGTCCCCACACGCTCTTGCGGAAGAACTGCAGGCGCTGACCCCAGGTGGCCCGCGGCATGCGCGGGTAGTCGTTGCGCCGCGCGAGGTACCACGTCACCGTGCACAGCATGAGGGTGAGCAGCGAGCCGGGCAGCAGGCCGGCCACGAACAGCGCACCGATCGACGTGTTGGTGGAGATCGCGTAGATCACCTTCGGGATCGAAGGCAGCATCAGGATCCCGAGCGATCCGGCGGTGATGATGACGCCCGCGCCGAATCGCATCGGGTAGCCGTGCGCCACCATGGCGGGCAGCACGATCGAGCCGATCGCGACGACGGTCGCGACGCTCGAGCCGCACACCAGCGCGAACATCGCGCACGCGAGGATGGATGCGAGCGCCAGCCCGCCGTGCAGATGCCCGACCATCGACGTGGCGAAGTCGATCATCCGGCGCGCGACGCCGCCGTGCGTCAGGAAGTTGCCGGCCAGGATGAAGAAGGGGATCGCCATGATCTCCCACTTCTCGATGCCGGTGAACAGCTTGAGCGCGACCGATTCCAGCGGCACCTGCGTCATCGTCAGGATGAACGTGAGCACGGTGAGGCCCAGCGAGATGGAGATGGGCATCCCGGTGAGCATCAGGGCCAGCAGGAGGCCGAAGAGGACGACGGCGCTCATGGCGCGTGGCCCCGGTATTCGCCCTCGGCGGTCGCCTCGCCCATGAGCGTCGGCTCCTCGGGCATGCCCTCGACGTGCGTCGGGTCGTGGTGCGGCAGCTCGCCGGTCTTCCGGAACGCCCATGCCACCTGCAGGAAGCGCAGGCACATGAGCGAGGAGCCGAGCGGGATGGCGGAATAGACCATCCAGGTCGGCCATTCGAGGTCGGGCGTCGTCGGACCTTCGAACTGGCCGGTGGTGTCGAGCCCGAGCGCATGGAAGATCCAGTAATGGCCGCCGTTCTTCCAGACGAAGGTGGCGCCAAGCACCGCGATCACCCCGGTGAAGAGCGCGCCGGCCAGCAGCCCGAAGGTGATCACGCGGCCGCGCGCGGGCTCAACGAGGCGGTTGACGATGACGTCGACGCCCACGTGGATGCCGGTGCGCACGCCGTAGGCGGCCCCGAACTTGCACATCCACACGAACATGATGATGCAGAGCTCCTGAGCCCAGCTGACGTCGAGGCGCAGCATCGCGTCCTGCACGCCCGGGATGGGCGTCGCCGCGAGATAGCGGTGCAGCACCGAGAGGAAGATGACGACGGTCGCGCCCCCCATGAGGAACGCGATCAGCCACTCCTCGAGGTGGTCGAGGACCTTCATGCGCGGCCGCCTCCCCGGCCTCGCGCGACGCCGACCCGCTCAGGCGGGGCCGGCGGTCGGCGGATCAGAGCTTTGCGGGGTCGAACCCCGTCTCCTTGTAGATCGCGCGGATCAGGTCGCCCCCGATGCGCGATTCCATCTTCTGATGCACGGGCATGAGCGCCTTCTTGAACGCCATGCGCTCTTCCTTCGTCGGCGTGTAGACCTGCGTCCGGCCCGCCTTGCGCACGGACTCGAGGTCCTTGTCGTTCTGCTCCTTCGCGATCCGGTTGGCGTACTCGGTGGCCTCCTTCATGGCCTGCTCGAGCGGCGTGCGCACGTCGGGCGGCAGTCCCTCCCAGAACTTCTTGTTCACGATGACGGCATAGCCGAGGTAGCCGTGCTCGGTGAGGGTCAGGTCCTTCTGCACCTCGTTCATCTTCTGCGTGTAGAAGTTCGAGATCGGGTTCTCGGTGCCGTCGACGACGCCCGTCTGCAGCGCCTGGTAGACCTCGGAGAAGGCCATGACCTGCGGCACGCCGCCGAGCGCGCGGATCTCCTCGTCGAGCACCTTCGACGACTGGATGCGCATCTTCATGCCCTTCATGTCGGCCGGCGTGCGGATCGGCTTGTTCGCCGAGAACGACTTGAAGCCGTTGTCCCAGAAGGCGAGGCCCTTGATGCCCTTCGCATCGAGCTTGTCGAGGAGTTGGCGGCCGATCGGGCCCTGCGTGACCTTGTGCAGCTGCTGGTAGTCGTCGAAGATGAACGGGAGGTCGAAGACCTCGAACTCCTTCACGCCGAGCGGGCCGAACTTGGCGAGCGAGGGCGCGAGCATCTGCACGGAGCCGAGCTGCAGCGCCTCCATCTCCTCGTTGTCCTTGTAGAGCTGGCTGTTGGGATAGACCTCGACCTTGACCCTGCCCTTGGTCAGCTCGCCGGCGCGCTTGGCGAAGTACTCGGCGGCGAGGCCCTTGGGCGTGATCACGGCCACGACGTGGCTGAACTTGATGACGATGGGCGACTGGGCGCGAACCGGCACGGCGAACGGGAGGATGGCGGCGGCAGCGGCAAGGAGCGCCACGACGCGGCGGCGCGAGCTTCGACCATGCATGGATCTCTCCTTCGAGAAAGCGGTCAACGGTACCGGCCTCACCGCCTCTTCGGCAGTGCTGGAAACTCCTCTTGCCGGGAGATTCACTTCCAGCCCATCGCGACGAGCTTGCGGCGCACGAACGCGATCTGGGTGGAAAGCGGCAGCTGCTTCGGGCAGACGTCGTGGCAGGCCAGCAGCGACATGCAGCCGAACACGCCGTCGTCGTCGCCGACCAGCTCGTAGTAGTCCGCATCGGTGCGCGCATCGCGCGGATCGAGTCGGAAGCGCGCGATCTTGTTCAGCCCGACGGCCCCGACGAAGTCGTCGCGCATGCGCGCGGTGCCGCAGGCGGCCACGCAGCAGCCGCACTCGATGCAGCGATCGAGCTCGTAGATCTTCTCGGCGAGTTCGGGCTCCATGCGCGCCTCGAGCCGCGACAGGTCAGGTGCGGCTTCCTGCTGGTGCACCCAGGTCTGCAGCCGCTCGCTCATGCCGCGCATCCACTTGCCGGTGTTCACCGAGAGGTCGCCGATCAACTCGAACACCGGGAGCGGCGCGAGCGTGAACGCATCGGGGAGGCGCGCCGTCAGCGTCCGGCACGCGAGCGCCGGGCGGCCGTCGACCAGCATCGCGCAGCTGCCGCAGATGCCGGCGCGGCAGACGAAGTCGAACTGCAGCGACGGATCGAGCTTCTCACGGATCTCGGACAGCGCGATGAAGAGCGTCATGCCCGGCGCGTCGAGCAGCTCGTACGTCTGCCAGTGCGGGGCTACCGCGGGCACGGCGGGGTCGTAGCGCAGCACGCGGACCTGCAGGCGGCGCGCCAGCCCCTCCGCGGCGCCGCGCGCCGGTGCGGCCGCGGCGGTGGGTTCCTCGCGCAGCAGCGGGGCCGCGACCGGATGGATCGGAATGCGGGTCGTCATGCGAGCGGCTCGTCGATGCGCTCGTTGCGGCCGCGCAGCGCGTCCGGCAGGAGCTGGCGGTAGGGCATCAGCGTCTCCTGCAGTTCGAAGCGGCTCCTGCCCTGCATCCGCTCGCGGACCGCCGCGACCTCGGCCGTGCGGGCGGCCGTGTCGGGATGGTCGACGTAGTCGCGTGCGCCGTAGCCGCGCCAGCCGGGCGGCAGCTCCATCGCCTTCACGTCGAGCGGCTCGTAGTCGAGCGTCGGCAGCATGTCGGCGGCGTGCTTCCAGGACGCGATCGTGCGCTTCAGCCACTGCGCGTCGTCGCGGCGCGGGAAGTCCTCGCGGAAGTGCGCGCCGCGGCTCTCCGTGCGCCGCGAGGCCCCGTAGGCCACGCACAGCGCGAGTTTGAGCATCTTCTGCACGCGATAGGCGGTGACAAGCTCGGGGTTGGCGCCCGCGGCGCGACGCTTGAGGCCGATGCGGTGGCTGCGCTCGAGCAGCGACTGCAGCTCCATGACGGCCGCGTCGAGCTCGACGCCGGTGCGGAAGATGCCCACCTTCGCGGTCATGACCTCCTGCATCGCCGCGCGCAGCGCGGACGCGTCCTCGGTGCCGTTGCCCTGCACCAACCAGTCGAGCTTCGCCTGCTCGGCCGCGACGAACTCACGCACGAGCCCCGTCGGGATGCGAACGTCGTTGTCGGCGCGGTCGCAGAAATCGGCCACGAAGTCCCCGACGATCATGCCGGCCACGACGGTCTCGGCCACCGAGTTGCCGCCGAGGCGGTTGAAGCCGTGCATGTCCCAGCACGCCGCTTCGCCGGCCGCGAACAGTCCCCTGAGGGTGCGGCTCTGGCCCGTGTGGTCGGTGCGGATCCCGCCCATCGTGTAGTGCTGCGCCGGCCGCACCGCGATCGGCTGCTCGGCCGGATCGATGCCGAGGAACGACTCGCAGATCTCCTTCACCTCGCGCAGGTTCTTCTCGATGTGCGCGCGGCCGAGCTGCGTGATGTCGAGCCACAGGTGGTCGCCGAACCGCGACGGCACGCCCTTGCCCTTGCGGATGTGCGTCTCCATGCGCCGCGACACGACGTCGCGCGAGGCGAGCTCCTTCTTCTCGGGCTCGTAGTCGGGCATGAAGCGATGCCCGTCCACGTCCTTGAGCAGCCCGCCGTCGCCCCGGCAGCCCTCGGTCACGAGGATGCCGGCCGGAAAGATGCCGGTCGGATGGAACTGCACCGCCTCCATGTTGCCGAGCGTCGCGACGCCCGTCTCGAGGGCGATCGCGGTGCCGATGCCTTCGCAAATGACGGCGTTCGTGGTCACGCGGTAGAGCCGGCCCGCTCCCCCGCTCGCGATGGTGGTGGCCTTGGCCACATAGGCGCTGAGCTCGCCGGTGATGAGGTTGCGCACGACCGCGCCGTAGCAGCGGCCGCCCTCGTGGATGAGCGCGATCGCCTCCATGCGCTCGTGCACCGGGATCGATTCGGCGATGGCGCGGTCGCTGACCGCGAACAGCATCGCGTGCCCGGTGCCGTCGGAGACGTAGCACGTGCGCCACTTCTTCGTGCCGCCGAAGTCGCGCTGCGCCACGAGGCCGTGCGCCTCGTCGCGCTCGGTGAGCGTGACCTTCTGGCCGTTGATCACGACCTGCCGGTCGCCCCGCGCCACGCGGCTCCAGGGCACGCCCCACGCGGCGAGCTCACGCACTGCCTTCGGGGCGGTGTCGACGAACATGCGCACCACGCGCTGGTCGGCACCCCAGTCGCTGCCGCGCACCGTGTCCTCGAAGTGCACGTCCTCGTTGTCGCCTTGCCCTTTCACGACGTTGCCGAGCGACGCCTGCATGCCGCCCTGCGCGGCCGCCGAGTGCGAGCGCTTTGGCGGCACGAGCGAGAGGATGACGACGTCGTGGCCGCGCCGCTTCGCGCCGATGGCCGCGCGCAGCCCGGCGAGGCCGCCGCCGATCACGAGCACGTCGGTGTAGACGATCTTCATGGCGTCTGGACCCAGGCCGGCACGTAGCGCTCGCCGGCGTGCGCCGCGTGGTCGATGCCGATCCGCACGTAGGCGGCGAGCGTCGCGAGGCCCAGCGCCAGGAAGAACGCGGTCAGGGCCCACTTGAGCGTCTTCAGGCGCGCACGGGTCGCGTTCGCGTCGCGGCCCGAGAACCAGCCCCACTTCACCGCCAGCCGGTAGAGGCCCACGCCGCCGTGGATCTCGACCGCGAAGAGCAGCACGAGATAGAGCGGCCACCAGTGGTCGCTCCACATCCGGTCGGCGCTCTCGAAGGGCCCGATCCGGTCGGGGCGCGTGAGCATCGCGTGCAGGTGGACCGAGGCGAGGAAGAACATCGCGAAGCCGGTCACCACCTGCCACCACCAGAGCGTGGTGTCGCCGTGCTTCATGGCGTTCGCGTGGTCGCGGAAGGTGCGGTACTGGGCGTAGTTGATCGGGAACTTGCGCACCGCGAGCATCGCGTGCACCACGAGCAGCGACACGACGCCCGCGACGACGATCGACACGATCCACGGATGCGAGCGCCCGAACAGGAAGTACCCTTCGAAGAAGCGCGTGATCGTCCACATCGCGTCCTTGCCGAGCAGGATCGACGAGACGAAGAACATGTGGCCCCACATGAAGAGGGCGAGCAGCAGCCCGCTCGTGCTCTGCAGCCAGTCGAGGCGCGCCGGCCACCGGCTCTTGCCGCGCACGGCTCCCGCACCGGCGACGAGGGCGGGGATGGTGGTCATGCGGTCGATGGCGGCGATGAACGTCGGGGGATGTTCGGTGCCCGATCACCGGCGACCGTTGACACACGTCAAGCCGGGCACGTCCGCCGATGCGTACATACCACGAGGACGCGACGCTCGGCGTTTGTCCTGCGACAAGGGCGCCGGCCGCTCCGGCCGCTAGCGTGCGAAGCCGCCCGCCGCGCAAAAGGAGACAAGCATGTCCACGAATGCCGAACCGACTCTCACGCCCCCGTCGCCCTGGTTCCCGCGCGGGGCAGCGCTGCTGCGCGACCCCGAGCTCAACAAGAGCACGGCGTTCACCGACGCGGAGCGCGACGCCCTCGGCATCCGCGGGCTGCTGCCGCCGCGTGTCTGCACGCAGGGGGAGCAGGTCGCGCGGGTCCTCGGCAACTTCCGGCGCATGGAGAGCCCGCTCCAGCGCTACATCTTCATGAGCGCGCTGCACGACCGCAACGAGGCGCTCTTCTTCCGCGTCGTGATGGAGAACCCGGACGAGATGCTGCCGGTGATCTACACACCGACGGTCGGGCTCGCGTGCGAGAAGTTCGGACACATCTTCCAGCGCCCGCGCGGCATCTTCATCAGCGCGCACGACCGCGGCCGCGTGGCCGAGGTGCTGCGCAACTGGCCCTACCACGACGTCGCCATGATCGTCGTCACGGACGGCGAGCGCATCCTCGGGCTCGGCGACCTCGGCGCGAGCGGCATGGGCATCCCGGTCGGCAAGCTCTCGCTGTACACCGCGTGTGCAGGCGTCGCGCCGACCCGCTGCCTGCCCGTGATGCTCGACGTCGGCACCAACAACCGCGCGCTGCACGACGACCCGTTCTATCTCGGCCTCGCCCAGCCGCGCCTCACCGGCGCTGCCTACGACGAGCTGGTGGAGGAGTTCGTCGTCGCCGCCGGCGAGGTGTTCCCGGGCGTCGTCATCCAGTTCGAGGACTTCGCGAACCACAACGCCTTTCGCCTGCTCGAGAAGTACCGCCACCGCATCTGCACGTTCAACGACGACATCCAGGGCACCGCGGCCGTGGCGCTCGCGGGCCTGTATTCGGCGCTGCGCGTCACGGGCGGCAGCCTCGCCGACCAGCGCCTGCTGTTCCTCGGCGCCGGCGAAGCCGCCACCGGCATCGCCGATCTCGTCGTCGCGGCGATGGTCGCGGGCGGCGCCGATCCGCAGGCCGCGCGCGGCCGCTGCTGGCTGTTCGACTCGAAGGGGCTCGTGGTGCAGGCGCGCGGTGGGGAGCTGGCGAGCCACAAGAGGCCGTACGCGCATGCGCACGTGCCGCAGGCCGATTTCGTCAGCGCCATCCGCGCGCTCGAGCCGACGGCGCTGATCGGCGTCGCGGCGACGGCGGGCGCGTTCGACCAGGCGGTGATCGCGGAGATGGCGCGCATCAACCAGCGCCCGATCGTGTTCGCGCTCTCGAACCCCACGTCGAAGGCCGAATGCGATGCGCGCCAGGCCTACGAGTGGAGCGAAGGCCGCGCCCTGTTCGCGTGCGGCAGCCCGTTCGATCCGGTCACGATCGGCGCGCGCAGGTGGGTCCCGCGCCAGGGCAACAACTCCTATATCTTCCCCGGCGTCGGGCTCGGCGCGGTCGCCGTGCGCGCACGCCGCATCACCGACGAGATGTTCCTCGCCGCGGCGCGCACGCTCGCCGATCTCGTCACGCCCAACGACCTCGAGCAGGGCAGCCTCTACCCGCCGCTCGCGGCGGTGCGCGACGTGTCGGCGCACATCGGTGCCGCCGTCGGCAAGGTCGCGTTCGAGCAGGGCCACGCCGCCATCGCGCGCCCCGCCGACCTGCTCGCACATGTGCGCGCGTGCATGTACGAACCGACCTATCCGCGCTACGCCTGAGCCGTTGACATCCATCAATCGCGCGCAGGGGAGCGGTCCCTTAGGCTACGCGCGCAACGAGAAGGAAGGCGGGATGCTGCAGATCCGGATCCACGGGCGCGGAGGCCAGGGCGTCGTGACTGCGGCCGAGATGGTCTCGATCGCGGCGTTCGTGCAGGACCGCCACGCCCAAGCGTTCCCGAGCTTCGGTTCGGAGCGCACCGGAGCGCCCGTGGTCGCGTTCTGCCGCATCGACGACCGCGAGATCCGGTTGCGCGAGCCGATCGTCGCCCCCGACGTGCTGATCGTCCAGGACGCGACGCTGCTGCACCAGGTCGACGTGTTCCAGGGCCTGAAGCCCGACGGCTACGTGCTGATCAACAGCAAGCGCAGCTTTGACGACCTCGGGCTCGCCGAGGTCGCGGCACGCTTTCGTCGCGAGCGCATGCGGACGGTGCCGGCGACCGACATCGCGCTCAAGCACCTGGGCCGTCCGCTGCCGAACGCCGTGCTGCTCGGCGGGTTCGCGGCGCTGGCCGGGATCGTCACGCTCGACGCGGTCGCGCACGCCATCCGCAGCAAGTTCTCGGGCAGCCTGGCCGAGCGCAACGTGGCGGCGGCGACGGAAGCGCACGACATGGTGCGACGGCAGCTGGAGGGCATCACGCATGCTGAAGCAGGTTGAAGGTTCGCACGCGGTCGCAGAGGCGGTCGCGCTGTGCCGCCCGGACGTGATCTGCGCCTACCCCATCTCGCCGCAGACGCACATCGTCGAAGGCCTCGGCGAGCTCGTGAAGAGCGGCGCTCTCGCGCCGTGCGAGTTCATCAACGTCGAGAGCGAGTTCGCGGCGATGAGCGTCGCGATCGGAGCCTCGGCCGCCGGCGCCCGCGCGTACACCGCGACCGCGAGCCAGGGCCTGCTGTTCATGGCGGAGGCCGTCTACAACGCGTCGGGTCTCGGTCTGCCGATTGTCATGACGGTGGCCAACCGGGCGATCGGCGCGCCCATCAACATCTGGAACGACCACAGCGACTCGATGAGCCAGCGCGACAGCGGCTGGCTGCAGTTGTTCGCGGAGAGCAACCAGGAGGCGCTCGACCTGCACATCCAGGCGTTCCGCCTCGCCGAGGAGCTGTCCATGCCGGTGATGGTCTGCATGGACGGGTTCATCCTCACACACGCCACCGAGCGCGTCGACGTGCCCTCGCAGGCGGAGGTCGACGCCTTCCTGCCGCCGTACGAGCCGCGCCAGGTGCTCGACCCGGCGGAACCCGTGTCGATCGGCGCGATGGTCGGGCCCGAGGCCTTCATGGAGGTCCGGTACCTGGCGCATGCGAAGCAGACATCGGCACTGGAGCACATCCCGCGCATCGCGGCCGAGTTCGAGCAGCGCTTCGGCCGCCCGTCCGGCGGCCTCGTTCGGGGCTATCACTGCGACGATGCGGAGACCGTCGTCGTCGCGCTCGGATCGGTGATCGGCACGCTCAAGGAGACCGTCGACTCGCTGCGCGCCGCAGGCGTCCGCATCGGCGTGCTGGGGATCCAGTCGTATCGGCCGTTCCCGCTGGCCGCCGTGCGCGCCGCGCTGAAGGATGCGAAGCGCGTCGTGGTGCTTGAGAAGAGCTTCTCCGTGGGACTCGGCGGCGTCGTCTCGACGGACGTGAGGCTGGCGCTGTCGGGACTGGCGCTGCACGGTTACACCGTCGTCGCAGGCCTCGGCGGGCGCGCGATCACGCAGGCGTCACTCGAGCGCATGTTGCGCGAGGCGATCGCCGACCGGCTCGAGCCGCTCACCTTCCTCGACCTGGACTGGCGCATCGTGAACCGCCAGCTCGAACGCGAATCCCAGTCGCGGCGCAGCGGCCCGATCGCCGAGAACCTGCTGCGCGACATCGGCGCCGTGGCCGCGAAGGTCGCGTGATGCAGCAGCCCGTCAAGTTCTACCAGACCGGTACCTTCACGGTCGGGAATCGCCTGCTCGCGCCCGAGCAGCGCACGGTGCAGTCCTCGATCGAACGCAGCAACTCGCTCGACTCCGGCCACCGCGCCTGCCAGGGCTGCGGCGAAGCGCTCGGCGCGCGCTACGCCATCGACGCTGCGATGCGCGCGACCGGCAAGCGCTTGATCGCCGCGAACGCCACCGGGTGCCTCGAGGTGTTCTCGACGCCGTATCCGGAATCGTCATGGCAGCTGCCCTGGATCCACTCGCTGTTCGGAAACGCCGCGGCGGTGGGGACCGGCATCGCCGCTGCGGTCAAGGTGCGCGCGCAGAAGGCGGGCCGCGCGGAGAGCGACGTGCGCGTCATCGCACAGGGTGGCGACGGCGGCACCACCGACATCGGCTTCGGCTGCCTTTCGGGCATGTTCGAGCGCAACGACGACGTGCTCTACATCTGCTACGACAACGAGGCGTACATGAACACCGGCGTCCAGCGCAGCTCGGCAACGCCGCCGACGGCGCGCACCGCGACGACGATGGCCGTCGGCTCGCAGCCGGGCGCCGAGTTCGGCAAGGGCAAGAACGTGCCCCTGATCGCCATGGCGCACGAGATTCCCTATGTGGCGACGGCGACGGTCGCCGACCTGCACGACCTCGAAGACAAGGTCGAGCGGGCGATGACCATGCGGGGCGCGCGCTACCTGCACATCCTCGTGCCCTGCCCGCTCGGCTGGGGCGCGGCGAGCCACGACACGATCCGTCTCGCCCGACTGGCGCGCGAGACGGGACTGTTCCCGGTGTTCGAGGCCGAGCACGGCGAGATCGTGCGCGTGACGAAGCTCCGCCGGCGCGTGCCGGTCGACGAATACCTGCGGCCTCAGCGGCGCTTCGCGCACCTGTTCGGCCCGAACGGCCACGCCGACATGCTCGCGCGCCTGCAGGCCGCGGCCGACCGCAACATCCGCCGCTTCGGCCTGATCGACGAGCCGGGTGCGCCATGACGATGCGCAAGCCCTTCGCCATCACGCTCGACCCCGATTCGGCGCTTGCCAACAAGACGGGCTCGTGGCGGACCGAGCGACCGGTGTACGTCGACCGGCTGCCGCCCTGCAATGCGCAATGCCCCGCGGGCGAGGACATCCAGGGCTGGCTGTTCCACGCCGAAGGCGGCGACTACGAAGCCGCGTGGCGGCATCTCGTGCGCGACAACCCCTTTCCCGCCGTCATGGGCCGGGTCTGCTACCACACGTGCGAAGGCGCCTGCAACCGCGGCAAGGTCGACACCGCCGTCGGCATCAACTCCGTGGAGCGCTTCCTCGGCGACGAGGCGCTGAAGCAAGGCTGGCGCTTCGATGCGCCGGCCGTGGAGTCGGGCCGCCGCGTGCTCGTCGTGGGCGCGGGCCCTTCGGGCATGTCGGCGGCGTACCACCTGCGCCGCCTGGGCCATGCGGTGACAGTGATCGAGGCCGGCCCGTCGATGGGCGGCATGATGCGCTTCGGGATCCCGAAGTACCGGCTGCCGCGCGACGTCCTCGACTCGGAGATGCAGCGCGTCGTCGATCTGGGCGTCACGGTGCAGCTCGGCACGAAGGTCGACGACCTCGCGCGCACGATGGCGGACGGCGGGTACGACGCGACCTTCCTCGCGGTCGGCGCGCACATCGCGAAGCGCGCCTTCATCCCGGCCAAGGACTCGTCGCGCATCCTCGATGCCGTGTCGGTGCTGCGCTCGATGGAGGGAGCGGAGCCGCCCCTGCTCGGTCGGCGGGTCGTCGTCTACGGCGGCGGCAACACGGCGATCGACGTCGCGCGCACCGCGCGGCGCCTCGGTGCGACCGAGGCCGTCATCGTCTACCGGCGCACGCGCGAGCGCATGCCCGCGCACGACTTCGAGGTCGAGGAGGCGCTCGAGGAAGGCGTGCTCGTGAAGTGGCTCTCGACGATCCGGCAGGTCGGCGACGGGGCGCTCACGATCGAGAAGATGACGCTCGACGCGAAGGGCGATCCGCAGCCGACCGGCACCTTCGAGACGCTCGACGCCGACTCGGTCGTGCTCGCGCTCGGCCAGGACGTGGACCTGTCGCTGCTCGAGGGAGTGCCCGGCCTCGAGATCGAGGACGGCGTCGTGCGCGTCGACCCCGCGACGATGATGACGGGTCGCTCGGGACTCTTCGCCGGCGGCGACATGGTGCCCGCGGAGCGCAACGTGACGGTCGCGGTCGGACACGGCAAGAAGGCGGCGCGCCATATCGATGCGTGGCTGCGCGGCACGCGCCTCGAGCCGGGACCCAAGCACGCAGCGGCCACGTTCGAGCGGCTCAACCCGTGGTACTACACGGACGCCCCGAAGACCGTGCGCCCGCAGCTCGACATCGCGCGTCGCACCAGCAGCTTCGACGAGGTGCAAGGCGGCCTCACGCGGGAGAACGCGCTCTTTGAGGCGCGCCGCTGCCTGAGCTGCGGCAACTGCTTCGAGTGCGACAACTGCTACGGCGTGTGCCCCGACAACGCCGTGGTCAAGCTCGGTCCCGGCCGGCGCTTCCAGTTCAACTACGACTACTGCAAGGGCTGCGGCGTGTGCGTGGCGGAGTGCCCGTGCGGCGCGATCGAGATGGTGCCGGAAGAAGGCTAGTCGGCCGGCTTGTTGCCATCCGCGCCGGTCGCTGGCCGGCGAAGGCGGCTTACATCTCGGCGCCGTCGATCACCTGGCGCAATCCGTCCGGATCGGTGATGCTGATGCGCCGGTGCGAGACGTCGAGCAGCCCCTGCGCCTGGAAGCGCGAGAACGTCCGGCTCACCGTCTCCAGCTTCAAGCCGAGGTAGCTGCCGAGCTCGCCACGACTCATCCGCAACTGCAGCGACGACCCCGAGTACCCCCTCGCCTCCAGCCGCGCGGCGAGTTCGAGCAGGAACGCGGCGAGCCGCTCCTCCGCATACATGCTGCCCAGGTGCAGCATCGAGTTGTGGTCGTTCACGATCTCGCGGCTCATCAGCCGATGCAGCCGCTCCTGCAGCGGCGGCGCCTCGCGCGCGACCTCCTGCAGCCCGGCGAACGGAATCACGCAGACCTGCGAGTCCTCGAGCGCAATCGCGTCGACGGTCATGCGCTCGGCATGGATGCCGTCGAGGCCGATCAGATCGCCCGCCATCTGGAAGCCGGTGACCTGCTCGCGGCCCTGCCGCGTCATGACGACCGTCTTGAAGAACCCGGTCCAGATCGCGAAGAGCGAGTCGAAGACATCGCCGGCGCGAAAGAGCGGCTCTCCCTGCGCGACTTTCCGGCGCGTGCTGACGAGCCGGCCGGCGAGGGCGTCGAGTGCACCGCGCTCGAGCTCGCCAGGCAGGCATTCCGCACGCAGCCGACACGCGGAGCACATCACCACCGACGGGTGCGCGAGAGCAGCGTGCGGGTCGCGGACCGTGGCGATCCCCACGACGCCTCCGGCATGCTGATTTGCGGAGTCCACGTAGCTCGGGATGCGGCGTGGACCCAGCTCCGTCACACTGCTCATCCTCTCGTGCCTCCTCCTGACGTGAGCCTATGCGAACACGGAGGACGACCCTTGCGCAATCGCAAAGGGGGGCACGCGAACCCGCGCACCGGGCGACGGTGCGGTGGCGCGACGCGAAGCGCGACTAGACGCTGACCCCGTCGATCAGGTGTCGCAACCCGTTGGGGTCGGTGATCGTGATGTGGCGCTGGCGCACGAACAGCAGGCCGCTCGCCTGGAACTTCGAGAGCGTGCGGCTCACGGTCTCGAGCTTCAGCCCGAGGAAGCTGCCGATCTCCTCGCGGCTCATCCGCAGCTCGACCGACGACGAGGAGAAGCCGCGCGCCTGCAGGCGATGCATGAGGTTGAGTAGGAAGGCGGCCACGCGCTCCTCGGCGTGCATGTTGCCGAGCACGAACATCGCCTCATGGTCGTTCGCGATCTCGCGGCTCATGAGGCGTGAGAACTGCGCCTGCAGCGACGGGATCTCGCGACCGAGCGCGGCCAGGTCGTGGAAGGGCATCACGCACACCTGCGCATCCTCGAGCGCGACCGCATCCACCGCGTGCACGCCCTTGTCGATGGCATCGAGCCCGATCAGCTCGCCCGCCATCTGGAAGCCGGTCACCTGCGCGCGCCCGTCGCTCGACGTCAGCACCGTCTTGAAGAAGCCGGTCCAGACGGCGTACACCGCATCGAAGCGATCGCCGGTGCGAAACAGCGCCTCTCCGTGTGACACGTGGCGCCGGGCGGCGACGAGCCGACCGTCGATGCGCTCGAGCTCGTCGCGCGTCAGGCCGACGGGCAGGCAGATCTCGCGCAGGTTGCAGTGGGAGCACTGCACGCTGCAGGACCCGCGGTGCAACGGCCTGAAGACGGAACCGACCACGAAACCTCCCTGATCCCTGATGCGGCCCGCTGCCAGTCTATCCGTTGCCGCTTCGCGTCGACGCCGACTTGCACGAAAAGCCGTTCGCGCGTCGATTCGCCGCCGGCGACCCGCGCGCACTGCGCCGCTTGATTTAGCACAAGGCAGCCGAGGCCGCGCGACCAAGAATGGCGCACACAGCCCAGGGAGCCACCATGCCGAGCCACAAGCTCCGGGCCGATCGCGCACCGCGACCGGCCACCCCCGACCTGCGCACCCTCGAACACCTCGACCAGACGCACCAGGAAATCATCGAGGTCCTGGCCCGACTGCACCTCCTGATCGAGAAGCTCGACGTGCGCGGCACGGACGACGGCGTTCGTCGCCTCGCCCTCGACATCTGCAGGTTCTTCGACGACACGGCCAGGCCGCATCACGCGGCCGAGGAGGCCGTCGTGTTTCCGGACCTGCTCGCGAGCGGCGATGCCGAGCTGATCCAGAACGTGCAGCGGCTGCAGCAGGACCACGGCTGGCTCGAGGAAGACTGGCTCGAGCTCGCGCCGCACCTGCGCGCCGTGGCGAACGGCCAGTCGTGGTACGACATCGACCTGCTGCGCGAGGCGGTGCCGGTCTTCTCGGAGCTCTACCGC
>Ga0335069_10006374_pt1 | contig 17157 bp, 13 predicted proteins | sample Lox_Sample_11_FD_206714 | JGI IMG/M metagenome (GOLD analysis project Ga0335069, IMG submission 206714) | Soil microbial communities from Loxahatchee National Wildlife Refuge, Florida, United States - Lox_Sample_1.1 | ecosystem: Environmental > Terrestrial > Soil > Wetlands | place: USA...
AGTTCCCGGCTCGCCAACGCACCTTTTGCTTTCGTGACTTATCTGGAGAAAACCTTCTGGCCTCATGATATGGCTGTTTTTTATCCTTTTTCCGACCGACTTCCAATCTGGCAGGTCTTGGGAGCCATCCTTCTGATTCTCGTTATCAGTGTTGCTGTTATTGTGATGGTGAGACGTTTGCCGTATCTTTTTACTGGATGGTTTTGGTATGCAATAACTCTTCTACCTGTTATCGGGATTATTCCGGTAGGAGGCTTCTCGATGGCCGACCGTTATACTTATCTACCGTTAATCGGCATTGCTTTTATGCTGGGCTGGGGCATTCCATCTTTGATTAAGAGTGAAGATATACGCAAAAAGATTTTATGCCCGGCGGCAATGGCCTCTCTTACTATCCTGGTGTTTTTAACGTGGCAGCAATGCGGCTACTGGAAAAACAGCATTGATCTTTTTATTCATACTTTGCAGGTGACAAAAGATAACGATGTCGCGCATAACAATCTTGGGTTAGCTCTGAATGAAAAAGGAAGGTTCCAAGAGGCTATTGATCATTATAACAAGGCAATCCTCCTGAAACCGTATGATGTCAATCTTTACAGCAACAGGGGAAATGCCTATGCTAAACTCGGACAGCGCCAACACGCTATCGAGGACTATAATGAGGCAATTCGCCTGAAACCGGATTATGCAACTGCTTACATCAACAGAGGGAATGTTTATAATGAACTCGGTCAGTATCAAATGGCCATCGAGGACTTCAGCATTGCCATTCACCTGAAACCGGATTATGCTTACATTGCCTATAACAGCAGAGGAAGTGTTTACTATAAACTCGGTCAGTATCAAATGGCCATCGAGGACTTCAGCATTGCCATTCACCTGAAACCGGATTATGCCGATGCTTACAACAACAGGGGGATTACTTATTTTACTCAAGGCAACAACAAACTTGGATGCCATAATATGCAAAAAGCATGTGTACTTGGAAATTGTAAAACATTAGACGTTGCTAAAGCTAAAGGATACTGCCGTTGATTAAAGCTCTCAGCGGCAAGCCGCGGAGGAATCCTTGATTCATAAGGGAAAATACAATTCAGAATTCGATATTAATGCTGATACGTCAACTTTAATGAAAATACGGAATCGCAGGAATTACCAAGAACGTATTTTTTTAACGCAATGAAAGGTTGTGAAAAAAGTTAAGTTTATTTCGGTCGGTGCACTTTTTTCTCTTGACTTGAGGTCCTTTATGGGCGACTTTATTTAAAAAAGATGGTATTAAAGATCAAAAATAATCCTTCTGAGCATTGTGGCGGGCCCTAGAGATTTAAAAGCAAAAAAATGCTGACGGTTTATTATCAAATTTTCAATTAAGGATAAAGTACTTGGGAAATAATGATTATCGTTTACGCTCATCTGGTTATCAGAGCTATCAAAAAACGCGTATCGCCCATTGGGAAAAGGTTGCCAAGAAGGCTGATGAGTGGGAAGGGTGCGGTAGTTATTACCACAAACGGTTACAGGATGTATTGCAGTATGTCATTCCACCCGGACAGCATGTAATTGAGATAGGTTGCGGCCAAGGTGATTTGCTTGCCTCTCTTAAGCCATCCTACGGTGTTGGTGTAGATTTTTCCAGCGAAATGATCTATCGCGCTAGGAATCGTTATCCTAATTTACATTTCATAGAAGCTGACGCGCATGCACTTGATTTAGAGACTAAATTTGATTTTGTTATCCTTTCTGACCTAATCAATGATTTATGGGATGTGCAATCCGTATTTCAGAATATAATGTCGCTTACCACATCAGGATCAAGAATTATTATTACATCTTATAGCCGGTTATGGGAATTACCATTTAGGGTTATCCGCAAGCTGGGTCTGGCAAAACCGACATTGTCCCAAAATTGGCTTACAGTAGAAGACATAAGCGGTTTGCTCTCTTTGGCTGATTTTGAAGTTATCAGAAACTGGGAGGAAATTGTCTGGCCACTTCGTACGCCATTCATCGATTCTTTTTTAAACCGGTTTTTCGCCAAGATATGGCCTTTTCGATGGTTCGACCTTACGCATGTGATTATTGCAAAACCTCGCTCTAACCTTTTAACATTACCCGCAAAGCCGAAAGTATCCGTTATAGTGCCAGCACGGAATGAGGCCGGTAATATTGCTCAAATATTTTCGCGTGTACCGGAGATGGGTGGGGGAACAGAGCTAATTTTTGTCGAAGGCAATTCTACGGATAATACCTATCAGATGATAGAAAAAGCAATTGCCGACAATCCTCAGCGTAAATCTATGCTCTTATCTCAAATGGGCAAAGGCAAAGGTGATGCGGTGCGATTAGGTTTTGAACATGCTCATGGAGATATTCTGATGATCCTTGATGCCGATCTTACCGTACCGCCGGAAGACCTGCCCAGATTTTATGATGTGCTTTCCAAAGGCAAAGCTGAATTTGTTAATGGCGTGCGTTTAGTATACCCGATGGAAAAGGAAGCAATGCGCTTTTTTAATCTTCTGGGAAATAAATTTTTCAGTTTGGCCTTTTCCTGGATACTGGGACAGCCTATAAAAGATACACTTTGCGGCACAAAGGTTCTCTGGAAAAGAGATTATAAAAGAATTGCGGATAATCGATCTTACTTTGGCGACTTTGATCCTTTCGGCGATTTTGATCTACTATTTGGCGCCGCAAAATTGAATCTCAAAATTAGTGGAGTTCCCATTCGTTACCGGGAGAGAATTTACGGAACAACAAATATAAGTCGTTGGAAGCATGGCTGGCTTTTACTGAAAATGGTCTGCTTTGCGGCGTTAAAAATCAAATTTGTATGAAGGGGGGTACCATACTGAAGTCATTTCTTGTACACCCCTTGACGAAGGGGCTTAATCTCGATACCCCAGAATTAACGTATCTGAGGCGGCAAATAATTCAGAAAAAAAAGTTTCTTCACCGAGTCTATGAAGCATGGTATCGATCTTTGATCATATCAATACCTGAGGGAAACGGTGCTGTCCTAGAAATAGGTGCTGGTGCGGGATTTTTCAAAAAAATATTGCCTGATATTATTACATCGGAATGTTTTTATCTTTTTAATATCGATCTTGTCTTAGATGCCAGCCATTTACCATTTGCTGACGGATCACTAAAAGCAATTGCAATGACAGATGTATTTCATCATCTACCCAAGCCCCGGCTCTTTCTGCTTGAGGCGTTACGATGTCTCCGTCCCGGAGGTATCATAGTGATGGTGGAGCCTTGGGTGACATCATGGTCGCGCTTTGTCTATTCCAAATTCCACCATGAACCATTCCAGCCTAATGCAAAACAGTGGGAGTTTAAAAGCACAGGTCCGCTTTCCGGGGCTAATGGAGCCTTGCCCTGGATAGTGTTTTGCCGTGACAGAAAACAGTTTGAAAGTGAATTCCCTCAATTACATATCCACAGTATTGAACCGATGATGCCATTTAGCTATCTCTTGTCGGGCGGTGTATCGCTAATTAGCTTGCAACCTCAATGGACCTTCGGATTTTGGCGCTTTCTGGAGAGTTTGCTTGCACGGTGGATGGATAATTGTGCTATGTTTTCAAAAATAGTATTAGTAAAAATTGATTAAAAAGGGTGAAAAGTAGCATGAAATCAACTATCATAAAATATTGTCAGTGAGCTATTTTATTTGTTTCAACTTTGTCTATCGCGTCTCTCTTTGCAGTGATTGGTGTCGACCCCCTCATCACTAAGGAATAATGTTAAAATCGGCTTTTGACGTAGCTCACAGTCAAATGCTTTCCCGCGAAACCTTCACTCAATACGGTGCATTGAGCGCTTTGCTTCATTGGGCTTTGTGTATTTTCGGCGACTTAATCGTTATACAAATAGAAACAGCGGTCTTTTATGCGTTAATCTCTGTTTGTCTGTAGTCCAATTAACTTTCAGTTTTAAATTATTCATGGTTGCGGTTTCAATTACGGATTTTTTTCGGTTAAAGTCACTTTATGATCTATAAAATCCCCGTATGCATCTTTAATATATTTAATCTTTGGTTGAAGAATTAATGGTTTCCCTCCTTTTTTTATATTATCATGCAATTACCATATATTGCTCTGGTTCAAAAAATTATAGCCCGATACCCTCCATTCTCCATCCTTGTCAACCACAATAATAGCCTCTTTGAATGATGTAGATTTCTGTCCCTGAAAGGATGTTTCAAAATTTATTGTGACAGACTGAACGTGATGAATATTAAACAAAGGCATTGTGTAAGACTTGGTTGTAAGTTTTCTCGAAATCACCTTTCCAAGAGACATTCGGGCTGAAAGTAATTGTGCCCATCGGTCCTGTTTGATGTCACTTCTGAAATTCTCGTCTGCTTCTTGCCAGCTCTCCGAGTATTTACCTGTATCTACGAGCGCTAACCACTTCTCTGCAACGGCAACAGCTGCATTCTCTTTTTCAGCATTTAGCGTACAAGAGATACAAGCTGATATCAATGTGACGATTAAGACTCCAATTAAAACAAGTCTTTTCATCTCAATTTTTACCTTTCTTATTATCTGACAATGAATACAAGAACTTCGTTTTTTCCGATAAATATGATATCAATTTAGCATAAAATATTTTTGATTAAAAGATGTTTATTAATTTGCGATTAAAATTCACATGAAGGTGTTTCGCCACAAAGGAGAATAAAAACATTTGTCCTGTTTATAGCCTTTGGTGTATTTATGATTATCGATTTTATCTAAAAAACTATTGGAAATAATTAACAATATTTAGTAGAATTTAAATGTAAATTTTTCGGATGGGTAATGGATATCCGTCAAAATTATCGGACTCTCACTTAAATGAATAAAAAGTCTTTGGTCCGTTTAAGAAAATATTATTTATCAGTATAAAGCAAAAATATGTTTGCATTGTTGTAACATTTCAGCTTAAATACTCAAAATAAATTATCGATGGAGATTTATATGAAAAAGATTTGCATCATCGGTGGTTGCGGTCATGTCGGGATTCCCCTTGGTTTGGCACTGGCTAGTAAAAATTTTAATGTAACTTTAATTGACGTTAATAAAAGTGCAGTTGATAAAATAAATTCAAAAATACTTCCTTTTAAAGAGGAAGGTGCTGAGAAATTTCTTCGGAAATATATAGGCAAAAGTCTCATCGCAACAACTGATATGAATAAAGTTAAAGAACAAAATGTTGTTGTATTTGTTGTGGGAACTCCTGTTGATGAACACCATAATCCAAAGATTAATGATGTTTTAAAGATTATAAAATTATATTTACCCCTGATGAACAAAAAGCAATTGATAATTTTAAGGAGTACCATTTTTCCGGGAACAACAGAAATTATAGACAACATACTTAAAGAAAAATTAGGCTCTGCAAAATTAGCTTTCTGTCCGGAAAGAATTGTTCAAGGCCAGGGCATAGAAGAAATATTTAAATTGCCTCAAATAATTTCTGCAACTTCAGAGACAGCAAGAAAAGAGGCTAACGGGATTTTTTCTAAAATAGCAAAAAAGACAATTCAACTTGAACCTCAAGAATCAGAACTTGCAAAATTAATGACAAACACTTGGCGTTATCTCGAATTCGCAATAGCAAACCAATTTTATATGATGGTGGAAGATAGAGGTTTCGATTTTTATAAAATATTTAACGCAATGAAAGATGACTATCCCCGTGCAAAGCATTTTGCAAAAGCAGGCTTGGCCGCAGGACCGTGTCTGTTTAAAGACACGATGCAGTTATCAGCTTTTTATGGTAATCAATTTTTCTTGGGACAATCTGCAATGCTTGTTAATGAAGGCTTGCCTAACTTTTTGGTTAAACAACTTGAACGTAAAATGGGAACTTTAAAAAATAAAAAAGTTGCACTTTTAGGATTAACTTTTAAACCAAATAATGATGATATCAGAGAAAGTTTGTCATTTAAAATCAAAAAAGAATTAGAATTTAAAATGGCAAAGGTTATAATGGTAGACCCCTACATTGAAGGAACAGTAAGTTTAAATGAAGCTATGAAGAAAGCTAATGGTTTTATTTTAGGCACACCACATGATGAATTTAAAGCCCTGAACATGAAAAAACCTTTCATAGATTGTTGGAATTTTTGGAAATAGGAGTATCCATATGAAAATTTTAGTGACAGGTTCAGCCGGTTTTATCTGCGGATACGTTTTAGAAGAACTTTTGAACAACGGACATATCGTGGTCGGTATTGACAATTTTTCAAAATACGGGAAAATTAAAAAATCATACGACAATCACTCAAACTATCACTTCACTGAAGGTAATGTTAAAGATCTAGAATTAATGAAAATACTCATGGAAGACTGCGACCAGGTTCTCGCTTGTGCAGCTATGATAGGTGGAATTTCTTACTTTCACGAACAAGCCTATGAACTTTTAGCTGAAAACGAAAGAATTATGGCATCAACTTTTGATACAGCAATATGGGCATTTAAAAATAAAAAATTAAAGAAAATAAATGTTTTGTCATCAAGTATGGTTTATGAAAGTGCAAAAAGTTATCCTTCAAAAGAAGGAGATGAAAGAAAAATTTCACCTCCTTTAAGCACGTACGGCTTTCAAAAACTGGCCTGCGAATATTATTGTCAAGGTGCCTGGGAACAATATAAATTACCCTATACAATAATAAGGCCTTTTAATTGTGTTGGAACCGGCGAGAAAAGAGCGTTATGTGACAGTGAAATATTTTCCGGCAATGTTAAGCTTGCAATGAGCCATGTTGTACCTGATTTAGTCCAGAAAATAGTAAAGGGACAAGATCCTTTGCGTATTCTTGGTTCCGGAAATCAGATAAGGCACTATACTTATGCAGGAGATTTAGCAAAAGGTATAAGGTTGTGCATTGAAAATCCCAAATCAATTAATGAAGATTTTAATTTATCAACGTCTGTTTCAACAAATGTTCTCGAACTTGCTGAAGCTATTTGGAAAAAGATTCGTCCTGACAAGCCATTTAATTATTTAAGCGATGAGCCATTTAAATATGATGTCCAAAAGAGAGTCCCATCTGTAGAAAAAGCTAAAAATATTTTAGGATTTAGTGCAGATACTTCCCTAGATTCAATTTTAGATGAAGTAATTCCATGGATTATTGAACAGGTCAAAATAGGCGGGATTTAATGGACAATCAGAGAATATATAACAACAGGTTTGCTGATAAAAAAGCGTTAGAGGATAAGAATAAAATATGGCAAATTCTCTGTAAATATTTTTTTCAGAAATATATTCCTAAAGATTCTTTACTTATTGATATCGCGGCAGGATATTGTGAATTTATCAATAACATTGAATCCAAGGAAAAGATTGCATTTGATCTCAATCCGGATTTAAAGCAATTTGCTAATGAGGATGTTCTGGCTGTAAACAATTCTTTTTTTGAACTAAATAATTACCTACAGGGGAAAAAAGCAGATGTGTTTTTTGCATCAAATGTGCTGGAACACTTAGAAAGCAAAGAACAGGTTATTGAATCAATTAAAATATGTTCTGATAATTTGAAAAAAGGCGGACACTTGTTAATTCTTCAACCAAATATTAAATATGTTAAAGGCGCATATTGGGATTTTATAGACCATAAAGTGGCTTTAACTGATAAATCATTAATTGAGGCTGCAGTAATGTGTAATTTAAAACTGAGAGTTAATTACCCAAGATTTTTACCCTATACGACGAAATCTAAATTTCCTCAATATCCCTGGTTTGTCTGGTTATATTTAAAATTGATGCCAATTTCTGGTTTTTTCTTAGGTCAACAATCATTTTTGGTTTTTGAGAAGTTTGATGAATAATTTAACTATTGTAATCCCTGTTTACAATGAGAGTGAAAATATAGCACAAGTAATATCAAAAATTGAAGGCGAAGTTAAGTCTGAACACCTAATTAATGTAATTTATGATTTTAACGAAGACACCTCTATCCCTGTCGTTGAAGAGGAAAAAACTAAATATAAAACTCCGATCAATTTGGTTAGAAACAAATACGGAAGAGGTGTTTTAAATGCAATAAAAACAGGCCTTGAAACAGCAGAAACAGAGTATGTTATTGTAACTATGGCTGATTTATCAGACCCGCCAGAAGTCATGAATAAAATGCTAGAGATTGCCTCAGAAAAAAATGCCGATATAGTTTGTGCATCCCGTTATATGAGAGGTGGAAAACAAATAGGCGGCCCTTTTGTAAAGGGATTGATGTCAAAATGCGCAGGACTTTCTCTATACTATCTTGCAAAACTACCTACCCACGATGCGACAAACAGTTTTAAATTATATAGAATATCATTTTTAAAAAAACAAAAGATTGAGAGCAAGGGTGGCTTTGAGCTCGGTTTGGAATTGGTTGTTAAAGCTCATTTGCAAGGCTTTAAAATTTTAGAAACCCCAACAGCTTGGACCAACAGACAAGCCGGTAAAAGTAATTTTAAAATTGTTGAGTGGCTACCATCATACTTAAAATGGTATTTTGCAGCATTTAAAAGAAATAATTTAAAAGGCGCATAATTATTGTTCTCTTACGTTGACCTTAGTTATTCTTGCTTAACAGTTACTAATGTTTTATCCTTCTCATTGCTTAAATCCGGCGCATTAACCGTTGGAATAACACTGGGTGATAAGACTTTAAGGAGCATGCGTTAAGATGCATAATAATATCTTGTGCGATTGAACGAAAGAATAAAATATTTTTATTATTGTAGGAACAAGTGCCGCTCTTGTAAATTTTGTATTAGTGATTTTCTTTGCAGAAGTAATATCCTTTAAAACATACTTACTAAAAAAAACCGCAAATGTAATATCAATGGAGATTAACGTGTTTTATAAGTTTGTATTAAGCCGTATATGGACGTGGACTGACGCTCCACAAAAACTAGGGAAGGGATTTATTTTACAGTTTATTGCTTTTAACCTTGCAGCCTTGGCCAGCATAATGATGAGAATAATTGTTTTTGCCATACTCGATAAATTTGGCGTTTTCTATCTAATTAACGTATTTCTAGGTATCGGCATGGCATCTGCAGTGAGTTTTACCTTGTATGATAAGCTCGTTTTTATAGGAGCATTAAACAAAAAAGAAACTTAAAGCTGTAAATTCAAATTTGTTATCATGAAGATTCTAATTATATGGGCGGATTTGTTTGTTTGCAAAAGTCTTTATGTTTGACTTGCAAAATACCTTTTACGCGGTGATTACAGGGATAATAAAATAAATATTAAATTAGGAGAAGCCAAGATGGATGTTGAGCCGATTGCGAAAAAAACAAAGTTGAACGAAGTTCTTGTAAAGCCTTGGCATTTGGCCGTTATCTTCAGTTGCGCTTTTCTCTTTCTTATGGTGACAATGAACATAATGGATACGCGCATGGGCAATATGGTTCTATTTCTTTATGATGAAGGCTTGATTCTCTTCGACTCTGTCCGGATTTTATCGGGCGATGTACCCTACCGTGATTTCTACACAAATTACGGTCCAGCCCAGTTTTATATATTGGCAGCCCTCTTTAAACTGTTTGGCGCATCCGTCATAATAGAGCGCGTGTGGGATTTAGTTATCCGATCTTCAACGATTGTGATTATCTACTTGATCATCATTGGCGCCTGGGGCAGAAAGACAGCATTGTTCACTGCCATAGTAGTTGCATTCTGGCTCACAAGTTTTGGATCTTACGGGTACCCAGTGTTTCCTTGCCTTTTTTTCTCTCTCTTGAGTCTCTATTGCACATTACCCATTTTTAAGGAACGACGCGAAATCATATTTCCTCTGGCAAGCGGCGCATGTATTGGCATGGTTGCTCTCTTTCGCTATGATGTCGCTGTTTTGGCAGTTGTCGCAGGATTGTTCACTCTGGAATTGTTTAATCTTGCCCAGACTAAGACGCACAACAAGAAAAAAGTTCTCGAACGCTCTGCTATAGCTTATATTTGTGGGATTTTGCTTGTTTCGGTTCCGGTGCTGTTCCTACTCTTATCGGCTGTCGGTTTTCACGACATTTGGTCTAATCTGGTTGGTCTACATATTTCAACCTATGTCCATAACAGACATCTTCCTCTTTTTTCAGTTGACAGGATAGTGCATTATACAACCGACTTGGGAGTCTATCTGCCATTCTTGGGCCTTTTTAGCGTGGTTGTAGTATTCTCGTCTGGCACAAAAAAACTTTTAACTGAAGCTGAGGATGTACGCAAATTGATTCTGCTCCGTCGCTGGATTTTGGTCCAACTCTGTGCATTCAGCGCATTATTTTTTGTGAAGGGGTTTGTCCGAGCGAGTATAAATCACATGGCTCTTTCAATAGTGCCCGCTCTTATGATTTTATGTGTGACCATCAAACAAAGGCGACAAACTTACTATTCGAAGACTTCTGCTTTTTTTATTTGGTTTGTATTCGTCTGCTTAATTATCTTGTTTTTTCCCGCGCTTCGATATGCATATATTCAATTTACCCAAAATGCTGAATGGGTGCTTTTAGATATCCATAGAAAAACAGGCACCGGTATTTGCTCCCCTCCTGATGGTCTAGAAAGGATGCGATGCTTTCCACCCGCTTATAACAGAGTTGTCGCGATTCGCTATATTCAGCAAAGGACAAAAGAAAACGACTACATCTATGTCGGCACGGGACGGCATGACAAGATATTAGTAAATGACATCCTGTTTTATTTCGCATCCAAGAGATTATCGGCAACAAAGTGGCATCAATTTGATCCAGGAATCACGAACACGAAAGACATTCAATCCGAGATAATCTCAGATCTGTGCAAGCATCATCCCCGTTATGTCATACTGACTTCTTTATGGGACAATTGGCATGAGGGGAATGCGAGCGATTATAGTAGTGGGGTCCATCTTCTGGATGACTTTCTAAGGACAAATTACCGACTAGTCGCTGTTTTTGGAGATTTACAAATAGGTGAATTAATTAATTGATTTGAAATAGGTTGTCAGTTTGGTATGGTTAATCGTTGGAACGAAGCGCATACTGCATATAATAAAACCATACAGATCTACCCGATATTTGCGACTGGATATAATAACAGTGGAATGTCAATGATAGACTTGGCAACCGCAAATAAGCAATATTGGTGGTGTTGATCAATGTTAGAATACTCTCATCTAATGTTTCAATCGTATCGACTGCAGTTATCAATGCTTGGAATGCTTTGTCCGGCGGGAAACCAGACGGGAACTAAAAAAACAAACCTCAACCCACAGCATTGGGAGACACCGGTTCACTCGACTATTAATTATTAGGTCATGATAAAGGAGATGATTTCAATGAAAAGACTTGTTTTAATTGGAGTCGCAATCGTCATATTGCTATCAGCCTGTATCTCTTGCGCGCTAAATGCTGAAAAAGAGATTGCAGCTATTACCATTGCAGAGAAGTGGTTAGCGCTCATAGATACAGGTAAATACTCGAATAGCTGGCAAGAAGCAGATGAGAATTTTAGAAGTAAGGTCCCTCAGGACAAGTGGATACAAATACTCCAGATAGTCAGAACGCCTATGGGAAAGGTGATTTCAAGGAAACTTGAAACTAAGGTTTACAAAACATCATTGCCTGGTGCGCCTGACGGCCACTATGTCATAATACAATATATAACTTCTTTTCAGGATAAGAGAAATTTCACTGAGACCGTTGTATCTGCGTTTGACAAAGATGGACGGTGGCGGGTATTAGGCTATAACATACAATTCTGTTCCTACTGCTACATGAAAATGGTGATAGATTAAGGAATTTGATTATTGCATGTTGCAATTGGTAATCGATGAATATTAATCAGGTATTAATCACCAAGATTTTTTTGTAGGCGAAACAGATAATCGACTTCATCCGTAATGTAGTTTTTTTAATCCCACCCGTTCACACTATATTTCAATTTCAAAAGGTAATTAATTAATTTAAAAACAATTGACATACAAACGGGATATTTATTATATATTTCATATGCAAGAAAGTAATGTCTTATCAAAGCTAAACAAGGAGTAGCATGAGAGCAATTATCGTAAAATATTATCAGCCAGTCGTTATTTTTGTTTTGACTTTGACTATTACATCTGTCTTTGCTGTAATTGGCGTTGACCCTCATCATCAAGGCATTATGTTCAAATCGGCCTTTGACGTTGCTCATGGGCAGATGCTTTATCGCGATACATTAACTCAATATGGAGCCTTAACCACATTGTTTCAGGCCTGGGCATTACATATTTTCGGCGACTACGTAATGGTCATACAAATAGAGACGGCCTTTTTTTACGGCCTAATCTCTGTTTGCCTATATTATCTATGGCTAAATATTCTTCCCCGCTGGCTCACTACCGTCAGCGTTTTTATCTGGTTGTTTCTTGCTCCTTATTTTGTGTATACTTTTCTCCCGTGGGCATCCGTGTATGCTTTGTTCTTCCAGCTCTTCTCATTGCTCCTGATCTTGCGAGCCCTACATGCAAAGAATCGACTGATGATAATGCTGGCTGGTGGCATTGCCGTGCTCGCTTTTTGGTGTCGACAACCTGTTGGCGTTTGCCACTGTTCATCTTTGGTAATTTTTTGGGCTACGACTCCTCTCCTCACAGGGCAACAATGGAAAAATGCCATGGAGGATTGCGCCTTTTTCATAGCAGGTATTATCACTGCATCGGTTCCGTTTTTCATTTGGCTTGCACTCAAAGGAGCTGTTCACGATATGTATCTCCAGTCTATCAAGACAGCATTTATATTCGGCACAACAGCGTGGAATGTGCCACTACAATCAACTAATTTATTTATGAAGATTCTGCGGGCACTTACAGTTACTAATGGCCTTGATGGTAATGCGACTCAGTTATGGCTTTTATTTCCACTTGTCTGCCTGTCCCTCTTAGCTATATTGGCTGTAAAAACATGGCGCAACCAGAATAGCATTTATAACCGCTTGCCTGTCTATGGACTTCTCCTTGTTTCACTGGCTTCATGGCATCAGTATTTTCCGGTACCCTGTATAAGGCACTGTTATTGGGCAGCGACGCCGATGATCGGTGTGTTTCCTTACGGTGCATGGCAATTATGTAAACTATGCATTGCTGAAAAAAAGGCGCAAATTCTGATAGTTTGTTTAATACTGGCTTCCGTATTTGGATTCGATATAGGAAAACGCATTATTTTGGGATTTAAAAAAATCACTTGTGCCTACACGAGGATTGAAGAACCGAAAATCTTACGCGGCATGTATGTATTTCCCTACCAGGCGATAACGTATCAGGATATAAACAGGTCTCTCAACGATGCCATCAATAGAAACCCTTTCCACCATCTAATTAACTTGACTGGCGACCCTTTATATTCAACATTCATAGGTCCTCAGAATAATTTTCATCCTGTATACATCCCCTCTGAAATATGGTATAAATATATATATCCGGATTATGTTAATCGCTGCAACAGATTCATTGCTACAAAACATCCTCTCGTCCTGTGGTATGAGGGTGTAAATATGCCGGGCTGGACATGTGTAGAAATATTCAATGCCCTTGATACTTCTCTTTTGTTTAATAATCCCGGCTTATTTAATAGACTTGCTTTGTATCGATTTACCGGTAATAATAGCGCACCGTAATCGATGTGGCATCGTTTTAACTTAGTTTTTTATTTCTAGTTGTTTATATAATAAATTTCAAATGCGTCATTAAACAAGAATAAAAACTTGAATTTTACAAATTGTTCCCCAAATATATTATTTTATATATTATCAACTTTGTAGTTGCAAGTTTTTTATTATGGTACTTGGTTGAAGTTTATAACTTTGATTCGAACCATGAGGTGCAATTTTTTGTTTACTGCGGTTGCTGGATCACCCTCAGCAATAGTGCCACTGTGAATTAGGGTTTTCCTGTTTCAAACACCAGGCATGAATTATGAATCTATAATATTTATTTAGTTAGTAGAAAAAAATGGGGGTGAATGATTCAGTAATGAAATCTATATTGGCATTTACACATAAATACCGCTTTTCCATTTCATTGTTTTCTTTGGTCTTCAGAGTCAGAATGTCTGTATTTTGGTATGCTGGAAGTCCATTGCCATTTTTTGACCAGTGGGTTTTTTCCATTTACAATATATTTCTATACCCACATCTCTCGGGCCATGCAATTCCATGGTATATGTTTATACATAACGAACATCGTCCTTTGATGGCGGTGTTTGCCGAGACAGACCAGCTCATCTCATGCCTTGTTGGTGTTTTCTTGCTTTACATCAGAGCTAACGTCCCTATTATAGTGTTTTCAACAGATCTTTAGTTATTTTTATTTTATTCATAATAATGGAGATCATGATTAAAACATTTCTTAAGGGTATGAAAATTTCAGAAGTCTCAACTATTGGGAGAGATAGAAGAGCAGGTACGTTAAAATTCAAGCTATTGAATTGGCTGCCATCATATTTTCATTGGCAATATTGTCGGGGGTAGTATAATATAATAAAGAGATGTGTTTCTAGGATATTATATAATATTTACAATTGAAGGAATAAAATGCTGAAGAAACTAAAAACAGATATCATTTGCTGTGGGATAATTATATTATTGATTATAATTTTTTTGGGAAAAAATATAATCGTTCTTGATGGAAAATTCATGGGAGGAATTGACATACCCTCTTATAATTATTGGAATGTTGGGTTTATAAAAGAAATGCTTCTGTCCGGTAGCTTCCCCTTTTGGAATCCATATTTCTACAGTGGGCATCCTTTTTTTGCAAACCCATCTACTTTTGTATTATATCCTTTAGTACTATTATATGTGATTTTTCCACTTCCATGGGCATTTAATCTGGACATCCTCATTCATCTTCTAATTACTGCCATCGGGATGTATTTCCTTGTGAAATTAATTACACAGTCAAGGCAAGCAGGGTTGGCTTCCGCAATTTGTCTTAGTCTGAATGGTTATGTCATTGGGAGAATCGCGTTAGGACATATAACATATATCCATGCGATAGCTTTTATTCCTCTCATTTTTTATTACGCGGAAAAATCACTATTAACGAGACAAATGCGCTATCTGTTCATTACAGGTCTCATCCTGGGAATCCAGGTATTGGCCGGAGAGCCAAGCAATAGTTATTATACAGCCTTTTTTTTAACATTATATTTTTTTGCACGTTGGATTTCTTTACAAAACTCTTTTCGCTTTCAAAATATTTATCCGTCATTTTATCGTTTTATATGGATCCCTATCACAGCTTTTGGAATATGTGCGGTGCAAATCCTGCCAACCATGGAATTCAGATCCCTTAGTGATCGTGCCTCGAATACATTTGAATATGCGACCTCTTGGTCATTTCACCCCCTGTATTTCTTTTCATTTCTTGTCCCCTATGGATCATCGCCTGCATTACCATTAGTGCCTGAATTTGGCTGTTACCTCGGCATACTATCCATCATCTTGGCAGTGGTAGGAGCTGTTTCTTCAAAATATAAAAAACATACCATTATACTTCTTATAATGCTACTCATCTCAATAACCTTAATTCTTGGGGGGTATACTCCGATTTATTATTTATATTATAAATTATTTCCAGTGTTATCTACATTTCGCATTCCAGCCAGAGCATTGGTAATATTCACATTCATTATGTCTATTTTAGTGGGGTTTGGTCTTCAGTATCTATACGAGTCTGGACTCAAGAGATGGCAATATTTACATATCATGATCGGACTAATCTTGATTTTCGTATGTTTGTTTCTAGAAGTAATTTGCCTCAAGATTCCATTGAATTCGAAGGCAATGATCTATGCAATAGCGTTTACTATTACTAGTTTTATTCTGTTTACTTTATTCTGTTTTATACATAACAAACAGGTTATGGCTTCCATGTTCATTGGGGTTATCTTTCTTGATCTTTACATGGTCTGTTCACCCCTCATACCCATTGCAGATTCAAAGAATCTTGAACAAAGGAATGGCTTCGAGTCCATCTTCAATAAAGATCATGATCTTTATCGCGTGAACATTCCAGGATTCTCAGCCCTACATGGACTCCCGAATCGAGGAATCAAGTTTCATTACTACGATATAAACGCCAGCAGTCCATTTCTTCTTAAGAAATATTTTGATTTCATCTATAATATGGCAAATGTGCAACACCCAGCGATGTTTCGCCATACCTTCGATGCTGACATATTCCGCCTTGATACAGCTTTTAGTTCAAGAATTTTAGGAGTGAAGTACGCTATCATTGAAACACCAACTGGTTTTCAGATGTTCACTGCTAAAGAATACCAACCTCGGGCAACGCTTATTAGGAATGCAATTTTTACACCTCAGATTGAAAATCAATTAAATATTTTAAAAAACCCGTCTTTTAAGCCAACCAAGATAGTGCTGCTTCAAGAATCAGATAAAAATTATATACTCACGGGCAGCATAAGCAAAGGCTCACCGGAACAGGACAAAGTTTCTATTACCCTCTATTCCCCCAATAAAATTGAATTTCGATCTGATTCACCCAGTACTACGATACTTCTAATCAGTGAGTTGTATTATCCAGGCTGGAAGGCATTTGTTGACGGCAAAAAAGTGCCCATACTCAGAGCCGACTATCTCTTGAGGGCCGTGAAACTTGACGCAGGACAACATTCAATCCGTATAGTCTACCAACCTATGAGCTTTATTATCGGCGCAGCAATAACCGCATTGACATTGCTTTTACTCATAGCAGGATTCATAAGGCAATATAAACGGCGATCATCTGCCAAACTTGAATCCTTCTTGACCACATAACCGGTTTATAAAACAGAAGTAATTGCAAATAATTCGTTGCCAGATAGTTCTTGATATGGAAAAACGTGGTCTGAAATAGTGTAATTATCACGTTATCATGATGACTTTAATAAGGCCATCAGCCTTAACCCGTTGATTTCTAAACTTACAACACTAGAGATGACTTCATCATTGCTCCCCATACCACGTATATTCCCGCGAGATTAGACCTCTACCGGCGACTATTTTCGGAACAGCAATTTGGAGATTGATTTTACCGCCAAATGTATATAAGCAATCTCATAGTTACTCTCATTATTAGGGGGGATAATTTCAGGGAATGAATAAAAAATACAAATATCTGATCATGATTTTATTAATTAT
>Ga0335069_10006375_pt1 | contig 17157 bp, 20 predicted proteins | sample Lox_Sample_11_FD_206714 | JGI IMG/M metagenome (GOLD analysis project Ga0335069, IMG submission 206714) | Soil microbial communities from Loxahatchee National Wildlife Refuge, Florida, United States - Lox_Sample_1.1 | ecosystem: Environmental > Terrestrial > Soil > Wetlands | place: USA...
AACCAGTTCGCACTGGCAAGCACACCTTTGACGTCTTCTGCTATATCGCCGAACAGTTCCATGATCGGCTGAAAGCCGAAGGCTATGAATCCGATCCCGTGATCCAGAGATTCATAGGAATAGCGATCGATTCAGTGCAGGACCTACGCGACAACAAGACGACAATCACGAAGCCAAAAGGCAACAATACACTTCGACGGTGGGACGAAGTGTTCTCGGGAACTGCCGGCCGCGAATCCACGTGAATCAGGTGCGACGTCGCCAGTGGTTGCGAGAGCCGGGCAGGCTTACTAAGCGGCGGCGGTTTCGGCTGCTGCCAGCGTCTTCTTGGCTTGCTTTCGCGGTTTCTTGCCGGCAGCCTTCGCGGACTTCTTTGCGACGGTCGATTGTGACTTCTGATCTTCGGCGCGTTTCAACGCCCACCGCCTTTTGGTAGCCTCGCTGATTGCCTTCCTACCGGCCGCGCTTAGCTTGCGCTTTCGTCTGGGTGCCGCGGCTGTCGCTGATGACCGCGACGGCTCAGCTTCTCCGCGGATCTTGGCCCATCTTGCTTTCTGCGCCGCGGCAATCCTCCGACGACCGGCTGCACTCATCTTCCGCCGATGCGTCGGTGCCGTGTCCCCGGCGGGTGATTGATTGCGGTCACCTTTCAGCAGTTGGCGCAGGTCGTCAATTTGCGCGTCGATCCGTCGCTTCTGAGACTCGAAACCTTCGATGGCGGCATTGATGATTTCAGCAGTTAGCTTCGGTGGCATGTGAGTTGGACGCGTCGTCAACTGTTGCGTGCGTCGAAACCATTCTACATCGTTAGCCGGTGAACCGGGACAAACGGATCAATGAATCCGACTGAGAAGTCTGAGTAAAGGAGGACGGGCGCCATGGGTCCAAACGAAGTAGTTTCACTGACCACGCAGGATGCACGACGGGTGCATCGTTGTGGTACGGCAATTCCTAACAAACAAGGAAAGGAGATGAAATGCAAGCGAACACAGCTACCGCGGGGACCGCCGATGCAACGTCGCCCGCTGCCTTACAGCAATACCCGCCGGTCTTGGAGAAGTACACCAACGAACAGGTCCAGCAGCTCGTGGTTGCGCTCGAAGAACCGTTTGATCCGCGCGAGATCAAGTGGCGAGTGACGAACACAACATCGGACAGGCGTCGAGGCCAGGTGATCGCGTATGCAGATCCGCGCGCCTACACGGATCGGCTGAACGCGCTCTTTACGGTACGCGGTTGGACACGAGAGTACGTGGTACAGGTAATCCAGAACTTCGAACGCAAAGAACGAGGAAACGGAGATGGCATCATCTCAGGCAAGATCGTTGTGACTTGCAAGGTGACCATCGATGGCCTCGGTTCGCACACCGGTCTCGGTGAGGAATGGGCCGACAACGAGAATGCAGGAACGTCGGCTGAAGCCCAGGCGTTCAAGCGTGCCTGCTCCTGCTTCGGATTGGGACGTTATCTCTACGACCTGGACGGTAATTGGGTCGATCTGGATGAGAGAAAGCAACCGCTGTCCAGACCGAGGTTGCCGGATTGGGCACTTCCAAAGCGCAACACCGCTGCGACCGCCCATCGGAATGGAACCGCCCATGCAGCCACGAACGGGAACGTAAAGCGGGAGGGTGCGGTCCCGGCCGAGTTTGCGGATGTTAAGGCGCGAGTGAAATTCCTTTGTGAACAGGTGGGACTTGGCCTGTCACGATCAGTATCAAAATCGATTGCGGCGAGGGAAAATCCCGACGAGATCCAGGATGTTGGGATGCTCAGCGCCGTATCGATGAAGCTGGAAGACACTCTTCGCGGCGTTGAACGGTTGCGTGCGGCCACAGCCGTTGTCGGGGAGACGAGCTTCTCGCAACTCTGCCGGGAAATGAATCTGCCCGGCGACTGTCTCGACGATATTCCCGATCGCCGCACGTTGCGACAACTGATCGAATCGCTTGAAAGAGCGGCCGGCGCCACTCCAATGCCGCAGAACGGCGCCGGAAGTACCCTGCCCGCCCCTAGTCGGTCGGCTCTGGATTCAGCCAGAGAACTGGGTGCCACGCGCGCAAATCTCGTACGGGAAGCCCAGCGCGTTGGAAAGCTGCGGAATATGAAGGTGTCGGATGTCGTGGATCGCGCCGCCAAAGGGGCATTTCGGTTCGTCGGTCTCCAGAGGTTGACTCCGGATTCCTTACCGGCGTTGAAGGCGGCGATCGACGTCCTCCGCCAAGTGGAGCAATGACGAGCCGGCCATGGAGTCGACGCCCATATATAAGGATGCACGCTGAGCCCTGCCAGGCATCCATTCTGGTGAGTCGTTAGGAAGAGCACCCCTTCAGTCTTTCGTGAAGAAGTGCCGAGCCAGGTCTGTCCGCGCCCGGCGAACAATCATTCAACCACACAAAAGGAGATCCCTATGGACGCAGTGAAGATTGACGACGTCCTGCGTTTGCAGGATTTAGGTTTGGAGCGGCTTGACGAAGATCAAGCGATCCTCCGGTTCGCCCAGGGAGCCGAGGCGAGAATCGCCCGTTGGCTGGACTTTGCCAAAGGAGCGCTCTTGTTGCTGGTGGTACCGGACGATCCGGAATCGGGTTGGTTCTACATCTACGATCGCGGGCGAGAGGCGTTCTACTCTCTGGGGCTGCCAGTCGAAGGCCGATTCGGTGGATTCCGGGAAGACGAGTTCGACGGTTTGTGCCAAGAGTTTGGCCTGAAGGCACTTGCACAGAATCCACAGCCGCTCAGGGCCTGAAGCTGCGTTGTTTTTTGGAGGAATGCAGCTCATGGCTTATACCAACGAAAGAGGCATTAGGGCGGTGGACCACCTGCGAAACACGACGGCCGAGATGGCCGCTCAATTTCAAAAGCTGTTCGTGAACCGCCGTGCCTACACCCTGCAATCGTTCAGGCCACACCCGGAGACAGGACGGCACTACTATTTCAGGCCCAAAGCGCAACAAGGCGAGCCTGCACCCGCTCTGAGCCTGGAAACGTTGCGGCAGCATTTGGCCGGCGAACTGACCGTCGGCCTGTATTCGATCAATCCGAAAACGCAACGGTCGAAGTGGGTTGCCATCGACGCCGATTACAAGAATGCGGTCGAGCACTTGCTGAAGCTGCAGTATGAACTGACGCAGGACGGCGTAGAACCCGCGCTGGAAAAGTCGAACCGCGGTGGCCACCTCTGGATTTTCTTCGAGCAACCGGCCCTCGCGAAGGATTGCCGCGTCTACATCTATCACACAGCTCTCAGACTGGGACTCCCGATCAAGGGGACAGGGCTGCCCGAAGGAATCGAGATCTTTCCCCGCCAGGATGAGATCGGTCCGGGTGAATTTGGCAACGCGATCCGAGCGCCTCTTGGCGTCCATCGCGGCGCGAAGGAAAGTCGGGGCTGGAGATTCTGGTTCTACAACGCTGATTATTCCCTCGCCGACCAACTGGCATATCTTGCGCGTCTCCGGAAGGTGACCGAAGCGGAATTGGACAGATTCGTCGCCGGCAAAGAGATCCCCGCCGAGTTCGCGCAGCACGCAAGACGACCAGAGGCGCCCAGGCGCTATTACACTTCGGCGTCTGGCGAGTTCCGAATTCTCGATTACGTCCAGGTGCGGCGCCAGGTTGGTAGGAACTGGATCGCCCGCTGCCCATCTTGCGCCAACGCGAATCGCGACAGAAGCGGCGATAACCTCGCCATTGCCGTCGAGGAACCAAGGAAGTACATCTGCTGGGCCGGGTGTTCGAAGGAAATGATCCGCGAAGCGCTTGGCCGGCCGATCACGGAAAAGAGGTACGCATGACGCAGAACAAGAAAAGCCCGGCTTTACAGAGGCTAACGCTTCCGGCGGCCGCCGTCCAACGGCTTCGTAAAGCCGGGATCTTCTGTAGTCCGGGCATCACGATCGAATTCCAGCAGGCTAGTAAGCGGCACGTCCTGCGAGGCCGTGAATCGGGCGGAGCGGTTAAGGAATTCGGCCATTACGTAACCTTCTGTGGGGACGGCGGTGAACGATTGCCGTGGTTTGTCCGCCCGGACTCCCTTACTGTTAACGGCGATCACGCCATCGTGATCGCGCCCGCGCTGGTGAGCATCGAGGCAGTCCGGGTCGAACATACGTACGAATTGCTGATTGCCCGGCATGAACTGCGCGCGGAGAAGGAAGGCGCGCGCCCCCGCATCTGGTCGAGGGTGGTGTTCCGGGGATGGCAAGGGCAACTTCCGCTCGATCTGGTCGAGAAAGATCGCTCGGTCGCGGGGCAGATTGCACCCGAATTCTTTACTCGGGCCGGTGAGCCACGCCAATTGCCGGCTCAATTTGTCGATGGGATCCACGCAGTCACGGCCGCCGTTTCGTGTCGGCAGTGTTCCCACTCTCATTTCCTGGTTGAGCCCAGCCGACGACGCCAACAACAAGAGAGCGAACGAGCCGACGAGACCGAGGGGAGAACCGATAAGGACCAGGAAACCGTGGCTGCGGCGATTGGCTGATGGCAGGGCCCGGCACGCGGTATCGACAAAGGAAGGGGGTAGGACAATCGTGGGCTTCGTATCACGTGTGGCGACGACGGGACTACTTGTCCTCGCCTTCAGCGGCGGCTATCGGCTCCTGCACAACCGGAACTTTACTGAGCGGCTAGCCGCTGGCGGGGAGGCACCCCGACCTTCCTCATCAATGGAATCCGAACGCTTCGCCCCGGCGGACAATCTGGAAAGTATTGAACTGGCAGAGCTACGAGCGGCGGCTCATCGGCTTCGCAGTTCTCGAGCACCGTTGAACATCGCGATGTACGCTTTCACGGACCGGGCTATTGGACAGCTTCTGAGTGACGAAGCGGATGCCGGCACGGTGATCCGTGTTTACCGTGACGGAGAGCAGTACGAAGCCGAGGAACGCGACGCCAAGCCGTACGGAAAGGGTTCCCTGACGTCGATGTTTCGAGGTCATCAAAACATTCAGGTCCGAGTGAAGCCCGCCTCGCGGTCCGACCTAATGCACCTGAAATGCTGGAGCGACGGGCGGGTATTGCGGGACGGCAGCGCGAATTGGTCGCAGGCCGGTCTCAAGCGCCAGGACAATGAAATCCGATTCACAGCCGATCCACAGGAGGTGCAGTCGTTCAACCGGAATTTCGAGCAGCTATGGAATCGGCCGACGAATATCCGAGTGCAGTAGCGGCGCAAGCCGGAAGGAGCGGATTGATGAAACGCGCGAAACAAGCAGCTTTGGTGCTGTGCCTTTTTGTTTTTTATTGCGTCTTGCTGTCACAGGGCCTGAAAGCCAGTGCCGCCAGTGCGTTTTTCGGGGCGCTCGCGGCTGTCCCGCTCACGGTCCACCTTTACCATCGGATATGGCCGCCGACTATTGCGGAGAGCGGGCGCAGACGCATTTACCAGAGAGTCGCGCCGTCGGAAGGTGGGGAAGCTGAAGGGGAAGCTGAATACGCCTCCGCGAGAGTCAGCACTCGATCCGGCGACGGGGAATAACGCAGGGCAAAACCAAGGGGCAATGGAAGAGATTCATGCAGGAATACGATGTAGCCCTGAAGCTGCTGTTGCGAGGGTCGGCCAAGCTCACAATGCGCGAATTGACCGGTACCGCCGTGGAAACGTGGCTAGATGTCGAGCTGTCCAAGGTGGTTCAAAACACTCGGGTAGACCTTCTCGGTGAAACCGAAGCCAAGGGCCTCGTCCACCTGGAACTCCAGAGCGGCAACGATGCCGCCATGCCGCTTCGGATGGCCGAATATTGTCTGGGAGTGTTTCGGTTGTTCGGAAGATTCCCACGCCAAGTGCTTCTCTATGTTGGAGAAGCGCCCCTTCGAATGGAGAGCGAACTCCGGGGCGACGACGTGTGGTTCCGATACCGGGCAGTCGATATTCGCGATCTGGATGGCGACCGGCTCCTGGAAAGCCAGGAAGTCGGAGACACGGTAATTGCGATCCTTGCGCGATTGCGGGACCATAAAGATGCGGTCCGAAGGATCTTGGAGAGGATCGCCGGTTTGGTGGCGGCCGAGCGGGAGACCGCTTTGGGACAGCTATTGATCCTAGCGGGTCTTCGGCACTTTGAGGAAACGGTGGAACGAGAGGCGCGAAAGATGCCAATTCTCAATGACATTTTGGATAACAAAGTCTTGGGTCGCGAGTTCAAGAGGGGTGAACTGACGGTGCTTCGCCGACAGATCGAGAAGCGCTTCGGAGCGATACCGACTTGGGCCGAAGAGCGCCTGGCCGGCAGATCGCCGGCGGACCTCGAAGACTTGAGCGTACGAGTGCTCGACGCCCAGAGCCTTGAAGAGCTCTTGAAGTAGCACCGCCCAGTCGATTTCAGGCTTCCTAGTCCCTCCGCATCAGCTCGTCAAAGATATACCCCACAGGCCGTCCGTTCGGCTTCCCGCCCCTGAATCACGCTGTTTCCAACCTTTGCCCAAAAGTGCTCTATGAGGAGTTCGGCTGCATTTGCCATCGGCCGAAGCGGGTCAGACTCCCGCATGGCAAGGCGGTCTCGCTGGTAGACCGGGCAGCAGCACTGGCAAGGTGATCCAGGGGCGGGATCGGTGAACGGCTCTGTGCGAACGGCACCGCGAAAAGAAGTCTCTCAACCCCAAAACAAAAAGGAGTAAATAGCATGTCAGAAACCAGTACCCTTATTGGGTACCAGGGCAGGACCATCTCTCGTGAGGAACTCGCCCTGGTTCCCACCCCATCAGCAACGGAGACCCATCTCCCGGTTCCGCATCACGAGGTGGTCAACGCCTTGGTCGAAACGTTAGGGTTTCGCCACATCGGCGTTGTCCACGACGAATATGCGGTCTCCCCCGACGGAATGAAGATGTTCGGCGCCTTGGATCTCGCGACTGAGATGCACGGTTGCCGCTTCTCCATCGGCGTCCGCAACAGCCACGACAAGAGCATGCGACTGGCGATGACCGTTGGATACCGCGTGTTCGTTTGTTCGAACATGGCGTTCAGCGGTGACTTCACGCCGGTGCTCGCGAAGCACTCGAAATCGCTGAATCTCCTCGATTCGATATCCGTCGGAGTGGATCGAATGCAGCGAAATTTCGGCCCAATGCAGAAGCAAGTCGAAGCGTGGCGGGAGACGGAACTGAGCACTGTCGCCGCAAAGATGATCGTCTATGAGGCATTCATCGAGAGCGAACTCGACGTGCCGAAACACCTCGCACGGCGGGTCCACGATTTCTACTTTAATCCGCAGTACGAAGAATTCAAGGCCCGGACGCTATGGAGCCTGTCCAATGCGTTCACGTCGGCGTTCAAGGAACTGGAGCCGATTCCTCAATTCAAGGCAACCGCCAAGCTAAGCGGCTTCCTGGAGCAGCGGTACTCGCGCAAGTTCTGAGGGCTTGGTCGATCCCGGAGCCTTGCGAAACGGAGGAGAAGATGCTCGATATGACATTCGTTGCTGCGGTTCTCGAAGGTATAGAGGGCACGCTCGACGAACTCATTGGACGTGTTGAGCGCAGCGATCTCCGCGGTCGTCTCACAACTTTACAGGATGAGACGGCCGCTGCGAGACTTCTATTCGAAGTGTCGGCCACCACAGGTGCCGAGGGCGACGAACCGGCGGCGTCCCCGGGGCACACGTTGAACATTAGCCTGAGGCGTTCACCTTCGGCACCTGCACCAGGACGCCTCAGGTGAGGTTCGGCAGGTGCCCGCAAATACCCAATCTCGAAAGGAGAGACTGAAATGAGCCGAGATTATCATGCGACAGAATTTATCGGCCGCCTGGCGGCTGATCCCGAGACCAAGTACGCCGAGGGCAGTGGAACGGCGAGAACACGTTTTCGCGTCCTCGTGAACGAGGAGTGGAAGGACCGAACCGAGCAGGTGCAAAAGCACGTGGAGTCCTACATTGTCGTCGCGTTCAATGGCTTAGCCGAAGCGTGCGGCAATTTTCTGGGCCGAGGGCGGCGGGTCTTCGTCCGAGGAAGAAACAGAACCCGCACATATGAGAGCGAGGGAGGAAAGAAGCGGTGGGTGACCGAGGTCATCGCGGAAACCGTCCAGTTCCTGGACGCTCCGAGCGCCGACGATAAGGGCAGCCGGCCTGCTCCAGGCCATCCCCAACCCGCCGACGTGGATGACCAGGCGTTCTAACAACGTCTTTGCCCTTGGGGCATTCTCCGAGTCGCGCGCGATCGACCGGAGTGGTAGCAATAAGCAGACCAAGCCGACTTCCCGTTCCTAATCTGGAGCTAGCAGAAATCGCGCCAAGATGGGCGCCAAGACGTGTACTCCCACGGGCTGGCACAGATGCTGGAGGTGGCCGCTAAAAGAGTACAGGCCTTAATACTTGACAACGGCGGCGGCTGAGCCTTGCCCCCACCCGTGAATCCCGATTCCGTGCGATAAACACCAGATCGACCTCATGACATCAACGTTCTTTTCGGATGGTAAAAGGCTGGCCGATCGTTTTGTCGATCACGATGTGCCCGTCGCAGCGAGTCGTCAGGACATAGCGCGACCCATCACGTGAGAAGTTGAGCCCTCGCGCATGGCGATCATAGCAGTGCTGTTGAGAGTCGTATTGGATGGGGCCATCCGAAATGATGACGATGTCCGGATGGCAGTATCGGAACACCTCCTCGCAATAGCCGTTGTCGCGGCCATGATGCGAGGCTAGAAAGACATTCACCCCCGCGAGCTGCTGGCGAAAGTCATTGTTCTCAAGCAGTGTCAGCCAGCCCGCGCGTTCGATGTCACCCGGTAGGACGGCACAAAAATCACCGTACCTGACGAACGCCACGATACTGAGATTGTTCATGTCTGTAAAGCCTGGGCCGTAGGGAAGATAGAAATAGGGAATGGAGATGCCGGTCAGATCGGCTTCATTCTGGACGGCGCCGAAGCTGCTTTTCATGTCGAGCAAAGCGGCCATACCCGGCGTAAGCGGGCCTTCCTGCAGCTTGAGCCGGCGGATTTCATCGACACTGATCGAAGGGTTCGAGAGCAGACGCTCGATCGGCATCCGCGTCCGCAAATTCGCCAAATCGCTCACATGATCGCTGTCGTAGTGGCTGACAACCAGCTGTTGCACCGCCCGCCAGTTTTGCGGCAGATAAACCGATGGCCGGAAACCCTCCGCATCGTGACCGCAATCGAAGAGCACGAGGTTGTTGTTATCGGCCACCACCAGCGCCGCCGCGCCGTGGCCGACATTGAAAATCTCGATTCTCATCTTCTTTTTCTACCGTTCCAAAACATCACAGGCGCGCAGCAGCGCCTCAGCGTAGGTGAATGCCGCCGTGCGGACGGTCGCTTTCGTAAAAAAGAAGAGCCATGCGGCCAGCATCGCGACGGAGGCCATCAATGATGCGGCGACGTTCTCCGGGAGGCGCCACAGCACACCGATATCATTGAATGGGTGGGCCGACGCGAAAAAGATGAGCCCCTGGCGCACCACAACCCAAAGCAGGCAGCCCACCGTGATCGTCAGGCCCAGCGGTTTGATGCCGAGGGCGTTGCGGCGGAAGCCATAGGAGATGTTCTCCTTAAAGAGGAGATCGAATTTCTTGGTATCGTCCGGCCGAGTGTGGTTGAGAAGCCATCTGACTCCCGACTGATAGAGATCATCCGCCTTTTCCGGGTTCTGTGTCTCCTGCTCGCTATCCGGAAAAGCCTGGCCAATTTTGCCCGCGAGAAACGCGTGATAGCGCAACTTGGTGACGCTCTCGATCGTCGGGTCCCGGTGCCGTAGCAACTGCGTGCTTGGCTTGCCGCCCCACTCGCTATAGAGACGATCCTCCAGGCGCTTGCCAAATTCGCGGCAGACGCTCGTCAGGAAATAAAGTCCGCCGCACGACACCGCCACAGTCACGATGCCGGCAAGCGCCGTCGCGGCCGGCGCGTAGAGAAGCCCAATCAGGGCCAGTAATGGCAACAGGGCCAACAGCGCCGGGTAGAGACGAGCCTGACGCTCGTAGGGATCGGTTACCTTCGAAACAACATCATCGATCGTCATAGAAAACAGCCTTCCGTTTACAGCCGGCGCAACCATCGGGCCTCACGCTCCCTCCTTAGTTGCCGCAAGGATCTCATCGCGGTTTAAGAGGACGATATGCTGGGAACGCGGGCCTCCCCCTTCCTCGTCGAGGCCCAGTTGGCGCAAGACATAGAACGCGAGCGCGCGGCGTGTCTTCAGCACCAGGCGTTCGTCCTTCATTCCGTAGTCGAGCGCAATTGCCTTTCGTTGGGCCGCCGAAAGCTCGGGATGCGGGGCCAGCACAACGTCCACCATGCGATGCCACGTTGTATCGGCTTGCGGATCGATCTCGGATGGTTCGGAGCCATGGACCTTCGAAATCCGCGCGAGAACGAAGTCGCGAAAGGTCTTATGTTCGTAGCAATAAGCCCGCGCGTGCCAGCGTAGACCGTCAAACGCGATCGCGTGCGGGCTGATGGCCCGCTCGGTCGGAGCCGGCCGGGTCATGGACTGATAATCGAGGCGCAGCTTGGCACCCTCACGGATGGCCTGCAACACCGGGCGCAGCACCGCGGGCTTCACCTGCCGATTGGGGACCTTCAGGAACCCCAGAGGCGGCATCCAACCCACGAAGTTGGACAACGGCCGTTCCGGCGCGAGGAGAAGGTCGAGGTAGGTTGCCGCCTCGGGTGATGACACGACCGGGCGGAAGCGCCGCGCCGGCAGATAGGCCTTCAAGTTTTTGTCATAGGCGATATTCTCGGGCGCAAGCTCCATATAGCGCGCCAGATCGAGTGAGGCCTGCGGCGTCGAGATGCCAAAGAAATCGATCAGATCGCGGCGATTGAGTTTCCCCTCCCAATAGAGGCGAAACTCAATGAATTCCAGTCGCTGCGCCTGTCCCCATTTTGCGGGGAGCGAAGCTCCCCCCCGGTTGCTGCCTTTTGCCATCGCACCTCCGCGTGTTGTGTTTGTCACCTAAAATGAGTATAATAAATATATGGGTCTAGAATCTAGAGGTATTTTGGGCGACTGCATGAGTGCCTGAAAGTGAAGAAGGAGACGTTCCAGATGGGTACCACAATCACTTTTTTCCCTGTCGATAACGGAGACATGACACTGATCAAGTTGGGTGATTCGGCGGAGACCACCATCCTGATTGACTGCAACATTCGCGAGACCGGAGGAGGAAATGATTCCATCCGCGATGTTGCAGTGGATTTGCGCAAGCGCTTGAAGCGCGACAAGAAAGGCCGCCCTTATGTCGATGCGTACCTTTTGAGCCACCCCGACAAGGATCACTGCCGGGGCATCCGCAACCACTTCTACCTCGGCGCGCCGGCCGATTATCCCGACGATAAGAAAGCGGACGCCGAGAAGAAGATTTTCATCCGTGAGATCTGGTCCTCACCCATCATTTATCGCCGCGCATCGAAGGACCACCCTCTTGGCGCCGATGCCGTTGCTTTTAACAAAGAGGCGAAGCGCCGCGTACAGGTGAACCGGGACAAGGATTTCGACGTCGAGGCCGGCGACCGCATCCTCGTCCTCGGCGAAGACGAGGACGGAAAAACCGACGACCTCGGCCCGATTCTCGTCAAAGTTGACGAGGTGATCACGCAAATCAACGGTGCGGAAAGCGCCTGCTTCGCGGCTACACTTTTGGCACCCCTGCCCGGCGCGGACGAGGAAGCCGAGGAGGAACTCGGCAAGAACCATTCGAGCGTCATTCTGAATATCGAACTCGCGGCCGTTCAAGATGGCGGCGCCACCTCCCGCTTTCTCACCGGCGGCGATGCCGAGGTGCTCATCTGGGAGCTGCTCTGGGAGAAGCACGAGGACAGCCCGGAAGCCCTGGAATACGACCTCTTGCAGACACCCCACCATTGTTCCTGGCATTCGCTGTCTTACGATAGCTGGTCGGAACTGCGTGACGATGCGGAAGTCTCGGAGGATGCGCGTTCCGCGCTATCCCAGATCCGCGACAAGGGCAAAATCGTCGCCAGCTCTGCACCCATTAAGGATGACGATTGCGATCCGCCCTGCTGGGGCGCGAAGCGCGAATACGAAGACATCGTCAAGGGGGCCAAGGGGACGTTCTATTGCACCGGCGAGTATCCGAAGGCCGATGCGGTGGCCCCTCTGGAGTTCACCGTGGGCGATTCCGGGTTCGACGTGAAAACTCTGGCGAAAGCCGCCGCCTCCACACTGCGCGGCGCGGTTACGACATCCGGGCTGACCTTCCCTCCGAAGCCTGTCCAGCCTAACAAGCCGGCGGGGTTCGCGTAAAAGCCATGATGTGGATACTGCGTCAACCGAAGCGGTTCCTCCAGGAGCGTGAGGCCCTCGACACACTCGCCCAGGAGGTCAGTTGGATTCGCGGCATCCACTGGCGTATCGGGGATGGCCTTATCGTGGCGGTGGATATCGACCTCGATATCCACGGGCGCGTCTGGGAGGTCGATTTGACCTACCCGGACGCGTTTCCGGATACGCCAGCCTATATTCGCCCGCGCGACCGGTCTCAGCGCTGGTCGATCCATCAATACGGTGAAGGCGGCTCGTTCTGTCTGGAATGGCGCGCTGACAATTGGCATCCGGGCGTCACCGGCGCCGATTTGCTGCAAAGCCTCTACCGCCTCCTGTCCACCGAAATGCATCCGGAAAACCCATCGGCAGTGCCCTCGGCGCATACGCTCACACGTGGCCAGGAGCGTCGTTCGGATACGCATCGCCTGATTGCGACCCCTCGCCTGATCGAGATCCTCGCCGCTCTGCCGCCCAACACGGTGAAACCGATCCAGGTGCGCAGCCTTCTTCATCATTCAGGCCTCGATCACGCGCTCACGGTTTGTCTCATCAGCGACATCGAAGGGGCCGCCGGAAAGATGGACGCCATCCCCGACGTTCCCAAGGGCCTCAACTCCTACATCCCCTTGTTTGCCTGGCGATCTGACGGATTTGTGATCCGAAACGACAACTTTAATGCGGAGACCCGGATCAAAACGGTTGATGACCTCGCCGGCCTTATTGCCGATCTCGGCTTTGCGGATCGCGTTTTCCTCACTCCCGATTCCGGCTCCACGAATTTGGGCGATCGTCTCGTGGTGGTGATCGGTGCGTCGCCTTCCTCCCTTCGATGCTGGGGCATCGAGGGCACGAGCCTTAACACCTATGCGGTCATTCAAGCGGAGGATTTCGCCGGTCGGTTGCCCGCGAGCTACGCGCATCTGAAGGATCTTCGGATCGGTATTGCCGGGCTCGGCTCGGTAGGCAGCAAGATTGCGGTCTCGCTCGCCCGCGCCGGATCTCGGAAATTCCTCCTCATCGACGAAGATCTTTTCCTGCCCGAGAACGTCTGCCGTAACGAGCTGTCATGGGATGCCGTGGGCGTGCACAAGGCGGAAGCCGTCAAGGAAGCCCTAAGCCTGATTGCGGCCGAGATCGATACGGACGTACGGGTGTACCGGTTGGCCGGGCAGGAATCGTCCGTGGCCGCCGCCTCGGTTCTCAAAGCGCTCGCATGCTGCGATCTCATCATTGATGCAACCGCCCGACCGGAGGTGTTCACGCTGCTCGCCGCCGTCGCCAAGGCCCATCAGCGCCCCGTGTGTTGGGGCGAGGTTTTTGCGGGAGGCATCGGCGGTATGATCGCCCGCGCGCGCCCACGTCTCGACCCAACACCCTTGGCGGTACGCAATGGCATACTGGAGCATCTAAAAAGTTTGCCCCCGGCGCCCTACGCCAAGGCGACGCGTTACGATGTGGACGGCGACGAGCCCCACGTCGCGGACGACGCCGACGTCAGCCAGATTGCATCCAGCCTGGCGCGTCTCGCTCTGGACACGCTCATGCAGCCACAGCCAAGTTCCTTCCCTTACCCTGCCTACCTCATCGGCCTTCGTCCGGAGTGGATATTTTCAGGTTCCTTCGATACGCACCCCCTTGCGATCGAAGGCGAAGCCTGGGATGCAGACGCAACGGCCGATGAAGACCGAAATGCCGCTCTCGCAAGCCTGCTTCAGATTCTGAAAGAGAATGCCGATGATCACCCTGATTCTCCCGCGGCCGATCCAGGACACAATCAAAGCAGCGTTGCTTAAGGCTGGCCTGCGCGAAATCGGCGGCATTCTGATGGCGGAGCACGTTGGGCCTAACGCATTCGAAGTCAAAGACCTCACGGTTCACCGGCGCGGGACCGTATTCAACTTCATCCGCGCCGTCGAAGACGCCATCGGTCGGTTACGGGCTTTTTTTGAGAGGGCTGAGCGCGACTATACGAGGTTCAACTACATCGGCGAATGGCATTCCCATCCCAGCTTTGCCCCGTTTCCGAGCCCACGCGATGACGCCTCGATGCGCGAGATCGTCGAGGACCCGACAGTGGGTGCCAATTTCGTTGTGCTCCTGATTGTTAAACTGGAAAGCCCGCATGAGATGGTGACCTCCGTCCACACCTACCTCCCGGACGGCACGAAACACACCTCGATCTTAGTCTGTGGTGATTGACGCCTCGACGATGCCGATCCGATCTTGACTGACTGGTGGTCATCCGAGTTCGCCCGAACCGCAGTCGTGTTTCGGAATCCGAAATGTACCAACTGTGTGCGGAGGAAGGGTCCAAAGGCGCGGCATAACCACGCTGCGGACTTCCACAGGCCATTTTGGGGCCGACGCGCATAGGTAACGAGAAACGCCGTTGGATCCGCGAATAGAACCGCTCCCGGTGGATCGTCGGGTCACCGTAGAGAGAGCGGGTAGTCCTAGAGAGCCCCGTTTTCAGAAGTGGAGGGCACCCGTAATGAACATAGACGAAGCCCTCACGGCTATCGATAGGCTCAGTCGGGTTGGTTCCAAACATCATTCGACCTCGCGCGAGGAGGTTACATGCGCCGACACCCAACAAGCTGTCCGGCTTCTGACCGAGGCATACGATCACCTTCGCAAGCGGGATCCGGTATACGGCGATCGGCGCCGGTTCCGCTCTCTCGCGCCGCCGCCCGGGAGTGTGCCTCCCGGCTGATGGCTACTGGAACTGCCCTAGCTGTCCCTCGGTTGGCACATGGGGCGCTCGAACCGTTCCAGCCGTCGTATACGTACTCAGACGCTTTTGGCTTGGCGCGCAACCTCCTTCTGGCAGGCATCGGGCGTCCGGAAGACTGGGAGTTGGCGAAGGGCGATCCGGTCGCGTTCATGCTGCGGACCGTCGAGCGCGTCGCTGCCGGTTTCAATCGCAAGGCAATCGACGGCGTGGCCCATGTGGACATTCTTTTCGGCACCAGCCCATACATCTCAAGCTGGCACGAGAAGGAGTATGAGAATCCTGATCGCGTGTTTTTGGCGGTTGAGGCAACCCAAATCTCGATCGTGTACCTCCGTCCGACTCTCGAACTCCTGGCAAAGGTCCATCCGCGGCTGCCGGCCACCTTTTATCGCACGGTGCTCGAAGGCGTGTACTCGTGGATTCTGTCCTACGACGAATCCGCTTGCGAGGCCTTCTACGAATGGAGATTGGAGGCGTACGAAGAGGCTAAGGAGAGCGGCGAGGAGGGCCTTGAGAAGCCGCAGACCATCGAAACAGCCAAAGGAACGTGGTTGGCGCGAAGATACAAGCCGCTTCCCGCCACCAAAACGGACGCCGCCATAGAAGCTCTAAAACCCGGCGCCAAGGCGCGCGCCATCCTTGATGCCGCTCGTCGTCTCCACACTCTCGCCAAAGCCCGCGAACGAACGCGCCCTTACTGCGACATGTGGGACGAGTACTATCCCAACGGCAGTTTCTCGGTTCCGTTCACGATTCTGGCCTTTCACGAGCAGGACTTGGTGTGCCAAGCCTTTCAGAGTGACGAAGAGGACTGGATGAACGGCGGCGAACAGCAGAGCCCAGCTTTCGCCACGGCGTTCAGTCCCAACGACCCCGACTCGATAGCCAACGGGTTTGAAGAATTCCGCCACTTCTTGAGAATGATGGAAGCGTTGGGGGATCTTCTGGCGCTTCTACCGGGCTGCGACATATTGGAGGAACAAAAATGAGATTCGACGCCCATTTCGGCGAAGGGGAAGCTCTGCAGCTCAAAGCCGCGATTCTCCTCTACGGTGGGGCCAAAAGGATTGCGTTTGCATCCGTTCACGAGCCTTATCGCGATCCCGAGGGTGGGGTGCCGTACCTCGACGCCGGCAGACCCATCACTACCGAGTTCCTCCGAACTCTGGCTCGGGGGCTCGGGCTCGGGGTTGCGGCCGAGATTTTGCCAGAATCTGTCCTGATGCGCACCTCCGAAGTCACCGCCTGGTGGGTGCCAGCCGCCGTCCGGCCGATGTTTTTCTCTCAAACGTCAGATGGCAAGACTCTCAACGGGCGCTCCTATCCGCATCCTCCGCTGGTTTTCGTCATTGACGGCGAGCACGGCTTAAGTGTCCGCGCTCTACTGGAAGATCGCCGACCCGAACCGCGGACTGCGATCGCGATCGCTCCATATTGGAACGTCAACGAGCGCGGGTCAATCTGTCTTGGCTCAATGGCCACGCCGCGTTCCGCGGGCTTGGCGAGTCTGAACGAATGGGTGGAGAGCTTCTTCCAAAGTGAATTCACTCATGCGGGAAGCACCAGAATCACCAGCCACCATGAGGGCCACCTCGGGCTCTGGCGTGACTTGGCAGAGCAGCCGGCATTTCCGCCCGAATTCCTGATTGCGGCAGGCACATTGGAGGATTGGCTGTGCAGGAGAAGCTGACGGAGCATGTGCCCACGGTGAATTGGCGGAACCGCCACATCATTATTAGCATTGTCGGCTGTGGGGGTACAGGTTCGCAGATCGCGACGGGGATTCCGTACTTGCACCAGGCGCTCTTGGCCGCCGGACATCCTTACGGATTGCGGGTGTTCCTGATCGACGGCGACCGGATCACCGAGACCAACTGCGTGCGACAACCGTTCAGCCGGTCGGAAGTTGGTCTGTATAAGGCTGTGGTGCTGATTAACCGGCTGAACCTGTTCTGGGGGCTTGACTGGGAAGCGGTTCCGCACTTCGTCCATTGCGGACAGGATGTGCCCGATTGCGACTTCCTCATCTCGAGTGTTGACACCCGCGCATCACGAGCGGCGATCGCCCGTGTCGTGAGCCTCAAGTCGCGGCGGTTTCATTACTGGCTCGATACCGGCAATCTCGCTGATCGGGGACAGTTCGTGCTCGGCCAACCTCTGCGAAAA
>Ga0335069_10006376_pt1 | contig 17156 bp, 25 predicted proteins | sample Lox_Sample_11_FD_206714 | JGI IMG/M metagenome (GOLD analysis project Ga0335069, IMG submission 206714) | Soil microbial communities from Loxahatchee National Wildlife Refuge, Florida, United States - Lox_Sample_1.1 | ecosystem: Environmental > Terrestrial > Soil > Wetlands | place: USA...
AGCAAGGTCCAGATCCCGACGGCCACGAAGCCCGCGCCGGCGATCCACGAGAGCGTGCGCGGGTTCACGTGCTCCGAGAGCAGTCCGCCGGCCAGGATGCCGAGCGCGGCGGCCGCGACCAGCGCGCTCGCCGCCGCCGCGAAGACGGTCGCCTTCGGGTTGTGCGCGTCGGACGCATACAGCAAGGTCGCGACCTGCGTCTTGTCGCCGATCTCGGCCAGGAAGATCGTGGCGAAGACGGTCGCGAAGAGCTTCGGATCCATCGCGGACACCTCCTGGTGGAGGCCCGGCGGATGCGGACGCGCGGCGTCGGCGCTAGCCGCGGCGGCCCGACCCCTTGAGGCGCAGGTGCAAGGTCTCGCGCACCGTGGTGACCTCGAGGTTGCTCCACTCCTCGAGCAGGCGGCAGCGCGTCACCTGGGCGCTGCCCGGCGAGCCCATGCGGATGCGAAGCTCGCCGCGCGGGTTCGAGTTCAAGCGATCGATGATCTGCGACCAGTCCCTGCGCTTGGCCAATTCGGATTCCCTTCGCTCTCGATAGGCGCCGATTGGTAGCACAAGGCTATGTGGTGAGGCAGCCCACCGCGGGAGAAATCGTTGGCTTCGCTAGTCGAGCCGGGCGAACGCGCGCACGGGGAAGGTCCCCATGCCGCGCACCTTCACGGGCACGGCGAAGAATCGGAAGCCGGAGGCCGGCAGCCCGTCGAGCCCCGTCAGGTGCTCGACGATCGGGATGCCCGCGCGCAGCAGCGCGCTGTGCACCGGACGCTCGCCGCCCCGCGTGTCGTCGATGTTGAGCGAGTCGATGCCGACGAGCGCCACGCGCGCCGCGACCAGGCGCTTCGCCACCTCGCCGTCGAGGAAGGGGTGAGGCTCGAAGTAGCGCGGCGTGCCCCAGTGGCGCGACCACCCGGTGCGGAATAGCACCGCCTTCCCCGCGAGGTCCGCGTCCGGCAGCTCGGACGCCGTGACGCGTCGCCCCGACGCCGGCGCGTCGACGACGTGGCCGCGGAGATCCGCAAGCGATTCCAGTGACAGCGCGGAGAGATCCGCACCGTCGCGGTAGCGGTGGAAGGGCGAATCGAGGTAGGTGCCGGTGTTGGCGATCATTTCGATGCGGCCGATGTGGAATTCGGTCCCCGGCGCATAACGTGCGCGCGACTCGTCGTGGCTCAGGTACGTCGAGATCGCCGGCTCGGGAAGCCCCGGATAGGTGCGGAGCCCGTGCTCGATCGCATGGCTCAGATCGACGAGTCGTCCCGGCACGAACGGAGTACCCACGTGTCACCTTCGTAATCTACGGCCCAGACCTTCGTCTCGTGGGGCGTGCCCGGCGCGTGCGCGCCGCACGCTACCTCCGGCTCAGTGGAGCGCAGCAGCGCGACGAAGAAGATTCGGCGCCTTCGGATTCGCGCCCTGCACGACGAGCGCGCGCAGGAAGGCGCGCTGCACGGGCCGGGTCGGCGGCGCGTCGGTGCGGTCGGTCTCGACCGCGGCCGTTCGCAAGAGCAGCATGCGGAGCCCGATCCACACACGCGCGCCGCGCGCGAGCGCCACCGACACCACGAAGAGCACAGCGGAGCCCGGCGTGAAGCAGAGCACCGTCTCGGTTGCGCAGAAGGCGAGCCAGGTCTCGAGCGACATGGTCCGGCGTAGTCTGACACGGCGCGCCGGCCGCGTGGCGCCCGGCCCGGCCGGGCGTGGCTCAGGGCAGCTCGGAGAGCGCGTCGAGGATCGCGCTGGCGCAGCCGCCTAGCAGCGCGCGCTGCCCCTCGGCCGCGGCGCGCCGATCGCCGCCCGGGCCGATCGCAGGGCCCGCGCCGAGCGCGCGCGGACGCGGCGGCTGCACGCGCAGCGCCTCGAGCGTCGGGCGCTCCATCCAGATCAGGAAGCAGCGACAGCAGACGTCGAGCGCCGGCTCGATCACGACCTGCGGCGGCCGCAGCTCGATCAGCGGCTGCGTGCAGGAGGGGCAGATCTTCGCGGAGAGCGAGCCGTGCAGGCGCGCAGCCTGCCACAGGTGGTTGATGAAGGCCTTCGGCGCGACGTGGCGCAGCACCCCGAGCGTCGTCGCGCCGGCCACACAGTCGCCGCATACCCACACGATCCCGTGGCGGCCCGGCTGGGACGCGAGCGGTCCCGCGCAGATCGGACAGTGCATCGGCGGAAGCGGATCGGCCACGATCTCGTCAGCCGCGGGTGACGGGAGAGACGACGATCTCGCTCTTCACCGAGCTCGCGATGAAGCAGTTCTGGTGCGCCCGGTGGTGCGCCTGCTCGATCTCGCTCGCCGACGGCGGCTTCGCGCCGCCGAAGCGGACGTCCGGACGCAGCACGATGCGCGTGATCGCGAGCCTTCCCTCCGCGTTCTTCTCGAGCGTGCCGACGGCCGTGTCCTCGTAGCGCTCGATCACCCAGCGCTTGCGCGCGGCGATGGCGAGGAAGGTCAACATGTGGCAGCCCGCGGCGGATGCGACGAAGGCCTCCTCCGGATCGACGAGCTTCGGATTGCCGAGATATGCCGGCGCCGCGGAGGCCGCGATCTCGCTGCCGCCGTCGAAGCGCCAGCTGTGATCGCGCGAGTACTCCTCGTAGGTGAACTCGCGCCCGGCGCGATTCCAGCTGATGGTGGCCTTGTGCTCGGACATGGAAACCTCCTCCGGCCCGGTCCTGGTTCAACCTAGCGCGTGGGCCGGAGGCGGATCCGTCTACTCGTCGGGACCGTCGTCGACGTCGCCGCCGCCCGTGTCCGGCGGGGGCATCGGCTGGTCGGGGCAATCGCCCTCGTCAGACCAGGCGCCGTCCTCGCAGCGCACGAGGTCGCCGTTCTGACACATATCGGTGCCTTCCGGATAGACCTGTCGGTTGTAGACGCAGCCGTCTTCGCCGTCCTGCGCGGCGGCCGACGCGGCCAAGCCGAGCAGCGCCGCGGCCACGGCCGCGCACGCGAGCGATTCGATTCTCCTCATGGTCTATTACTATGCGCGCTGCGCGCCCTTCGAGCCAGGAGCAAGCACGTGGGACAGCGAACGCGGGTCTCGGTCGAAGACGGAGTCGCCTGGATCACCCTCGACGACGGCAAGGTGAACGCGCTGTCGGCCGCGATGATCGCGGAGATGGGCGAGGCGCTCGATGCCGCCGAACGCGCGGGCGCGATCGCGGTGCTGCGCGGTCGCGAGGGCATCTTCTCGGCCGGCTTCGACCTGAAGACCTTCCAGCGCGGCGCGGAAGCGGGCGTCGCGATGGTGCGGGCCGGCGCCGAGCTGGTCCTGCGCCTGCTCGCGTTTCCGCGGCCCGTCCTGACCGTGTGTACGGGCCACGCCTATCCGGCGGGCGCGTTCCTGATGCTCGCGGCCGACGTCCGCTTCGGGCTCGCCGGAGCGTGGCAGATCGGCATGAACGAGGTCGCGATCGGGCTGACGGTCCCGAAGTTCGCGATCGAGCTCGCGCGCCACCGCCTGACCCCGCCGGGCTTCGCGCGCATCACGACCGCGGCGATGTTCCCGCCGGACGAGGCGCTGCGGCTCGGCTATCTCGACCGCGTGCTCGCGGACTCGCGCGGGCTCGAGGACGCGGCGCGCGAGGAGGCCGCGCGCCTGCGCGCGCTCGACATGCCGAGCTACGTCGCGACGCGAGCGCGCGTCAACGAGCGCGCGATCCAGGCGATCCGCGCCGCGCTCGAGGACGAGATCCGCGCCGCCGCGGCGTAGCGACGGCCGCCGCGACTACGAATCGTCGCGGTGCACCGTCATCGGTGAGAAGGCCGGCAGGCAGACGGCCACGTACTCCGCGCCGCCCGCCTCGGGCGTGCCGTAGCGGACCCACTCGCCGGGCCGCGCGACGATGGCCTCGCCCGCGCGCACCACGAACTCGCCGCCCTCGTGCTCGACGCGCAGCGCCCCGCGCAGCACGACCGTGATCTCCTCGAACTCCGGCCGCTGTCCCGGCTCCTGCCAGCCGGCCGGCGACACCATGCGCGCGACGCTGACGGAGGTATGGCGCGAGTTCACCCGGCCTGCGAACTCCTCGATCCGCTTCGGCAGATTGCCGGCGGCCTCGATCACGGTGGGCTTCGGGATGTGCGTGGGCATCTCGCGACTAGCGTACCGGAGCTCGTTCTTCGACGAGCGGGAGCAGCCGCGAATCCTCGAGCGCCGCGAGGCGGTGACCGACGCCCGCGAGGTATTCGCGGTTCGACGCGAACGCAAAGAAGGAGGCCACGCCCGTCTGCCCGCGATGCCGCGCGCGAAGAGCGCGCCCCACTCCTCGGTCGACTCGAAGTACGGCGCGCAGCGCGCTCATCGCATCTCGCTCGCCCGCTCGATGCGATGGCCTCGCAGCACGAACGTGGAGCCGAGGACGAGCGCGCCCTGCGCGACGAACAGCAGCCAGAAGGGATCGCCGGCGGTGTAGAGGTACGACGCGACGCCCGTCACGGTGTAGAGCACGCCGATCGCGAGCGCGGCGCCGGAGCGGCTCGACGCGCCGGCCTCGAGCCGCGGCCAGGCCCACGCGAGCAGGGCGCCGAAGGCGAGCATGCAGGCGCTCACGAAGTACCAGACGATCCAGAACACGCGCATGATATCGGCGGGAAGCGCGATGACTTCGAACGCCTGTCGCACCGGCACGACGCCGACGAGGCCGTGGCCGAACGCGCCGAGCGCGATCGTGATCGTGGCGAGCCAGTAGAGCACGGCCGCGACCCGCCTCAACGGATGTCTCCCTGCATCGGCACGCGGGGAAGCTAACCGACGAGATCGCGAAAGAATTGGAAGACCACGTCAAGCCGCATCGGGACCCTGATCCGCCTCGGCGACGCGGCACAGCGACGCGGCCTCCGTATCGAGATACGACTGCACGAGCTGCCCGGTCATCCGCCCGACGAGTCCGCCGAGGAGTCCCGCGAACGAAAAGGAGAGCGTGAGGCCTGTTTGGCCGGGCGCCCTGCGCGCGAGCACGTGATCGGCCGTCATGCGCGTGCCGATCGAGCGCGCTTCCCACCTGAAGCGTGTCGGCGGCTCGACCGAGGTCACGCGCCAGATCGCCGGGCGCACGCGCGGCTGGTGGACGCGGAAGCGGCGGCCCGGCGCGATCGCTTCGCCGTCGAGCGCCTCGACCAGGAGGATCGTCGGCGTCCAGCGATTCCAGTGCACGATGTCGGAGAGCACCGGCCAGATCGCCTCGACGGGAGCGCGAATCGACGCCGATGCTTGGTAGCGGAGCATGTTCGGTCGACTCCGGGTCCCGTCGCGAGCCACCTCGCGCGTCCCGCGCGCAGACTAGCAACGCGATCGGCCAGCCGGACGGCGCCCGCTCGTCCGCCCGAACCGCGCGAGCGCGGCGAGGCCGCTGCCGAGCAGCAGCAGGGTGCCAGGCTCGGGCACCGGCGCCGGCTGGACGTCGAACACGCCCTTGATCCCGAACTGGTCGTTGCCCGTGAGGCGGAACTGCCACTTGATCTGCATGTTGGCGTCGGCCGTCTGATTCAGAACGATCGGGCCGTAGCTGGCGTCCGGGATCGCCACCGAGCTCGGTCCGCCGAACGGGTCGGCCGGCGCGACGTAGAGCTGCGCTGGATCGAGCAGCGTTTTCAGCGCCGCGCTGTTGACGAGGTTGGTGAAGATTGCGCTCCCGAAATCGATCAGCGTGGCGCCGTTCGCGTTCAAGTCGGTGAGCACACCGTTGGTGGTCGACCCGGTGATCGCGATCCCCGGCCCGAGAGAAGCGATCGGCAGCGTGATGGTAATCGTGAAGTTCTGCGTGAGCGAGCTGAGGTTCGTGAGCGTGAAGGTGCTCGTGATCTTCGGATCCGGATTCAGCTCGAAATTCCAGTTGTCGAGCGCGAATCCGCCACTCTGGCTCTGGAAGCCCGTCCCGCTGCAGGCGATCGGGCCGCCGGACCCGGGACTGGCGCACCCGAGGTCGGCGAGCGGGATCTGCGTGCCGTTCACGTCGATCGTGGGCGCCGGAAGACCCGCGTCCGGCGTCGCGAAGGATGCGCGGGCGCCGACGCCGCAGAGAGTCGCGGCCAGGATCAGGACGAACCATCGATTCCGCATGAGAGTTGCTCCTCTTCTGGGATGAGGAGCCGGCATGCGGGCGCCACCCCGTTCTCGAGCCCTGGCCGGCATCCCACGAGGAAGTGGCCGCCGCGCGGACGAGGTGACGCGGATGCGCACGTGTTGCCGAAGGCGAGCAGGGATCTCGGAATGCATGGGCCACAGTCGCCACGACCCGCGTGCGCTGGACGCTCCAGGAGATCGGCGTGGCTCCTCGTCGCGGCCGAGCGCGCAGACTAGCAACGCCATGCGGATCGGGTTCCCGGTTCGTCCGTCGACTCCTCGCGTACTCGTGCTCCGCGCCCGCCGGCGCGCACCTCGTCCGCCACAGCCAGATCGCCCTGGTTGAATCCCCGCTCGATGATGGCGCGAAAGAGATCGAGGTTGGTCATGCGGGTGTTCCTCTCAGAATTCTCAACCACGGTATGGTGCAAGAGTGAGTGCCTTCTCGGGGCACGCGTCGATGCAGAGCTGGCACGCGTGACAATCCGCGCCGCGGACGACGTAGGCCTGTCGGTTGCCGTGCGCCCACGCCTTCAGCTTGCCGAGCAGCGACAGAGATGCGCGATCCTCGCGAGTGAGGCTGCGGATCTCGAAGACGTCGTAGGGACAGACGCGGACGCAGTCTTCCTTCGCTTCGCAGCGGTTGCGATCGACCACGGGAGCGACTCGTCCGGGCTCGCCCTTGCACTCGCTCGTCGCGTCGCGCGCTGCCGTCATGCCACTGCGTGCCGTGACGCGTGCGCGACCGGAGCCGCCGCGAACGGTTCGGGCGGAAGCAATCGCCAAGCGAGGACCAGCGGAGCGATCAGCCACGGGAGGTTGAAGGGCAGGTACACGCCGAGATGCGGAGGCGGTGTCGGGCCGAGGAAGGTCGTCGCGAAGTAGAAGAACATGTTCGTCACCGCGGCGCCCGCATAGAAGAGCCCGAGCGGACGCACCCAGGCGCGCTGGCGCAGGAGTCCGTAGACGACGAAGAAGAGAACCGGAGCCTGGAACAGCCCGTCGAAGAGACAGCTCACGAGAAGAACGGGCGGCGGGTCGAGATGCGCGGGCTCTTGCTGGACCGCCCAGTCGTACAGAGATCGGAGCGGCGGCCACGCGCTGTCGGGCGCGACGCGGACGCCGAGACCTTCGGGCAGGCTGAACAAGAGCCCGTAGAGGATGGTCAAGGCGAAGAAGGCCGCGAGCGCGAGATCGACGGTGCGGCGGAGCATCAGCGGCAGGCCAGCCGGCGCCGCACACCGCGGGTGGTTGGCGATGCGGTCGGCCGGACGATTCGACTGAGGATCGACGCGATGAGCCAGAGCCCGGCGATGAGAGCCACGAACATGGCGGCGGTGACTGCGTTCAGTGCCCAAGACTCGGAGCGTGGCGGGACGAGGTCGAGAACGGGGAAAACGACTCCGGCGAGCTGCAGGAGAGCGAGAGTTCGGAAGATGTTCGCGTTCTCGAAATAGTCTCGCGGGCGCAGGAGTCGCAGAGCAATCAGGAGAGCGAGAAAGACCCCCGATAGCGTGAGCGATACGATCGCCGCGTCGTGCAGTTCCGGCATTCGCGATTTCGTCTCGCCCGCATTCTACAGCTCATGGCGACTCACTCGGATGTCTCATCCGGCCCGGCTCGAACGTCGTCAGGGCAGGCAACAGGAGGCCCCATCCCATGCAGCTCTACGAATTCCCGCCGACCCGCTCGATCCGCGTGCCGTTCGAGGCGATCACCGTCGATCTGCCCGCCGGCGAGCATCGGCGCCCCGAGTTCCTGAAGCTCAACCCGGCCGGCAAGCTGCCGGTGCTCGTCGACGGCGACGTCGTGCTGACGGAGTCGGTCGCGATCGCGCGGTACCTCGCCGAGAAGTACGCGGAGAAGGGCTTCCTGCCGCGCGACGTCGCGCAGCGAGCGCAGGTCGACCGCTGGCTGCTCTTCGCGGCGACCGAGCTCGAGCAGCCGCTCTGGCGCATCACGCGCCACACGAACCTGTATCCCGAGTCCGAGCGGCTTCCGGCCGAGGTGGCGATCGCGGCCCGCGACTTCCGGGAGATGGCCGCGGTGCTCGAGCAGCACATGCAGTCGCGCGAGTACGTCGCCACGGACCGCGTCACCGTCGCCGACTTCGTCATGGCCTACACGCTCGACTGGGCGAACGAGGTGAAGCTGCTCGACGAGTGCCCGCGGCTTCGCGCTTACATGGAGCGCATGTACGCGCGGCCGAAGGCGCCGCTGCGCATCGCGGCGGCGTTCGCGCAGATCGGACTGAATCGACCGCAGATCGGTTAGTGCGGCGACGGCGCCTCCGCGCCCCAGATCTCCTCGAGGCGCGCGTCGCGACCGCAGCCCCAGCGGTAGTAGCGATACCGGATGGGATTCTTCTTGTAGTAGTCCTGGTGGTAGTCCTCGGCCGCGTAGAAGGGTCCCGCGTCGACGATCTGCGTCTTCACGGGCACGCCGAGCTTCTTCTGCACGGCGTCGCGTGACGACTCGGCGGCCTTCCGCTGCGCACCGTCCTTCACGAAGATGGCGGAGCGGTACTGGTTGCCGACGTCGCAGAACTGGCGATCGGAGACCGTCGGGTCGATATTGTGCCAGTAGACGTCGAGCAGCCTCTCGTAGCCGACCTTCGCCGGGTCGTAGAGGACCTCGACCGACTCCGCGTGGCCGGTGCCGCCCGCCGACACTTCTTCGTACGTCGGATTCGGCTTCGTCCCGCCGGTGTAGCCCGACGTCACCGTGATCACGCCCGGCAGCTCCTCGAAGGGCGGCACCATGCACCAGAAGCAGCCGCCGGCGAAGATCGCGGTCTCCGTCGCCGCGCGCGCCGCAGTCGGCGCGAGCGAAGCGAACCCGATCGCCGCGAGCGCGATCGCCGCGAGACGCGCCTTCACGAGCGCACCAGCGGCGGCAGCGCCTCGCCTTCCGGCACGAAGCGCAGCGCGAGGCCGTTGTTGCAGTAGCGAAGGCCCGTCGGCGGCGGCCCGTCCTCGAACACGTGACCCTGGTGGCCGGTGCAGCGCGCGCAGTGGTACTCGGTGCGCGGCAGGATCAGCTTGAAGTCGGTCTTCGTCGCGATGTGTCCGGCGATCGGCCGGAAGAAGCTCGGCCAGCCCGTGCCGCTGTCGAACTTCGCGCTCGACTCGAAGAGCGGCAGCGCGCAGGCCGCACACACGAACGTGCCGGCGCGCTGCTCGTGGTCGAGCGGGCTCGAGCGCGGCGGCTCGGTGTCCTCCTCGAAGAGCACGCCATAGGCGTCGCGCGGGAGGCGCCTCTTCCACTCGCTCTTCGGCAGCGAGAGCGGCTCGAAGTCCGCGCCCGAGGCCGCTCCGGCGGCCGAATCTGCGGCCGCACGCCGGCTCGTCATGCCGAGCCGCGCGGCGATCGCGAGCCCGATCGCGCCGAGCGTTCCGAGGATCACGTTGCGGCGACTCATGGCGTTCACCTCCGCGAGACCTCCACGAAGCGGCCGTCGAGCGTGCCGACTTCGACAACGCCGGGCAAGAACCCCGGGTTGACCGCGAATCTCGTCCGGAGCGAGATTGGCGGGAGGAGGGCTCGGACATGGTGAAGCGCGTGAGCGCGAATCTCATCGTGACGCGGGACGCCCCGAGGCTCGCCGCGTTCTATCGAGAGCAGCTCGGGATCCCGCTCGAGGAAGAGCAACACGGCGGTGGCGGCGCGGCGCTCCACTTCGGCTGCTCGCTCGGCGGAATCCACTTCGCCGTCCATCCGGTCGAGAACTGGCAGGCATCGCCGGAGACGGGGCCCGGCGGCACCCGCGTGGCCTTCGCGATCGACGACGCCGAGGACGCCGCGAGAACGCTCCGAGCGCGAGGCGTGGAGTGCCTCGGGCCGCTCGACATGGGCTGGGGGCGACTCGTCTTCTGCCGCGATCCCGATGGCAATCTGGTCGAGCTGGTCCGGATGGGACGCTCGTGAGGTCGGTCGGCTAGGAGGCCGAATCAAGAGTCGGCCGACGCGCAGCGAGGCGAAGCCGAGCGGAGTTCATCGGGCTAGACGGGAGTGCGGACCGCCTCGCCGGCCGCGGCCGGCAGCTCAGGCGCGGCCCTCGAACGCCTTCCGGATCCGCGCGATCGCCGCCTCCACGTTCTCTCGGCTGTTGAAGGCGGAGAGCCGCACGTAGCCCTCGCCGGCGGAGCCGAAGCCGCTGCCCGGCGTGCAGACGACGTTCGCCTCCGAGAGGAGCTCGTCGAAGCACGCCCACGACGAGAGCCCGCCCGGCGTCCGCATCCAGAGATAGGGCGCGTTCTCGCCGCCGAAGCAGCGGAAGCCCGCCGCGGAGAGGCCGCGTCGCAGCGAGCGCGCGTTCTCCATGTAGTACGCGACCTGCTCTCCCGTCTGCTTGCGACCCTCCGGCGTGTGGACCGCCGCGGCCGCGCGCTGCACGACGTAGGGCACGCCGTTGAACTTCGTCGACTGGCGCCGCGCCCAGAGCGCGCGCAGCGGAACGCGCTCGCCGCTCGCAGTCGTTCCCTCGACGCCCTTCGGCACGACGGTGTAGGCGCAGCGCAGCCCCGTGAAGCCCGCGCGCTTCGAGTAGCTCCGCATCTCGATCGCGCAGCGCTTCGCCCCCTCGATTTCGTAGATCGAGCGCGGCAGCGACGCATCCTGGACGAAGGCGTCGTAGGCGGCGTCGAAGATCAGCACCGCGTCGCGCGCGTTCGCCCACGCGACCCACGCCTCGAGCTGCGTGCGCGTCATCACCGCGCCGGTCGGGTTGTTCGGCGAGCAGAGGTAGACGAGATCGAGCGCGACGCCGGGCGGCGGCGGCACGAAGCCGTTCTCCTCGTCCCCGGCGAGATAGGTGATGCCCGCGAAGCGGCCCTTCTCGTCGACGCCGCCCGTGCGTCCCGCCATCACGTTGGTGTCGACGTAGACGGGGTAGACCGGGTCGGTCACCGCGATGCGGCACTCGGTCCCGAAGATCTCCTGGATGTTGCCCGAGTCCTGCTTGCTGCCGTCGGAGACGAAGATTTCATCGGCGTCGAGCGCGATGCCGCGCGCGCGGTAATCGTGCTCGAGGATCGCCTCGATCAGGAAGTCGTAGCCCTGGTCGGGCGCGTAGCCGTGGAAGCCCGACGCCGTGCCCGACTCCGTCGCGGCGTCGCGCAGCGCCTCGACCACCGCCGGAGCGAGCGGCAAGGTCACATCGCCGATGCCGAGCCGGATGATCTTTGCCGACGGATTCGCCTTCGCGAACGCGGCGACGCGGCGGCCGATCTCGGGGAAGAGGTATCCGGCCGGGAGCTTGCGGTAGTTCTCGTTGATGCGCGCCATGGCGCGCGAAGATAGTGCAAGCGGAGCGCGCAGCGAGGCGAAGCCGAGCGGAGTTCTTCTTAGTTTGGATCGACGAGCACGCCGGGGTTCATCACGCCCGCCGGATCGAGCGCCGACTTCGCCGCGCGCAACGCCGCGGCAAACAAGTCGGGTCGCTGGCGGTCGTACCACGGGCGGTGCACGCGCCCGACGGCGTGATGGTGCGTGATCGTGCCGCCGCCGCCGATCACGGCGTCGGACGCCGCCGCCTTGATCGCGTCCCATTGCGCGAGCTCGCTGCCGCGCCGACCCGGTCCCGCGAACGTGTAGTAGGGCGCGGGGCCGTCGGGGTAGACGTGCGTGAATCGGCAGGTGAGCGTGCTGCCGCCGCAGACGCGCGCGAGCGCCTGCTGCACGCGCGCCGACACGTCCGCGTGGAAGCTCTCGAAGCGATCCCAGGTGATCGCGGTCTCGAAGGTGTCGGCGACGATCGCCGCGCGCGCGAAGACGTTCAGCGAGTAGGGCGCCTGCAGGAAGGCCGCGCGCCAGGCGCCGGCCGCGCCCTCGCGCGCGGCGCCGTCGTCCGTGCGCGTGCGCACCGCGTCGCGCGGCACGAGGCCGCCCGCGTCGCGGCAGCACTCCACCGCGCGCGCCATCCACGGGTCGAGCGCGTGGTCCGCGCTCTCGAAGCCGAGCACGAGCACCGCGGCGTCGCCCGCGGCCGCGCCGGAGTTCAGCGCCTCGTTCGGGTCGAGGAGCCTGCAATTCGTCGGGAAGAGGCCCGACTGCGAGAGCGCGCGCACGGCCCGCGCGCCGCGCACGAAGGCGTCGGCGCCCTCGAAGCGCACCGACGTGCCGGCGCGGAAGCGCGGCCGATCCTGCAGGCGCATCCACGCCTCCGTGATGATCCCGAGCGCGCCCTCCGAGCCGAGGAACAGCCGATCGGGCGAGGGCCCCGCGCCCGAGCCCGGCAGGCGCCGCGAGACGAAGACGCCGCGCGGCGTCACCACGCGCAGGCTCTCGACGAAGTCGTCGATGTGCGTGTAGAGCGACGCGTAGTGACCGCCCGAGCGCGTCGCGATCCAGCCGCCGAGGCTCGAGAACTCGAACGACTGCGGAAAGTGTCGCAAGGTGAGGCCGTGCGGGCGCAGCGCGTCCTCGAGCGCGGGCCCGAGGATGCCGGCCTCGATGCGTGCGGCGCGCGAGGCGCGGTCGATCTCGATCACGCGTGAGAGCCGGGTCAGATCGATCGACACCGCGCCCCTGTAGGCGTCGCCGACGGCGCTCTCCACGCCGCCGACCACCGACGATCCGCCGCCGTAGGGGATCGCGGCGACGCGCGCGCTGCTGCACCAGTCGAGCAGCGCCGTGACCTGCGTCTCGCTGTACGGGTGCGCCACGAAGTCCGGCGCGCTCGAGAAGTCGCCCGCGGCCGCGCGCACGATGTCGCGATAGCTGCGGCCATAGGTGTGGAGCGCGCGCTCGTACGGCGCCGTCGCGCAGAACTCCGCGAGCGAGTCGGGCGGCGCGACGCGCGGCTTCGGCAGCGAGATCTCTTCGAGCTTCGGCGCCGGGCGCAGCGGCTGCGGCGCGACGCCGAGCCGACCCGCGAAGGTCCGCACCATCGCCTGCGCCTGCTCTTCGGTGGGGCCGGCGCCTTCGAGCCCCCAGCCCCAGAAGCTGCGCCGCGCGCTCACTAATTCTTCCGCGGGGCGAAGATCTCGAGCAGCTTCTCGTCGGGGCCGCGCGCGCCTTCGGGCACGAGCGTCTGGATGCAGACGTGATCCGCGCCGGCGTCGAGGTGGGCCCGGATGCGGTCGGCGATCACCTTCTCGTCGCCCCACGCGACGATCGCGTCGACGAGGCGATTCGAGCCGCCGTCGGCGAAGTCCGCGTCGCTGAAGCCGAGCCACTTCAGGTTGTTCTGATAGTTCGGCAGGCCGCAGTAGATCTTCATGGCGCCGCGCGCGATCGCGCGCGCCTTCGACGCGTCCTTCTCGAGCAGCACCATCTGCTCGGGGCAGAGCAGCGCCCCCTTGCCGAGGATCTTCCGCGCGCGCGCCGTGTGCTCGGGCGGCGTGAAGTACGGATGCGCGCCGTTGGCCTTCTCGACGGAGAGCTCGAGCATCTTCGTGCGCAGCGCGCCGAGCACGACCGGCGCCGGCTGCTTCGGCTTGGGCCCCATGTAGATCGCGGCGTCCATCGCCTCGAGGTAGGCGCGCATCGTCGCGACCGGCGCCTTGTACTCGTGCTTGCGCACGCCGGCCACGAGGTGCGCGTGCGAGACGCCGAGCCCCATCAGGAAGCGGCCGTTCGTCGCCTCGCCGAGCGTCTCGCGGGTCGCGCGCATCGTCATCGGGTCGCGCGCGTAGATGTTCGCGATGCCGGTCGCGAGCACGAGCGTGCGCGTCTTCGCGGCGAGGAAGCCGATCAGCGAGAAGGGATCGCGCCCGACGGCCTCGGGAACCCAGAGCGCGCCGTAGCCCCATGCCTCCACGCGACCCGCGAAGGCGGCGGCCTCCTCGGCCGAGAGTCCGTCGAGCCAGGTCCACACGCCGAGCCTGCCGAGCTGCATCGCCGCTCCTCCTGCGAGGCGGGCCAGAGTAACGCCGGCCGCATTCGATGTGCCATGTTCCCCGCGATGCGACGCGGCGCACTCGTCCTCGTCGCCGTGCTCGGCGGCGTCGTCGCGACGCCGCTCGGCTGGTCGGTGTCGGATCGCCTCGAGCGCGACAACGACTTCTGCAACGGCTGTCACGTCGAGCCGGGCCGACCGCTCCACCTGGAGATCCGCCGCGACTTCGACGCCGAACAGCCGCGCTCGCTGGCGGGCGCGCACGGCTCCGCGCACATCTGGGAGCGCGACGATCCCTCCTTCCACTGCATCGATTGCCACGGCGGCGCCACGCTCGCGGGCCGCGCGCGCGTGAAGGCGCTCGCCGCGATCGACGCCTTCTGGTACGTGACGGGTCGCTTCGAGGAGCCGCGACACATGGACTGGCCGCTCCGGGACGAAGACTGTGCGAAGTGTCACAAGAGCTTCGACTCGGACGAAGCGCTGGCGCAGCCGTCGCAGCGCTTCCATTCTGTGGCCGTCCACAACGTCGATCTCGCGGTCCGCTGCGTGGAGTGCCACCGTGTGCACGAGCCGGCGGGAAGCGCCGACACCCACTTCCTGCACACCGACCTCGTGCGAGGTCAGTGCGCGCGCTGTCACCCCGAATTCCAGGAGGACCCGACATGATCCGCATGGCTCCGATCGCCCTGGCCTCGCTCGCGCTGGCCGCGCCCGCGCTCGCCTATCCGGGCGGCACGCCGTCCTTCCAGACCGACGTGGCGCCCTTCTGCGCGGGCTGCCACTCGTCGCGCGACGCCGCGGAGCTCGCCGGCGCCGGCGACCGCGCCGCCAAGGAGACGACGGAGCAGAAACACATCGCGGTGATCCTGTCGGGCCAGCAGGGCTACGCGGCGCTCTCCGAGCCCGATCGCAAGACGCTCGTCGAGCAGATCCGCGCGCTCGACGCGGCCTCGACTGTCGAGATGAAGGCACCCGCGACGGTGAAGCCGGGCGAGGTCTTCCAGGTGCAGGTGCGCGTGACCGGCGGCGCGGGCCCGGTGGTTGGCGTCGGGCTCGTCGACCGCGATCACCGCTGGTACGCGCGGCCCGCCGCGTCGGCCGGCTGGCAGATCGCGCAGCCGCCCGAGATCACGGTCGCAGGCCAGCCGAAGAACGACTGGCTCGAGAAACGCCCCGCCGACATGGGCCGCAACATCTCCTTCGTGAATGTGCCGGGGATCTCGTCGGACTCGGCGGCGAAGAAGTGGGCGTCCGCGGAGGTGATCTTCACCTTGCGCGCGCCGGCGCAAGCGGGCACGTACCCGCTGGCGGCGGCCTACTGGTACGGCACCGAGAAGTCGACCCTGCTCGGCTACACGACCAATGCGCTCGGCCAGAAGGAGGTGCGCGGCGGCCTCACGGGCGGCTCGGGCCGGGTGATGTTCAGCAAGCTGCAGCAGATCAAGGTGCAATAGCGAGCGCCCGCGGAGCGGTCGCGCGCAGCTGCGGGCGAGCGGCGTTCAGAGCGGCGACCGGGCCGAGTGAAGCCAGGAGAGGATGCCGTCGGCGGCCGCCGCCGGGCTCGGCATGGCGGCGATCTCCTCGGCGACTTCTCGCGCTGCCGTGCGAATCTCGCGATCGCGGAGCACCCGTTCCAGCGCGGCCGCGATCGATTGCGAGTCCGCTTCTTCGTCGAGCGCCAATGCCGCGCCACGTCGCACCACGGCGCGCGTATTCGTGAAGTGATCGGCGCCGAGCGGGACCATCACGAGCGGCACGCCCTTCGCGAGTGCGCCGAAAGCCGTGTTCGCTCCCGCGTGGCAGATCGCGGCGTCACAGTGCGGCAGAAGCAGCGATTGCGGGACGAAGCCGTGCGCTGCGACGCCGTCGGGAACCGTACCGAGCTCACCCGGGTCGCAGCCGGTGATCACCGCGCCGGCGCCGAGCGCGGCGATCGCCTCGGCGATCGTGCGTAGGCGCTTCGGCGTCGCGAACACGCGGTTCGTGCCGAAGCTGACGTACACGAGCGGCCGACGTGTCGGCAGCGGAGGTAATTCGCCGACGCCGTCGAACTGCGCGGGTCGGACCGGCTGGCAGCGCGGGGCGACCGGGACGTCGTCGGGTCTGAGACTGGCGGGACACGCGTCGACGTACAGCCCGTCGAAGACCCCGGCCCTTGCAGGGACGTCCAGACCGGCGCGCTTCCAGAGCGGCGCGACGGCGCGCATCGCGGCCTCACAGACGTCGTGCGGGAGTCCGAGGCCGAAGCCGGTCACCGCCAGCGGCAGCTCGAGCCTGGCCGCGACGAGCGGGCCCGCGAGCGACTCGAGCCCGGAGAGAATGAGGTCGGGTCGCAATGATCGCGCGCGCTCGAGCAGCTCGTCGGCGATTGCCGCCGCATAGACTTCACCGAAGAGGAAGCTGAACAGACGCGGGCGACGATCCGGCGGAGCCATGGCGAGGATCGTGGGCAGCAGCTTGCCCAACTGCGCGGCCGCTTCGTCGTGGCTGGGCCCGAGATCGATCGTCTCGAAACCGGCCGAGGCGAGGCCGGCACGCTGCGACGCGGAGGTCGCGACGACGATGGAGCACCCGGCATCGACGAGCGCTCGTGCGGTCGGGATCAGCGGATGCAGGTGACCGGACTGCGGGTAGGCCGTGACGAGGACGCGCGGTCCGATCATGTGCCGATCATAGTCGCTGTGCCATCGATCCCGGCAATCGACGGGTCGCCATGACTCCGGCGAAGAGCGTTCGCCTGCAACGCGCCGAGCGACCGGCACTCCGCGTCGCGCGTGACCTGCGCGGCGGGGTCGCGTAGGATGCGCGGCCCATGGCCGCCGACGCCGCGCGCACGCTGTCGGAGCACGCCTCGAAGCGGCTGCTCGCGGACTTCGGCGTGTCGGTCGCGCGCGAGGCGCTGGCCGACTCGCCACAGGTGGCGGCCGCCGCCGCGCGCGAGATCGGCTTCCCCGTCGTGCTGAAGCTCTGCGGTGACGCGATCGCGCACAAGACGGAGCGCTCGCTGGTGCGACTCGGGCTCGCGGACGCCGCGGCGGTCGAGTCGGCCGCGCGCGAGCTGCTCTCGCTGCGCCGCCCGGAAGACGGCGAGACCTCGCTCCTCGTGGCGGAGCAGGTGCGCGGACACCGCGAGCTGATCGCGGGGCTCGTGCGCGATCCGCAGCTCGGCCCCTGCGTGATGCTCGGCCTCGGCGGCATCCTGGCCGAGGCGCTCGGCGACGTGGTGTTCGCGTCGGCGCCGCTCTCGCGCG
>Ga0335069_10006377_pt1 | contig 17156 bp, 15 predicted proteins | sample Lox_Sample_11_FD_206714 | JGI IMG/M metagenome (GOLD analysis project Ga0335069, IMG submission 206714) | Soil microbial communities from Loxahatchee National Wildlife Refuge, Florida, United States - Lox_Sample_1.1 | ecosystem: Environmental > Terrestrial > Soil > Wetlands | place: USA...
CTACGACCGGATCTTCCTTCCCGCCGACCTGGTCGACGCCGTGGTCTACTACCCGGACAGCGAGCAGACCGTGGGGATTTTCCACCGCACCTACTGGCCGATGTTTACGACGGAGAGTGATGTGTCGGTCGAGGAGGGCTTGGCCAGGGTGCGTTTCATCAATTCGTTGGTGCCCTCGCTGCCGCGACGCACGCCGGCAGACAAAGTGCTGGCGCGTCTCGCTGCCGCCACGCTCGTTGCCAACGTTCCTGAGGGTGGGATCGTGAGCATCGGCACAGGTCTGGCGGAAGAAGTGCCGCCGGCGGTGCTGGAGGCGGGGCGGCTCGACGACCTGACCTTCCTGGTTGAAAGTGGGATCGTTGGCGGGCTGCCGGCGCCGGGGGTGTACTTCGGTGCCGGCCTGTGCCCGGAGGAGATCGTCTCGTCGGCGCAGCTGTTCAAGCGCTGTGCAACCCGTCTCGACGCGACCTGCCTCGGTGCGCTGGAGGTCGACAGCTTGGGCAACGTCAACGTCTCGAAGCGCGGCGAGGGGCCGCGGCACTACGTTGGCCCGGGTGGCTTCATCGACTTTTGCGCAGCCGCCGAGACGATTGTGTTCGTCTCGGCGTGGATGCACCGCGGTGAAGTCGCAGTTGAGGGTGGCAAGCTCCGCATCGTCAAGCGTGGAGCGCCAAAGTTCGTTGATCGGGTTGCCGAGGTCACGTTCAACGGACAGCAGGCTCTCGCAGCTGGCAAACGGATCTTCTACGTCACGCACGTCGGGGTGTTTCGTCTCACCGAGCGCGGTATGGAGCTGAGGTGCGTCACGCCCGGCATCGACGTGCGCAAGGATGTCCGCGACTTCGCGCCCATGAAGGTGCGGCTTCCCGATTCCGGCACGGTGCCGCGTGTGTCGCGGTCGACCGTGACCGGGCAGCACTTCGCGTTGCGCGGAGTCGCCGATCAGCTCCGCCCCCCCACCCGCCGACGCTCGGCTTGAGAGGCTTATAGGAACGCGCCGGGAGGGCGCATAGGGAATCAGAAGAGCAGGGCACGCGATGGAACGGGCAGTCCCGGCGCGTCCGGGATCACGCGCCGGCACGTGGTGGAACGCGCCGTCCCGGCGCGTTGGGGGGCGGCGGTGGGGCGCTCTCGACTCGTGCCCCAGGCCCGCCCCGCCCGCAGCGCGCCCGGAGGTCGCGCGCCACCACGTGCTGCGTGCGCCCGGAGGTCGCGCGCCATCGACGGTTGTGTTGTCGAGTCACTGGCAGTAGCAGTGCCATGCCATGCGCGAGTTTCCCGGCAGACTGCGGCATGCAGTGCCGTCGCGGGTTCGTGAAGACAGCATCTTCCACATCCGCGTGCGCTGCCGCAAAGACAACCCCGTCGGGCTCACGGATCCTGTCCTCGGACCCACCCTACTCGAGTCGGTGCGGCTGTATGCCCGACGCGACCGCTGGTGGCCGCATCTGTTTCTGCTTATGCCGGACCACTGGCACGCGCTGTTCTCCTTCCCTGCCAGCGAGAACATGAGCATGGTGATCGGGCAGTGGAAAGCGTTTCATGCACGCCACAGTGGCATCGTCTGGCAGGACAACTATTTTGATCACCGTTTGCGCAGCGACGAGTCCCTCTCCCAGAAGGCGTGGTACATCCGCAACAACCCTGTGGTGAAGGGGCTATGTGAGCGCGCCGAGGATTGGGCTTGGGTGATCGAGGGCGGCTGACTGACTCGCGACACTTGACGCGTAGCGGTGGGAGCGCTGTCCCGGTGGGTCCAGGATCACGCGCCGGCACGGGTGGAACGCGCCGTCCCGGCGCGTTGGAGGGCGGCGGTGGGATGCTCCCATCGCTCCAGCCCGCCCCTCCCCTCCCAGCGCGCCCAGAGGTCGCGCGCCACCACGTGCTGCGTGCGCCCGGAGGTCCACGGCGCCTGCGTGGGAGGCGCGCAAATCACCGGGTTTGGAGATCCAGCGCGCGAGCGATGAGGGAGAACAGCGCGGTCTGGTCGGTGACGCCAACCACGTTTGCGGCTTGCGGGCCCTGCGCTGCAATGCGGATCTGCGTGCCCGTGTGTTCCTGCAGACGGCCGGGGAGATTGGTGGCGTACTGGACTGTCATGTCCGCGCCGTCCGCCGTGGTGAGGGTGCTGAAGACACCCGGACTGTGGTCCTTCGGCTGCGGCGGCGGAATGATCTGACTGGTGTGGCCGTGATCGCCGGTGACCACGACGAGGGTGTCGGGATGGGCAGCGGCGTACTCGAGGGCGACCTGCACGGCGGCGTCGAAGGCGACCGTCTCACCGATCTGCCCGCACGGGTCGGCGGCGTGGTCCAACTTGTCGATCGACGCGCCTTCGACTTGCAGGAAGAATCCGCGCGGACTGTCGTGATCGAGCAGTTCGATGGCCTTGCGCGTCATCGCGGCGAGGCTGGGCTCGTTCGGGGGTCGCACCCCCTCGACGCAACGCTGCGGCCCGCTGCCGGGGAAGCGCTTCGCCGGCTGGCCGCGCCACTCCGGCGCCATGTTGCCCGAGGCGAACAAGCCCAGGAGCGTCCCGCCCGGCTGCATGGCCGACAACGCCGGAGCAAGCCCGATGACGGTGTAGCCTTGCGCGATGGCGGATTGAATGACCGTTTGTCCCGCATACGGTCCGCCGTCGATCGTCTGTTCGAAGCGACTGCGGCCGCCACCGAGGAGCACGTCGACGTGATGGTCGACGGTCTGCTCTGCGATCGAGCCGGCGCCGCCGGCAGACTTTTTGTATTGCGGACACAGGGCCATGTCTGCGGGGCCCTCGCAGCTGCGATGGTTGATGTGTGTGTCGAGCGCCGCGGGCGTCGCGTCTGTCAACTCGGCGGTGGTGACGTTGCCGGTGCGCAAACCCTTTTCCTGGGCCAGCTCGAGCAGCGTTTTCAGTGGCTGATCGCTGAGTGCCGTCGTGGAGAGCCGGCCGTGGCTCGTCTTGTGGCCGGTGGCCCAGGCGGTGGCGGTGGCGGCGGAGTCGCCGACGTAATCGGGAAGCGCCGGATTCGCTTCCTGCACTACGTACGTTGTGTACGCACCGGTGAACGGCAAGGTGTCCAGCGCCAGGCGGCCGGCCGCACCGACCTGATAGTTGCGCGCGATGGTGATCTCGGAGTCCCCAAGGCCGTCGCCGATGAGCAGGATCACGCTCTGTGCCCGGCCGTCGTTGAGCGCGCGGGCAAGGACCGGTGTGCGGTCGCCCGGGATCGGGGCCCGCCGCAAAGCGCACCCTGGAACACCGGTGCTCAACAACAGGCAGAGCGCGACGGAAGTAGCAGGTGGGCGGTGCATCGAGCGCGATGCTTACCAGGAGCGCCGCGGCCACGCCACATTTGCCACCGGCTGTGAACTGTGGACACAAGACGCCTAGATTTTCGAATGCGCCTACCGGCCCTGCAGCGTCGCGATGACGGCCGCGACATCAAACCCGGCGCCATTCAGCGCGCTGACGATATCGTCGATGCGCGGGCGGCCGAGGTACAAGTGCAGGCGCGCCTGCTGTCCCCGCGTTTCGTGCCGCAGTTGTTTCAACTCCCCACGATGGCGCTCGACCAACTGGCGGACGGCTGGTTCGGCATCCGATAGGCCGTCAAGCGAGACCACCACCTGATAAAGTGGCTCGTTGCCCTCGACAGGCCGCACTCGTAGCGTTCCAAGCATGGTGGCAGCATAGCGCCAGCTGATGAACGTAGGGTGACGCGCAGCATAAGAGTCTATGACGCACGGCACACCACCGGGGCGCCCTCCCCCAAAGGTTGGAGGAGAATTCCACCCATCCGTTCTTGCCATGCCCGCGCTTTACCCATAAACAGGGGGCCGTTGTGCGGCGCAAACGGCGCTGGCCAGCGGCAAATGTTCACTGGAAAGGAACATCCTGATGAGCGTCTCCACGTCCATTCGCATCCGTAGCGCCTCACTGGCTCCCATTGTCGCCATGCTGCTTTTCGCGGCAGGGTGCAGCGATGAGAACGACAATCCGCCGCCGGCAGCTCCGCCCACGTCCACAGCGACTCGAACGGCAACCCCGCCGTTCATACCTACGGCAACGCCCTCTCCGACGGTCGCTTCCACGGACACGCCCACAGAAACGCCAACCGTTCCACCGAGCCTGAGCCCGACGCATACGCCTACGAACACGGTGGCGCCTTCGACACCAACCGCAACCAGCACCCCGACGGGCACCGAACCACCAACCGCCACGCCAACAAGCACGGTCGAACCGACAGCGACTGGCACACTGTCCCCCACCGCCACCGATACAGAAACGCCGACCGCAACCGTGACCCCGACACAACAAGAAGAAACCCCAACCGAGACGCCGACGGGGATCGAGACGGAAACCGAGACCCCCACGCCGACCGCGACCTCAGAGCAGAGCCCGACCGATACGGCGACGCCAACGCCGACGGGGATGGGTGAGACGGCTACACCCACCGCGACGTCAGAAACACCGACGGAAACAGCAACGTCGACGCCGACCGCGACCGGGGGGGAGACGCCAACACCAACGATGACAGCGGAGGAAACGCCGGGCGAGACGGCAACCCCCACCCCGACCGGAATGGAGGCCGCGACGCCAACAGCAACAGCGACGTCAGGCGAGGGGACACCGACCGAGACGGCAACGGCCACGCCCACCGTGGCCGGAGAGGAAACGCCGACACCGACGGCTACCGTTGAGGCGACCGAGACGGAGACACCATCACCGACCCCGACCGGGATGGAAGGTGAGACGCCGACTCAAACGCCGACGGAGACGCCTACTCCCACCGCCACGGCAACCGTCGAGGATACCGAGACCCCGACCGAGACTCCGACGCCCTGACGATCAACTCAGCGAGGGCCGGACGTTGCGCGCTTTCGGGTGCCGCCCGCCCTGTGCAATCGGAGCAGCACGCCGGTGGGTGGCTACCTTGGGCGTTCGTGGATTCCGATGATCCCGACGCGAGCGGCGTAGAGCGTGAGTTCGACGCGGTCGCGGATCCCGAGCTTCTGGAAAATGTTGTTGAGGTGCGTCTTCACCGTTTGCTCGCTGATGAACAGCTTGGTCGCCACTTCGGCGTTGCGCAGCCCGAGCGCCACCTGGCGAATGATTTCTCGTTCGCGCGGCGTCAGCGGGTTACGAGCCGTCTCCCGTAGTGCGGCGGCGATGTGAGCCTGCAGGGACGGCGGCATCCACACCTGGCCCTGTGCCGCAGCGCGGATGGCATCCATGAGCGTGTCGACGGCGAAGCGCTTGAACACCACGGCGCATGCGCCGAGGCGAATCGCTTCGACCGCGTCCTCCGGCTGCTCGCTGGCCGTGACAACGACTACCCGTGCACGCTCGGCCAAGGCGGCGATATCCACCAGCGAGTTGCGCTCCATCCCGAGATCGAGCAGCACGACGTCGCAAGCAACCGTCGTGAGAAGAGAAGTCAGCTCATCGATCCGCGCGGCCTCACCGACGATGGTGACGTCCGCCTGCAGTTTGAGCAGCGACTTCAGCCCCTGCCGGAAGAGCGCATGGTCATCAGCAACCACGATCCGTAGTGGTGCAGCCATGGCGACGTTAGTGTGCGGGCAACGTGATGGCGAGGTGTGCACCGCTGCCAGCGCCGTTTGCCACCTCGGTCGCCCCGCCGAGATCCGCGACCAATGACGAGATGGACCACGGCTGCTCCACACCGTTGCGGAATCCCACACCGTCGTCGTCGATCTTGATACGCACCTCGGAATCCACGCAGCGCACGTGAATGGCCGCGACCCGTGCGTGCGCATGCCGTAGTACGTTCGTCACCCCTTCGCGCAGGATCTGCAGCACGTGCTCGACGAGGGCCGCCGACCCGTCGAACTGGATGTTGATCGAGAACCAGGTGTCCGCGCGTGGCGCCCGCGGGACGGCGGTGGCCTGCAGGCCAACCAAGGAACGCATATACGCGCGCAGCTCATCGTACTCGCGATTGACGCTCGCCTGCAGATCGGACAGCTCGAAGAGCGCCGCGTCGTTGGACCCCCGCCGCAGTAGTTCCTGACAGCTCTCCAGGCCCAGGGAGATCCCAGCGAGCGCCTGCGCCCGGTTGTCATGCAGGTCGCGCGCGATCTGCTGGCGCTCATTGGCGGCGGCCAGCTCGCGGATTCCGGCTTCGAGGTTCAGTCGCTGTTGCCCGAGGTGGCCGACGAGATATCCGGCAATGGCGAGGTAGACGGGTCGCATGATGTACTCGTTGGCGCTGCCCGAGGCCGACACGACAATGAGGCTCAGATACAGCCCGACGCTGACCGCCGTCACCAGCAGTGTCCGCCGCAACCCGGAGCGCAGGCCCGTCGCAAACACCGCAAATGCGAAGAAGGCATAGAAGGGGCTGCTGACCCCTTCGGTCAACACGGCGATAGCCGCCCCGAAAAGCACATCCACCCACGTCGTGATGGCCGCGATGCGTGCGGCAGAGACGATTTGATGGGCCAGCACGTAGGTGAGTGACAGACTGTAGGCGAGGTGGGCGCCCATGACGGCCAGCGCGTATGGATCGATGGCCAGGCTGCCGCTGCGCAGCGGGATCCAACGACTGATGAGGGGCTCGGTGGGGTCGATGAAGACGGCCACTAGCGCCGCCACCGAAAGCGCCACGCGGCAGCGCGCGATGCTCCGTTCAACCAGCAGAAAGGGTGTTTCTGTCATGCTCGACCTCTCAGAAGGCTCACTCCTACCCTAGTCGGCGCTGACCTGTAAGGGCTGGAGGGCCATGCTCCCGGCCACTGGCCGTATTGTCCGCGAGACCGCTGTATCGAAGAACCACACTGTCGATGGAGACGAAGCCTGATCTGGTGGCGCGCTACCTGGTTCGCCGTGACGCTGGCCGAGCCGAAATCCGCTTGATGATTGCTCTCCTCCAGGACGCGGTTGGCTGCTTCCGAAGGCATTTGCTGGCGCGGGACAAGATGCGTCAGGGGCTGTTTCGCGAGGCAGAAACATGGGTCATGAGCGAGGAAACCGGCCGGCCGTTCTCCTTCGACCACGTGTGCGAGGTTGTGGGTCTCAACGCTGACTATCTGCGGCGCCTGTTGCGCCAATGGCGCGATCAGCAGCTCACGGCAAGGGGACTCCCCTATGTCGAGCTAGCGGCCGCGATGCCCGCCGATGTCCGCAATGTCAGGCGCGAGCGGCGCACGTTCACCAATGAGTTCAAAGCGGAGACGGTGCGGCGGGTGTTCGACAGAGGTCGCCGCATCAGGGCGGTCGCCCGCGAACTGGACCTCAACGCATCGCTGGTCTCCAGTTGGGTCCGAGAGGCGGAGATGAGCGCGGCGGCGACGCGTGCCGAACACGACGAATTGCACCTGCCGCCTCGTGAGAGCCAGGCGCAAAAGCAGTTCGAGGTGACAGACGAATCACGAGCCTCTTTGGCGGAGGACAACGCATCCGCGCCGACGCTACGAACCAGATGTTGGTGACATGTTCCATCGAATCAGCTCCCCATCACAGCGCTCGCCCCGCGGTAATGCCCGCGATGGCCGCTCCCATCCCGACCAGCAAGCTTCCGAAGGCATTGGCCGCTGCCAGTTGCCAACTGCCGTTCTCGATCAACCGCAAGGTTTCGTACGCCCACGTCGAGAAGGTCGTATAGGCACCGACGAAGCCGACGGCCGCCGACAAGCGCACGGCCGGCGAAAGCACGTGCCCTTCCAGCATCCCCATGATGAGGCCGAGGATGAAACTGCCCGTGATGTTGATGATGAACGTGCCGTAAGGAAACGTGGTGCCAAAGCGCGTCGCGATCCACAATCCCAGAAAGTAACGCGCATTTGCGCCGACGAAACCACCCAGGCCCACCCACAGCGCCGCCTTCATCCTGTCTCCGTTGTCGCGGCGATATCGACCGACGCGGCGAGCAGGGCTGGCCGCGACACGATACCGACCAGGCGCCCGTCTGCATCCACCACGGGAAGACGCTTGACGTGGCGGTCCACCGTGATGATGAGCGCGTCGATGACCGACGTCGTGTCGCGCACGGTCACCACCGGCGTCGTCATCACATCGGCGGCGCGCTGTCCGTACGCGCGTTGCATCTGCCGCCGCGCGTCCTTGTTCCAGCGGCTGCGCAGTGCCGTCAGCAAACCGGGACGTTGATCCGGGTCGATGCGTGCAACGAGATCGGTATCGGTGACGATGCCGGCGAGCTTCCCGGCAGCGTCCAGCACGAGCACCCGCTTCGCGTCTGAATCGAGCAACTTGCCGACTAGGTCCGCGAGCGGCGCGGTCTCGGCGACGGTGGGCACCTGACGCTCCATGATCTCCACAACCGTGTGGTGTTCCTGCGGCAGCGTGCCCGTGTGTGGGACGGTGCGGCGCGCGTAGCCGCGAGCGATGCTCTGCAACACATCGAGCCGGCCAAGGACACCAACCAGCACACCCGCATCATCGACGACGGGCAGCCGCTTGAGCCCACGTGTGTGCATGAGATGCGCGGCGTCCTTGAGTGATGTCGTCGGGCGCACCGTCACCGCGGGTGTCGTCATCACGTCGCGCACCCTGCCCATCTCTTGCATCCGTTTGGCCAGGGCGGCGCGCACAACGTCAGCGCCGATGACCTTGTGCACGCTCACACTCAAACGTGTGGCGCCCGCGCTCAGCATATCGGTGTCACTGACCACCCCGACAACGCGACGGCGGTCGTCGACGACCGGCAGCGCCATGTAATCACGGGCCATCAAGCGATCGACGACTTCGGGGATGGGCGTGTCCGGCGTGACGGCTTCGGGGTTGGGGCTCATCAGGTCTTTCACCTGCAGGTCCGGGAATCCGCCACGGAAGCCCGCCGAGTGGAAGTAGACCTCCGTGTCCTCAACGATGATGAGGCCGCCGCCGAGCATCGCCGCGACCTCCGGCAGCACGCGCTCGATCACGTCGGCAGCGTCGATTGCAGTGATGACGACGGGCAGGTCGATCGACAGCGTCAGGATGTTCGCGGTCTTGATCTGCGAGTGTGCGCCGAAGCCGGCAATGCCGCGCGTCACCGTGGCACCGGCACAGCCCGCTGTCTTCAGATGCTCCAGGACAGCCATGTAGAGCGGCCGGTGATGCCACTGATCGCTCTCGCCGGTGAAGACCATCATTCGCTTGGCGCGCATGTGTCCTCCGTTGTCGACGACCCCGAGGCGGAGGGGACGACTGTAGACCGCAGCGGACTCCAACCCACACCGGGCGTCCAGTCTTCGTCTGTCGTTTGAAGGTATACTCCCGCCATCGCTGTGCCGTGGTAGGAGTCATCAACCCTGACGGGTGGTTATCCGGCGAACCCCATCGCCGTGTCGCCAGACTGTAGCGCGCTCATTGCGTGAGTCAACTCGTTTTGTATACGGCGGGCTTGACGCCCCTCAGGGTGGTGGGTCAGTTTGAATCAGCGGGTGGCTTACAATCCTGTCATTCCGAGCGATTCGAGTCCGCCTCGTGACGCGATATGTAAGCGAACAACATCGGCTGGGGCAAGCGCCTTTGGCCCGGACCGGGCTGGTGCCTCCTTCCAGGGCCGCGCCGTGTGCACGGCCCCAACGCGTGCTGACGACACCAAAATCCCGGGGCCTGGTTCAGGCGCTCTCGCAGGGCGGAGTCTTCACGGACAGCATCTTGAGCTTCCGGGCGGTGAGCGCCGTTTGTAAGCGCCAGGCAGTGTCGCCCTCCTTGTCCTTCCTCTTGATCAGCAGCCACTGCGCACCCTGGCCACCCTTGAAGCGGGCCAGTGCGAACCCGCCGCGCAGCTTGCGGCCATGCAGGCTAAACACGATGCGACCCGTCTCGATCTGCTTCTCGGGTGGGTCCTCATCTTCAGGAACCGTGTAGGTGCCGTGATCCCAGATCACCACCGGCCCCGCACCGGAGTGTCCCTCGGGGATCACGCCTTCGAAGTCGGCATACTCGAGCGGATGATCCGGGACCATGACGGCGAGCCGCTTGTCGGCAGGATTCATGGATGGACCTTTGGGTATCGCCCAGGACTTCAACACACCGCCGATCTCGAGGCGGAAGTCATAGTGCAGGCGTGTGGCTTTGTGCTCGTGGACGATGAAGCGTCGCTGATCGACCGTGCGCTGGAGCATCAGTCCCCCCGCGCTACGCGCCTCTCGCCGGCTTGTGCGCCGCGCCGATGCGGCGCTCGTGTGCGATCTCGCCGGTGATCGCCCCGGCCGCATCGGCGAGCTCTCGGCCCAGCAGCATCACCACGTCGTCCAGCGACACCATGCCGATGAGCCGCGCCTCCTGATCGACAATCGGCAGCCGCCGTACACCGTGCTCGCGCATCTTGCGCGTGACGTCTGACAGGCTGTCGGTGAGGCGCGCAGTATGCAACGGCGCATGGACGAACTGGCCAACCTCGGCGACCTGCGGATCGAGTCCTTCGGCGATCATCCAGACGAGATCGCGATCGGTGATCACTCCGAGCGCTGTCACGCCGGTCTCGTCGGTGATGACCAGCGCGCCCACGGAATGGTCACGCATGAGGCGGGCGGCCTTGGCGATGGTGTCGGCAGGTTGCACGGTGAAGACTGGTTTCTGTGTGAGCTCGGTGAGTGACATTGGTTCGCCCCCCTTTCTCTGGTTCCATCTGCGCGGCGGCATCCTCGCGACTGCGCTGCGCGGGGATGTACCGCCAAACCGAGGAAGAATACCGGGAAAATCCAGAAGAACAGGCTCATGGCGCTGGGGTGCTACTAGCACCCATCCTTCGCGATCGCAGGTCGCACGAAGTGCGCCAGCGCAGCTGTGACCACATTCCACGCGCTGACTGGCCACTGATTTCTCACGCTTGCGAAGCCACCTGTGATTCGTGTCGCTTCAGGAGCACCGCCATGCCAATGACGTCGCCGAGCGGAATCCGCGCGTGCAGCCTCCACCCACCACCGGGGAAAAGGGTGCTCGCCCAGCGGATCTTTCGCAACCGTTCGCCGGCGGCGGCAGTCAGCATCCTGCGTACGGAGGCGACCGAGTGGTCGCGTGCTCGACCCAACAACGTTTGGTGCGCTTGGCGTCCGAATCGCCGCGACAGGCCACCCACACTCCAACGATTGAGGGCCACGACGGCGACCCCATGGCGGGCGACGCGAACGGCTTCCGACAACGCCACACCTGGGTGTTCGAGGAACTCCAGCGTGGTGACGAACAGGGCGATGTCGACTCCCGCGGCGCGCAGCGGAAGGCTGTGGGCATCGCCCTGCACAACTGCGATTTGAGGCAATCGTTTGCGCAGTTCAGCCAGCATCGCTGCCGAGCGGTCGAGCCCCAGCGTGCACAGACCCGAGGCGGCCAACCACTGCGTGAAGTGGCCTGTGCCGCAACCGACGTCGAGCACGTCACGGCTGCTCGGAAAGGAACTCAGCAGCCAGGCCAGGAGCTGCCGTTCGGCCTGGTCCACGCGCCGCCCGCGGCGCGTGGCATACCAGGCCTCGTACCTGCCGGCGGCCGCTTCGAAGTACGTCCAGGCATCCAGCGTTTCAAGCTCCTCACGCGCCAGTTCAGGTGTAAGTTGCGACCCAGCGACCCTTCAACCGCTGCAGGTCATTAGCCACGGATCGATTTCCCATCGGCAAGAAGGCTGAGGACACCGTCGTCAGACCGGACAAGCATTCGAAATGGTCACCGCCATCACGACGTGTCCGGCGGCCGCGGCGCGACCGTATGCCTCCTGCAAGGCAGCGAAGACCACCGCCACCTCGCCCGTCACGACCGTGCTCATCGGTCCGACATCGGGCTGCAGGCCCTGGCCTTTCAACGCCTGCCAGACGGCATCGACCGCCGGGCTCAGGTGTGCTTGCCGGAGTGGGTAAATGCTGATCTGTGCGCTGACCACCACCGGTAGGTGCATCGGTCCAACGGCTCCCAAACGTCACAGCGGGGCGCCGCCACGATCGTATGCGCCTTGAAGGTCGCCTCTGGGAGGTACTCCTTCGGGAGGTGCGCATAACCGAGCGTAAGGTCCGGCTCGACCCCGCCACTGCCAGCGGGAGGCGACTGCCCCACGACGTCGGTTTTCTCAGACCGTTGCAGCCGGGGCAGTCTTGCTCGCGGCTTTCATCTGCTGCCCGCAACAGATCTCGGAATGGGCATGTCCGGAGGTACACGGACACGCTGTCTCATAGACGAGCGCCGCGCCACATTTCTCGCAGACGTAACGATCTCCAGCGTTTCGAGCCATTTCAACCTCCCATCGCATGATGTTTCCAGCGGGACGTCAGTCTTGTTCCCGGACAGCATCCGCAGCATGCGCCGTGCCGCGGTCGCCGAGCCACAGCGTTGCCGCTGCCCGCGCGACGCTAGCGCCCTCCCGTCTCACGGATGAGAAAGGAAAGGCCCTGCCCACAGCGTCCATGTCCCGGGCTGGCGAGTGCCGCCCCGCCGAGGCTGCGGACCGTGTGCGGACTGCACTGCCACCATGAGCCCCGCAGGGGCGGGACGGAACTCACGAGCCAGGAGCGCCGCGCCTGGTTCCGCCGGGCTGTCAGCCATTGTTCGTGTCCGCTCAGCGGTCAGTTCTCAAGCCCTCGTTCTCACGTCCGCCGCAACTCCACTCACTGTTGTCTCGGCCTTGCGATGGGAGCCAGTCCGGCGCCACGGGGGTGCATCTGACATCGCCCTGGCACGTAACGTGCCGGGCAGCTGAGACGAGGTGGTTTGTGGCAACGCGCCTGTGAGAGTGGTGTGAAACCAAGCCCACGAAAGGTGGCCGTACAATGAAAAGGCTAGCTGTCCTTGCTGTGGGTCTCATGGTCCTGTTTGGTTTGTGGACCGCGCCTGCGGTCGCGCTTTCGTCACAGGAGAATCTGGGCAAGAGCATATTCTTCGACCAGAACGTTCGAGCAATCGGAACCAATCCTGCGCTGCGTGTCATGCGCCGCAGTCCGGCTGGAGCGGTCCTACTGCGGCCATCAACGCCGGCGGCGCCGTGTACGCTGCTCACCGACTTCACCTACGACAACCTCGGCGTTGCAAGGAACCCGATGAATCCCTTTTACGGCGAGGCCGACTTCAACCCGCTGGGCGCGGCGTGGATCGATCTCGGGCTGGGCGGGTTCCTCGCTTCACGCACGGACTATCAGCACCTCGCGGCGGCAAACAACGGCAAAATGAAAGTCCCTACCTTGCGCAACGTCGACAAGTGGGACTCGAACGTCTTGGGGCCACGGGTCAAAGCGTACACGCACAACGGCTACTTCAAAACGCTGAAGCAGATTGTGCACTTCTACAACACGAGGGACGCCAAGCCCGCGTGTCTGAGCGCCTTCACTACCGTCGACGACGCCATCGCCCAGAATTGCTGGCCGGCACCCGAAGTGCCTGTGAACGTGAACACCACGGAGTTGGGCAACCTGCACCTGACGGACGCGCAGGAGGATGCGATCGTCGCGTTTATGAAGACCCTCAGCGACGGCTTCGTCCCGTGAACTCGAGGCCTCGTGTTGGAGGTTTCGCGCGAGATTCGGCTGGCGGCGTACCGACCTTGCGGTTCAGACGCTCGAGCCGCCAGCCGAGGACGGTCATAACGCCGCCGCCACGCGCGAGGCCGGCGGTCCACAGCATCGCGACGAAGCGCCGGACGCGGCTGCATCGCCCAGTGCGTCGCGTAGCACCGCGCGGCCGAGCCGCGTCGTCGCCAAACGCCTGATGTTCATGCCCAACCCTTCCCACGACCGGCGTTCCGTGCTTCCCGGCATAGATCAAGTGGCTCGCGGCCCAAGCTCATGTCGCCCTCGATTCCGATACCGACTCCGAGCCCCATGTCGCCGAACTACCATTCACTCCGGGCAGAGCGCCTCAATCCGCCGATGGATCGCCTGCAGACGCTTCACTTCGGCTTGCACCGCTTGTTTTCCTGCCGCCTGGCGGCCACGCGCATGCTCCAGCGCACGCTCTGCCGATGTGCACACCTCGTGCAGGTAGCCGCGGATCTCGGCTTCCAGCCGCCGCCGGCTCTCGCGTACGCGCTCATCGAGGTCGTTGAGAATGCGGGAGGTGTTCGTAGTGACCAGACGTTCGAGATAGTCGCCGGCTTCGCGCTCCAGGCGTCGGCGAGCGGTTGCCGGTGGCAGGACTGAGTCCGCGAGCCACTGCAAGGGTGAGCGGCCGGTGAGGTGCATCAGTTCGGTGGAATAGAAACGGCTGCCCGTCCGGAACCCCAGCTCCGGGCTAACACTGCGCGGCAGTCCGGCGAGTGCGCCGGTGGAGGTCGCCAGCCGCTCGAGGAAACCGTTCGCGACCTCCACGAAGCGGTGCGCCGCTGCGCGGTACAGGTGCTCGGCGGCCGGCTCGGCCTGGCTGAACCAGCGCTCACACCAGCGGGTTGCGCTGTCTTGCGCGAGCTGAATTGCCTCACTGCGGACGCGACTGCGACGAGCAACGACCGGTGACAACGCCGCCGAGAACTCCTGGCGGGCCGCAGACACGGCCGCTTTGATGAAGTGGTCCCACTGCGTTCGGAACGTTGCGCTCAGGCGCGCCTGCTCTGCCGCGAACAGCGGTCCGAGGTCGTTGAGGGCCTGCTCGGCTTCTGCAACGCAGCTTCGCAGCAGCGCGATCCGCCGTTCCGATTCTTCGACGGGCCGCAGCAGGGCATCGCGCTGCTCGCTGATCTCGTGCAGCAACCGCTGCGCCAATAGTTTGCTGCCGCGCCGCTCGGCTTCACGGACCAGCTTGGCGCCCGTGTTTACCGCCAACGTTGCCAGCGCGGCTTCGAGGCCTGACCAATCGCGCGCCGGATCGCCGCTACTGAGGCGTTCAGTAGCGCTCACCTGGAAGACCGGTGCGATCAGTTTGCCGAGCCGCTGCGCCAGCACTTTGCGGGCGAAGGCGATTGCTTCGCGCCGCTCATCCTCGGTTAGCCGATCCGCCTTGTTCAGCACGAGAATCAACTCCTGCACGTGCTGGGCAACTTGCTCGATCAGCGCGACCTCGTCGCCGGAGATCGGTGGGTCGGCACCGATGACCACGAGCGCCGCATCAACGTGCGGCACGAACGCTCTGGTTGCCTCGGTGTTGGCCGCGATGACCGAGCCGATGCCGGGGGTATCGACCAGGCACATCCCTGAAGCGAGCAGGGCGTTGGGGACGAACACTTCGACGACACCCACCCCCTTTTCGTTGGCCGGGTTCTGCTCCTCGGATACGTAGGCCGTGATTTCACTTGGGGCGATGTCGCGCCATTCGGAGCCCAGACGGACGCGTGCCTGCACGCGTTCGCCGTAGCGCAACACGGTGACGGCCGTGGTGATCGGCACCACACCCGCCGGCAGCAAAGGCTGCCCCACCAACGCGTTCAGCAGCGTCGATTTTCCGCGTTTGAATTGCCCGACACAGGCGACGTAAAAGCGCCCTTCTGCGAGGCGCTCGTTGAGCGCGAGTGCGTCCGCCGCGATGTCGGACGCCCCAACCTCTGCGGCAAACTCGGACACCGCCGCGAGTAAATCGCGCGAACGATCGCCGGCGGTATGCTGCGGTCCGATCTGCTGTTGGGCTCCTGCCACGAGTCAACTCCTACCCTCGAAGGTCTGGTAGGAGTCATCATCCCAAGCGGGCGGTTATCTGGCGGACCCCATCGCCAATGTCACTGCAGAAGTTCTTAATCGCCTTCGTACGTGCCGTCAACGGACGTTACGAGCGAAGAAGAGAACGACGCCTCATCCGGATGAGGCGCAATGAACCAACGCAGCCCACCGGAGGGCTCACTGAATGACGAACACGTTGTCCGGGAGGCGTTGACGGGCGTTGGTGTTGCGGCGGATGATCTCGGCGAGGGTCAGGTTGTCCAGGTAGGTCGACTGCAGGATCGGCGAGAGATACGTCTCGTACCAGAACCTGTCGCCGTTGCGCAGTCGCTCGAACTGGTCGCGGATGATCATGAAGAAGAGTTCCCCGACCATTCCGCCATTGTAATGGTCTTCCGCAAGCCCGCCGACCCACAGGTCCACGTCATAAACCGAGCTGTAAACGCTGGCGAGCCGTTGCTGCACGAGCGGGTCGGAGCTGATATCTGCAAAGCTGTGCGCCGGGGGCAGGCCGAACGCCGTGCGCACCTCATTGTAGGTGGGCAGACCATGGTCTCGGCCACGCTGGATGTTGAGCGCCGCCAGATCGAAGCCGCCGGCTCCCGGCGGCCCGAACAGGAAGTTGCGCACGTCGTCGACGATGAAGATATCGGGTTCCTGCGCCTGTTGCGCGGCCAATCCGCGCAGGAGCGGTTCGATGCCGTTGCGCACAATTTCCTTGGGGTTGAAGAATGCAGACCGGAGCGGAAGGTTGCCCGTGCGGATCGGCTTGCCGTTGCTCTTCAACCGCAGCAGCATTGGCGACAGCATGCTGTGACCGAACCGGAACGCGGCCGTGGAGAACTCGGTGGCAATTGCCGGGTTGACGTTGGCGTTGTACCCGCCGTAGGGCCGTAGGGGATTCGGACCGAGCACGAGCGGCAGAAACTCCGTGTAGGTGATTGCCTGTATTTCAGCGCCGACCACGACACGCGCCGCCTGGTAGGCCTGTTCGTCGCCGAGAAAACGCAGCTCCCTGGCGATGCGGTTGTGCTCCCGCAGGAAAAGGGTGTGCATTGCAGTCAGGCCATTTTGTTCGTTGCAGCGTACGTCGCCTGCGACAAACAGCGAAGCGTCGGTGCTGGGTGAATTGGGAAGGCCGTCGACATTGAAGGGCAACAGCTTCCGCCGCCCCGTCTTCAACTGACCGTTGCGGAAGGTCCGCAGCGCCTGCGCCCTTGCGTCGTCGGAGCCGTAGACCATCGACGCATCGATCCATGCCGTCACTTGGTTGATCTGTTGCCGTGGCGTGCTTGAACGTTTGTAGACCGAGCGCGGACAGGGGATGACCTGGGTGCCCGTACCACCTGGGTCGAAGAACTGGTCGCCCGACGGCACGGGGATATCGACTGGCTCCGCCGGGCTTGCCGCCCCTGTAAGATCGAGGTCGTGGTCGAGGAACTGCCCCCATTGCCACACAAAGTCAGAGAGCTTCTCACTGTTCGGCAGCGGTCCGGGCTGGGCCACGACGGCGTTGCTGATCGCTCGTGCACCTGGCCGCGTCGGCCCGGCCGGGGCCGACACGCCATCAGCGTAGTCGGCGTACGTCAGGCGGATGAGTTCCACGCCGGTGCTTCCCCATTCCGGATGCGCCAGGT
>Ga0335069_10006378_pt1 | contig 17155 bp, 14 predicted proteins | sample Lox_Sample_11_FD_206714 | JGI IMG/M metagenome (GOLD analysis project Ga0335069, IMG submission 206714) | Soil microbial communities from Loxahatchee National Wildlife Refuge, Florida, United States - Lox_Sample_1.1 | ecosystem: Environmental > Terrestrial > Soil > Wetlands | place: USA...
GCCGGTGACGATGCTCTCGACGGTTCCGTAGCCCGACGCGTCGTGTTGGCCGCTGCGGGCCGACGATCGCTAAATCTCAGCGAACGGGGGAATCCTGTCCGCCCACGGTGACGCCTGCTCCAATTGAGCTGCGAGTCGCAGGAGCAAGTCCTCACGCCCGTATGCTGCGACCAGTTGAACGCCCACCGGCAACCCGTCGGCCGTCAGATGCATCGGCAGCGAGATTGCGGGATTTCCCGCGACGTTCCACGGAATCGTAAACGGACTGATGTCCGCCATCCGACGCCCGATCTCCGCAGGATGCTCCCCTGCCCGCAGTTGCAGAATACCCAGCGGCGGCGCCGGCGTGGCCGTAGTCGCGGTCACGAGAATATCGAATCCGCCCGTCCACCATGCTGCCGTGGCGCGTGTGAACTCGTTGACCCATTGTCGCGCGATCAAAAGCTCGACAGCCGAGAACTTGCGACCGCGCTTCACGAGGAACCACGTCCAGGGATCGAGATCTTCCGCGACGAGAGGACGCCCGAGAATCTGCTCGGCATAAACCGCCGTCATCGCTTCGGCGCTCGCAATCAGTACGCCGCCTACTTGATGGCCGATTCGATCGTCGTCGAGAATCGCGGGATGCGACTGCTCGACGCGATGGCCGAGCGACTCAAGAAGCTTCGCGCAGTTGCGCACGGCGACCGCGCATTCATTGTGGAGGCCGGGATGGAATGACGGCGCGCGATCCATAAACCCGATCCTGAGCTGGGCGGGCGGCGTTTGGATTTCGTCTCGATAGGGCCGCCCTGTAACAGGCGCCGTGTACGGGTCGCCGGGCATATAGCCGCCGACGACATCGAGCGCCGCCGCTGCATCGCGTACCGATCTGACAACAGCGCCCTCCTCGCCCATCCCGTGCCATACGTCGGCGTTCGCCGGACCAGCCGATGTTCGTCCGCGCGACGCCTTGAGACCAACCACTCCGCAGAACGACGACGGGATGCGAATCGAGCCTCCCGCGTCGTTACCGTGAGCAATCGGGACCATACGCGAGGCAACCGACGCAGCGGCGCCGCCGCTGGAGCCGCCGACGCCGCGATCGAGATTCCAGGGATTTCGCGTGGCGCCCCACGCTCGCGTTTCGGTCGCGATCGAGGGACCCCATTCCGGGATCGTCGTCTGGCCAAGCGTGATCAGTCCTGCGTCGCGAAATTTCATCGCGACATACGCGGTCGAACGCGCGACGAAGCGCGCATCCTTGAGCGTCTTCCATCCCCAACTGGTAGGTTCGCCGGCGACCATCTCGCCGAGGTCCTTCATCAGGAAGGGCACGCCGCGAAAGATCCCGCCGGGCAGATTGCGCGCTTGCGCAGCTTCGGCGCGAGCCTTTTCGAAACGGCTGTAAATCACGCAATTGATTTTCGGATTCAGCCCCTCGATCCGTTCGATCGCCGCATCGACCAGCTCGACCGGATTAACTTCGCCTCGCGCGACAAGCTCGGCCTGCCTCGTCGCGTCCATCCTTGCGATTTCATTTCGATTCATAGAACGCGCCCACTCGGACTAAGACGGCTGCTTCAAAGTGCCCTTGTCATACGTACGAATCTTCGCGGGAGAGGCCGAGCGACGGCCATTCGCCGGTGACGGTGCTCTCCATGATGCCGTAGCCTGACGCATCGCCTTCGCGCACGCGAATCGGACGGTCGCGCAACTGATGTATTCGCTCGAGCGTCTCCCGGTTCAGACAATTCTCGACATACTCGCCCTCGACGTGAAGCGGCCCGCGCCACATCCCGTGATTGAAGCCGTCCAGCCCGAAGTAAAGCCCGAGCCCAAGATAAAATCCCGATTCGCCCACAGGTTCGACTTCAATCGTGCGAGTCTTTCCAGGCTGAGTTTGGAAATGAATTTTCCCGCCCGTCAGCATCCGCGTCTTCGGATGGTACGTAAGTTCCGGGCGAATGCTGATGATTCGTTCCTGACTGCCGTCGGGATGGTTGACGTAACCGGACGAGTAGAAGGGCACGTCGCCTGCGGCCATATAGTAGTACTGGAATTCGTACTGTGTTCCCTGCGGAGTCTGCAGCACGATCGGCGACCAGTTCAGGAAAAATCGCGCCTGCGGATCGAATCCGCTGGCGATGGGATCGTTGGTTGCGCTGCTTCCCGCGCGGAGGATATTCGCCGGCTGACCAACGCCCGGGCGGATTCCCCACGAATGATCGCGGAAGGCGAACCATTCGTCGGGCTTGACCTGATAGGTCTTGCCGTCAACGCGGATCGTTCCGCTGACCGTTCCCGCCTGATGATATCGAACGAGATCGGCGACCGCGCGCGAGCCGGTATTGCTGCGCTGGATATGACGATCCTCGAAGTACGGAGGAAGCGCGGCTTCGAAATCGAGCTCGAAGGATACAGCAGCCTCTTTATTCTCGGCCAGCACGAATCTGACGCGCTTGAGCGGTTCGATAACCGAGTATTCGAGGGGTCCCACGGCCGATTTCTCGCTGTCGGGGAACAGCGCGCGGCTCGCGCGCACCGTCCATTGCTTGCGGCCCATCGATACGCCGCCGAACCCGTCGATCACATTCAGATTCGTGTACTTGCCCAGACCGAAATCGACCTGAAGCGATCCGTCCTTGCGCGCGATCGTGGTCCAGATTTTCTCCGTCCAGGTCGGATCGGAATGAAGCACGGCGGCAAAGGTTTGCGGTATCTGATGATTGAGTCCTTCGTCAGTCGGCACCAGGCGCGCGATATCGTGCATTGTCTTAGGGCCTCCTCAGCCCGGCTTCGTTTGCGAACTGTTTGCGTTGACCGGCTCGGGAGCGATGCCGGATGCGACTGAATCGAGAATTCCGGTAATCGCGAGCGCCTGAGTGCGCGCGACGAGCGACGATGTTTCGGGGACGATCAGCCCTATCATCGCGTTGCGAACTCCCGCGCTGATTCGCGCCCAACTCGGGACCACGTTGCCCACGGGCGTATCGGCGGCGGCTCCGATTCGCGGGAGGATGTCGCGCATCAGGACCGGGATAAGCTGACCGAGCCACGCGAATCGGAGGTCCGCGCTCTTTTCTTTCTGAAAGAGCATCGAGGCCAGCAGATGGATCACCACAACTTTGAAGCCGGCCAGCATCTCGTAGAAAAGGAGGTCGTGAACCGTGACTCCTGAGCGCGCCTGATAGATGGAGAGGAATTCATCGAGCGTCAACGCGCCGGGAAGCGAACTCAATCCGCCGACGCCGCCACGCCATAGAAACGCCACCCATCCCACGTCGACCATCGGATCGCCGACCGTGGTCATCTCCCAGTCGAAGACTCCGACGATCTCTTCATCCTTGAAGAAGATGTTGCCGGGCTTGGGATCGCCGTGGACGAGCGTGACTGCTGGCGACGGCTTCGGCATATGCTCGCGCAGCCATCGATTCAGCACGTCGAACGCGGGAAGCGGGCCCGGCTGCACGCGACGAAGCTCGGCCTCCCACCATCCCAGTTCGCGCTCGACCGGATTGCCGCCCTGACTCAGAAAGTCGAGGCCGCGCGCCTTCCAATCAATTCGATGAATCGCGGCAAAGACTTCCGCGTAACGCGTACACATCCGGCGAATCTTTTCGGGCGGCGCACTTTGCAGATAGTCGGGGATTTCGAACTCGACGATCACGCCGTCGAGTTTTTCCATCACGAAGAAAGGTCGTCCGATAACCGACTCGTCGCTCTCCGCCCAATACATCTTCGGGGCCGGGACATCGGACTCCTCGAGCGCCTTCATCACGCGATACTGCTTCAGCACGTCGTACGGTTCGAGGAGGCCCTCGCCCTCGGGACGGGTGCGAAGCACAAAGACCTGATTGCGCCGCGCACCGGCTTCGCTCCAGGAGACCTCGAGAGCGAAAGTCTCGTTGGAGTGGCCTGCCGACAATCTCCAGATGTTTCGAAGATCGACGGATGACGCGCGCGCGCCGAGCCGCTCGGAAAGCCATCGTTGCAGCGCCGGCCGGCGCTCGTTCAATTCGCCGTTCACGTTCCCTCTGGCCGCATGTTGCGACACCATGAAGTTCTCTTTTCGATCGCGCGCCGGGTAATCGCAAGTGTTCGCGATAAAAGACGGCCTGTGTCATAAGCTCTTTTCGGCGCTCCACAAGCGATCGAAAAGAGCGCGAGAGTAGACATATGGCCTACGGCGATTGGGACGATTTCCTGATTCATCAGTCGGTCACGACTCTGGATCACGTCGAAAACAGCGATCCGCACTGGACCGACCGGTTCTACTTCAACTGTCACGCACGCGACGGCAGCGCGCTCATCACCTGCGGTTACGGAGTCTTTCCCAATCAGCAGATGTCGAACGGATACGCGAAACTCGCGCTCGCCGACGGGCGGCATTGGGATGTCGTCGCGGGACGCAGTTGCATCAACGATCGATGGAACCCCGCCGTGGGGCCGATGGAATGGCACGTGATCGAGCCACGGCGCCGATGGCGCCTCAAGCTGGGGCCGAACCCTTCCGGTCTGGAATGGGATATCGAGTACATCGCGCGCGCGCCAATCTGGGAGCTCAAGCCGATCTTCGGACGCAAGCGCGGACGCGTCATCGTCCATCAGCAGCACATCCAGCAATCCGCCAATTACAAAGGATGGGTACGATTCGACGGCGAGACGATGTCGGTCGACGGATTTTACGGCAGCCGTGATCGAACCTGGGGCATCCGCAACCATCCCGCGATCGATATGTGGATCTGGTACGCCGCGCAGTTCGACGATCGCGCGATCGCGGCCTGGGTATGGGAACGCAAGGACGGAGCGGTGATGTACGTCGACGGCGGCTTCTGCCATCAGGACGGCACGATATCGCGCCGCTTCGTCAAGATGTCGCACGAGCTTGAGTTCGATCGAAATCTCAAGCGGTCCACACGGGGAAAAATCGTATTCGTCGACGAAGACGGCAAAAGCTACACGATCAAGGCGGTCGCGCAGCATCCCGACGTCAACGTCTATTACGGCGCGATGCTCGAAAAGAGCGACGCTCTCGTTCAGGGGCAACGATGGAACGAGCGCGAGATTCCAGTGCTGCGCCGCGTCGAAGCGGGATCGCTCGCCAGCGATCAGCTCATGCGCTACGAGCTCGACGGGATGGTCGGCTACGGCATCATGGAGTTGTACGTCGCCGGCGACGGCTATGATCGATACAGCGCCAACTGGGCGCCGTGGGTCGAAAGCGCGAGCGCAGCGCGCAGCGAGTAGCGGCGAGTCTCTACAGAGTCAGGCCGCCGTCGACGATCAGTTCCGCGCCGGTTATGTAGCGCGCTTCGTCCGAAGCCAGGAACAACGCGGCGTGGGCGCCGTCCCATGCGCTCCCCTGACGCCCCATCGGACAGTGCCTGTCGCGCTGGCGCATAATCTGCTCGACTTCAGCCGCGGGCTTGTCGCGATAGTAAGTGCGGATGTGGGGAGTATCCATCATGCCGAGCAGAATCACGTTGCATCGGATGTTCTTGGGCGCGTACTGGCGCGCGATCACCCGCGTCATGTGATTAAGCGCCGCCTTCGACGTGTGATACGAAAAATACGGCACCGGACTCCATCGAATGCTCGCGACCGACGACACGTTAACGATCGCTCCGCCCCCGCGCCGCTCCATGTGCGGGATCGCATACTTGCACATCAGAAAAACGCTCTTGAGATTGACCGCGTGCACGCGATCCCAGTCCTCTTCGGTGGTGGTGATCGGATCGCCGGTGATCTCGATTCCCACGTTGTTGTGAACCACGTCGATATGGCCGAAGCGCTCGATCGTCGTATCGACTATCTTGCGAATGTCCGATGAGCGGCTGACGTCGCCGGCGATCGCAATCGCTTTACCGCCTTCGCTTTCGATCTCGCGCGCGGTCTTCTCCGCGGCTTTCAAGTCGATATCGACGGCAGCGATCGAAGCGCCTTCGCGCGCGAACAGAAGCGCTGCCGCTTTGCCGTTGCCCACCCCCTCGCCGGAAGTTCCCGCGCCCGTGATGATCGCAACTTTATCCTTTAGACGTTCGGCCATATCCCTGCCCTCTGAAGTTCGCTGGCGAGCGCAAACCTGTTTTCTGCGACTTCAGCTTGCTTGAGGTTTACGCTGCTTCAAGCTTTGAGACGAGAGATCGTCGCGTCCAGATCCGGGAACGACCTGGCGATCAGATCGGACATGGCGCCGGCGAGAGTTGCGCTCGTGCCGCCTCGTGCAGGACACTCTTGAACGTCTCCCGAATAGTTGCGTGTTTGAGCAAGAGCGCCGCGTTGATAGATCTGCACTCGAAGCATAATCCTCGCGTCCCGGCAGTAACCGGAACCAGAACCTTTCATCCAACCAAACACCGCCGCGTCACGAATGGCCACCTTGAGGACGATTGGCGCAGCCGCAGATTCCAGTGTGGCCGCACGCTCTGCATGAAAACGGTTTTCGAGGGCAGCAGCGAAAGCATCGCCAACCCAAATTGCCAGATCGGGCTTGCCCACGTCGATCTCGCTGTGTTCGCTTGCGGAGGAAACTCCAAAGCCGCCCGATCCGCCGCTGGAACTGCCCGGCACGTAGGAATCGATCAGGATGGCGCCCGGGTCTTTGCGGAGATCGGTGACCGGGAGAACAGCGACCTGGAGTTGCGACTGGTCGGTCGCAGATTTCTGGATCACCGGCGCAGAGAGCTCCAGCACCGGCTTTTCAATCTCAACGCATCCCGCGACAGCGACCATGACTACCATCGCGGAGCAAAAGCGACCGAGATTTTGCGCCATAGTCATTGCGCTGAGTTCGTCTCCGCGCCCGCGACCGTCGCCCGAGCGAGAACCAGAGCGAGTTCTGGAGTGGCCTTCGTAAGCAAATCTTCCAAAGCAAGGCTCGGAGTCAGCGCTACGACATACCCGCATTCCCCCTCGTGCCAGTGCTGACCTTTGTAGACTTTATCGAATATCAGCTGCCCCCGGCTTTTCACCATTATCCGGGCGTCTACTTCTGCGTCGCACTTCTTTTCCTCAAACCGATAGTTCTCAAGAGAGACTTGTTGCACCTCGACAGTAACCAGCACCGGCAAGGAGGCGGCTTCAGGGTTATCGATGCGGTTAACTGCGTAACCGGCATTTTCCAAGGCCGTCGCGACTGCTTCCGCAGCCCAAATGGATGGATCTTCAGAGACCACAAAGAAACTCTGGGGCAGTATCAGAACAAAGAAACCTCCGGTAGGTGCTGCAACGGCGCCAAATATAAATCCCAATCGACTGCCGAGCTTCGTCGATGAATCGCTCTTCACAGGCGCCAGAGAGATCGGACAGGCTTGCGCCGGCGCAAGTTCCTCCGCAGGTGCTAATGGCGTCACCGGGGGCTGAAGTTCGACGGTCTCTCTGTGCGGCACGTAGACCGGGATGCAACCCGGCGCGGTGGCGATCGCAATCACAGCCGAGCACAGGATCACGGCCTGTTTAAGTCGTCGCATAGCCCGGTGACGGATAGGCCACAAATCCAACCCGCCAACATGACGGCGCAGTCGCAAAGGTCATTCCGAGGCTCGTTTGTAAGATAAGATCAGATAATCTGTGAACGTTCTATTGTTTGTGTATCTAATTGGAAGGGGAGGCGAACTGCTGTGTTTCCGTCGGCTACAGCGCGCCGAATCGCAAGAAGACTCGCGCGCGAATTCTGCCGCCGCATCGGGAAACTGCAAATAATCTTGCCGCAATTGATCCCTGCGTGCGGATAACTAGAATCCAGCGTACGTATCCTGTGCGACGACGCGACCACGCCGGAGGGTTTCATCACGATGAGCACCGAAATCAAACCGTTCCGAATTCATGCGAGCGACGAGCAACTCGACGATCTCAAGCGCCGCCTGCGCGCGACGCGATGGCCGGAGCGCGAATGCGTAAACGATTGGACGCAGGGCCTGCCGCTCGCGTATGCGCAGGAAGTCTGCGCGTACTGGCTGGACAAGTATGACTGGCGCAAACGCGAGGCGCTGCTCAACCGATTCCCGCAGTTCACCACCGATATCGACGGCATCAACGTGCATTTCGTCCACGTCCGCTCGCCTCATGCGAACGCGCTTCCGCTCGTCATCACGCATGGATGGCCGGGTTCGATCGTCGAGTTTCATAAGGTTATCGAACCGCTCACGAATCCCACCGCGCACGGCGGCGACGCTGCCGACGCGTTCCACGTCGTGTGCCCTTCCCTGCCCGGCTACGGATTTTCCTCGAAGCCGAGCGCAACCGGATGGAGCGTGCAGCGGATGGGGCGGGCGTGGTCTGAGCTGATGCCACGTCTTGGATACAAACGCTACGGCGCGCAAGGCGGAGACTGGGGCGCGCTGGTGACGACGTGCATCGGAATTCAGGACACTGCCAACTGCGTCGGTATCCATCTGAACATGCCGATCGCGCTGCCCGATCCTGCGACAGCGAACGATATGACGGAAAAGGAGAAGTCCGCAGTCGCGGGGATACAGCATTACAACGATTGGGACTCCGGATATTCGAAGCAGCAGAGCACGCGTCCGCAAACTCTGTCATACGGACTGACGGATTCTCCGGTCGGACAGGCGATGTGGATACTCGAAAAATTCTGGTCGTGGACCGATTGCGACGGACATCCCGAGAACGTCCTCACGCGCGATGAGCTACTGGATAACGTGATGCTCTATTGGCTTCCTGCGACGGCGGCGTCGTCGGCGCGCCTCTACTGGGAGAGCTTCAACAAAGTCCCGATGGACCCGGTCGGAGTACCGGTGGGGTGCTCGATTTTTCCGAAGGAGATTTTCCGCACATCGCGCCGATGGGCGGAGAAGCGATTCTCGAAGCTGGTTTATTTCAACGATCTCGACAAGGGCGGACATTTCGCCGCGTTCGAGCAACCGGAAACATACGTCCGCGAAGTGCGGACCTGCTTCCGCGCGATGCGATAGGTCTCGGGTTCGAATGACATTAGGGGGCGCCCATGAGGGCGCCCCTTTTCTTTGTAGGGCTAACCGCTATTTCTTCGATGCGGCGGCGTGCAGCGTCTGGAGATTCGCGCCTATCAGCAGATCGATTCGCTCGATGGTCACGTCCGGGGCGGGATAGTTGCGGACATCAGGAGCGAGCGCATAGTGGCCCTGGCGCGGGAAAACCGTCGTCACACGATCGCGCCATCGCTCTTTAACAGCAGTCAGGATGCGGACCTTGTCGTCGATTAAGACGTAGTGGTCGGCAGGATATCGCTTTTCCACGTCCGCGAGTTCCTGCTCTTTGTGTATATAGATGAGCACGCGACCGTCGAACGCCTCGAAGAGTCCTGAGCGTTCGACCTTCAGCGGCTGAAAGACAACGTCGCCGTCGCTCAGGATCACCGTTTGCCCCATCGTCGCAGCATGAGCGACCGCGTCGAGGGCGAGGGGAAATATCCGATTCGCGAAAGGATAGTTGACGAGATAGGAGGCGACTTCGAGCAGATGCGGCTCGTGCGGATGCTCGACGCGATAGCGCTGCAACGCTCCGAGATAGTCCGCATAGCCGAGTTCCGATCGGAGTTGTTCGAAAATGTCCCAATAGCGTTGCCCGCGCTGAGCGCCGACCGCGCGATTGAGATGATGCTTGAGATCGTCGGCGATATGATCGTTGTCGACGAGAGTGTTGTCGACGTCGAACAGGAATACGGTGCGATTAGGCGGCATCATTCGATACTCCGTCGCGGCGATCTTACGATGGCTGCGGGTTGTGCCATCCTCCTATCTTTCCGGCAAGACGCGCCGCCTCGGCAGGCCCCCAGGTACCCGGCTTGTATTCGATCAACTGTCCCGTGTCATTGAGTATTGGATCGACTATCGCCCAAGCCGCCTCGACCGCATCCTCGCGGGCAAAAAGCGTACTGTCCCCCGCCATCGCATCGGTAAGCAGTCGTTCGTAAGCCTCCATCTCTTCCGCGTTCTGGCTCTGGACAAACTTGAGCTCGGTCATATCGGAGGAAGTCGATTCGCCGGGATGTTTGATTTGAGCGCCAACGGCGATCACTACTTTCGGGCTCAGCCGGAACCGCAGATAGTTCGCGTCGCTCGAAAGCACCCTTCGCAGCGGCGGACGCTTGAGCCGCACCATCACTTCGGTCGTCGTTGCAGGCAGACATTTTCCCGCGCGGATGAAGAACGGCACGCCCTCCCATCGCCAGGAATCGATATGGAGACGAACGGCGGCGAAGGTCTCGACTTTCGAATCCGGCGCCACGCCGGGCTCTTTCAGATATCCGGCGAACTGGCCTCGCACCAGGTCGGTGGGCTTGAGCGGCTCGATCGCGCGAAAAACTTTAACCTGCTCGTCGCGGACCGCGTCAGGATACGTGCTGACCGGCGGCTCCATCGCAAGGTAACCGATCACCTGAAGCATGTGATTCTGGATGACATCGCGAATCGCGCCGGTCGCATCGTAAAAACGTCCGCGCCCCTGCACGCCGAAGCTCTCCGCCATCGTGATCTGGACGTTGTCAACATAGTGCCGATTCCAGAACGGTTCGAGGAACGTGTTCGCGAAGCGGAACACCAGGAGATTCTGCACGGCTTCCTTGCCGAGATAGTGATCGATTCTGAAAATCGACGACTCCGGAAATTCGGAGTGCAGCGTCGCATTTAGCGCACGCGCGGAATCGAGATCGTGACCGAACGGTTTTTCGAGGATGACGCGCGCGTCGCGGCCGCATCCTGAAGCGCCGAGTTGCTTGATAACCGTGGTGAACATGACCGGCGGAATCGCCAGATAGTGCGTCGGGCGCTGCGCCTGCTTGAGCGCGTTGCGCAGGGCGGCAAACGTATTCCGATCGTCGTAGTCGCCATCGACGTAGTCGAGCCTGGCCAGGAGGTTCGCAAAGGCCTGCTCGCTGTCGATTCCTACGTGCTTTTCAACGCTGTCTCGCGCGCGCGCCTTGAATTGTTCGAGGTTCCATCCGGACTTCGCGACGCCGACGATCGGAAAATTCAGATGCCCGCGCTTGGACATCGCGTACAGCGCGGGAAAAATCTTTTTGTGCGCGAGATCGCCGGTGGCGCCGAAAAACGCCAGTGCGTCAGACTGCCCGATGCTCACGCTTTCTTCTCCAGATGTCCGCCGAATTCATAGCGCATCGCGGAAAGCAGCCGGTTCGCGAAGTCCGCCTGCCCGCGCGAGGTGAATCGTTCGTACAGCGCGGCGCTAAGCACGATCGCCGGCACGCCCTCGTCGATAGCGGCGTCGACGGTCCATCGCCCCTCGCCCGAATCGGAAACGCGTCCGCCGAATTCCTTCAATTCGCCATCGCCGGCGAGCGCGTCGGCGGTCAGATCGAGGAGCCATGACGCGATGACGCTTCCGCGACGCCATACCTCCGCGATATCGCCGAGATTAAAGTCGTACTGATAGAGCTCGGGATCGCGCAGCGGCGTCGTCTCGGCGTCCACGGCCTCGCGCTTCTTTCCGACGTTCGCGTGACGCAGGATGTTGAGGCCTTCCGCGTACGCCGCCATCAGGCCGTATTCGATTCCGTTGTGGACCATCTTGACGAAATGGCCCGCGCCGTTCGGTCCGCAGTGCAAATATCCCTTTTCGGCGGTGCTGACGGGAGATTTTTCGCGTCCGTGCGTACGTTCGATCGATCCGATTCCGGGGGCGAGCGCTTCGAACAATGGCTCGATATGTTTGACGGCGTCGGTGTCGCCGCCGATCATCTGGCAGTAGCCGCGATCGAGGCCCCAGACGCCGCCGCTGGTGCCCGAATCGACGTAATGAATCCCCTTGGGACGCAGCGACTTCGCGCGGCGGATATCGTCGATATAGTGGGAGTTGCCGCCGTCCACGATGATATCGCCGGATTCGAAACGCTTGGCGAGTTCAGCGAGAGTTGATTCGACGACGGCAGCCGGAACCATCATCCAGGTCACGCGCGGTTTCGTGAGTCGCGCGGCGAAATCGTCGAACGAGGACGCAGCGGCGGCGCCTTCCTTCGCCAGTTGAGTTGCAGCAGCCGGGTTGACGTCATAGACGACGCATTGATGGCCGGCGCGCATCGCGCGTCGCACCATGTTCGCGCCCATCCTGCCCAGACCGATCATTCCCATCTGCATCGCACTGCGCTCCTTGTTTAAAGGATACCTGATCGACGATTTTCAATTGCGGGCGCGTAAACCGGCTTCACTCGCGCCCCGTCAGATTCCACGTTGCCGTCATTTCATAATACGCCGATGCATCGCGCGAACGATGAGCGACAAGAAGAAAAAAAGAGGATGTTTTGCTTGCCTTCGACGCAATAACTGTCCGACCATAATGCGGCTGGATGTGCGCCACCTGAATACGTGAGGAAGCTTCGATGACGCGCCTGAAAATTCAAATCTGCGTTCTGGCTTCAGTGCTTCTCGGTTCGACTATCGCTGTCGCGGAAAACGACGGCGCCCCGTCGGGATTCATCAAGGTCTCCGACGGCGGGCAGGCATCGGCGGGCCTCAAGGAAGCATTGGCGAACGCCGCCGAAGGCGCAGTCAAACTGACCGGGCATCCCGGAGGCTACTTCGACAATCCTGCCATCAAGATCCTGCTTCCCAAGAGTTTCCAACCGATGGAAAAAGGGTTGCGCGCGATCGGATACGGTCCGCAACTCGACAAATTCATCCAGAGCATGAATAGCGCGGCAGAAGCGGCTGCTCCGAAGGCGGAACCAATCTTCAAAAACGCGATCACGGATATGAGCTTCTCGGACGCTCAGCATATCGTGACCGCCGGCGGTCATTCCGCCACCGACTATTTCAAGCAAAAGACGTCGGGCCAACTGACCGACGCGTTCACGCCCGTGGTCGAGAAGGAAATGTCGCAGTACAACGTAACTCAGCAGTACAACGATCTCATCGCAAAGTATTCGGCAAACCCCCTCTCGGCCGGCGGCGGTTTGGGAGGTGCACTGGGAGGACTCGTCAGCAAATCTGCACCGACCCTGGATATCAACAAATACGTCGTGCACAAGAGCCTCGACGGACTGTTTCTGGTGATGGGCCAGGAGGAAGAAAAGATCCGAACGAATCCAGCAGCTCAGGTCACACCGCTTTTGAAATCGCTGTTCGGAGGTGGACGATAGTCGAAGGCGAACAAATTTCGTCGCGGAATTTCGGCAATTAGAAATTTAAGACGTTTTTGCCCGCCAATTGTCGCGCAAATTATCTTTTGTATGCGACCCGGGTTATTTCCGGCCTAATCGAGGCGACTTTGTGACCACGAAGAGGCTATACTGACGTATTAGTGGTGGAGATAACTGACCCATGAGCGACCCGGGTACCAAGATCGAACCTTCTCTATCCGCACGCGAGGAAGCACCGGGCCACGAGTCAGCCGACGAGAATGGATCGTATGTCGCCGGCCGCAATGGAGCGGGCGAAGAATTTCATGTGGGCGATCGCAACGGCGCCGCGTCTGCGGCGGAAGGTTCGCTCGACCTCTCGTCGCCGGATTTATATCTCAATCGCGAGCTGACCTGGCTCAAGTTCAACGATCGGGTTCTCGCGCAGGCGCAAGACCCGGGCATTCCGATTCTGGAGCGGCTGAAGTTCCTCGCGATCACGGCGTCCAACCTCGACGAATTTTTCATGAAGCGCATCGGCGGCCTCAAGCAGCAGGTCGTCGCCGGTGTTCACGAATTGACGCCGGACGGCCGCACGCCTCCGCAGCAAATCCAGGAATGTTACACGCGGGTGCGAGAATTTGAGCGTCGCCAGCGCGAGGTGCTCGCAAAATTGCTGGCGGAGCTGCGCACCTTCGATATCTCGATCGCGACCTACGACGATCTCACGTTCGAAGAACGCGAAGCCCTTCGCGATTTCTACCTGAAGAATATTTTCCCGCTGGTGACGCCGCAGGCGATGGATCCGGCGCATCCGTTCCCGTTCATATCGAATCTGTCGCTGAATCTGCTGGTGAGCGTGCGCGGCGCCAACGAAGCGGTTCCGTTCCTGGCGCGGGTCAAGGTTCCGGTAGGTTCGGGAATTCCGCGATTCATCCGTATCGGCGCCGGCAACCGATTCGTGACGCTCGAAAGCGTCATCTCGCGCAACCTCGATCTGCTGTTTCCGGGCGTCGAAACCGTCGGCTGCGAACTCTTCCGCGTCACGCGCAACGCGAACACGGAACGCGACGAGGAGGAAGCCGACGACCTTCTCGAACTGATCGAATCCGAACTGCGCGATCGAAGATTCTCCCCGATCGTGCGGCTTGAGGTTGCGCCCGATATCGACCCGATTCATCGCGGAATGCTTGCCGCAGAACTCGGTCTCGACGAACGCGACGACGTATTCGAAACCGACGGAACGATGGCGATGCGAGACCTGTTGGAGCTGTCGGGCGCCCCGGTCGTGAGCCATACGCATCAGCCGCCGGGCAAGGATGCCCACGGCGCATCGGACGATCCCGCACTGCACTATCCCCCTCATCATCCGGTGGACCACCCGCGCCTTCGCGGTGCGCGGAGCATCTTTCATCAGATTCGCGAGGCCGGGTCGATTCTCCTCATGCATCCGTACCAGTCTTTTTCGACGACGGTGTCGCGCTTCCTGCGCGAAGCGAGCGAAGACCCCAAGGTTCGTGCGATCAAAATGACCCTGTATCGCACGTCCAACGATGCGGAGATTATCGGGTATCTATGCGCCGCGGCGCGCAACGGAAAGCAGGTCGCGGTGGTGGTCGAGCTAAAGGCGCGTTTTGACGAAGCCGCCAATATCCGCTTCGCAACCCAGCTTGAGGAGTTCGGCATTCACGTCACGTACGGCGTGCTCGGACTAAAGACTCACTGCAAACTGATCATGGTGGTGCGCCAGGATTACAACGGTCTGCGCCGCTACATGCACATTGGAACCGGCAACTATCATCCGGTGACCGCGCGAATCTACGCCGATTTCGGCGTTTTGATGTGCGACGACGTTATCGGGCAGGACCTCACGCATGAATTCAACTTCCTGACCACCGGCTACATGCCGCAGCGCCCGTATCGGAAGATTCTCCCGGCGCCCACGCTGCTCAAGAAAAACCTGTTGGAAAAAATCGACCGTGAGATCCGCCTGCATTCCCCGCACACGCCCGGGCTAATCCAATTCAAGGTGAATGCGCTCGAGGACGCGGATATCACGCGGGCGCTGTATCGCGCCTCGATGGCCGGCGTCAAGGTGGATTTGCTGGTGCGTGACACGTGCAGCCTGCGACCCGGGCTCGCGAGGTTTTCCGAAAACGTGCGCGTTGTGAGCATCGTCGGTCGTTTTCTGGAGCACGGTCGGGTTTACTATTTCCGCAACGGCGGCGCCGAGGAATATTTCATCGGCTCGGCCGATTGCATGAAACGAAATCTGGAAAGGCGCGTCGAAGTGATTGCGCCGGTCGAGGATCCGATATTGCGCAGGCAACTGCGCTTCGTGCTCGACGCGCAGCTTGCGCCGAATCGATGCGCATGGGAGATGCGCGCGGACGGCGAATACGTCCGACTCGAGGGCGGCGACTGTCAGACTGCGATGATCCAGTTCGCCGACGATATCCTCAAAGAAGCGAGTCGGCGTCCGAAGCGCTTCGCACGGCGCGCGCGCAATCGACGGGGCGCTGAAGAAGAGCTGCGCTGAGTCTTCGTGACGCGAAGCTGAAGATGGCTCGGATCGTTATTTCGTAGCGATTCGCGGAAAGCTTACGGGAAAGAAAAGGCGGGGTTTCGGAGTTTCGAGGACTCCGGCGTCGCGCGCCCGTGTCCGGGAGCGCCACGCCGGATACCTCATGGACAACCGTTACGCAGCGTGGATCTCATCCTTCGACGGATAAAATGAACGCTCGCGCAACCACGTGTCGATCGCCTCGCGATTAAAGCGCCAGTCGCTTCCAATCTTGAAAGCGGGCAGCTCGTTACGCTTGAGCAGACGATAGACGGTCGACGTGTGGCAGCGCAGATAGTCCGCCAACTCCTTCACCGTGATAACGTTGCCCGGGCTCAGTCCTATGACGTCCATATCGTTCCCCTCGCACTGTGTTAGGCCGTCACTGCAGCCTCAGAATGACCGAACCATACCATAAGTAGATAAAATCATACAATAGGTCGATATGAGACAAATAACCGAAAGGAGTGACGCGATGGAGAGCGAAGGTTACAAAACGCCGATCAGCGACGCGATAGCCTGAATTTCAACGAAAAAGCAAGGTTTTCGCGGGTTTTTCAGGATCGACGCTCGCCCGACGTTCTGACCGGATGGGCGGGTCGCGGCCGCGCCGCCCGCATCCGCTTGACGGCGTTTTCAGAGATTCCCAGCAGGATCGCAATTCGCGCCAGGCGTCCGATATTCGGTTTCGCCCTCACAAATGCGAAATACATCAGCTCTTGCGCCTTCTGCAGATCGGGGCTGAGTCCCAATTCGCGCGCGAGCGAGACCAGCTCGCCCGGCGAACGCAGCGCCGACGCCGACGGTCGGGCAAGAACCGTTTCGACCGCTTCGCTTATCATCGTGCTGAAAATTTCGCTCGCTTTCCGGCTGTCAACCTTGTAGCTGCGTCGCGCAATCTCGGCGGCAATTGCCACCGCCGCTCGATAGGAGGCGGGATCGCTGCTGCGATGTTGCGCCAGGATTTCGCGTTCCAGCCTTTTTGCGAAGGTGAATTCGGTAAGCGTGCGAAATTCGGGTGGAGTTTCGAATCCGAATTTTTCCAGCAGATCGATCACGCGATGATGCGTCTGATAAAGACGGGTGAACTCGTCGGTGAGATCGGTGAGCACGTCGGCAAAGACCGATTCGCAAATCCGCAATCGATCGTCGAGCAGCACATCCTCCAATCCGTATTCGTCAGGACCGAAGCGCTCCTGCACCGCACGAATCAAGCCGGGCAGAGACGCGCTTCGAAAACGATGCCATAGATCGCGCGCGTTGGTTTCGAATTGCGAGGCATCGTGGAACGCGCGCAGCGCGCAATGAAAATCGGCGCCGCCCAGGTACAACACCGCGGCGGCGAAGTCGAATCGCTCACCGTCGATATTGTTGGTCAACATCAGGCGCGTGATTGCGAGCTCAAGCCTCCCGTGCCGGTCAGCGCGAAACCCGTCGTGGCGAAAACGAAAATCGCCAATCGCGCCATGGTGGCCCGCGTGTTCCGCGAGCGACGAGATCGCGAGACTCGCTGCGATGCGAATCGGCTTCACGCGCGA
>Ga0335069_10006379_pt1 | contig 17155 bp, 13 predicted proteins | sample Lox_Sample_11_FD_206714 | JGI IMG/M metagenome (GOLD analysis project Ga0335069, IMG submission 206714) | Soil microbial communities from Loxahatchee National Wildlife Refuge, Florida, United States - Lox_Sample_1.1 | ecosystem: Environmental > Terrestrial > Soil > Wetlands | place: USA...
CTGCGCGGGCGGAAGATCGACATGCTGTGCGTGGACACGATCGCGATGTACCTGTTCTACACGTTCATCATCGATTTCAGCCTGGAGATGCTGGACCTGATTCATCGCATCTATGAAGCGGACGAATCGTTCCGGAGCCTCGACTTCATGGTGCACAGCCGGCTCTACTTCTCGCACATCGTGGTGCAGATTATCTGCGGGACGCTGTTGCCGCTGGCGCTGCTGGCCCTGACGCAGTTGGTGAAGCTGGGGGAGATGACGCGGAAACGTATTTACAGCGTTGCGGGCGTGCTTACGCTGGTGGGCATTTTTGCGATGCGCTGGAACGTGGTGATCGGCGGGCAGCTTTTCTCGAAGAGCTTTCTGGGTTACACGACCTACAAGGTTGGGCTGGTGTCGAAGGAAGGGCTTCTGGTGGCTTTGGGGCTCACGCTGTTGCCGCTGGGCATTTTGTGGGTGCTGGTGAAACTGCTGCCGCCGTGGCCGGAAGAGCCTGCACAGGCAGCGGCGGGCGATTGAAGCCGATGGCTCGTTTGTAGCGACGCATGCCTGACTCTCGGGTGAAGATCATGCACGTTCATCCGGAAACCAATCCGCTCGACGCGTTGACCGCCCGAATCGCTGCGCTGGAGGTGCGGGTGGCCGCACTGGAGCATCCTGCCGAAGTTGTTGCCGCGCCGCGCGAGGAGAGGGTGCGGCCTACGGAGGTTGCGGAGGCTGCGGCGAGCGCGGTCTCGGAGATCGAGAGCGGAACGACGTTCACCGGAGTGTTTTCGCTGTTCGGCGCAGCACTGCTGGGGATTGCCGGGGCGTATGTGCTGCGCGCGATCTCGGGAGCGAGCCTGCTGCCGCGCGGCGTGGTTGCGGGACTGGCGGCGGTCTACGCGACGGGCTGGCTGCTGGCGGCGGCACGTTCGGCTGCGCAACGGCTGGCCGCGACACTCTTTGCGGCGACGTCGATCCTGATTCTTGCGCCGATGCTGTGGGAGATGTCGATTCGCTTTGGGGCGATGAGTGCGACGGGAGCGGCACTCTACCTGACGGCGTACGCAGGGATCGCGACGGTTCTGGGCTTTCGGTCAGTCTTTGGATCGGTTCGCGCGACGGCTTTCACGGTGGCGTTTTGCGGATCGGCTCTGGTTGCGGTGGCGCTTTCGATTGCCACGCACGCGATGGCGCTCTTCACCGTGGTGTTGCTGGCGATGTATGGCGTAAGCGAGTTGTCGCCGCTGCGGGATCGCATTGTGCGCGTGCTGGTTGCGTTGTGCGCCGATGCCTCCGCGTGGGCTTTGGTGTATGTGTATACGCTGCCGGTGAGCGAGCAGACGGGCTATGCGCCGGTGAGTGGCGCGGCGATTCTTTGTGTCGCAGTCCTGCTGTTTGCGATTCCCGCGGTGAGTGTTGCGATCCACGCGGTGCGCGGTGCGCAGCGGATGGACGTGTTCACGATTCTGCAGGTGATGATCTCGTTTGCGCTGCTGCTGTTTGCGATAGCTTGGTTTGTGCCCGCGCACGGCAGGCAGGCGATCGGCGTTCTGTGCCTGCTGCTGGCGGTTGGCGGCTATGCGGCGGCGTATGGTCCGATGCGACGTGCGGGGATCGCGCGCAATCTGAGCGTGTTTCTGGTCTGGAGCTGTGCGCTGTTGCTGGCTGCGGATTTTCTGCTTGGATCGCCGGGGGCCGCATCGGTGGTGCTCGGCGTTCTCGCCGTGATCTCAGTGCCGCTGGCGGCAAGGATGGAGGCACGCTCGATCGAGGTGCAGGGCACGATCTTTCTTTGCGTGGCGGCGTTCACGTCGGGCTTGCTTTCTTACGCGGCAGGAACGCTGGCCGGCAAGATGCCTGGCGTTCCCGGATGGGCTGTGGTTCTGATTGCGGGCGCGGGATTGCTGATGTATGTAGTGGGAAGCGAGACGCGTGGAGAACCGGTCCTGCGCCAGATTCTGCACCTGGTGCAGGCGTTGGTTGCGGCGTGCGGCGTGACGGCGCTGCTGACGCGCGGGCTGGTGGGGCTTGCTGCTTTTGTTGCTACGCCCGGCGTGTTCCACATTGCCGTGCTGCGTACTCTCGCTCTTTGTCTGGTGGCGGTTGCGCTGGCGTGGGTTGGGGCGCACCTGGTCCGCGTTGAAATGGTGCGCGTGGCGTATGCGGCGCTGGCACTGGCTGCGGTGAAGCTGCTGTTCGAAGATCTGCGCCTGGGCCAGATGGAGTTTATTGCGGTATCGATCTTTCTGGTGGCGCTGACGTTTCTGAGTGTCCCGCGGTTGGCGCGCATGCCCGCACTGATGAACAAATAGGCGATTCAGTCGAGACTCTTGACCATGCGGACGACGGGGAGAGCTTCACCGTTGTGCAGCGGAACAGCGATGCGCTCGATTTCGATGTAGCCCTTGCGCGTGTAGAGCGGAAAGCCGGTGAGAGTGGAGCCCATTTCGAAGCGGCGGAAGCCAGCCTGCATGGCTTCGGATTCGACGCGGGCGAGGAGGAGCGAGCCGAGGCCCTGGCGCGCGTATGCGGGATGGACGAAGATGGCGCGGATTTTGGCCGCGTCGGTTGCAGGATCGAGGAGATCGGGGATGCGGCCGGGGCCGCGATCGGCTCCGAAGAGGGTTTGGCGTTTGGACCATCCGCCACAGCCAGCGCTCCGTGCCTGCGTGTTTTGGACGAGCGCAGTGGCAACAAAATAAGTTCGATCGCGAATGAGCTGGGTATCGAGGCCGAGGACGGTGCCGATGGCGCCTTCGATTTGTGCTGGGGTGTAGTCGCCGGTTTGAAGGCTGCGCACGGAGGCTTCGATGAGTGCGTGGAGATCGGGGATGTCGTCTTCCGTGGCGAGGCGGAGGGAGAAGGCGGGCGGCATGGTTCAAGCGTACTGCTCGGGCTGGGTCCTTTCCCAGGCCCACCTTCCTTACGACAGGCCGCTCGGGATGACAGGTGTACGGATTCTAGAGGGCGCGGCCGCTGACGATTTTGAAGGCGCGCTCGTAGGAACCGAGGTCGAAGACGTTCTGATAGCCGATTCGCTCTAGGCGCTCCTTGGCTTTTTTGCTGCGCAGGCCGGAGCGGCAATGCACGAGGATGACGCGGTTCTTGTCTTTGATGCGCTGGGGGAGCGTGCCTTCGAGCTCTTCGAGGGGGAAGTTGAGGGCCTGCAGCAGGTGGCCGCAACTGAACTCACGGTGTGAGCGAACGTCGACGACGCAAGCGCCGCGGCGAAGATAGTCTTCCGCGTCTCTTTTGGAAATCTGGCCACTGCGCCTCATCACCATGAAGGCGATCAAGGCAAGGAAAGACAACGCATAGAGGGTCCATGCGGTCACGGTCACGTCGTACCTCCAAAACGTTCAAGAACCACAGCTGTTCCGCTGGGGAGCAAGGGGCCCGGATGTCTCTTTTTGTTGTTTGGTCCGTGTTCGGCCAGGCGGCTCGAGCCGGTATTTACCAAATCTCTAAGACAAGCAGCTTACGCACGATGGGACGGATCAAGAGACTGACGATGTTTGCCGTTCGCGCAAGGTGCGAAACAAGCCCATTTTACTTGGATTTTTCGCGAGCAGGGAGAATAAGAGCTGAGGAAAAGTTTGGTTACGCTTTGGTTACAGAGGAAGAGAGAACGATGGTACCCGGCGATGGAAACTAAAGCGGGATAGTGGCGTGAATTGATGCGAGCGTGGCGTCACTTTGACTTGTCGGCGGCGACGACTTGGACCAGAACGGAGTAGAAGGTAGCGCCGGCGCCGAGATCGGTGAGGCGTTCGCTGGTGAGCGCGTTGACATTGTTGCTGTCGCCGCTGAGCTTGGCCCAGTCGAGTTGCGCGGCAACGACGCCGGCGGGAACGGAGCCGTTGACGTGCGCGGTGAGATGGAGAGAGCCGCGATCGTTGAAGATGCGGACACGATCGCCGTCGGAGATGCCGCGGGAGCGGGCGTCGTCGGCATGCATCTCCAAAATATGAGCATGGCGCGCTTCCATTTTGCGATGGCCGTCGAGGTTGGCGAAGGTGGAGTTCATGTAGTTGTCGGCCTTGCGACTGAGGAACTCCAGCGGGTAGCGCTCCGCGCCCTTACCCCATCGGGATTCGGTGGGCGGAGTGAAAGCGGGCAGCGGGTCGAGGCCCTGGGCGGCGAGGGCTTCGGAGTAGAACTCGATTTTGCCGGAGGGCGTGGGAAGAGGATCGGAGACGTTGGGCAGGAAGGGGTGTGTTTCCGGATTTTTGTGAAAGGCGAGGGGGATGTGTCCTTCGCGCTGGAGGTCTGCGAAGGTGATGTGCTCCATGGCGGGGTTGGTGGAGTGGCCGGTGGAGTCGGTGGCGAGGGCCTGCTGGATGATCTGTTCGGGCGTGTCGTGGAAGGCGTCCTCCGTGAAACCCATGCGCGCGGCGAGATCCGAGAAGAGGCGGACGTTGGAGCGGGCTTCGCCCGGAGGCTGGATGGCTTGCGTGGAGAGCTGAACGAAGTAGTGGCCGTAGGCGCCCTGAATGTCAGTGTGTTCGAGGAAGGTGGTGGCGGGGAGCACGTAGTCGGCGTAGTCGGTGGTGTCGTTGAAGAAGAGATCGTGGACGACGGTGAAGAGGTCGTCGCGCTCGAGTCCGCGCTGGACGGCATTGTGGTTGGGAGCGACGGCGCCGGGGTTGGAGTTGTAGACGAAGAGAGCGTGGACGCGCGGGCCTTCGTCTGGATCGCTGCCGAGCTCGGTGAGGGCGTGGCCCAGCGAGCACATGTTGACGGTGCGGGCGAGGCGCTTAAGGGGCGAGGCGAGGGCGAGCTCGGGACGCTCGACGGCCTTCTTGTCCCAGGCAAATCCACCGGAGGTGGAGAGCACGGCGCCGCCGCCACGATGTTTCCAGGCGCCGGTGAGTGCGGGCAGCATGCAGATGGCGCGGACTGCGGCGCCACCGTTTTCGACGCGCTGCACACCGTAGTTGAGGCGCAGGGCTGCAGGGTGGGTGGTGGCGTATTCGCGGGCGAGCTGTTCGACTTCGGCGGCTGTCATGCCGGTCCAGGCGGCGACACGTTCGGGGGTGTAGTCGCGGACGCGCTCGGCAAGCTGGGCGAAGCCGTGGGTCATGGAGTCGATGTACGCGCGATCTTCGAGGCCTTCGCGGAGGATAACGTGCATGAGGCCGAGAGCGAGGGCCACATCGGTGCCAGGCCGGATGGCGATGTGCCAGTCGGCGAGTGCCGCCGTGCGCGTCTTATAAGGATCGATGACGATGAGCCGTGCGCCGTTGCGGCGTGCCTGCTCAATAAACGGCCACAGATGGATGTTGTTGCCGTGGACGTTGGCTCCCCAGGCGAGAATCAGCTTGGCGAACCGGAAATCCTCGGTGGGCATGCCGAGCTTTTTGCCGTAGACGTGGCTCCAGGCAACGCCGCCGGCCTCAGAGCAGATGGTGCGATGGAGCTGGCTGGCGCCAAGGCGATGAAAGAAGCGGCGATCCATGGAGCCGAAACCGAGGACGCCGATGGTGCCGGCGTAGCTGTAGGGGAGGATGGATTCGGGGCCGTAGATGTCGGCGATCTGGTGAAGGCGCGCGGCGATTGCATCGAGGGCCTGGTCCCAGGAGATGCGCTCGAAGGCTTCGTATTCGCGGCCTTTGGGTAGTGGGCCTTTGGGGACGCCGGGCTTGCGGCGGAGCGGATGAAGGATGCGGTCGGGGGAGTAGACGCGGTCGAGGTATTTGGCGACTTTGCCGCAGAGGAAGCCCTGGGTGACGGGATGGGTGGGGTCGCCCTGGAGCTTGACGGCGCGGCCGTTGGCGTCGACGGTGACGCGCACCGCGCAGGAGTCCGGGCAGTCGTGCGAGCAGACGGCATGCACGATGCGGAAGGGGGACTCGGCGGGGGCGGGCATAGATCCATTGTAAGAGCAGTTCGTAGTTCACAGTTCGCAGTTCACAGTTGGCCTGAAATGAAAGCTACTGGGAAGACGCCGGCAGGGGCCCTGGAAAGGTTCACCAACCCTGGTGATCAATGTCACTTCGGGGTCACTTCGGAATCTGTGCAGAATCGTAGAGTCGGTGCTAGGGTGGTGTCCGATCTGCCGGGTGACTTCTGGAGCAAGACGGGACGATTGGCAGATTCGGCGGATTCCAAACCGGAAGACAGAAGACTGGAAGACAGAGGGAGGAAGAGCATGTCGAGCACTCCGGTCTACCGAGGAATTGAGCGAAGGCGCAATCCGCGTTTTCTCCATGCATGCCCGATCAGTGTTTCCCTGACGCAACGAGGCACTCCGCTGGTGTTGTACGGCATGTGCGGCGACATCAGCGAAGGCGGCCTGTGTGTGTACCTGATGGAATCGCTGGCGAATGAGCAGGTGGTAGAGCTGGACCTGAAGCTCCCGAACGGTCCTCTCAAGGTGAAGGCGCAGTTGCGGCACAGCGTGGATCATCACTGCGGGTTCCAGTTCATGGGGCTCACCGAGCAGCAGCGGACGCAGTTGAGAGAAGCGATTCAGAAGATGGAACCTGTGGTGCGGCCGGCGTGACCTAGATCCGGCTCGGGCGTGACGGGTTTGGCGGCTTCGACGATGCTGGTGTGCTGACCGCTTGATCCTTGTTCTATGCTGCTGGGATAGGGAGGTCTGCGATGCGCTTTCTTTGGGTCGTGGTGTGCCTGTGGGTGAGCCTGCCGCTTTTTGCGCAGGGGGCCGCAGAGGATGAGGCGGCCATTCGCGCGGCGATGCAGGCGCAGGTGGAGGCGTGGAATCACGCGGATGTTCCCGGGTTCATGAAGACCTATGAGGACTCGGCGGAGACGACGTTTATCGGGACGACGGTGCGCAAGGGGTATGGGCCGATCCTGAAGCGCTACCAGGAGAACTACACGTCGCGCGAGGAGATGGGGACGCTGACATTCAGCGATCTCGATGTGCGGCTGCTGGCGAACGGGTGCGGGAAGACGGAGATCGCGCTGGTGACGGGCAAGTTTCATCTGCAGAGAGAGAAGCGCGGCGAAGCGAAGAAGGACGATGGGGTGTTTTCGCTGGTGTGGCGCAAGGGGCCGGAGGGGTGGAGGATTGTGCTGGACCATACGAGCTGAGAGACAGGGATCAGGGGTCAGGGGTCAGGGGTCAGCGTTCAGGGATGAGAAAGAGGCTGTGGGGCATAATAGCTGGAGATTCTTTCGCACAAAAGGGACCGAGTAGTGGATCCAGAAGCTGCCGCCGCACCCGACGGAAGAGAAGTTGACGGGAGCGTTGCGCACCGCAAGGCGCTGACCATCGCACTGGGGAGCGTGCTGGCGCTGCATGCGCTTCTGCTGGCGGTTGCTGGGCCGCATGCAATTGCGGCATCCCGTTTTGCAACCGTGGCACTGGGGCTGGTGGCCGTTGCCTGCGCGTGGATGCGCAGCGAGCGGGTGGCGGCACGCGAACAGATGATGCTGCGCTGGCTGGGCGCGGGTATGTTTCTGTGGATTGCCGCGCATTTTGTCGAGACGTTGCTGGGGCCGCCGACGGCGGCGAGCAGCCTGGCCGTCGATGCGTCGGACATGATCTACGTGGTGTCGGGATTCCCGCTGCTACTGGCGCTGTCGACGACGAAGGAGACGGAGCCGCACCGGGCCATCTTTCTTCTGAATTGCGCGCAGATCGGGTTGGCAACGGTGCTGACCTATGTGCTGCTGTTTATGACGCCGATGACGCCGCAACAGGCGTCGACGGCGATGGGCGGCATCTATGCGGCGGAGTGCGGCCTGCTGGTGGCGCTGACGGCGACTCGTTTTCTGGCATGGACGTCGAAGGAAGAGCGCAGAGTGATCGGCATGATCCTCGCGTTTCTGGTGACGTACCTTCCGATCGAAGTGGCGATGGATTATGCCTCGCTGCATTGGCAGCTGCAGGGAGGCGGTTTCGCGGATCTGTTGTGGAGCGTGCCGTTCTGTGTGTCGGCCGGAATGGCGCTCTATCTGCCACTGGAGGAGGACACGGAAGAGTCGCTGCTGAAGCAGAGCCGGAATCGCATCCTGGTGGGCACGATGTCGCCAATGCTGATCACGACGGGCGTGTTCGCACTGGCGGCGGCGGTGACGGTGCCGTTTCCGGCATTGGCCCTGGCCTCGATCTTCACTCTGCTGCTGGCGCAGGGACTGGAGGCGGGCGTCCTGCAGCGCCGTTATATGACGGGACAGGTGCTGCTGCTGGAGCGCGAGCGCGATCTGCGCAAGGCGAACTCGGCGCTGGAGAAGTTGTCGCAGATCGATCCGCTGACGAGCATTGCGAACCGGCGGCGGTTCGACATTGCGCTGGACCAGGCGGCGCGGCGCGCGGTGCGGGAGAAGAAACCGATTGCGTTGCTGGTGGTCGATCTGGACTATTTCAAGGGCGTCAATGATGTGCATGGGCACAGCTACGGGGACGTTTGCCTGGTGAGTGTGGCGCGCGCGCTGGGACAGCAGGCGAAGCGGCCCTACGATTTGCTGGCGCGTTACGGCGGCGACGAGTTCTTTCTGCTGTTGCCGGACACGGGAACGCATGGCGCAACGCTGGTTGCGGAGCGTATACATGCGGCGATTGCAACTCTGGGGTTGGAGAATCGCGCCTCTCCGCTCGGCGAGCATCTGACGGTGAGCGTGGGTGTGGGCGTGAGCGACGAGGAGTTCAAGATCGGCGCGGCGGCGCTGGTGGATCTGGCGGATCGCGGGCTGTATGAGGCGAAGAGGCGGGGACGCAATCAGACCCACATGCAGATGCCGCCGGGCACGGGACCGGAGCTGGTGGGTGGAGCGCACGGAGCGGGCGTGCCGAGCGATTAGGCCGGATTAGGGATTGATCTAAGAAGCAGATCCCCTTCGGCTCGGGCTCAGGGCTGGCTTTCGACTCACCAACCCCAAACTCTGCCCCAACGAGCAAGGACCGCTCATTGGGGACCCCTGAACGACGTTTGGGGCCCCATTCGCTCAGGATGACATCTGCATTTTGCTGCCAGCTTCTGGACACCATACGAGCCCTACGCCAATTCTGATCCGGAGTGGGCTCAATCGCTGTCGCGGGTGAGGGAGACGGTGGGCGACTCCGCACCGGTGAGCTCGGCCTGATCGGCTGCGGTGATGCGCATGCGGAAGTGCACGGGCGCTGTGCTGAGAGATTCGGGCGGATGCGCGTGGCGGTGGCTCACGGCAAAGGTGAGCGTAACGCCGTCGAAGTGCGGGTCGATGAGCGGCTCGGGAACGCCGGGTGTTGAAGTCTCTGCGCTGCCCGGATCTTTGCGCAACAGATAAAAGAGGATTGCGCCGTTGAGTGAACCTGTTTCGTAGGACAGGTTGAGGGTGACGGCGGGCAAGCCATGGATCTGCGCGCGCCAGACGCCTGCGAAGGCGGCGTGGCTTTGTGCGCCGGCGGGGCGCGGGGCGGTGCTGTGCGTGGATTGCGCGAACAGGGCGGTTGCCAGGAGGGCTGCGATCGCGAAGAGAGAGGCGGAGACACGCTTCATGGAGGTCCTCCTTTCAGGGCCGGAGGAGGAATCGGATTGGGTTTGCAGGCCCGTGGGGGGCGAGCCTGCGCTTGCGGGATTGCGATAGCGGCTAGGCCTGCGGGCGGGCGAGGGCGGCGGTGGCGAGCGATCCGCCGAGGCCCATGGTTTCGACAGCAGAGGAAGGCACGATGACCATGGAGCCGCGTTCTTTAATGGCTTCATAGAGCATGTTCATGGCGCGCAGATGCAGGGCGACGGGATCGTCTTTGTAGGTTGCGGCGGCGGCGGCGAACTTGTCGGCGATTTCGGTTTCGGCAGTTCCGAGAATCACGCGGGCGCGGCGTTCGCGCTCGGCTTGCGCTTCGCGGGACATCGCGTCCTGTAACTGCGCGGGGATCTGCACGTCGCGGATTTCAACGGATTGGACGGTGATGCCCCAGGGATTGGTCTTGGCGTCGAGGATCTTCTGCAGCTCTTCGCCGAGCATTTCGCGCTCGGCAAGGGCCTGGTGCAGGTCGTGCCTGCCGATCGATTCGCGCAGGGCGGTTTGCGCGCTCATGGTAATGGCGTCGTTGTAGTTCTCCACTTCGAGGATGGCCTTCTCGGCGTTCCAGACCATCCAGAAGATGATGGCGTCGACATTGACCGGCACGGTGTCGCGGGTGAGGGTGGTTTCGGCTGAGACGTTGGCGACGCGTACGCGCTGGTCGACGAACTGGTTGAGGGTCTCGATGATGGGGATGATGAGACAGAGGCCCGGATTGCGGAGGCCGACGTAGCGGCCAAAACGCAGCTTGACGGCCTTCTCCCACTGGCGGACGACCTTGATGGCGTAGAGCAGATAAATGCCGACTGCGGCGCCGGCGATGGCCGCATGGGGCCGCTGGGTTACGGCGCTGCCGTATCCACCTGCGAGCAGACAGGCAAGCAATGCGGCAACGGCAACGCTGTTGGTGTTCTGAAGAGTGACTCTCGGTGTCATACGTTCTCCTTCAAGACCGGCCGGTGGGCCAGGCCTGCAATTGCTCAACGAGCTCGTCTACGGTGAATCCGGCGGCGCCGGCGCGGGCCACTGCGTCGGTGACGATCTGCGCCAACTGGCGTTCGCGTTCGGCATTGGCCTTCTTGAGCTTTTGCGCACTGATAAAGGTTCCGGTGCCTTGGTGCGTTTCAAGAAGGCCGCCCAGTTCGAGCTCGCGGTAAGCGCGCACGACGGTGTTGGGATTGATGGCGAGATCGACGGCGAGCTGGCGCACGGTGGGCAGCTGGTGGCCGGGCTCGAGGACACCGGAGGCGATGCCGCCGCGAACCTGGTCGATGATCTGGCGATAGACGGGGACGCCAGAGTGGAGGTCCAGGTGGAAGGTGAAGCGGGTTGGAGCGGTCCGGCTCATCGAGAATTATTGTACTATAAGACTAGTACATTATGTCAAGAGTTTTTTAAAGTGTTTGGCCCGCGGAGGACGCGGGATCTCAGAATGACACTGCGGCTGAGGGGAAAAGAGCAGAAGAGGAGAGGACGTTGCGCGCCCGAAGTCGTGCCGATCGCAGGGCGGATTGTGCAACGATTCTCCTGTACACTGATGCGGTGACGAACTGCCTGTTCTGCAAAATCATCGAAGGAAGCGTTCCGTCGAACCGGGTGTACAAAGACGATCGCTGCTTCGCGTTTACGGATATTCACCCGCAGGCGCCGGTGCATATTCTGATTGCGCCGCGCGAGCATCGGCCTTCGCTGGACGCGGCGGGCGAAGAGAACGAGCAGCCGGCGTTGCTGGGTCATCTGCTGCAGGTGGCGGTGCATCTGGCGCGGATCAAGGGGCTGGCGAAGGGCTATCGCGTGGTGATCAATATCGGTGAAGACGGCGGGCAGACGGTGGATCACTTACACGTGCATCTGCTGGGCGGACGGGCGATGGGCTGGCCGCCGGGGTAAAAGGCAGGGATTAGCCACCCCGGCAGGGATTAGGGAATAGGGATTACGGAACAGGGAACAGGGATTAGGGAACAGGGATTAGGGAACAGGTGTCAGGGATAAAGAGAGTTGTCAGTTCTCGGTTGTTAGTTGTCAGTCGCTCCCAGTCGATCAGTCGAGTCAGCGCTGGGCCATTAGGGCTGCGGTGGGGACGGTGACGGAGCCCATGCGACCGGAGCTTACATCGACGACGACCACGCGGAGCGAGCCGGCGCCCTGTTTTTCGTCGAGACGCTCGTCGAAGGTGAGGCCCTGTTTGATGGCGCGCTGGTAGGTGGCCGGCTTGAGACGAAGGCCGATGGTGTGTCCGCTGACCTTGGCGCGGAGTGCTTCCTGATCGCGCTGGACGAGGAAGATGTCGAGCTTGCCGGCCCAGATGGCATTTTGCTGGGTGAGGGTGAGGTCGGAGCCGGAGACGGTGACGCGCAGAGCGCTGCCTACGGCGTCGGTGACGATCTTTGTGCTGATGCCGATGTCGCTGGAGTCGGCTGGTTCCCAGACAGCCTGGTTGAAACGCTCTTTGAGAGTGGATGGTTCGGGGTCATATTGATAGCCGGAGCGGAAGCGCAGGGTGGCATCGTGGTGGCCGATGAGTTTGACAGTGAGCTGGTGATATTTGCCGTCGGCAGCCATGCTGGGGGAGAAGCCGAGTAGATAGGTTGCGTGGCCGTCGGCGACGACGCCGTTCAACTCACCGAGAATGTCGCTGGAGCGGCGGAAGATGCGGCCGCCGGTGGCGTCGGCGACTTCGCGAAAGACGCCCTGGATGGAGTGGGTATCCTCCTGCATCTGGGAGGTGAGACGGCCGGGGTTGAAGTAAGAGCGAGCTTCGCCCAAGTAGTTCATGTCCTGACCGGCTTTGAATTCGGGGCCTTCGAGGCGCGCTTCCATCTCCGGGGGCCGCTCGTAGGTAGGCGTGAGCTGGACGTTGCGATTGCCGATGTCGGCGGTGATGACGTTGGCTTCGAGCTTGGAGGCGTCGAGCGGGTAGACGCTGACGTGAGCCTTGTTCATGGCCTCCTGGGTGCGGAGTGCGACGGGCTCTATATAGCGTGCGCCTTTGTTGATGTTGATGGAGAGTTTGTTCCAGTCGGCGAGGGCGTTGTCGCTGGTGACCCAGACGAGGTTTTTGTGGCCGGGCATGGGACGCAGGTGGTGGGCCACGGCGACGAGCAGATCGAGGGCGTTGGGAACGGGTCTGCTGCCTAATTCGCGGAGCTTGGGATCGAGGGGTTCGGACTGGGCCTCCGTATCCAGGGTGAAGCTGCCGTTGACGGTCATCATGTCTTCAGGATTGACGACGGTCTCGATCTGCTGGCGGTTGCGCTTCTCCTCATCCTGCGCGTTAGCCATGTCCTGGGAGCTGGGCGCCCACTTGGCGAGTTGAGCGGCGAGGGCGGCGTGGTCCGTGGTGGCTTCGTGCAGCACGGTGTAGCCGTGGTAGTTCATGGCGTAGAGAGCGGCGCGCTCGCCGGGCTGAAGGGCGTTGAGGAAGTCGACCATCTGGCGGCGTGCATCGACGAAGTCGTTGTAGGCGAGATTGCTGCCATCGATGAGGAGGACGGTGGTGTTGCTCTCGGCTGCTCTGGGATTGGAGGCCGCGGAGTGGTTGGAGAACTCGGCGGCGTCCTGAGGCGGAGCAGCGGGGGTTGCAGGTGCGGGGGCGGCAGCGGGCGCTTCGGCTTCGGTCTGCATGAAGGAGCGAACGTCCTGCTTGACGCCGTTGTCGTAGACCTCGAAGTCGCTCTGCTTGAGGTTGGAGATGGGGTGGCCTTTTTTGTCGAGAGCGACGACGTTGACGTCGACGAGGCGGCTGTTGACGCGCAGGGTGTAGGCGGAGCGGGCGTTTTCGGCGGCGGGCTCTTCTGCGGGCGGAGCGGGCGTGTCGGGCAAGCTGGTGGCAACGGCGGTGCTGATCTCAGGGGTTTCGGCTTGCGGACCGGCGGCGGCCGGGGCTTCCTGCGTTGCAGCGGTTTCAGCTGGCTTGGGCGCCGGAGCGTCGGCGAGCTCTTCGTCGGGTCCGGGCATATCGGTCGCTTCGACATGCGGCAGGGTGGCATCGGGAGCAACACCGGCGGCGCGTTCTTCTTCACCGGAGAGGATGTGGGCTTCGGCGCGGAAGAGGTGGTACTGGTTGAAGTCGGCGTGGTTGAGAAGCATCTGGGGCGGACCCATGGTGACCCACGTGTGGCCGCTCGGGTCCTGCACGTTGCGCAGGGTTTTGGCGACGGAGAGGGAGAGGCTGCGCACGGGGCAGGTGTAGCTGGCGCCGCCGAGCTCGACCTGTCCGTATTCAACGGCCATAGCGGCGCGGGAGATGGGGTCGTCGGGACCGAGTTCGGCCTGGATGGTGAGGCGCGCGATGACGCCGGTTGAGGGATCGACGGTGATTTCGCCGTGGTAGGCGCTCATCTGGCTGAAGAGGTGGCTCTCGAGGCCGTAGGATTCAGCGACGCAGCAGTAGCGGACCTCATAGTTGGATCTGCTTTTGGGCACCGAGTACTGAAAGACGGCGAGGGGTCCCTTAGTTCCCTGCTCCCAGTGAGACCAGGCGAGCTTGTTTTGAGCGGCATCGAGCAGAACCAGAGAGAGGATGGGCCCGAAGGAGCCCCAGGCGCGAAGGCCCTGATCGCCGCTTCGGTTCATCTGGACCTTGGTGGCGCCGGCCTGGGCGATCTCCTGCCCGTCGCGATATTGAACGATCTCGTGGGAGATGCGCACGGCGTGGAGAGAATCACTCTGGTCGAGTGCGCTGTTGCGCACGGTGCCGGGCACGTCTTCGAAGTGGGTGATATTGCGCGAGGCGTAGAAGCGCGGCAGTTGAGGAATGGCCTGGCTGACGTAGGTTGCGGCGAGGCCCATGATGCGGCGCTGCTCGGCGAGATCGGGTGCGGGAGTGGCAGGAATTTCGGAGGAAGGCGGAGCGAGGAAGGCGGAGCGATCAGCGAGGCCGAGAAGGGCACGCTGCGAACGGGCACCGGGGAGGGCGGCTTGCCAATGTGCGATGCGGGCCGAGGAGAAGCGTTCGGTGAGTTGGAGGCCGGAGAGCTCGGCGGCGAGATCGGCATCGGAGGCGCCCTGGGATTTGGCCAGGATGGATTCGAGTGCTTCGACAGAGACGCGCTCGGCAGCGAGAGCGGGGAGAGCGATGCCGAGGGAGAGTGCGAGAACAGCCCATGTACGGATCACGCGATGCCTCCAGAAGTGGTGCAGTCAGCGGGCGACGGGTCTGCGCCGGGGGAGTGTGTGGAGTCGATAGCCGGAGCCCTTATCGTTCGATGGCCGCAATTTTAAGCCGGTTAGGGTGAAGATTTCACGGGAAAAGATTGCGAACGGGACCGTGCGATGCATGAGCGGGCTGAAGCGAGGGCAAAGAAAGGGGTTGGGGCTTCCCACACCGGCCGCAAGAGTTGCGCGGGCGGAGTGTTCGTCTTGCAGGCGGCTAGGATGGGGCGCGCGGCGACGGCGGGACATCTGTGATGTCGGTCGGCGACTTTCCTGTGACAATTTGAACGAGGCGGTCTTCGTGGACGGCGGTGGAGACTCCACGGCGGTCCCAATGTTTGCGGCAGCCGGGAAAGTCGAGAGGGAGGCATTGAGAGGCGATGCCGCGGGCGCGCATCTCATAGCCGCCGGGCAGGATATTGAGCAGGCAGGCGACGGCGGTGACGCCGACGTTGGGTTCGCGTTGCCAGCGGGTGAGCCATCGGCTGAATCCGGTGGAGTGAGGGACGATGTAGGTTCTGACGCCGAGGGCGCGCATGCGGCGGGTGATGCGATTGATGGCGCATGCGGGATCGCATGCGGCGCAGACGATGTCGGTCCCTTTGACATGGGCGCGGCATTGGGCGGCTTTTGCGCCGCGCATGCAAGCGGGGAGCAGGAGGACTTTGCGTGTTGTGCGGTCGAAGGATTCGCGCAGGCCCTGGTTCATGACTTCAGCGGCGACCATGTTGAGGTGGTACTCGGCGGGCGGGCGACCGCAGAAGAGCCGGTCTTCGCGCAGGCCACGATGCGCGTAGTCACCGTTGAGGAAGGGCTCTACGCCGCGGGTGTACGGGCCGAGGCGACGAGCGGCATCCTGGGCAAACTGGTCGAATAATCGGGCGCTGACGGTCAACCAATACGCGGATTTCAACTGGGGGAGCTGGGCGAGATAGCTGCGCCAGTTGGCGAGGCGGAGAGCTTCCTGCTCGAACTCGCCGGTGGCGTGGAGCCAGGCGATGAGGCGGGTGAGGCGCTGGCTGGGGGCGGCTGGCCAAGACGCTTCCGGTTGGGTTGAGCTTAAGAGGGTGCGGTCGATCCAGAGGTCGGAGAGCATGGCGCGTGCTTTGTCGATGGCGGGTTTGAGACGGGGCAAGCGCTGACGCAAGGAAACGAGAATGGCGCCGAGACGCACGGCCCAGGGGGGAGCGAGCGCGGCTGCGGCTTCGTAGCGGCGGAGGGCCATGCCTATGGTGAGGAACTCGAGTGCGTATTCAGCCCGGCTACGGGGCGATTCGGCGAGGACATCGCGCAGGTGCGCGGTGTAACCGTCGAGGAGAACGCCAGAGCGGGATTCGATGCGCGCGACGCACTCTGCGGCGAATTGAGCGACGTCGGGAAAGAAGGCGTCGGAGCTGTCCGCGTCGACACGGAGATCGTAGACGTGAGGCGCTGGGACTGAGGGCGATGATTCACGTGTCCGGTTGTCGAAGGCGGCGGGCGCCGTTTGATTGGATGTGCCGCGGTGGTACATGGCACAGCTCTTTCGCCATCCGACATGGAAGAAATGGATGGCCCAGAGAATGGTACGCGTGGGCGATGAAAGTGTTCCATAGAAGCCTTGAATGGTGGTTGAATTCTGCGCGGTGCTGTTCGGATTCGGACAGTGCGGCGAGGGAGCCGGACAGGGCGGTTGTGATCTGGCACACCGCGCTGTTTGAAAGTCGTGTTCTCTTGCAGGTTTTTGTTGTGTGCGTTTTGGCACGGCGTTTGCAACGTCACAGGGAGTACAACAACCGCTTGCAACATTGCAACAGCCGATGCGGAGATGGTTGTGGGGAGGATTTCGTATGGCGGGAGTGTTCGACGATGTCCGCTATGCGCTGCGGCAGCTTCGGAAGAGCCCGGGCTTTACGGCGACGGCGGTGATGATGCTGGCGTTGGCGATCTGCGCCAACAGCACGGTGCTGAGCTGGATCGACGGCACGATGCTGCATCCGATACCGGGAGCGCGCAAGACGGGCGAGCTGGTGAGCCTGCAGCGCGGCGAGAGGAACATCTCGCCAGTCCCACCACTGTCATATCTCGACTACCGCGATCTGCGCGAACGCAGTCACAGCTTCACGGGAATGCTGGCGTACAACCATGACTGGATCACGCTGACGAGGGCGGGAGCGGAGCCGGAGCGGATCTACATTGCCAATGTGTCGGCAAACTACTTCGATGTGCTGGGCGTGAAGCCTCTGCTGGGGCGGTTCTTTCTGCCAGAGGAAGAGACGCGACCGGATGCGGTTCCCTATATTGTGCTGAGCTATTCGATCTGGAAGACGCGCTATGCGGGAGATCCGGCGATTGTGGGTAAGGGGATCGAGATTGCGCGTCACCCGGTGACGGTGATTGGGGTGGCGCCGGAGGGGTTTCTGGGAGCGATGCCGGGAATCCGGCAGGATGTGTGGGTGCCGCTCAATCCCCTGGGGACAGCCGAATACCAGATGACGCATCGCAGCGCGAACCACTACAACGTGCTGGGAAGGTTGAAGCCGGGAGTGAGCCGCGAGAC
>Ga0335069_10006380_pt1 | contig 17155 bp, 11 predicted proteins | sample Lox_Sample_11_FD_206714 | JGI IMG/M metagenome (GOLD analysis project Ga0335069, IMG submission 206714) | Soil microbial communities from Loxahatchee National Wildlife Refuge, Florida, United States - Lox_Sample_1.1 | ecosystem: Environmental > Terrestrial > Soil > Wetlands | place: USA...
GTAAGGCACTTCCAGCAATACCTGCGCGGGAAGCACGCGGCGCCAGTGATTCATGATCCGTGTGTACTCGCTGTAATAGTGCGCGATATCCCCGAGATCGTTGGCGTAGGGACTGACGTTGTAGAAGTGCTGGAAGTACACCGACAGGCACGTGTCCAAAGGGTGGCGCTGCATATGAATGAAGCGGGCGCGAGGAAGAACGGCATGGATCAGGCCGGCGTAGAGGAAGTTCGCCGGCATCTTGTCGATGATGCGCCGTGCACTGCCGGCGTGCCGGCCAACGCGCTGCAGATACTGATCTGCGATGGCCGCAAAGCGCGCGTCGCGATCGCCGCCCTGCCACCCGACAGGGTCGAGTGTCGCCCACGCCCGATCCCAGAATCTGACTTCGCCCGCGCCGAACACATCCGGATGGGAGGATAAGATCTGTTCGGTCAGCGAGGTGCCCGAGCGCGGCATGCCGATAATGAAGATGCACCGTTCGCCGTCTTCGCCCGTCGGGCGGGCCGTCCTCACGAGCGCCGCATCGAACCGACTCGCCAGCCGGTCGACCAGCTCGGTCAGCCTCGGACCATCGTGCTTGCCGCCCAGGCGACGGGTCAGCTCGTTGGCCGCGTGAAAGCTGGTGAACGCCTCATCGTACTCTCCGACGTCATCGTGATACTTGCCCAGGGCATAGCGGAGCTGGATCTCCGTTTCCACTGGCAAGGGACGTGTCAGGAGTGATTTCACTCCAGCGAGCCAGCCTGCATCGTCGCGTGTCATGCGACGGACGTGGGCGAAACTGCTGTAGGCGGGCGCGAAGCTGCCGTCCATCTGCAGTGCGCGCTCGAATAACTCGCGCGCACCGGAGAAGTCCCCATGGTCGGCCCGCAACTCGCCCAGGATCTGCAGCGCATCGGCCCTGCCGGGCTCGAGCGCCAGGGCCGCCCTGCAGACCTCCTCCGCCTGCTCGGGAAATGACAGGACGCGCAGCGCCGCCGCCAGCCCGAGACGGGCATCGACCTGATTGGGCTGCAATTCAATGCTTCTTCTGAAGCTCTCCGCGGCTTCCTCCGCCCGTCTGGTCTCCAGCAGCGCACGCCCGAGAGCGCAATGGGCGTCCGCGCGCCCCGGGGCCCATTGCACTGCCTGTGCGCATAGCGTCAGTGCCTCGCGGCGCTGGCCATCAGCGAGGAGCATGGCAGCCAGGTTCAGCAGAGCCTCGATGTCCTTGGGATTGTGCCGCAGCGCTTCGTAGAAGCTCCTGATGGCTGCCGCCCGGTCGCCACGGGCGCCCAGCAATACGCCCAGGGTGTTGTGGGCCATGCTGAGAGCGGGATTCCGCTCGAGCGCGCGCCGGCAGCACTGGATGGCTTCCTCGAACTCGCCGCGCTGGCGGAGCGCCTCGGCGAGATTGCACAGCACCTGCGAAGGGTCACCGGTGAGCTTGAGGGCACGCTGATAGCTGCGGATGGCCTCCGCAGTCTCGCCCAGCGCCATCAGGGCATTACCGAGATTGTTGTGGGCGTCGCGCCGCGTGGGGTCCGCCTGGAGCGCCCACACATAGAGTGTGACGGCCTCGCGCGTCCGCCCCAGCTGGCTTTGGATTTCCGCGGCTTCGATCAGAGCGTCCGGATTGCGTGGTTGCAGGGAGAGGCACTGTCGAAGCGCCGCCAATGCCTCTTCCAGGCGTCCGCGACCGCGCAGTTCCGTGGCCAGGTTGGCGTGAGCCTCTGCATCCTGCGGGAGCAGCTCGACGGCCCGAGCCAGCGCGGCCACCGCATCCTTGTCCTGCCGCAACATCACCACACCCAATATCTTCCACAGCGTCCCGTCTTCGGGGTTGTCCCGCAGCAGGGCTTCAGCGCGTTGTTGCGCCTCGGCCAACTGGCCGCCCGAGAGCATCTGCATGAGTGCCGCGATGTCGCGCGGCTCCGCGGTCCTAGGCCCGCTCTGCATCACCGGAGCCCTCGCGGTAGCGCGTGAGCGCATCGCCCAAGGCCTGTCTGAGTGGATCGAGCCACGGCTCGAAGTGCTTCCACTGGTCCAGGCCCGCGCGGTTGATCTTCTGGCGGACCTGTTCCGAGCTCGCCGTGCGTATGCTGCGTCGGGTCTCGTGAAACTCCACGCAGCGTGGTTCGAACTCCAGCTCGCAGAAGTCCAGGAGCCGGCGGACGTTGCCCTCCAGATCCTCGATCACGTCCTCGTGAAACACGCGCAGCACGCGTCCCGGCAGGACCGTATCCCAGTGCCGCATCAGCTCGAGATACGTGCGGTAATAGCGGGCGATCTCCTCGATGCTGTAGGTGAACTCCTGGCCGTTGGCGAACAGCTGCTTGAAGTTGCTGAAGCAGCAGGCCATGGGCTCGCGCCGCGCGTCGATGATGCGCGCGTTGGGCAGCATCAGGTGAATCAGACCCACGTGCCGGAAGTTGTTGGGCATCTTGTCGATGAAGAACGGTCGCGCCGCGGCGCCCGTGCCGCGGTAGGCCCGCGTGCCGTCCAGGTACTGCTGGCCGAGCTCGGTGTACTCAGCGGCGCTCAGGCTGGCGAGAATGCGCGGATAGCGCGGATCGTCGCTCTCCGGGCCGAAGCCGCGCAGGCGGCTGACGATCTGCTGCACATTGGGCAGTTCCTGCGTGCCTTCGACCCGCGAGTGGGAGGCGAGGATCTGTTCGAGCAGAGTGGAACCGGAGCGTGGCAGACCGATGATGAAGATCGGATCCGGTGCCGTGTGTCCCCAGCCGCTGCGTTCCGCGAAGAACCCGGCGGTGCAGACCTCGATCTGCCGCCGCGTGTTGAGTTCGATCATCGCCGCCCGATAGCGGCTCTCGGTGCGCTTCCAGGCGTTGCCCTGCTGATAGTGCCGGAAGGACTCCGCGTATTCGCCGCGATCCTCGAGTGCCTTGCCGAGCGCGAAGCTCAGATGGTAACGGTCAACCAGCGAAGTTCCCGGCGTGGCCAGGCTCTCCCGCATGCGGGCCTCTTCCTCCGCCGCGAAGCGATAGGTCTTGAGATTGGCGAGACTCCAGTAAGCGTCGCCGAAATCCGCGCGCTTGCGCGTAGCGAGCCGGTAGGAATCGATGGCCTCCTGGGTGCGGCCCAGCGTCTTGAGGGCATGTCCAATCGACAGATGGGCGTCCGCGTCTTCGGGTCCGCCGTTGAAGAGCTCGCCGTAGATCGCAATGGCGCGCTCATGCTCACCCAGTCCGGAGAGGGCAGCGGCACGCAGGATCTTCAGCTGACGGCTGTCGGGCTCGTGCGCCAGCAGCTTGTCGATCTCCCGCAGGGCCTGTTCGTGGCGGTGCAGCTCGATGAGCACCAGGGCGTATTCCTGGCGGGCCGCCCGATAATCGGGTGCCCGTTCGAGCACTTCGGCCAGCAGCACCTGGGCATCGAAGTAGATGCGATGGGCGATGCCAATGCGGGCGAGCAGACGCAGGGCCTCGATGTGCTCGCCCTTCCCCAGGATGTATGAGCGGATCAGGTTTTCGGCCGCATCGAGATCGCCGTCGGCGAACAATCCGGTGGCCACCACGACTTCCTGAGGCAGTGAGCGCAGCGCCGCTGCCTCGTTCGCTGCCGCAGCGGCGCTGGCCGCATCGGCGTGCATGCGGTACAGGCCCTCGAGCATTCCCCAGGCGCCTGGCAGCGCATGATTGATTCGTACGGCCTGAAGAAAGGCATCGACGGCGGGCTGGGCCTGCCTCAGCGTCACGAAGCAGCGCCCGCGCTCCTCGTACAGCCTGCTGAAGCGCGGATGGTGCTTCTCGAGCACCGACAGGGTTTTCAGGGCCTCCGGGATCTGTCCGAGGAAACGCTGCGCGACCGCGGTGAACAGCAGCGCATCGCGCTGTTCTGGCGCGGCGGCAACGACCGCGGCGGCGGCGGCCAGCGCCTCGCGGAATCGCTGCGTCCTGAGGAGTTCGCGAATCCGGTCGAGCTCGCCCGTGAGCGGTGCTGCGGCAGTGGACGTCAGCGGGCTGGCCGCGGGTACGGCTGTGGTCGGGGCGGGTTCCATCGGCTCAAAAAATCAGGGGCGGACCTCCTGAAGGTCCGCCCCATCATAGCTCACCGGGCCGGCCGGTACGCCGGCGCTCAGAACTTGTAGTTGATCATGGCCATCAGGACCCGCGGACGCAGCGGAATCTCCGCCTTGATGAACTGACCGGAGGAAATGTTGGTCGGTCCATACTCACCGGTGATGTTGCTGCCCTGGATCTGTGCCGTCCAGTTGTCCTTGCTGACGCCGACTGCCGCATCGTAGGTCGTGTAGCCCGGGATCTGGAAACGCAGCAGTGTCGTCGTCGGGTTGACCTGGGACGGATCGTCTCCGCTCGGGAAGCTCTGCGGCTCATTGCTCTGCGAGGAGACATGGCTGGCGCCAATCCACGCGAAGGGCTTGTACTCACCGGTCGACCAGTCGTAGCGCGCCCTCAGATTGAACATGAACGGCGGCGAGAAGGGCGGACGCGTGCCGAGCACTCCGTACGGATTCGTGTAGGCCAGGCCCTTGACCACCGTGATGCACTGCCCGATCGGTGTCGGGTTGTAGGGCGAAACACGGTTGCTCGGCAGACACGGAGCCGAGATCTGCTCGGAGCTGTTGACGGAGCTCGACCCCTCGAGCGACAGGCCCTCGAACAGCCGTGCCGAGAACTGCAGTTCGAAGCCCTTTACCCTGTAGGTCGGTCCGTTCACGTCGAAGGTCGTGTTGCCCAGGTGGACGGGGTCGAACAGTGGCAACTGGATGTTGCTCCACTTCATCACGTAGCCCGACAGGTTGACGAGCAGCCGATGCTCGAACCATTCGGTCTTGAGACCGACTTCGTGGTTGGTGAGCTGATCCGAGTGGTATCCGGCCGGCTTGTTGAACTGGCTGGTGTTCTGCCCGTCGAAAGCTCCGCCCGGCGCACAGCGCGGGTCGGTCGAAGCCGCGCCGCAGTACTTGGCCACGCCGGACAGGATCGGGGTCGCGCCCAGCGGGGAGTTGGTGCGGTTGAATCCGCCCGGACGGAACCCTTCCGAGTAGGTGTAGTAGGCCATGAAATCCGGCGTGACGTGCCAGGTGATGTTGCCACGCAGGCGGTGGCCGCTCTCGCTCTTGGACAGGTTGATCGGGAAACCGCACAGGCCGGCGGCCGTGCAGGCGCCGTTCAGGTGGTTGACCACCAGTCCCTTGCTCGTGCTCTCGCTGTAGTACTCCGAGCCGTACTCATACTCGTCATAGTGGTAGAAGCGGGCGCCGCCGGTCACCGTCAGGACCTTCGGAATGACGTCGAAGTCAGCTGACACGAAGGCAGCGCGCTGCTTGTAACCGCGCTGGTCATCTTCGCCGAAGGCCGTGTTGGCATCGGTTCGCAGGCCGGGATGGGAGGCGTACGCGCCGGGCACCGGGCCCACCGCGGACAGACAGTCCGGGCCGCCTGCGAGTGCCGCGTCGAGATTCGCCTGGCTGCACTGCGGAATACCCAGGTAGTTGAAGTTCATGTCGTCGTCGATGTTGAACTTCTCCCAGTAGAGTCCGAACAGCCCGCGGATGCGGTAGTCCTCGTTGGTGCTGAAACGCAGCTCATGACTCTGGTGCTGGTTGTCGGTCTGGTCGCGCCAGTTGCCGACGGAGGTCGAGCACTGCGTGGGATGCCCGGTGAGGGCCGGAAAGTTCTTCGGATTGAAATACCCGGCGCCCGTGCCGATGCAGGCATAGTACGAACCGACGGCACTGCGCATGTAGTTCGAGTAGTCCTGCTGTCCGTCGATGTGACGGACCATGTAGCTGCCGGAGTACACCATGCTCAGCAGATCGCCGATCTTGCCGTTGACGGTCAGCGACGTGCTCTCGTATCTGTCCTTGGAGTACGCGGGAGCGAACGCGGTGATCTGATACTTGCCGAGAGCCTGTCCGTCGCTGCCGATCGGGTATGAGTAGAAGTACCCGTCCGACTGCATGTCCTGATAGTTCTGCTGGAGCAACACGTTCCAGTCGTCGTTGATCTTCAGCAGTGCCGACAGGCGCGCGCCCTGGTAATCGACAGGGTTCGTATCGGGTCCCTGTACCGGTCCGTTGTTGGCGGTTGGATTGCCGCCCAGGTCATGCGGCGGCGTTCCGGGGAAGTAACCGATCGTGCCCGGCACGTTGTCGATGTACCCGCCGCGATGCTCGGTGAAGATCGAGCCACGCAGCGCGAGATTGTCGGTGACCGGTACGTTGATGGTCAGGTTGGCAACCGAGTTGTTGCGGCCGCCGGCCGTGATGCCGTAGCCGCCATTGGCTTCGCCCGACACGCCGTTGAAGTTCGGCTTGTTGGTGATGTAGCGGATGGCGCCTGCCTGGGCGCCGCCGCCGAACAGCGTGCCCTGCGGACCTTCGAGGACCTCGACGCGCTCCATGTCGATCAGATACACGTCGTTGTTGCGAGCCGGGAACTGCATCGACTGGTCGTCGAGGTAGACCGCGACGTTCGGGAAGGGCGCGGTGGTCGACTGCGACTGGTTGCCCGAGCCTACGCCGCCCAGGCCGCGCATGAAGATGTTGCCGGTTCCCGGGCCGTTGCCGCTGAAGGTCACGTTGGGCGTGTATTTCAACAGATCGTTGAAAGACACCACGTTGAGTTGCTTCAGCTGATCGCCGGAGATCGCCTGGACCGTCAGCGGCACGTCCTGGATCGACTCGGAGCGGCGCGTTGCCGTCACGACGATTTCGCTCAGGCCCGCCGTGGCGGCCGGCTGGTCCTCATCGGCCGCGCGCGCCACCTGGGCTGCCGCGGCAGAGGCGAGGGCGACCGAAATCGCATAGGCCAACTGTCTGTTCTGTTTCAAGTGGGTTCTCCCCGTGCGTAAGCGTTGCTGTTATGCAGTAGCGGACATCCGTATGACGAATGTCCGCCGTCCTGACTAGTCCGAATCTCGCCACAGCCGGTCCGCGTGCCGGGGGCGCCCTGTCAGGAGGGCAGACGTTAGCCATAATTCGATGACGGGCGCAAGCACAGGGGCGTCATCGATGCGACCCGGCAACGACGTCGTAAGCCTGCAAAGCACGGATGCGCGTCAGAAAGGTGCCAAATGTAGCGTGAGAGCAACAGCAGTCGGCGACCGCGTTGCCGCCGCGATACAGCGATTCGACCAGCAGCCGCCCAGCCAGCCCTCCGGCCGGCTATGTCCGATCAACGGCACGTCGGGGCCCGCGGGCCGGACCGAGCAGGATCCGGCTGTAATACGGTCCCAGCTGCAGGCGTCGGGCGCGGCTTTCGTGCAGGCCCAGCGTGTAGTAACCCACCTGGTGGAAGTAGGTGATGCGCGCCCGGACCAGTGCTTCCGGATCCCGATAACCCAGGTCCAGGAAGATCCGCCTCAGCACGGAGATCCGCTTCTGATCGGCCTGGAGCACGACACGCGCCACATCGGCGGATACCCGGGCCCATTCGCGCACGGCGGCATCGTACCCGGGGCTGTACTCCCGCTCGGTCACCCACAGATCGACGATGGCCTGGAATTCCTCCAGGCCGTTGCGGTCGCGGCGCAGCGTGCGCTCGAAAGGCAGCGTATTGGTTGCGATCCAGTGCCGCAGCAGCCGACGCAGCAGGTCCTTGTGGCTCTTGAAGTGCCAGTAGAAGCTCCCTCGCGTCACGCGCATCCGGCGCGCCAGCCGCTCGACCTTCACCGACAGGATGCCGTTTTCGATGAGTTCGGCCCGCGCGGCCTCGAGCCATGCCTCTGCCGACTGATGCGCCGAGCGCTTGCGGCGCGTCACGGGCACAGGCCGGCCGAGTCCACCAGCCAGTCCCAAAGGTGCAGGCACACGGAACGCTCGACGAATACCCGCCATGCCGGCTCCGGCCCACAGCAGTGCAGCATCACGTTGACCTGAGCCAGAACCGTCTGCGCGCACCTTCCGCCACTGACCTCGCCGCCGTCGAGATCGAGCGTGCAGTCCCTCATCAGGATATCCAGACTTTTCGGGCCGGCCAGTTCCAGTAACACGAGTCCCGAGGACATCTCCGTGAGCACGCAGTCCGGCGCTGCCTTGCCCACCGCGTCGGCCAGCGCCGCGAGCGGCATCGACGTTGAATACGCCAGCCAGTCAGCAGGTGCTCGCCACAGAAACGCGGGATCGGTCCCGCACACCGTGTTGGGCTTCGCGGGCAGCGACTCCTGAAGACCCGCAGTCCGCCCGCGCAAGGCTTGAATCCGGATCTTGGGAGCCTGCGCAACCTCACGCAGAGTGAATCCAGGCGAGCTGAACAGGGAGCGACCGCTCGCGGCCAGCTGCGAACTTGCGCGCGGCTGCAATCGGGCGAAGTCAGCCACGCAGGCGCTCTCCCGTTGGATCCAGGTGAGTCGGGGTCACGACGGTCGCGCGTGTCTGCCCGTCCAGCTGCACGATCCGGATCGATTCGCCGTGGCGCGCGCGGCCGTTCACGAGCATTCCCAGGCCCACGTGCCGATCGAGACTGGGGCTGTAACAGGCGGATGTCAGGTACCCCTGGCTGACCGTGAGCGAGCGGGCATCGCGTGTATCCGACTGCGGATCCGCGGGCATCAGATGGGCACCGGCGGTGAAGGCGGCCGGATCGCCCGTGCAGCTCAGGCCGACCAGTTGCATCCGGTCCGGCCGGATGTGTTCGGCGAGCCGCAGCGAGCGTCTGCCGATGAAGTCCGATGTCTTCTTCCCCAGCGCGGGCCCGAAGCCGACATCATCGGGCACCGTGGTGCCGTCGGTGTCCCCGCCGACATGCAGGTAGCCCTTCTCGATTCTCATCACCAGCAGCGCTTCCACTCCATAGGCACACAGTCCGTGTGGCTCGCCGGCCGACAGCAGCGCACGCCAGAGCGGGCTGGCGTGATCGGCGGGCACGCTGATCTCGTAAGTGAGCTCGCCTGTGAAACTCACGCGCAGGATCCGGCAGGGCAGTCCCAGGAGGCGCCCGGCGCGCACCTGCATGTGAGGGAAGACTTCACGACCCAGGTCGATGTCGCAGTCCAGGGCGGACAGGATCTGGCGCGCGTTCGGCCCGGCGACGGCAAAGGTGGCCCACTCACTCGTGACATCGGTCACGAGGACCCGCAGGTCGGACCAATGTCCCTGCAGCCATTCCTCCAGCCACGCCCCGATCCGGGCCGCGCCGCCACTTGATGTGTTGACCAGGAATTCCTCCGGCCCGAGTCGCGCGCACACGCCATCGTCGATGAGGATGCCGCGCTCGCTGAGCATGATCCCGTAGCGCACGCGACCCGGCTCGAGCGTGCTCATGGTGTTGGCGTAGATGCGGTCGAGAAACGGCGCCGCATCCGGGCCGCGGACGAGGAATTTCCCCAGCGGTGAACCGTCGAACAATCCGGCCTGGGCGCGGACGGTGCGCATTTCGCGCAGACAGGCCTGGGCTGCGGATTCACCGGCCCGCGGGTAACAGGCAGGTCGGGTCCAGGCGCCGTATTCCTCGAAGCGGGCCCCGAGCGATGCGTGCGTCTCGTGCGCGGCCAGCAGGCGCCGAGGCTTGTAGAAGTCACCGTTGCGGCCGCCGGCGATCGCGCCCAGCGTGACAGGGATGAATGGCGGCCGGAACGTCGTGGTGCCAACTTCGGCCAGCGTTCGGCCGGACTGCGCACCCAGCACCGCCATGGCATTCAGGTTGGAGGTCTTGCCCTGGTCGAGCGCCATGCCCACGGTGGTGTAGCGCTTGACGTGTTCGACGGAGAGCAGGTTTTCCCTGACGGCGAGCTCGATGTCGGCGGCCGTGACATCGTGCTGGAAGTCGATCCAGGTGCGGCTGCGCAGCCTCTCGCCGGTGTAGCCGAGCGGGCCCACCGCCGCTGCAGTGCGCGCCACCCCTGCCTGAGCCCACTGCGGCAGATTTTCATCCCGCGGCGGCTTGCCAAGCCGGGTCAGCGCAGCCGGGATCACCGAGCGGGTGTGTTCCAGCGCGGAGGACAGCTCGAAGCGCGCGCTGGCGGCACCCACCGCCAGCACGGATTCAAGCTGTCCGTCGGGAACCAGGCAGGCCTGGCGCTCGTCGTGATGCAGGCGGCCGCCAGCCTGACAGTACAGATGCGCGACCGGATTCCAGCCGCCCGACATCGCCAGGGCATCGCACTCGAGGTGTTCGATTCGTGGACCTGTCTCGGCGGAGGTGAAGCGGATGCCGTCGAGGCTACGTCCGGTGGTTCCGGTGATCGCGACCTGGGTGTGCACCTGAATGCCATGCAGGCGCATGCTGGCGGTCAGCTCGGCATCCGGCGCGAGGCGTGTGTCCAGCAAGGCGCGCACGGTCAGCCCGGCGCGCGCGAGGTCCGCGGCGACGCTGTAGGCCGAATCGTTGTTCGTGGTCACCACGACGCGACGGCCGACAGCCACGCCATAGCGATGCAGATAATGTTGCGCGGCGCCGGCCAGAAAGATTCCGGGGCGGTCGTTGTAGGGAAACGCCTGCGGCTGTTCGATCGCACCGGTGGCCAGCACGATCTGGCGCGCCCGGATACGCAGCCAGCGCTGAGCTGTGCCGGTACGCTGTTCCGCGCTGACCGGCGGATCTGCGCACTTCTCAACTGCGGTGACGACACCGTGATCGTACATCGCCACTGCCGTGGTATTGAGCAACAGCCGCACGTTGTCGGATCGGGCGAGACCGATGGCAGCTGCGGCGATGCGGTCCGAGGGCTGTGGCCCGCGCGCCGCCTGACCCTGCCAGTTCCAGGATCCGCCCGGCACCCGGTCCCTTTCGAGCACGAGAACCCGCGCGCCGGCCCGGGCCGCGAGTGTTGCGGCCAGCAAGCCACTCGGGCCTGCGCCGACCACGAGCACATCGCAATGATGGTTGCGCCAGGCGTAGCGGTCGGGATCAGGACCCTCCGGAGCCCGGGCCAGTCCCGCCATGCGGCGGATGGCGGGTTCGAACCAGTGCCAGCTGGGCCACAGGAAGGTCTTGTTGTAGAAGCCGGCCGCCAGCAGGGGATGCAGCGCGTCGTTGATGCGACCCAGGTCGAAGTTGAGCGCGGGCCAGCGGTTCTGCGATTCCAGCCTCAGGGCATCCGCCAGAGGCTCGAGGGTCGCGCGCACATTGATGTCACGGCGCTTGCCATGGCCCACCGTGAGCAGGGCGTTGGGCTCCTCCACGCCGGCACTGAGGATCCCGCGTGGCCGGTGGAACTTGAAGCTGCGGCCGACGACCCGTACTCCGGCGCCGAGCAACGCCGAGGCGAGCGTGTCACCCGCAAAGCCACTCAGCGGCCGGCCGTCGAAGGTGAAGCGCAGGCTGCGCGAACGGTCGATGGCGCCGCCGGTCGGCAATCGAAACGGCCCACTCATCCGCGAGCTTCCGGTTCGCCGCCCAGGCGGTGTGTCGCCGTGTCACGCAGGATCCGGAACCACTGCCCGCAGCCGCGCACATGGCACCACTGCTCAGCGTGGACTCCCTTGCGGTTGTCGCGGAAGAACAGGTAGTCGGCCCATTGTGGGTCAGCTGCATCCCACTGTGGCATGGCGAGGTCAGCCTCACCGCCGTAGCGGAACTCCGTTTCGTCGCGGATGCCGCAGAAGGGACATTCCAGTCGCATCATGTCGGATTGCCCCGCCTCTTCAGTGAGCCACGCCGGCCGCGGCGCCTTCATCCACCAGTTCACCGCGCACGAAGCGGCCGAGCGAGAATGACTCGATGAAGGGATGGGGCGCATCGTTCGCGATCGTGTAGGCGAACGTGTCGCCCCCGGCGGGAATGGCCTTGAAGCCACCGGTGCCCCAGCCGCAACTGATGTAGAAGTTCTCGATCGGCGTCTTGCCGACGATGGGACTGGAGTCCGGGCTGATGTCCACGACGCCGCCCCACTGGCGCATCAGCCGCAGGCGGCTGAAGCTCGGAAACAGCTCCACCAGCGCGGTGATGACGGCTTCGGTGCCCGCGAGACTGCCCCGCTGCATGTACGAGGCATACACGTCGGCGCCGCCGCCGATCACCAGCTCGCCCCGGTCGGACTGGCTCAGGTAGACGTGCACGCTGGGCGACACGGCCAGTGTGTCCATGACCGGCTTGATGGGTTCGCTCACCATCGCCTGGAGCGTCATGCTGATCAGGGGCAGGCGCAGCCCGGCCAGTCGCGCCAGTTCGGAGGAGTGGCCCGCCGCGGCCATGGCGACCCGGTCCGCGCCGATGGTCCCGCGGCTGGTGAGCACCCCGGTGAGCCGCTCACCGCTGCGCTGGAAACCGCGCACTTCGCAGCCCTGGATGATGTCCACGCCGAGTGCGTCCGCCGCGCGCGCAAAACCCCAGTTCACGGCATCGTGCCGGGCGACGCCACCACGCTGCTGGATGAAGCCGCCGACGATCGGGAAGCGCGCATCCAGGTTGATTCTCGGCATCAACCGTTTGATGTCCGCGCGGCTCAGCAGGCGCACGTCGATACCGTTGAGATAGATGGCATTCGCCCAGCGGCGCGCATGCTCCATTTCGTGCGCGCTCGAGGCGAGCGACACCACGCCCCGCTGACTCAACATGAGGTTGAAATTCAGTTCGCGCGAGAGTCCCTCGTAGAGTTTCAGGGAGTGATCGAAGAAGCGCGTGCTCGGCGCGTAGAAGTAGTTGGAGCGCACCGCCTGGGTGTTGCGCCCCGAGTTCCCGCCACCCAGCCAGCCACGTTCGAGGACCGCGACGCTGCGGATGCCATGGCGGCTCGCCAGGAAATAGGCGGTGGCCAGCCCATGTCCGCCGCCGCCGATGATGACGACGTCGTAGTGCTTGCGGGGCTCGGGGGAGCGCCAGAGCGGCTGCCACGACCGCTGGCCGGTGAGGGCCCCGCGCAACAGGGCCAGTGCGCTGTAGCGATGCATGATGCGGCTTTTGCCTCGGCTCGCCGAGCCGGCGGGAATTCCAACAACAATACACATCTGTATTTGAATATTCCAGCCAGCCGGAAAATCCCTTGACATCGAAAATAGCCGGACCGATGCTGCGCTGGGACACACGGGGTATCGCATGACGATTACGCTGTTGAACGCGAGCCGGGTGACGGAGCTGCTGCCGATGCCGCAGGCCATCCAGGCGATGGCCCAGGCCATGGCGGCGCTGTCCGAGGGCAAGGGGACTGTGCCGCCGCGCATGGGATGCGCGCTGCCGGGCGGCAAGGGGTCCATGGGACTCATGCCGGGAGCCGTCGTGGTACCGGCCACGGCGGGCGCGAAACTGGCTACGCTGATGCCACACAACCCGGCCGCGGGCCGACCGGCCATCCAGGCGGTGGTGTGCCTCTTCGATCCGGACACGGGAGCGCTCTCGGCCATCCTGGAAGGCGCCAGTCTGACCCGCCTGCGTACCGCGGCCGTTTCCGGGCTGGCGACCCGCCTGCTGGCACGCGAAGACGCCGCCACGCATGGAGTCTTCGGTTGTGGTGCGCTCCTGCCCTGGCACATCGACGCGATCTGCGCGGCGCGTCCGTCGGTGAGTCGCACGCTCATCTGGGGGAGAGATCTGGCGCGCACCCAGGCGGCCGCACGGCGCGAGGCGCAGCGTACCGGCCGGGAGATCCTGGCAGTAGAGGATGCATCGCAAGCGGCCTCGTGCGACGTCGTTTCGACGATCACTTCGGCAAAGACGCCGGTCCTGCTCGGGAAGTGGCTCAGACCAGGGACGCACGTCAACCTTGTCGGCGCTCATCGTTCGACGGACCGCGAGACCGACACCGAAGCGATCACACGCAGCCGCGTATTCGTCGACCAGAGGGATGGGGCGCTGCGGGAAGCCGGCGAGCTGTTGATTCCGATCGCCGAGGGTGCCTACGCGGCTGACCGCATCGCCGGTGAACTGGGTGAGGTGGAACTGCGACGCGTCCGCGGCCGGCAACAGCACGAAGACATCACGCTCTTCAAGTCCCTCGGGGTGATCGTCCAGGACCTGATCGCGGCGCGAATCATCGTGGAGCGTGCGGCGGGCAGAGCTGCGACCCAGGTGGAGTGGTGAGCAGTCTCTGGGGGAGCGCATGCGCTTCGGCGTTCGTCTGATTGAATACCTGGGCGCATCCCCCGAACTGCTGCGCCTGGCTGTGCTCGCCGAAGAGGCAGGTGCCGATTCGGTCTGGTTTCCGCACGACACCTTCATGCGCAACACGCTGGCGCTGACGAGTGCGGCAGCCGCGATCACCCATCGCGTGCAGCTCGGAGGAGTCGCGATCAGCTCCTACACTACCGATCCCTGCGAACTGGCCACTTACGCCGCCACGCTCGATGAGATCTCCGGCGGGCGATGCATCCTCGGCGTGGGCATGCACACTCGACTGATGACCGAGTGGACCGGTCGGGACACGACGGATTATCTGCGGCACACCCGCGAATCGGTCCGACTGATCCGCACGCTGCTGCGCGGCGAGGTGGCACACGGCGACGGCCGGATGTTCAGATGGACTGATGAGTGCTATTTGCGCTTCAAACCGCCACGGGCCGAGGTCCCCATCTATGTCAGCTCCTTCGGTCGGGAGTTGCGCGAGCTGTCGGGAGAGATCGGAGACGGCGCCCAGCCGATGATCACGCCTCCGGCCTCTGCGCGGCAGGTGGTTGCGGAGACGGAGAGGGGTCTCAGGCGCAGCGGACGATCGCGCGGCTCGTTCACCATCTCGGGTTGTGCCTGGATGTCACTGTCCCCCGAGCGCGCTGCAGCCGCCAGCCGCATGCGCAACATGGTGGCGTATTTCGGTCCTTACCTCGAGGGTGAAGCGCTGGCGCACGTCGGCCTGACGAGCGCCGATTTCGACCCGATCCGCGAGCGGCTGCGTGCCGCCGACTACACGGGAGCACAGGCACTCGTGACCGAAGACATGCTGCGGCTCGGCATCGTCGGGACTCCCCGCGAGGTCATCCGGCAGATCGAGGAACTCGCCACCGCGGGTATCGACGAGGTCGGCCTCGGCGGACCGCTCGGTCCCGATCCTCAGGCGGCTCTGGAACTGCTGGGGCGGGAAGTCATTCCGTACTTTCGCGCCTGAGCGGCGCGCCCGCCGTGGCCGCCAGGCTGCGGGCAAATGGCGCACGAGCGAAATGCAACAGCAGTGCGCTGATCGGGCAGAGCACTCCGGCCGTCAGGGCCAGCGCCACGCCCATTGAATGCGGCGAGCCCAGCAGGCGCTCGATCAGGGCCACGGCCGTCGGACCGAGTCCACCGCCGATCAGGGTCACCGCCAGCAGCATTCCCGCGATCACGCGGGCGCGGTACTGCGGTGGGGTGATGAGCTGCATCGCCAGCGTCGGCATGACTGCCATCAGGCCGGCAAAGAGAAAGAACGGCCCCAGCAGGCACAGCATTGCGGTCAATGAGCCCGCCAGTGGCGTCAACGCGCCGATCAGGGCGAGGCACAGGAAGGAAAAGATCGAGATCTTCAGCGCCGCGTCGCTGTTGCCGCGCCTGAAGAGTACGTCCGTGATGTAACCACCGAGCAAGGTGCCGCCGGCGCCGCACGTCAGGATCAGCAGGCCGAAGTACACGGCGGCGTGCCCCGGATCGAGACCGAAGGATCGCGACAGGTGCGCCGGTATCCAGCCGAGCCATCCCTGCGCCGCCGCCGAAGCCAGCGGATACGCCAGCCACAGGGTCAGCAAGGTCGTGCGGTGCTCGCGGAAGAACTCGCCGATGGACTCGTTACCGCCGCCGGACCTCGCGGCACCGCCGACGGACGGAGTTTCGTTGACGGAGTCGGTGCGAGCCTTCGCCGTTCCCGCTGCACCAGTGCGGGGATCGCGCACCATCAGCGCAATCAAGGCCGCCAGAACCACACCCGGGGCGGCAGCGAGGATCAGAGCGACCTGCCAGCCGTGAAAACCGCCCAAGCCCGGGATCGAGCCATAGGCGCCGCTGGAAACCCATTGCACGATTCCGCCACCCACAAGCAGCGACAGTCCCGCGCCGAATGCGCCGCCGACGATGAAGACACTGTTGGCGCGCGCGAGCCGATCGCGGGAAAAGCTGTCGGCAATCAGAGCACCACCCGCGGGAATGAGGCAGGCTTCCCCGACGCCGACTCCGGCGCGCGTGATGAACAGCGTCGTGAAGTCGTTGGTGAATGCTCCAAGTGCCGTCATGACGCTCCACGCGCCCACACCAATCGCGAGGATGATGCGTCGATCGCTCCGATCGGCAAGCCAGGCCAGCGGCAGGCTGGCGACGGCCATGAAGACGGCGAACGCGAAGCCGAGCAGCAGGCTCATCTGCAGATCGGTGATGGCGAGATCCTTCTGGATCGGTCCCACCATGAGGCTCAGCAGCGATTTGTCGATCTGCCCGGCGATTCCGGCCAGCATGAGCAGGATGACGACGCGCCATCCCCGGCGCTCGGAGGATGATTGAATGTCCTGTCGAAGAGTCATTGATTCAGGGGCCCGCATTGGACAACCAGCCTCCATCGACGGGAATGACGGCGCCGTTGATGTATGACGCCAATTCGCTGCACAGAAACGCGACCACGGATGCGACTTCCTCGGGACGCGCGAACCGATGCATCGGTATGCGTTGCCGATAGGATTGAGTGAGTGAGGGGTCCGACCGCTCCAGAGCCTGGAGCATCGGCGCATCGCAAAATCCTGGAGCGACGCAATTGACGCGCACGCCACGGCGCCCCACGTCGGCGGCCATGGTACGGGTGAGCATGGCGATCGCCGCCTTCGCAACGCCGTAGTCGTTGCTCGCCGGCATGGGACCGAGACCCGCGACGGAACCGAGATTGACGATGGCGCCGCTGCCCCGCGCGGCAAAGTGTCGGATCGCGGCCCGGGACATGAGGAACGTGCCCCGCAGGTTGACATCCATGACCCGCTGCCACTCCACGATCGATTGATCGGCTGTCCTGCGCGGCGCTGCGCTGACACCCGCATTGTTGATCAGCAGATCCAGTCCGCCGGCGGCACTCAACGCCCGCTCCACGACCGAATCGCTGAACTCCTCGAAGCACACATCGCCCGTGATGGCGACCGCTCCGAGTTGGGCCGCGGCATCGGCCGCGGCATCGGCATTGACGTCATTGACGATCACCCGTGCGCCGCAGGCGGTCAGGGTCTGCGCGATCGCGAACCCGATACCGCGGGCGGCGCCCGTGACCAGCGCAACACGGTTACCCAGATCGACGTTCAGCACGGCTCAACGTACGGCACGGTGTTTGCGCGGGCGTGCCCGGCTGACAGGGCAAGCCGGGCTGGCCGCACGGACCG
>Ga0335069_10006381_pt1 | contig 17155 bp, 12 predicted proteins | sample Lox_Sample_11_FD_206714 | JGI IMG/M metagenome (GOLD analysis project Ga0335069, IMG submission 206714) | Soil microbial communities from Loxahatchee National Wildlife Refuge, Florida, United States - Lox_Sample_1.1 | ecosystem: Environmental > Terrestrial > Soil > Wetlands | place: USA...
TCCGCCACCATCTGTTCCGTGCGCAGGCGCCCCGCGGCGTCCGGAAGGTCCATCATGGCCGCGGCAAGGTTAGAGAGCAACTGGTCGGAGTCGGGCTTCTCCCGGTTGATCGTGCTGACGCCCACCACCGAGCAAGTGACTCCGGGGAAGGAAAGCGGGTAGCGGATCAGGTCGCCATACGACGGCCCGTCCGGCTTGCCCACGGTCCTTATGGCGTCCTCGCCTCGCCCCAGAAACCGCCGCGGTCCGCCGTACATCACGCCATCGGCGAACACTTTCATGGTGATGATCCCCATGCCCTTGGCCACGGCCAGCGGCAGGATGTTGTTCTGCATCGTGTCGAAGATGTCCTGGGTATCCAGCCGGAGTGTCCGCATGAGGTAGGCTGAGTTGGCATGACTGGTGACGCCGATGTGCCGGATCCACTTGCGCCGTTCCGGGTTGGTCCCGGTGAAGTTTGTTCCATCGCGGTAGTCCAGCAAGCCGGCCACAGCGCCAAAGCGCTCCGGCCTCATCGACGATCCGCGCGCCGCCAGGCCTTCGTAGATCTGGTCCACCGAGTCCATATTGCGCAGGTCGTGGACCTGCATGCAGTCCAGGTAGGCGCCCTCCGGCACGAAGCCCTGCCCGTCGCCGAACATCTGAGTCATGGTCCGCTTGAGATCGTCGATAGCAGTGGACGGTGCTCCCATCCCGCGGCCTCCCGGCGCGGCGCCCCGCCCGGCTTGCGCTTGCGGATTGCCTTGACCTTGCGGCTGGGCCTGGGGTGGCGCGCTTGCCTGCGGAGGCGCTCCTTGCGGACCGCGCCCGCCCGGGTTGAATGAAGGCGGATTGAAGGAATACCTTGCGGCAGTCTTGCTCGCCACATAGAGGCTCGATCGCAGCGCTGCGTTATAGGCCGTATCCGAAGGCGTCAGATGAAGACGCCGGAACGCCTCGCCGTAATTCGACTGGCTGGGGCCGTAGACATTCGCCGTGTCCAGGTAATTGATGCCCAACTGGACGGCCCGGACAATAATGTCCGCCGGGTCGACCCCCGCCACCGGGTGCGCCACCATGCCGATGCCCCCCAGCGCATAAGGGACCACGGGAAAACCAGTGCGGCCCAGGACACGCCGCGGAAGTTTCGCAGCGGCCTGCGCATAAAGCGCCCCCGGTCCCAAAACGCTCGCGGCTGGAATCGCGCCGAGCGCGGACAATATCTCTCGTCGTGAAAGCATGGAACCTCCAGGTTGTTTCCGAAAACCCGTACTGGCCACCAACGGCTTGCGAATCGTCCAGCTCCATTTTAGGATCAATAGGCCTAGAAGTGCGAATACTGAAGATTCGATCCTCTAGCCTCCCGGCGGCGCTCCCCCGGCGCCGTTTGGGCCAGAGTGGTCTCATAGAGGCCAAGGATCGGAGACACGTGGACTGTCACGGGTTACCCTCCGAAAAGCACCGGTCGGGCACTCGTACGGACCCTGTACGGTTGGTCAGCTTAAAAGCTCAAACGATGATGCCAAGGAGTTTTCTTGTGCGAATCTCCCATATAGTCTTGCCGAGCAAGCTGTCTTCTGAAAAAACCTTCCAGGCTTCGGTTACTCCTGCAATTAGATTGATGTCGTCTGGCCGGTGCTCCACCACTTCCGCTGCGCATTGCGCGATGCTGAGAAGGCTTACGACGAAGGCCCGCTCCCGTACATCCTTGATACCGGTGTGTTTCGCCTGGCTATCGCTGAACAATTTCCGATGCAATGAGCGCGGGTCCAGGAGGCCCTTCAAAAGGCTCGAATGCGGCAGAGCGTGCGCGAAGGACGAGAGCTCAACGTACTCGGGGTGCAGGCGCTCTAACATCCGTCGGCGGTCTCCGGGCGCGACTTTTTGGATTGCAGTTCCAGGCGTGGGAAATCGGCTTAATCGCTGTGGATTCATGCCAGGCGGGAGCGGCGTACCCAATTGCTCGTAGTCTATTGTCATGCGCTCCGCCTCGGTGATGCCATATAGCAGACGGCCATCTTCCAAGAACCTTGGGGCCAGCGCACGTGAGTATTCGTCGAACCGCGGGAGCGCTTTCGTCTCGACGGTCTGCAGGAGCACCGCAATGTACTGCTTCTTCCAAGCATCCTTCAGGTAATCGTCAACGAAGGAAGGCTTTTCAAGCATCAGGCAGAAGTTATACAGGCCTTCCAGTTGCACGCGGGCTAGCGCAAGGCTATCGACGGATTCGGGTTTGCCTTCGCATTCCATCAACACCGTCACAATCGTCCGGTGTGTGATCTGCATCGAATTGATGATTTCAGCAAGGATGAACCGCTGCAGGTCTAGATAGCCGGGAAGGTTAGCCCTGATGCCATCCTTGGCCCGCTCCGCCGCGATGTTGCAAAGGGACGCCAGCTTTGTCGCGTCTATCTGCTTTTCCGAGTCGATATCCGTCGCATGGTGATAGGCAATTTGAGAGACCGTCGGTGGCATTCTGATCACCCGTATCCCTAGTCTATCTCTGCCACTCCAACCCAGGAGCGACTGCGGCAAATAGGGGGCAACTAGCGGATATATAGATCTTGTGGGCGCAACGCGGAGACGGACGGGGCGTTCAACCGGCCCACTCCAGAGCGCCTGGAACGTCCCGTCTGTCCCCGCCGCACCCATGCCGATGCCCCCCAGCGCATAAGGGACCACGGGAAAACCAGTGCGGCCCAGGACACGCCGCGGAAGTTTCGCAGCGGCCTGCGCATAAAGCGCCCCCGGTCCCAAAACGCTCGCGGCAGGAATCGCGCCGAGCGCGGACAATATCTCTCGTCGTAAAAGCATGGAACCTCCCGGTTGTTTCCGAAAACCCGTACTGGCCGCCAACTGCCTGCGAATCGTCCAGCACCATTTTAGGATCAATAGGCCTAAAAGTGCGAATTGACCGCAGCTCCCCGGGGTGGCAGGGCTCTAGCCGTGCCGAACTGGTTCAGACTCCGTGGGTCTGGCTGACTGATCCACCTACCCGAACGTTCGGATCTTCACTTAAACTGGTTGTGGGTTCATCTGAGGATCTCTCATGATCAATCAGCTCCAGCTAATACGGAATGTCGGCCAGTTCGATTCCGTTTCGGCTGGCGTCCAGCTTCCACTCGGCAAATTGACGGTAATTTATGCTGGGAACGGACGCGGAAAGACCACCCTTGCCGCAATATTGAGATCGCTCGCTACTGGCGATCCGGTTCCAATCGCAGAGCGACACCGGCTCGCGGCCAGCAACCAGCCGCATGTGGTCATCACAGCCAGAGGGAACGCGACCCCGGTGCATTTCCACAACGGCTGTTGGTCCAGAAGCCTTCCTGAAATCGCGGTTTTCGATGACATATTTGTCGCTGAAAATGTATGCTCCGGCGTCGATGTGGACCCGGAGCAGCGCCAAAGGCTGCACGACCTAATCCTGGGTTCGCGGGGCGTAGCACTCAGCATGATTGTTCAGGAGAAGATCACACTGATCGAGGAGCATATTCGAGCGCTGCGTTCCAAAGCGGACGCGATACCGTTCTCTGCGCGTGGCTCGCTCGCGGTGGACGACTTCTGTGCACTGCCGCCTCAAGCGGACATCGAACAGGCTATTCAGGAGGCGCAGCGCAGCCTCGCTGCCGCGCGCTCGGAGGACGCAATTCGCAACGAGAAGGCCTTTGAGCCGCTTTCGCTGCCTGAATTCGACGTAGCGGCAATTTCGGAGATCCTGGCTCGTGGCCTACATGATCTCGAGACGACCGCAGCAGAGCGCGTCCAGTCTCACGCAAGAAGCCTTGGGAGCGACGGAGAGGCGTGGATCGCCGATGGCGTTCGCCGGATAGCTCCCGCATCCGCTGGCCGCGGGGAGGAGACTTGCCCCTTTTGCACGCAACCACTCCAAGGCGTGCAGTTGATTTCCATGTACCGCTCCTACTTCGGTGCCGCATACGGCGATTTGAAGCGCCAAGTGGCAGCGTCCATAGAGGAGATAAAGACGACTCACACTGGGGAAGCAGTAGCCGCTTTCGAGCGGTCGATCCGCGTTGCTGTTCAGCGGAGGCAGTTCTGGTCGAGTTTCCTGGAGGTGCCGGAGATCTCCCTCGACACGGCAGCCACCGCGCGTGCGTGGAAGTCGGCTGCGGAACAAATTCAGGCGGCGCTGGGGGCAAAACAGGCCGCGCCGCTAGATCAGTCTAAACTTCCTGCCGCCACTATCGCCGCAGTCGAGGCATACCGTCAGCAGAGCGCCGCAGTCCAATCGCTAGACGCGGAACTTCAGAAGGTCAACACTCAGATCGCGCTTGTGAAGGAGAAGTCCGCATCCGCAAATGTCGCGAACTTGGCGGCCAATCTCGCGCGGCTAAGGACCGTGCAGTCCCGTTTCACGCCGGAAATAGTAAGGCTCTGTGACGAGTATCTGAAGGAAAAGTCTGCGAAGGTAGAGACTGAGGAGTTGCGCGACAAGGCGCGCAAAGATCTGGACGATTACCGGCAGAACGTATTTCCGACTTACGAAACAGCCATCAATCTCTACCTGCAGCGTTTCAATGCAGGATTTGCGCTTAGACGCATGAATTCGACAAATACGCGCGGCGGGTCGACGTGTACGTACCACGTCCTAATAAACAACGTCGAAGTCCCCATCAGTTCCGGCGATACCGTCGGACCCGCGTTTCGGAATACGCTCAGCTCCGGAGACCGAAATACCCTTGCGCTCGCCTTCTTCTTCGCCTCCCTCGAACAGGACCAGCACAGGCGCGACAAGATAGTGATCATTGATGACCCGATGACCAGTCTCGACGAGCACCGATCGTTGACGACGATTCAGGAAATGCGCCGATTGGAAGCCACCGTCTCTCAGATGATCGTGCTCTCGCATTCAAAGCCGTTTTTGTGCGCACTCTGGGAAGGCGCGGATAAGAATACGCGCACAGCTATACGGATCGACCGGGCCACCACAGGATCCACCCTCGCCGCCTGGGATGTGAATCAGGACTGCATTACGGAACATGATCGCCGTCACAATCTAGTCTGCGAATATCTGAGGACGGCGACCCCTGCGAACGAGCGAGCCGTGGCGCAAGCGCTTCGTCCCATTCTCGAATCGTTCATCCGGGTTGCATACCCGGATCATTTCCCTCCAGGCTCCCTCCTCGGCCCGTTCCACAACAAGTGCCAGCAGAAGCTCGGCACAGGCGACCAAGTTCTCTCCGCGGCCGACACCGTCGAATTGCGGGATCTTCTCGACTACGGGAACAAATTCCATCACGATACTAATCCAGCGTGGGAGACGGCGACAGTAAATGACAGCGAACTGAGGCACTTCTGTGAACGCACCCTCAGGTTTACGCGGCACCGTTAGGTTCGAGGATTCCTGCAAACAATATCACTCAGGCTGTCCCCGCACCAATTGGGGGAAAATCCGTCAGCCTGACCCATCTTGTTGTTACGCCGCGTTCGATGGGCCCAGGTCTGTGCCCAATACGAGGACGGGGCCACCACCTCCTTGCGAACGGCCGCAAATCATTTTAAGATCAATTGGCCTAAAAAGATGAATTAACTACCGCTCCCCGGGTGTATACTGAGCCAGCGCAAAAATCGCTAACGCAAATCCGCTTGACCCGCCGCGCCCAACCGGCGCAAGAACAAACGGAAGGAAGGACCCATATGCACACCTTCAAAAGCCGTACCCCAATGCTCATCACAGCGGCCATTTTCGCCATCTTCCCGGTGGCGAACGGCGTGGGCCAGAGCTTGGCAAACGCTGCGCCGCAGGGGAAAGAGCAGGCTTACGAAGCTAAGTTCGAATGCCGGATTCCCGACGCTGCCGCGGAGTGCTCGGTGACGGCCGACCAGGCGATTCCCGCCGGCGCGCGGCTCAGGCTGGAGTACGTCAAGGCGCGGATCGTGGTCCCGTCAAGGATCAGGACTCCGTTCGAGTTCTTCATGGACGTCGGCGATCCGAACGCGAGCGGCGGGGTGCGTTCCATCAAGGTAACGCCCAAGCAGGTGGGCACGACCGAGGGCCGGTTTTTCAGCATCTGGGCGGTTGACGAAAAGGTGCAGGATTTCGCGTACCGTACCGACCAGTGCCCGGCGCCGAGGTTCCGCCTGAGCAGCCCCGAACCCGATCCCACGAAGCTTCTCAACGGAGCGGTCCAGGACGGAACGGTGGGCGGAGCGCTGGTAGGGCTCAATTAGAGGGCGGCGGAAGCATCCCGCAAGGAGGCAATTATGGACGGAGATAGAATGAGGCGCCGCGACTTCGTAGCGGGCGGCGCGCTGGCCGCCGGGGCTCTCGCCGCCGGCGCGGGCCGGTCTCAGACCGGCGCTCCCGGGAACGCCGCGCCTTCCCAGGGCAAACCGCCCGCCGCGGCGGCCATCCTCAACTACAACCCGAACATGGAATACAGAAGGTTAGGGAAGACGGGGTTGATGGTGTCGGCCGTTTCGCTGGGCGGGCACTGGAAACGGATCGAGATCGAAATCGGAAAAGACAAGGCCCCCGCGCGGTATTCGGATAGCGACACGTCGTATCCCGCGATCCCCGGCTTCCTGGAGTCCCGCGCCCGCGCGCTGGACCATTGCGCCGAGGTGGGCATCAACTACATCGACGCCATGGCGGGGCCGGAGGTGGCGGCTTACGGGCAGCTCCTCAAGGGCAAGCGGGAGAAGTTCTACTTCGGCTATGCGTGGTGGCAGAAGGAGACGCGCATTGCGCAGTACCGCTCCGCGGACCGCCTGCTGCAGGCTCTGGATGAGAACCTGCAAAGCACGGGCCTCGGCTACGTGGACGTATGGCGGCTGGCGCTGCCGGAGAACATGGTTGCGGACCCGGCCGAAAACCAGAAGGTGGAAGAGTCCACCATTGAGGCGCTCTCCAAAGCCAAGCAGGCGGGCAAAGCGCGATTCACGGGCGTTTCCACGCACAACCGCGACTGGCTGAAGGGGTTGATCGAAAGGTACCCCAAGGAAATTGAAGTGGTGCTCTTTCCCTACACCGCCGGCAGCAGGGAAATGCCCACGGACAGCCTGTTCGATGCCATCCGGAAGAATGACGTGGGCGCGTTCGGCATCAAGCCGTTCGCCGACAACGCCCTGTTCACGGGAACCGGCGCGCCGAACGACCCGCACCGGGCGGATGACGACCGCCGCGCGCGCCTGGCGCTGCGCAATATTCTGGCGAACCCGGCGATTACGGCGCCGATCCCCGGCCTGATCACGGTGCAGCAGATCGACAACGCGGTACAGGCCATCCGCGAGCGCCGCGAGCTGGATCTGCATGAGAAGGCCGAGCTCGAAAACGCCACGCGGGAGATGTGGGCGCGGCTGAACCCCGGCCATGAATGGCTCCGCGATTGGGAATGCGTGTGACAGGCGTTCCAGCGGATCGAGGCAGGCGGTAGCGAGGCTGCTGAAAAAGGGCCAGATGGGTCAGCCGGAAATATCGCTGCCGCCCGCTGTGGCTTACTCTCTGCGCCAACGATCACTTTCGCCGGGCCGGCATTAAGACCCGGGCGCGGATTCCGGCGCAGTGGCGGCGCCGAACGACTGCAACGCGAGATAGCTGAGGCCGAAGCGCCGGATGTTCTCCAGTTGCCGCTCGAACTCGTTTTGATGGCCCTCTTCGTCGGCCACGAGGCGCTCGAAGAGCTGCTTGGAGACGGCATCGGCGGCGGCGCCGCAGGTCTGCGCGGCGCGATTGTAGTCGCGCGCGCTGGCCTGTTCCATTTCGATGGCTTTGGCGAGCATTGCGGCCGGCTCGACGATGGTCTCGACCGGCGCGCTAGCGGCCATCCGGACATCGCCCTTCAGGAAGAGAATTCGCTCGGCCAGCGTTTCCACGTGTCTCATCTCCGCGATTGCGGTGCGTTTGAAGAGCTGCGCGAGCGGCGCGAAGCCCTGATCGTCCAGGTGGAAGTGGAAGTACATGTACTGGTGGACGGCAGCCAGTTCGTCCCCCACGGACGTGTTTAATAAGCCGACGCTTTGTTCGCTATTCACGATAATCACCTCCGATAGGCGATTATAGCGGGTTGCACGGAGCGCGCCTGACCCCGGAATTACTTGGCTTTCTTCTGCTCGGCTTTGGCGATCTTCCGCATGTCGCGGTCGAAGGCGACGCCATCGAACGGGACCACCAGGATTTTGCTGCCGTGATTGTCGTTTCCGTGCTCGACTTCTTTCGGCACATCCAACGCGGCGAAGGTGAAGTAGGCCGGGTGACCGTTCTCAAGGTAGACGCCGACGCGCTCCAATTTCTCCCAGTGATTCACGGTCCCGTCCTTGTAGCGGATGAAGTTGGTGGTTGGATCGTAGGCCAGACCGCGGTTCTTCCAATCGTGGATGCCGTCGAGCGAAGTGAGATGGTAGGCCTTCTTCTCGCTCCAGCAGTTCACCACGATGTGATACATTCCTCCGCTGTACCAAATTGCGGGGTCTTCCAGGTTCTGTTTCGCCGCCGGCAGCCCCTGCATGTCCCTGTAGACACTCGGCCCCTGGATCTTATAAGGCCCCAGGATTCCATCGGCGCTGATCAGGATGGCTCCGGAGCGCGGCACGATCTCGAAGCGGCCATCGGGGCGGACCATGATGGCGACGTTCGACATGGCGCCATCGCGCGCATTGAACCCGTTGGCATCGACTTTGATGGAACCCAACTGCTCCCATGGGCCATCGAGCGACGCGGAAACGAACACGTCGCCGGGCCTGGTTTCGCTCACCACAACCGCATAACGATGATCCGGGAGTTCGAGCGCCGTTACGTTGTGGCCCCTGCCGTTGCGATTGTCCGGCCATGCGAGGCCCATGTCTTTGTAGGGGCCCATGGCATGGTCGCTGACGGCGTGGACCGCCTGGGAGCCGACCCAACCGCCGTGCCCTTTGGACTGATCCCAGCGGCTGGCGAACATGTGGTACTTGCCGTCGGGCGCTCTCAGAATTTTGCCGTCCCAGTAATACCACTGCTTGAGCGTGGGGTCTTCGAGGCCGTTTTGCGGATCGCGAGGGAGCACGTTGGGGGCGCCCCAAGCGTCCTTGGTGAGCTTTCCCTGGACCGGCATGGGAAGGAAATAGTCGATCAGCGTCTTGTTGGCGGCCATGGCGGCGCCGCCCGTCGCAGTAAAGAGCGTCAGCGCGCCCCAAAGAAACTTCGAAATTCGTGACCAGCGCATCTGCGTTACTCCCTTCGAAACAACCGTTGCGGCGGGCTCAGGCCGAGGCAGATGCCTCCAGGAAGAGTCCGAAATCCGAGAGCGCCGGGCACGCGGCGGCCTTGGTAACCCGGAGCCGCACTCGATTGGTGGAAACGTCATCCTTGGCGCGGATCAGGCGGCAGGCGCCGATGCTGGTGGCTTCGGCGAATGTGACCCAGGTTCCGTCCTTCCACTGGTCCAGAGCAACCGAATCGATGCGCTGGCCGAGCTTGATGTTCTCGCGCAGGCGGACCACGTTGAACTTCACCGCCTTTCCGAGGTCGAAGACGACTTCGGGGGTTGTGATGGAATCGTCCGTGCTCCAGTAGGTGTAGCGGTCGCCGTCGAGAAGATTGTGCGGACCGAAAGCCTTGGTGTTTTTGGCGCGCACGTTGGAAGCGGTGAGTTTCGCCTTGGCCGCGAGGTTCTCCTTGAACGTCTCCTTCAGCAGGGCGTTGAAGGCCTTCACCGATGCGGCGTCGTTCTCATGAATGAGCCCGCGGCGGTCGGGAGGCAGATTCAAGAGGAAGCACCCGCCCCGGCCGGTGGAGTGGTAGTAGAGGTCCAGGAGCTGGGCCGGGGTCTTGACGCGCGAGTTCTCTTTCTCATGCCAGAACCAGCCGGGGCGGATGGAGGTGTTGCACTCCGGCGGCAGCCAGTACTTGCCGTCGCGGTGGCCGGTGGCGCCCTCCTGACCCGCCATGGACGCGCCGGGCGCGGGGGGCCCTCCGTTCCGGCCATGCGGCGTGTAGGTCTCCCAGCAGGTGTCATTGGCGTGGCCGGCTTCATTGCCCGCCCAGCGAATATCCGGGCCTATCTCGCACCACACGACGGCATCCGGCTGCAGGGAGTGCTCCAAGGTCCAGGTCTCCTCCCAACCGTAGTAGGTGGTCCGGTCGATTCTGCGGGTTTCTTTGGCGCCGCCGTAATACCCGCTGCCGCCGTTGGCGCCATCGTGCCAGATTTCGAAGATGGGTCCATAGTTGGTCAGCAATTCGCGCAATTGCTGACGATACATGGGAATGTACTCGGGCTTGCCATAGTAGGCGCTATTGCGATCCCACGGCGAGAGATAGACTCCGAACTTCAGGCCGGCGCGGCGGCATGCTTCGGCAAGTTCCTTGACGATATCTCCCTTGCCGCCTTTCCATGGGCTGTTCTTGATGGAATGGTCGGTGGTTGCGGTCTGCCAGAGGCAGAAGCCATCGTGGTGCTTGGCGGTGAGGATCCCGCCGGCCATGCCCCCGGCTTTGAGGGCCGCGGCGATGGCGTCGGCATCGAAGGCGGTGGGGTTGAAGATCGCGGGGTCTTCGTCGCCGTTACCCCACTCCAGATCCGTGAACGTGTTCGGGCTGAAGTGGATGAATGCGTAGTAGTCCAACTCGTGCCAGTGTAGCTGGCGCTCGGTTGGAAGAGGCCCGTACGGCGCGGGCTCATTGGCTGGAGCGGCCGCGGCGGCCGCGGGCAGCAGGGGAACGGCGGCCATGAAGCGCCGTCTGGAGATTGGTTGTCTCATTCCGACGTATTCCTCCTCGCGCGGATCATGCACCCATAAGGTTTGCCTGAACACGTATGATAATCGCACGACGGATGAGGCCGGGGCGAGGGGGAGTAGAAAAAATCGTCAGCCTGGTTCAGGCGGTTCCGGCCGCCGGTGTAAGCGTAGGATTGCGTCGCGCCAGCGGGCCGAGGGTTTGCTGCGTCAGGTTGCCGTTATTGGAGGAGCAGGGCTTGCGCCCTTCGGGTTAAGGCGCCGTGGCACGGATTTCCGCGGGATTGAGGGGCGATTCCGCGACCTACTGCTTCTGGGCGTAGTAGCCGGCTCGGGCTCGGATGATGAAGTCTTTGTGGCCCTTGACGCGCATTTGGACTTCGTGGAACTTGCCGTCCGTGGCGAGGGGTTCGGGGCGGTACGAGATGTTGTACTGGTGGCGCAGTTCGTTGGCGATGTCCTGGAAGCTCTGCGCCATATCCTCGGCCTTGAAGGGGAAGTAAACTACGCCGCCGGTCTGATTCGTGAGGTAGGTGAGGAGCTTGTCACCGTCGGTCTCGACGTGGGTGACGTTGGTGGAGATGGCGTAGATGACGACTTCGTTCTTGATGGCCATCTCCAGCGCCTGGTCGCGGGTGTAGCGGCTTTGGTCGTCCTCGCCGTCGCTGAGGATGACGATGGCGCGGCGGAAATCGTGCTTGGGCATGTCCTGGCCGAGCTTGTCGTGGCAGGCGAAATAGATGGCATCGTAGAGCGCGGTGCCGCCGCCGGGGCGGAGGCGGACGATGGAGGCGGCCGCCTTTTCGGGATCGTCCACGAGGTCCGAGGCAAGCTGGGCGGTGGTGTCGAAGCCGACCACGAGGGCCTTGTCCACCTTGGGCCGCATCACGTCCTTGATGAAGTCGGTGGCGGCTTCCTGCTCGAAGTGGAAGCGTTCGCGGATGCTGTTGCTGGTGTCGATCAGGATTCCGAGGCGCAACGGGAGGTCGCTTTTGGCGGCGAACTCCAGAATTTGCTGGGGGCGGCGATTCTCCATGATCTCGAAATCGTCCTTGGTGAGGTCGGTGATAAAGCGGCCCTTCTTATCGGTGACCGTAAACAGGATGTTGTTGCGGGTCACATCGACCTTGATGAGGGAGGAATCGTCGGCGCCGGTGGGCGCGGGCGGAGGGGGCGAGGGAACGGCGGCTTGCGGGCCGGCGGCCCAGATGGCGGCGCACAGCAGGGCGGCGGCCGGGAGCGCGGTCCGGAAGACTCTCATACAACCTCGATTATAGCGGCGAATCTAGCGGTTCGAGCGCCTCCATCCAGGCATTCAGGGCGGCGGGCAGCGGCGCCTCGACGGCGATCTCAGCGCCGGTGACAGGCTGCTGGAAGCGGATGCGGCGGGCATGGAGGAAGTAGCGGCCCAGGGGCGGCATGCCTGGGACGCAGGCGGGAGCGCCGTAGAGCGGGTCGCCGGCGACGGGGCGCCCAATGCTGGAAAGGTGGGCGCGGATCTGGTGGGTGCGGCCGGTGCCGATGCGGACTTCGAGCAGCGTGAATTTGGCGAAGCGGCGGAGCACGCGGTACTCGGACAAGGCGGCGCGGCCTTCGCCGAGCCGCGCGGTCATGCGGGTGCGGCGGGAGGGGTCGCGCGCGATGGGACGTTCGATGCGGCCGGAATCGTTGGCCAGGCGGCCGTGGACGAGGGCGAGGTAAATTTTTTCCACCTGCCGGCCGGAAAATTGGGCGGCCAGGCGGCGGTGCGCGGCATCGTTCTTGGCGACCACGAGCACGCCGCTGGTGAAGCGGTCGAGGCGATGGACGATGCCGGGGCGCAGAGGGCCGCCCACGGCGGAGAGCTGGCCGAAGCGGTGGAGGAGGGCGTTCACGAGAGTTCCGGAATGGACGCCGGCGCCGGAATGAACGACCATGCCGGCGGGCTTGTCCACCACCACAAGATCGGCGTCTTCGTAGAGGAGGGTGAGGGGGATGTCCTCGGCCTCGGCATGGAGCGGAGGCGGCTCGGCGGGTTCCACGGCGATGGATTCGCCGCCGCGCAGGGCGTGCGATGCGCGGGAGGGCGCGCCATTGACGAGCACGCGTCCGGCCTTGATCCACTCCTGGAGGCGGGAGCGGCTAAACTCCGGGAGGCGCTCATGGAGCATCTGGTCCAGGCGTTTTCCGGCGTCGGCGGTTTCAGCGGTGAGGCGCATTTGGATGGGGCGCGCGCGCCAAGGTGCGCGGCTCGCGGGCCCGGCGGCGTTTCCGCGGCGCTACTCGGCCGGGGCCGAGGCGGCGTCCGCGGCGGACGCTTCGGCGACTTTTTCGGCTTCGCCCTCAGCGGGCGCGGTCTTGTCCGGCATACGCCGGCGGTCGTAGAACTGCAGGCGGCAGAACTTGCAATGAAACAGCGCGCCGCCGGCGGAGCGCTCCAGAAAGTTGAGGAACCCGGTGTGCATGGGATCGATGCGATCCGGGGATTTCAGTTTGGTAATCCGCAGCGTGCCGCACTTGGGGCAGCGCGGAATGGGTCCGAAGTGGTAGCGAAAGTGGCGGGGCAGCGAGGAAATATCCTTGCAATCGCGGCATTCATAGATCGCCAAGTAAGAAAAGCGCTCGATGAACGTCCGGTGTATCCGGTGCAGATGCCCCCCGCATTGCGTACAAGTGCGCGGCATTAAGAAGGTTATATCGCAGTTTACAGAAGCGCACAAGGCGCGTCACAATGAATAGATCAGCCTTCCATCCTGAACTATGCTGGACCGGATCACCGTGCATGGCGCGCGCCAGCACAATCTCAAGAACATCGACGTGGAAATCCCGCGCAACAGCCTGACGGTGATTACGGGGCTGAGCGGTTCCGGGAAATCGTCGCTGGCGTTCGACACGATCTACGCGGAGGGGCAGCGGCGGTACGTGGAAACGCTTTCGCCTTACGCGCGGCAATTTCTGGACCAGATGGAGCGGCCGGACGTGGATTCGATCGACGGCTTGAGCCCGGCGATTTCGATTGAACAGAAGACGACGAGCCGCAGCCCGCGCTCGACGGTGGGGACGATCACCGAAGTCTACGATTACCTGCGGGTGCTCTACGCATCCATCGGCGTGCCGCACTGCCCGGTGTGCGGGAACGAGATTTCGCGGCAGACCACGGAGCAGATTCTGAAGCATGTGCTGGCGCTGAAGGCCGAGGACCGCATCATGATCCTGGCGCCGGTGGTGCGCGGGCGCAAGGGCGAATACAAGAAGGAAATGGAGCAGTTCGCACGGCAGGGCTTTCTGCGGGCGCGGATCGACGGGGTGCTGCGGTCGCTGGACGAGGAGATCGCGCTGGACAAGCGCAAGAACCACACCATTGAGGTTGTGGTGGACCGGCTGCTGGTGAAACCGGGGATTGAGAAGCGGCTGGAGGCGTCCATCGACACGGCGACCCGGCTGGCGAACGGGCTGGTGATTGTGGCCATTGTGAACGGCGGAGAGCGGCTCTACTCGCAGAAGATGGCGTGCACGGAGTGCGGCGCGAGCATTCCGCAACTGGAGCCGCGCTCGTTCTCCTTCAACAGCCCTTATGGCGCGTGCGAGGCTTGCCACGGGTTGGGGAACACGTGGGCCTTCGACGCCTCCAAGGTGGTAGCGGACCCTTCCAAGCCGCTGCCGGAAGGGCTGGGGCCGGGGGCGGGGTCGGCGCAGATGGAGCAAACGCTGCGTGAAGCGGCGCGGCAGAACCGGATTGACCTGTCGAAGCCTTACGAAGACCTGCCGAAGAAGGCGCAGGCGGCGCTGATGGAGGCGATCGTCAAGCAGTTGGACGATAGCTACAGCACGGCTCCGATTGGATACCGCGAGTGGCTGGAGGAGTACATGTCGCCGGCGGAGTGCACGGCTTGCGGCGGCAGGCGCCTGCGGCCCGCGAGCCTGGCGGTGCGGGTGAAGAGCTTCTCGATTGCGGAATTCACGGAGATGCCGGTTTCGCGGGCGCTGGTGACGGCGCGGAACTGGGAGTTGGACGAGAGGGAGACGCAGATTGCGGGGCGCGTGCTCGACGAAATCCGGCGGCGGCTGGAGTTTCTCTCCGCGGTGGGCCTGGATTACCTGAGCCTGGACCGCTCCGCGGCCACGCTTTCCGGCGGGGAGGCGCAGCGCGTGCGGCTGGCGACGCAGATCGGCTCCAAGCTGCGAGGGGTGCTGTACGTGCTGGACGAGCCTTCCATTGGCCTGCATCCGCGCGACAACGAGAGGCTGCTGGAGACGCTGACGCGGCTGCGCGACATGGGCAATACGGTGCTGGTGGTGGAGCACGACGAGGAGACCATAGAGCGCGCGGACTACGTGGTGGACCTGGGCCCGGGCGCGGGGCGGCTGGGCGGAGAGCTGGTGGCGATGGGGGACCCCGCGGCCATCGCCGCCAATCCGGCTTCGCTGACCGGGCGGTACCTGTGCGGCGCGCTGGAGAACGCGGCGCCGGCGGAGCGGCGGCAGCCGGGGGCGAAGAAGCTGGTGGTGCGCGGCGCGCGGGAGCACAACCTGAAGAACGTGGATGTGGAGATTCCGCTGGGCTTGTTCACGGTGGTGACGGGCGTATCGGGCAGCGGAAAATCCACGCTCATTAATGAGACGCTGTACCGGTCGCTGGCGCGGGAGATTTACGGGTCGCACGAGGAGCCAGGGGAACACGATTCGATCGAGGGCATTTCGCAACTGGACAAGGTGGTGCGCATAGACCAGGCGGCCATTGGGCGCACGCCGCGGTCGAATCCGGCGACGTACACGGGGCTATTCACGCCCATACGCGATCTTTACGCCATGCTGCCGGAATCGCGCGAGCGGGGGTACAAGGCGGGGCGGTTCAGCTTCAACGTGAAGGGCGGGCGCTGCGAGGCGTGCCAGGGCGATGGGCTGAAGCGGATTGAGATGAACTTTCTGCCGGACGTGTTCGTGACCTGCGATGTGTGCCACGGGCGGCGGTACAATCGCGAGACGCTGCAGGTGAAGTTCAAAGGCCGCTCGATTGCGGACCTGCTGGACGCCACGGTGGAAGAGGCGCTGGGGCTGATGGAGAACCTGCCGCAGATCCGCGTCAAGCTGCAGACGCTGTACGATGTGGGGCTGGGTTACGTGCACCTGGGGCAATCTTCCACCACGCTTTCCGGCGGCGAGGCGCAACGGATCAAGCTGGCCAAGGAACTGAGCAAGCGGCAGACGGGGCGGACGTTCTATCTGCTGGATGAACCGACCACGGGGCTGCATTTCGCCGACGTGGGCAAGCTGCTGGACGTGCTGCGGCGGCTGGTGGACCTGGGCAACACGGTGGTGGTGATTGAGCACAACATCGACGTGATCAAGACGGCGGATTACATTGTGGATCTGGGGCCGGATGGCGGCGAATACGGGGGGCGCGTGGTGGCCGCGGGTACGCCGGAGCAGGTGATGCGGTCGAAGAAGAGCTACACCGGCGAAGCGCTGCGCAAGGCCTTGAGCCGGGAGAGAACGGCATGAGCAAATACGCCAAGAGCCCGCTGGATTTCGCGGGGCTCAAGACCGTGGGTCTTAGCGAACGAGGCGGCAAGGTGAAGATTGCGGATTTCGCGCGCGTGTACCGCAAGGGCGCGGGCGTGAGCGGGCTGATGAACTCGCTGCCGCGGATACTGGCGGGCGACTCGTTCCGCGCGCTGGTGGAGGCGCTGGCGGGCGCGCGCCAAAAGCGCCGGGCGATCCTCTGGGGATTGGGCGGGCACGTGATCAAGTGCGGGTTGGCGCCGGTGCTGGCAGACCTGATGCGGCGCGGCTATGCGACGGGCTTCGCGCTGAACGGCGCAGCGGCGATTCACGATTTTGAAATCGCGCTGGCGGGGCACACGAGCGAGGACGTGGAAGCGGTGCTGCCGGACGGGCGATTCGGCGCCGCCGAGGAGACCGGGCGCGAGATGAATGCGGCCATCCGGCAGGGCGATGCGGAAGGGCTGGGCATGGGGGAGGCGCTGGGCAGGCGCGTGGCGGAGGCGCCGCACGCGGAGCACAGCTTGCTGGCGCAAGCGTACCGGAGTGCGATTCCCGTGACGGTGCACGTGGCGGTGGGCACGGATACGCCGCACACGCATCCGGCAGCGGATGGCGCGGCGATCGGGAGCGCGTCGCTGCGCGACTTCCGGCTGCTGTGCGCGTACGTAGCGGAACTGGATGGCGGCGGGGCGTATGTGAACGCGGGGTCGGCGGTGCTGCTGCCGGAGGTGTTTTTGAAGGCGGTGTCCGCGGTGCGCAACCTGGGGCATCCGCTGGCGAACTTCACCACGGCGAATCTGGACTTCCTGCAGCATTACCGGCCGAGGGTGAACGTGGTGGAGCGGCCGCATGCGCGTGCGGGCGGCGCGGGGTACGCGATCACCGGGCACCATGAATTGACGATCCCGCTGCTGGCGGCGGCGCTGATCGAGAGAGAGGCGTGATGGCGGGGGAAAGGGACGAGGAAGAGCGGCACATGCCTCCGGGCGCAGGATCGGGGCCGGGGGCGGTGGGC